>Ga0335074_10005205_pt1 | contig 17986 bp, 15 predicted proteins | sample Lox_Sample_23_FD_206715 | JGI IMG/M metagenome (GOLD analysis project Ga0335074, IMG submission 206715) | Soil microbial communities from Loxahatchee National Wildlife Refuge, Florida, United States - Lox_Sample_2.3 | ecosystem: Environmental > Terrestrial > Soil > Wetlands | place: USA... | reverse complement strand
TGGTCAGCAACAGCTTCACGAAGGAGTACAGAAACTTGATATTGCTTTCGGTCGCTTCGAGCGCGAAGGGGTTGATCCGAGGTCCGTCTTTCCCGACACGATCGATCCGGCCGCCGTACAACTCAACGACGTTCTCATAGCTGGCGCCGATATCGAAGATGTAGGTGAAGCCACCATACTTCTGCTCCAGCGCGATGATCTGATTTCCATGAACCGATTTGCCGGTCCCTGTAGGCCCGATGATGAGCATGACGCGGACGCCATCCACATAAACGTCCTGAAAAAATGGGGTCCCAACACGCGTCTCGAAGATATTCAGATACTCTGCATCGAGATCTTCGGATCGTGGATGGCCGAGATTAGGCGCGAATACCGACGAAAGTCGCGCGTGGTGATCCTCCGACAGCCACAGTGGGAAAACATTGAACTTCTGATTGCCTGGGAACATCGCGTAGAACGCGGACAGGTTGCCGAGAGTTTCTTCCACTACTTGGGCTCGGGCATCTACAAAGATCCGATGGACCGCGGGTGTCACGTCGCGCAGTTGTTCTGGAGTACGTGCGGCGAGCAGCAAGCGCAGCGAAAACTCGCCGTGGATCTTCTTGTCGAGAGCGCGGACGACTTCACTGAGGTCGTCAACATTACTGTTCGCGGCCCGAGCACCTGCGCCTGTTTCGAGCGCTGCCGTGTCGCGCCCGCTCATTACGCGCGTCAGAACCCCCACCTTGAAGAACGAAATGAACTTTTCCTGAGCGTCAATTTCACTGCGAGCAGCGGATGCAGACTTGGGACGCCAGGATGTGCACAGCACGCTGTCGCAATTGAGTGTGAGCAGTCCCGAGAAGAGACAGGGACGCGATGCATCCGGCGTCGTCTTCAGCGAAAACATCTGCACGTGCTGTTTGCCGACCTGAACGTGGTCTTTGTGCCATGCCAGTGGATTCTTGACGATCTGGCGGTCTACGCCAGTATCGCTACGAAGCTGGTCTTGCTCGGCCCAATCCTCCAGATTGAACAGATAGCTGAAGAACTGAAAGGTCTCGCTCTTGCTGAGCCGGCGAAGACCGACGACCGTATCGAGGTGGCCTTCAAGTAACGCAGCGGTCTTTTCGAGCTCTGCCAGCAGACGAGAGGTGTCGTAGGCGTTCTGTGTCGGCTTCTGTTGGAGGGCTTTCAGCTTCGGCGGCTCGATGGTCAGGCACCAATGCAGGTCAATGCGCCGGAAACCCGCTGTGTCCTCTAGAAATGAAACGCGATCCTGAACGAACCCTCGCGTTATGTCATTCCCATATTGGGCTTGCCGCGGTATGTCATAGCCGGACAGCACCCGGGTGTATTGGTACAAGCAGGAGCCTTCTGGCATTGCACGTAATGCGCCTTCAACCGCGCGGACACGTGACTCCAGCTCGAGATCCGTCAAGCTCTCCTCATCAATACCGCTAAGAGAGAACAGACATCCGTAGCCGCCACCCTTTAGGGCGAAGATGGTTTCGCTCACAAAGCGCGCGATGGGCACAATGCTGCAGGCGGCTCCGGCTTTGGCGAACCACGGCGTGTTTTTCTGCTGCTCAATATTTGCGCGAATCATAGTAGGACTTCTGGCTGAGGCCGAGGCCCCAGAGCTGAAACATCTTCGGGTGTTTGCGGACGACAAACCACGCGCCCGCGGCGAGTGTCGGGAAGCTGAGAATCGCCAATAAGCGAAACCCAACGAGGAAAACCGCCACGCTCACAAAGACAATGACCATCCACGTCGGGAGCTCGAGCCCAAGCTTGGTTCTCGCCCGGTTCAGAGCTGGATTGATCACTAGCGGTTCTCCTCGTTTGGTCGTATGCATGACACTTCCTTACATCGACTGCCCGGTGAGAGAGCCAATCCAGCCAGCACCCCAGCCGAGAACACCGGCGCCGAAGAGTGCGCCAAAGAGACCGGGAATAGCGTCCTGGAACCGTCCAGTCATCATGCGGATGCCGGCGAAGATTAAACCGCCAAGGCAGATGACGGCGCCCGCGTACATGGCAAAGGTCTTGAAGGTCCCCATAAGCGTCTGCGCGCCGGAGAAATCCATTGTTCCTTGCGCATGCGCTGCACCTGTGAATGCGAGCAGAAGAAGGCTCGGCGCCATCACACGAATGGCTCGGCTAAGGCGGCTCTTGAGCGACTGGGCGGCTTGACTGATGGCAAGCTGGGAAGGCAACCGAAAGGAACTGGGATCCAATCGGAGAGTACGGCGGAATCGATTCACTTTTGCACCTCCGCTGACGGTTGTCGTCAGCTATGGCGCAAAACTAAGCGGCGATTCGCCTCAGCGTCCAATGAGATTGAGGTTCTATGTGATGACGCGGGCGCATATCGTTCTCTCTATCGCCTAAAGAAACGAGAGTCGAACGGATGAGAATAGACGGCCGCAATCCTCAGATTTTTCATTTCTGAGTGCAGAGGATTGACCAGGTAATTCCGGCGCTCGGGGACGAGGACACTGGGTACTTCCAACAGCAAGGTCTTCCCTGTTCTCAGCCATTCATCGCCGGCCGCTCTTGTTCGCTGGATATCGTCCTGCCAACCCTCTCTAAAGAATGAGGATTCGAGCCGTTCAATGGTCCCGGGACGCGAGGATTGAATCTTCAGAACTTGGAAGTTTTCCGGCCTGTCTTCGGCATCGATTTCAAGGTGAACCAGGGTCTCAAGGAGCGCCGTGGAAGGATCTTCACTGCAATAGATAACGGGGTGTCCCTTCGTGTGCCATCGGCCGGAAACGTACAAGCCGCCAACTCCATCCAGGCTGGCGTAGTTGCTGATCCGCCAAAGAGTGAGCCCTTCGCTCACGCCACGAAACCGTAATCGAGCTGCAAGAGCATCTCCTCTACCAGCCTGCCGCCAGCTTCGGTGCGAAGGACCTCAAGAGGGGTGCGCCCCTCAAATCGCTGCTTTGGTTTCCGGAGCCAACGCCCGGCTTTGGCATCATTTCCGAAAACCTCTTCCGCCAACGAAGTGATACGAGCAATCCGCACTGCGCGGTCAGATTCTTCATGCGTCAACGGCTCGCGCTTTGACCGGCGGTGAACCAACGTTCGCCGCGGAACTACATACCTGTAAATCTCATCGTCGGTCAGACCAGTCGACGTCAAAGAATCCACTGAACTCAGCGGCAGACGCTCCTCCACCATTCGAGCGATATCCTCATCGGAGTGCAGGTCTTTAGCCCCAAGCTTGCGCTGAATGCGGCGATACAAAACGCTCGGTTCACGCCTGCCTGAGGGTACTGATTCTGTTGACTCGACCGTCGCCGCAGCTTTGGGCATAACCACCTCGCGCAATCTGCTCCTATTATAATGGCATTTTGCGCAGCTTGGCGATTATGGAGGCGGTTCTTTCTCTAGGGTTCAGAGCTGTACGATAATGCCTGCAAGCGGCTGATACAACTGAGGTTATCGGTTCACTCAATCGGGAGGCGGCGGATCGACAATAAGTGGAACCCAAATTGGTTCGTACGAAATTTGTACGATAAAGCTGGCAGAGGGTCATTTTCCTCACTTCATTACCGTTTTAGAATCTGTAACTTACAGAATTTAAAGGCCCCGGGAAAGATCGACTCCCGCCGCCTCCACCATCTCTAAACCATCCTGAATGAGCAAGATAAACGGCTGGCTACGGCCGCGGTCATGAATGTGCGACGTCACAACTGATTCTGAATTGATGGCAGCTTTGAAAGCTGTGGAAGAGAACTCCATAGGTGCCACCAAGAAAAAGACTTCACAGATCCTGGCGAGGAAGCGTCCATCGCATTGATCGTCGGGCGATTACTGTCGAGGGCGCATCTCACGTAGGAAGGCGAGACTAAGCCGGTCCGCCATTCAATAACATTCTTTTCCTGACCAGAAGAACTGGAACGCGCGACTCGGAAATCACTTGGTATGCGATGTTATTTCGCATCGACCACCAAGGGAAATCATGCTCGATTCCCACGACAATCCAGTCCGATTGGATCTCCGATGCGACTCTAACGATCTCTGGAACAGTGTTGCCTGTGGTCACGACGTTTCGCACGGTAGTCGAGCAATTTGCGGGCTCAACAAACGCGCTCATCTGTCGATTGGCCTGAGCGAAGATTTCTTTGACATAAGAGCCAGCCATGACAGCCTCGTCGATTACATGCAGCAACGTGAGTTCGGCTCCATACGCGCTAGCAAGTTCGAGAGCGAACGGCACAGTCGCACGCGAACTTTGTGAAAGCGACAGTGGATGGAGTATGGCATGGGGCACCGCGTGAACAGGATCGCTTCCCTTCCCGGGCACAACAAATGTAGGGACGTTGGATTGAAGTATCAAAGCGTTTGCCACCGAGCCGATGAGCGTTTGACCAGCATGACCATGGCGATGCGCTCCGATCATCAGGCGAGTGGCCTGACTCTTGTGGACTTCCTGGATGACGGCGTCTCCGGGAATCCCTCGCTTGACGATCACCGAACAAGAGATCCGGCGACTTTGCAATTCGCCGGCGAACCTCGAAAGGATCGATTTGATCTCTAGTTCATCGTCATTACTCTTGCTCGAGGGTTCATTGCGAAGAGAGGCATCCTCCAACGATGGAAGTACATGTACGAGAACGATCGCTGACCCAATTCCCTGCGCCTGGCTGAGAGCGTGCGGCAGAAGGTCATCCAGGTCCGTCAGGTCGGTGGCGATAACGATCGTGGACGGGCGGATGAACTCGCTGGTGCGATTCGAAGAGTCGGCGATCTGAGTGGAAAAGATGGGTTGTCCTCCTTCGCGGGTCGAGATTGACCAACGACAACGATAGGAGCCTGGCGCAGGGCAGGCTGCGTTCGCGATCACAACGGCATGTGATGGGCATCACAGTAATGGCTAATGTTGCCGTGAATTCTCTAACATAGGTGAGATATCGCTATTGTTTGCGGCAAAGGTCAACATGAAAGCAGCCATCCTCAGGAATCCCGCGCCGATTCAGTCGAATCCGCTGGCAATCGAAGAGATTCCTATACCCGTACGGGCGACCGGCTTCGCGTTGTTGAAGGTGTTGGCGTGTGGAGTATGTCGCACCGATCTTCACATCATCGAAGGAGAACTTCCGAGACGTCTGCCATGGGTCATTCCTGGCCATGAGATCGTCGCGGAAGTGGTGGAATCGCCGGATCCCGCCGTGAAAGTTGGTAGCAGAGTGGGCGTCTCCTGGATCGGCGGGACAGATGGAAGCTGCAGGTTTTGCAAGACAGGACGGGAGAATCTGTGCGACGCACCGTCGTATACGGGATACACGCACAATGGCGGTTATGCGCAGTATGCGACCGCACGCACGGACTTTCTGCATGCTCTGCCTGATTCGCTGGACAACGTTTCGGCAGCTCCCCTGCTCTGCGCCGGAATGGTCGGCTTTCGCAGCCTTCGGATCGCAGAGGTGAGGCATGGGCAAAATGTTGGGTTGTTTGGTTTTGGGTCGTGTGCACAGTTGATGATTCAGGTGCTTCAATCCTGGGGCTGCACTGTCTTTGTCTCCACACGCGGGGAGCAGCACCAGGAACTTGCCCGGCAGATGGGGGCCGAGTGGGCTGGGGGAGCCAACGAAGTTTGCCCGAAACCGCTAGACGCAGCGATTACGTTTGCTCCGGCAGGAGATGTCGTCGTGACGGCCTTGCGCTCGTTGGACAAGGGCGGCATCCTCGCCATCAATGCAATCCATCTGGATCACATGCCGGAATTCGACTATGACTCCATTCTTTGGGGCGAGCGCCAGATACGCAGCGTTACGAATATGACAAGGCAAGACGCTCGCGACTTCCTCAAAGTCGCCGCCGAGATCAATCTCACACCGGAGACACAGACCTTTACGCTCGAGCAGGCAAACGAGGCTTTGCAAGCTCAGAAGGAAGACCGGCTCAATCGGACCGCGGTCATCCTGCCGAATGGGTGAGGTGAGGCAATGCCTGTGACTGAGCGCTCCGCATATACGGGCCTGACGTCAGAGCAGGCAGCCCGCGCCTCGTCGACATTGGACCATGCGACGCCTGTAATAGATGTCTGCCGAGAGCAAGGCGCTCGAGAGGCCTGGGCCTCTCTTATGTGGTTGATGGGGTCATCAGCTTCGTGAGGAGCAATGCCGTCTAGCAGTGGCCACTCAGCAGTTGACCGATGCAGGCACGCAGTTTCGCGGGGGCAATCGGCTTCTCCACAAACATCGAAAACCCTGCTTCGGTCAGCCTCGCTTCGTTCGCCTCTGAGGCCGCGGCGCTGAGGGCCAGAATGGGCGTCGATGCAAATGCAGGCATTTCGCGCAGACGTCTTGCGACCTCGTACCCATCCGGGCCAGGCATGTTCAGGTCGAGGATCAGCATGTTGGGGCTGCAGGCCCATGCCTGATCCAGGGCTTCCTGCCCATCTCGTGCTTCCACCACAGAGCAGCCGGCACGCTGAAGAATAATCCTCAACAAATCACGGCTGCTCTCGGAGTCATCGGCAACCAGAACGATTCTTTGCTGATGATTCGATTCCAAGGACTCACCCATTGCGAGCAGACTTACTGCGGCTCGCTTTGATTCTATGGACCGGGTGAATGCCGGCGGTGATTTGAATCACATCGTCTTCGGCAGGGTGAAGTGAAAACGGCTGCCCATCCCAGGCTGAGATTCTACGGTGATCTTCCCTCCCTGCATTTCCACTAGCTGCTTACAGATGGCAAGCCCCAACCCGGTGCCACCGTTGGTGTATCCCACCTGGTAGAACCGATCGAAGATCCGTTGTTGCTCCTCGACCGGAATACCCACGCCCGTGTCGGCAATGGTAATACGAACGTAGTCCTTCTCCTCTACGGCAACGAGCTCCACGTTGCCACCAGCGGGCGTAAACTTCACAGCGTTGTTCAGGAGGTTGTAGAGGATTTGACGAAGACGCGTCGAATCGGCCGCTACCGTAGCGCCTTCCGGTGGCTGCATACGAAGCGAAACGCTCTTCGCTTCGGCGTGGGGCCGTATCGAATCAATCGCCTCTTGCATTTCCTGCCCCAGCGTGAGCTTCTCGGTTTTTAGATGCAGGCCACCTGCTTCCATGCGGCTAAAGTCGAGGATGTCATTGATTAAGCCCAAGAGGTGCTCCGAATCGCGACGAATATGCGACACGAAATTTCGCTGAGCTTCATTGAGCGAGCCCTCAAGTTCCTCGCTGAGGAGATCCGAGAAGCCAATGATCGTGTGCAGTGGCGTTCGGAGCTCATGAGAGACTGCAGCGATAAACTCGCTTTTCGTACGGTTCGAATGCTCAGCCTCTTTCTGGCGGCTCTCCAATTCCGCCATGTAGCTCTCTTGTAGCGCGCGCACCTGCTCCTGAATCCGTTTTCGTTCGGAGACATCACGAATTACAGCCGTAACGTGTGTGCCTCCATCGGCCTTGATCGGGCTCAAGCTGATCTCTACCGGGAATTCGCTGCCGTCTTTGCGGCGAGCGTAAAGATCGAGACCCTGCCCCATCGGGCGGGAGATACCCGCATTCGCGAAGCTCGTTCGTTTCTCCGCGTGTCCGGCGCGGTGCGCGTGCGGAACGAGCATATCCACACTCGCGCCTACGAGTTCTTCCGCGGAGTAACCGAACAATCGCTCGGCCGTGCGATTTGCGATCAAGATCTTTCCCTTTTCATCCACCTGGAGGATCCCGTCCGGGGCATTCTCGATAAGTTCCCGAAAGCGGCGTTCGGCCAAAATCTGCGCCTGGGTCTGTGCCTGCTTTTCGGTAAGCGACCGCAGTTGATCGGCGCTGGTGGATAGAGAATGCTCCATGGCGACCCAGTCCGTGATGTCGCGAGCGATCTTGGCAATGCCAATAACCTGTCCATTCACGCCCATGATCGGGAACAAGCTTAGAGAGACAAGAACTTTGGTCCCATTCTTGTGACGGCGAACCGTTTGAAAGTGGTCGACTCGCCGGCCGCCGCGCGCGGCTTCGAGCAGCTTCTCCATTTGATCTTCATTTCCAGGCCAGGCGAGATGCGTGATCGGTTTCCCGATCGCTTCCTCGGCCGAGTAGCCGAAAATGCGCTCTGCCCCACCGTTCCAGCTGGTGATGATTCCGTTCAGCGATTCGCCGATAATTGCGTCATCCGAGGATTCGACAATAGCCGCAAGCCACCGCTCCGGGCCGATGGGATCGGACTTGTTCGTAGATGCAGGCTGGATGTCTTGCGAAGAAACGTACTTACTCAACTGCATCTCCCAGGAGCTCAGGGAGTCGGCCATTCTCCGCGCCAGCGGACGTCCCGGCCGACAACGGGAAAGCCAGGTCTCTGGGCAGGCATGAGCGAAGAATAGTCCTGTCCGCACCGGGGAACAATAAAAATCTAATCACACCGATAGCTGAGTACAGGGATGCTGGCCTGCCGAATGACATGAGCCGCAACGTTGTCAGCAGTAAGCGCTGAGAGACCCTTGCGCCACCGCAAAGGCATGATAATAAATGGGCTATCGATCTCACGGATCTTCGAGCAAATGGTTTGGTCAGCTCGGCCATACATAAATGACCATCGCGTCCGCACACCATTTTTGCGCAAGAACGAAGCGAGGACTTGGCACTCGGTCTCCAGCCACCGAATCGGCGGCTGGGAACGATCGTCGACAGCATGAAATAGCTCGAGACTCCCGCCGAAGATCTTAGCGAGCTTCGCTGCTTCCGCCAGGGAACTTAGTGCACATGGGAGCGATATCGGCATTAACACGGGACCGAGATGCTGTGCGGACACGACAGATGACGAAGCGTTCGGGCCATAGGTCAGCACGGGACATGGAACGGCCCGGAGTAGCTGCTCTGCTGTTGACCCGAGCGTCTGGCGATCCTGCGTGCCGTGTCCATAAGCTCCCATGAGCAGAAGATCGGCATTCTCTTCGCAGCAAAGATTAAAGAGAGTATCACCGGTGTTGCCTGTCCGAACGATTCCACGACTGCGGATCCCTCCAGACAACAAGCGATTCGTGAGTTCAATCACATCCGACTGCGTCTCATTGCGTTCATGACGTAAGGAGCTGTAGCCGTCGTCGACGATATTGTCCTTGGTTACCTGAACATGGACCAGAATCACTTCCGCATTAAAGCGTCTCGCTAAAGACACCGCATCATTCAACGCTTTTTCAGCGGCCGTCGAGCCGTCATGAGCAACGATCATCTTTTGGATGCTGTAAGGCTTCGTCTCGCGGCCCTGCAATTCAGTGGTGGATTCCACGATCATGACACCCTGCTTCCCGGCAGATTTTGGAAACCGAATCGGTTCGTTCCTCTGCCTTGACCAGACGTTCTCGTTTTTGAGCTTAGGGTGTTGTGCTTCGCGTCGATGTGACAGGAATCACACCGCCCACGTGTTTTTGACTGCTACGCACGCAGCCAAGGAGGGTAATCGCAGGGTGAGGCTATGGTTCGTATAAGGTGTGAGCTGCTCCTAGACGAGCAATCCAAACTTCTTCATCTTGTAGCGCAGAGCGTCACGTCCGATCCCAAGGGCGCGGGCTGCCTCCGACTGGTTGCCCGCCGCTTTGGAAAGAGCTTCCTGCACCAAGCGCCGCTCTTGTTCAATGAGCGGCGAGTCAGGGCCTTCACGCGTGGGTTCAACCGGGTTTCCGGGAACGACGTGAGCAGGAAGATCTTGCACGTCGATTTGGCTTCCTTCAGCGAGCATGCATGCACGCCCGATGACATGCTCGAGCTCTCTCACATTGCCCGGCCAGTGGTACGCCTCGAGCACGGCTACAGTTCGAGGCGCGATCCCTTGAATTTCCTTCGCATATTCGCCGGCGAACTTTGCTGCAAAATGTTTTGCCAAAAGCGTGACATCGCCCTCGCGCTGAGCCAACGAGGGAACATCAAGTTCTACCATGGAGAGCCGGTAAAACAGGTCCTCTCGGAACTTTCCTTCTTTTACCGCGGCTCGCAGGTCGCGATGAGTTGCAGCGATGACGCGCACGTTGACCGGCTTCGGTACAAGTGAGCCAACCGGGAGGATCTCTTGATTCTGAATCGCCCTGAGAAGTTTTGCTTGTGTAGATAAGGGCATATCCCCAACTTCGTCCAGAAACAGAGTGCCGCCATTCGCCAACTCAAACAGTCCCGTCTTATCCCTGTCGGCACCGGTGAACGCGCCACGGACGTGACCAAACATCTCGCTTTCGAACAACGTTTCCATCACTGCGGAGCAATTGAGCACAACAAACTTTCCGCGAGAACGGCTCCTCTGATGCAGCGCCCTAGCGACCAGATCTTTCCCGGCCCCTGTAGGCCCAAGAACAAGCACAGACCGAAAATGTGGAGCAATGCGATCGATTTTCGCAAACAGCTCCCACATCACGTCGCTACGAGCGATCATCCCTTCGAACTCGAGATCTGCCGAGTTCGACGCTCCTTGAAGTCGGCCGCTGCGCCGCTGCGCTGCCGAGATCAACTCGGCCACTCGTTGGCGCAGGTGCGCGATGTTGACCGGTTTCTGCAAATAATCCGCGGCCCCCTTCCGAATCGCCTCCACCGCGGTCTCCGTTGTGTAATGACCCGTCATCAGCAAAACGTCGATGCTTGGGTCGAACCTCATGATCTCCTGCAATACTTCAAGCCCATTCATCCCGGGCATCATGAGGTCGGTCAGGACAAGGCGAGGGCGCAGACTGCGAACTGCTTCAAGGCCCTCAAGCGGCGTGGACGCGGTTCGAATAACAAGATCGTGCCGCTTTAGCGCCGTTGAGAGCAGTTCCAGGCTCCCAGGGTGGTCGTCGATAACCACGAGCTGAAGGGGATTTGTCATAGCGCCGGAGAGACTGGAGTCATCGTACCAGCCTCATTTCGGCTGCGTCATTTCGCGCAGCCTGCGCGATTTAGCATAATCGGGATCGCTCATCACAAGCGTAAGTGACTGAAATCACACCAAGGAATTTTTGGCTAACAAATTGCACCTCATTGTTTCGTTCCTGAGGAGGATACGAAGATGAACAAGTGCATGACTTGCCCGAATCGTGAGAAGAACGGTTTCTGCCATCTCAGTGACGCTGGCTCGGAGTTTCTTCTCGCCAACTCGGTGGTTGTGGAGTATCCGCGTGGGACGGTGATGTTCCGTGAGGGCGATGCAGCAGAAACGATATATATCCTCTGTTCCGGCCGACTCAAGATGTCGGCAACTTCACAGGAGGGCCGCACGATGATCATCCGTGTCGCCGGTTCCGGCTCGGTCCTTGGGATGAGCGCTGCCCTGTCAGCAGCTCCACACGAAGCAACTGCTGAAGCGCTCGAACCGTGCCGCGTTCGTGTAATGCCGGCTCGTGCCCTTCATACCTTGCTCCGAAACTATCCAGAATCCGCGGTGGGCGCCGCTTGCACCCTGGCGACGGAGTACCGGACCGCCTTCGAAGAGGCACGCCGTATAGCGCTGCCCGAGACTCCGGCTGGTCGCGTAGCCTGTCTTCTGCTCGATTGGATGGCGGCGAATGAAAAGAAGAGTTCGACCATCACACTCGCTCTTACGCACGACGAGGTAGCTTCCATGACGGCCACCACTCGCGAGACGGTCACCCGAACCTTGAGCCGCTTCAAGAAGGAGGGTGTGATCCAGGCCAAAGGAGTGTTGATTACAATTCTGCAGCCAAATGTACTTCAGCAACTCTCTGCCTGCTAAGCTCCACTGATTTCATGTGACTGGTTCCTACAACGGAACGCGGTGCTCGCTTGCCCGTTCGGCTTCCCCGCTGTGCTGGCAATTCAGGCAGGTAACCCAGTGAATCTCTGGGGTATTTCGGCTACGCGAAACCGGCCATGCCTTCGGATGTCCTAGAACGATCGGCGCCACCACAGAATAGTTCTCCGGGATTCCCAACTCCGCCCCTGTGGAAGCAAGGTTGAACCACGGACGCGCAAGGCCGATCCAGCATGAACCAAGACCAGCATTGCGCGCGGCCAACATAAAGACCATCGAAGCTAGGCAGCAGTCTGCGTCGTCCTAGAGACTCGTAGTCCTCGCGACCAAAGGAACAAGCGCGGGAGCGTTGTGAAGGACACTGAATCCAGGATCTGCAAGTTGTGTTGCGAGTGGTCCTGCGGCCTGCTCTTTCGTGAGGTTGTTGCGCAGCCACTCTTCCACTCTAGAAGATAGATTTCGGATGTCTTGCCTGCCGAAGAAGACCCAAAACTTCCAAGGTTGGCGATTGTTCGCGCTTGGTGCCAGCACGGCGGCTTCGATGGCTCTCTGAATTGTGCCCCGGCTCTACTGCGCAATCGTTGAAATCCCTTACTGATCTCCGGCTGCAAAACACCCTCGCAGATTCCATGTGCCGTCTATCTTTTCAATCGTGATTGTCGACAAACTGAGCAACTGCTGCCTGTGACCAGCCGCACACTTCATCATCTGGTGTGACCGCTGTCACAACTTCGCGTGACTGATAACCCGGCGTTCGATGGAAGGAAGGCGCATGATCGCTCCTATCGGAGACGACGTGCCAGGAATTCTCAAATTGGCTTTCAAACTGCTGGTGAATGATCGAGCCAAGTTTACTGGCCTGCTCATTGGAATCACATTTGCCGTCTTTCTGATGATTGCAATGACCTCGATGTTTACCGGGGTACTGAACCGGGCTTCCTCGACAGTCATCAATATCGGAGCGCCTATTTGGGTTATGGATCCTGCCGTAAACACAGTGGCTAATACCATTGGAATGCCCGACTACGTTCTGGATGCTGTACGCAGCATGGACGGGGTCAAATATGCCGTCCCACTCTTCTCAGGAGGCGAGTTGGTCAAGTTGACTGACGGGACATATCAGTCAGTCAGCGTGATCGGGCTGGACGATACCAGCCTTTTCGGGCGCCCGCAGATGGAGTCCGGAGCCATCGAGAATATCTATGCAGAAAACGCATTTCTAGTGGTTCACGACTCCGAATTTTCAAAATTGCAAGATCCGCATGTAGGGACTGACTTCGAACTCAACGATCATCGGGGCGTCATCGTTGGGATCGCGAAAGTTACAACCAGTGGGCTGTTTGGCGTGCCCACCCTCTATACGACATACGAGCGAGCGGTTCAGTACATTCCCAATCCGCGATTCACCATCTCGTACATTCTGGTGCAACCGAAGTCCCCCGCCGATGTTGTCAAGATTCAGAACGAGGTCGCAGCGTTGGGATATAGAGCTCTCACTCGGGATCAGTTCATACAGCGAATCTCATCCTTCTATACATGGGAGACAGCACTGGGTCTAAACATTCTGTTGATGACTGCGATTAGCTTTATAGTCGGTCTCTCGATATCGGGCCAAACTTTCTACACCTTTATCCTTGAGAACCTCGAAAAGTTTGGAGCCTTAAAAGCGATTGGGGCAAAAAGTCACGAGCTGGTCGGCATGATCGTCTTTCAGGCCGGATTCACTGCGCTCATTGGATATGGTCTCGGCATCGGCCTTTGCACTTGTACGGTTTGGCTGGCACGGCTCCGCGTGCCTGACTATGCCTCCATCATCACTTTTCGCAATCTGTGTTTGGCGCTATCGATGGTCCTGATCATTGCGGGCGTTTCGGGCTATATCGGAGTTCGCAAAGTTCTCCGGATTGAGCCATTCGACATCTTCCGAGGTTAACGATGAGCGAGATAGCCATTCAGGCGAAGGGCCTTACCAAGTGGTTTGGAGAAGGCGAAGCCCGTACCAAAGCCGTTCAAGGCGTCGACTTTGTAGCCTACCTTGGCGAAATTGTATATATTGTTGGCCCCTCGGGAAGCGGCAAGACGACCCTGTTGAGCATGCTGTCCGGCATTCTGCGACCGAACGAGGGCTCTGCGAGCATATTGGGCACTGACCTCTGGTCGCTTCACAACGACAAGCTCGCAGACTTCCGGTTGAATCACATTGGTTTCGTCTTCCAGGACTACCATCTCTTCCCTCGTCTTACGACTGCGGAGAACGCTGCCATTCCCCTGATTCTTCGCCGGAAGCCTTGGGACCAAGCGATCCATGAAGCTGAGAAGTATCTTGGCGTGGTGGGTCTTGAAAGCCGCAAAGACCTGCCACCGGTGAAGTTGAGCGGTGGCGAGCAACAGCGCGTCGCGATTGCACGCGCGATCATCAGCCAACCGGACATTCTCATCATGGATGAGCCCACCGCGTCTCTCGACGGTGATACGGGACGCTCGGTCATCAGCTTTGTCAAAACCAATCTTCTTAATGAAAAGCGTTGCATTTTGGTCGTTACCCATGACGCGCGGATCAACGAGTTCGCAACCAGAATTATCACCATGGAGGATGGCAGGCTTCTAATCCGGGCGGAGACAACAGAATGAAAAATAAAATCCTATTCGGTGTTTCATTTCTTGGAGTCCTGCTGGCTTGCATAGCAGCCTACCTGTTCGCCCGACAGAAGCCCGCGCAACCGCCGCTGTTTCAGCCTGCCTCGAATCCATATGGCAATGGAATCTATGCGGAAGGCATCATCGAAAGCGAGCAACGCAGTGGCTCCAACATAAGCATTTACCCTGAGGTGCCTGGCACCGTTAAAAAGGTCCTCGTGAATGAGGGTGATGCCGTCCGTGCCGGGCAACCACTGCTAGTACTGGACGACTCCATACAACGGGCAACTGCGGAACAGCAAAGGGCGCAAGCCCAGGCGGCGCAGTCCTTGCTTGAGGAACTCCGAGCAGAGCCAAGGCCCGAAAATCTTGATATAGCGGCCGCACAAGTGGAAGCCGCCAGAGCTTCGCTGAAAACTGCTAAAGACGCACTCGACAAGCAGCAAGCCGCATTCAGAAGCGATCCCCGAACCGTTAGCAGGGATGCGTTGGATGCCGCCATCAATGCGAACTCTGTGGCGAGCGCCAACCTTGTAGTAGCGCAGCGTCAGTTCGATCTCACCAAAGCGGGAGCGTGGAGTTACGACATCAAGAATCAGACCTCACAGTATGAGGCTCTTTATAAGGCCTCACTCTCCTCGGCCGCCCTGCTCGCCAAGTACACGCTGCGCGCTCCGGCAGATGGTTCTGTGCTTCAACTGAATACGACAGTTGGAAGCTATGTCTCCCCTCAAGGCGCTTACGATCCTTACTCGGAGGCGTCCGACCCCGTGCTCGTGCTGGGAACTCCTCAGACATCTATGCATGTGCGTTCCTATATTGACGAAATTCTTGTCTCTCAGCTACCCGATCCACACCACATGAAGGCACAAATGACGATTCGCGGCACTACGACAACCATCCCGCTGCACTACGAGCGCATTCAGCCCTTCGTTTCCCCCAAGCTGGAACTCTCGGATCAGCGCCAGGAACGCGTGGACGTCCGGGTACTTCCAGTCATTTTCAGCTTTGACAAGCCAAAGGGAGTGAATATCTACCCAGGGGAGCTCGTCGATGTCTACGTCGGAAACTAGATTGGGATACAGATCGCGGAGAGCTGCACGAGACCTTGCTTTGACTCTGCTGCTTGCGCTGCCGCTGTTCACGACGACGGGATGCCTCGCTCCATATAAAACTCCCCAATTTCAAGCGCCGCCCGCCTATAAGGAAGAAGCGGCTCCGGCCGGCGCCGCGGCAGCCGTCCAATGGACGCCTGCGAAGCCAGCCGACGCTCGAGCTCGGGGTGAGTGGTGGACCGTATTCAACGACCAAGAGCTCGACACGCTGGAGCAACAGGTGAGCGTGTCGAATCAGAGCATTGGCCTGGCTGCGGAGAACTATGCTGCCGCTTCCGCCGTCGTGCGCGAGGCCAGATCACAATACTTCCCTGTCGGCTCAATCGGCGCCTCTGTCACAAACGCCAGAGTTTCCGTTGTACCCGCCGTCAATGTTCAATCAGGCACGACCTATACCGAATACACACTCCCTTTAGAGGCAACATGGGAACCAGATTTGTGGAGCCGCGTACGAAACAATGTCCATGCGGCAACATTCTCCGCACAATCCGACGCAGCAACGCTCGAGAACGTGCGCCTCGCCATCCATGCGCAGCTGGCCATTGATTACTTTCTACTGGAGGGCCAGGATTCGATTGCAGGGGTGCTCGACACGGTCATTGCCGACGATGACGTGACCCTCAGGATCAGTATTGGGCTCCTGCATTCCGGGCTCACCACCGATGAGGCAGTTTCCGCAGCAGAAGCCCAGCTTCATGCAACGGAGGCGCAGCGAGAGAACGTCCGGCTGGTCCGCGCACAATACGAACACGCGATCGCAATGCTCGTCGGAAAGACTCCGGCAGAGTTCTCGATTCCCTTTCACCCACTCGACTCGGTTGTTCCAGGGGTTCCGCCTAGTTTGCCGGCCGACCTGCTGCAGCGGCGGCCGGACATTGCGGCGGCCGAACGCGCTGTTGCGCAAGCCAACGCAGAGATGGGCGTCGCCCACGCTGCGTTCTTCCCGGACCTGACACTCTCCGGTGCGTTCGGATTCACCGGCCTCTCCGCTTCGGACTGGCTTACCTGGCCGGAACGAATGTGGGCAGCGGGTCCATCGCTGGCTCAAACGGTGCTCGACGGCGGCTTGCGACGTGCGACCGTTCAGGAATATCGTTCGCGGTACGAAGCTGGTTTGGCTAACTATCGTCAAACGGTTCTCGGCGCCTTCCAGCAGGTAGAAGACAATCTCGCCGCGACTCGGATTCTGGTGCAGCAACGTACTCAGCAGGAGACAGCGGTCGCAGCAGCGACTCGAACGCTGAAGGAAGCTCAAGTCCGCTACGAGGCTGGCCTGGATCCGTATCTGAATGTCGTTCAGGCAGAGCAGACGCTCCTCAGCTATCAGGAGACTGCTATAACGGTCCGTTCTCAACAACTCACGACGGCTGTGCAGCTAATTCAGTCGCTGGGCGGTGGCTGGGACATTAGCGAGTTGCCGTCTCCCAAAGCACTTGCTCAGACATTGCGCTAAATTGCTCCATCGATGCCGCCTTTGAACGCTGGATGGGGTGTGTGATCGATGTCACAGAGATTTCCGGTCAAGTGACAGATGCTGAGTGCAAGCCACAATTGAAGGAATTAGACCATGACGCCTGCCGCACAGATCGAAGCCATACTCAGCCCTCAGGAATTGCAACTCATTGACGAATACTGGCGCGCTTGCAATTACCTCTCGGCGGGGATGATCTACCTTCGGGGCAATCCCCTGCTGCGCGAGCCGCTGAGACCCGAACACATTAAGCAACGCCTTCTCGGACATTGGGGGTCAGATCCAGGGCAGTCCTTCATTTGGGTCCATCTGAATCGCCTGATCCGGAAGCTCGATCTCAACGTGATGTACGTCGCGGGACCCGGACACGGAGCTCCTGCAACGCTCGCCAACAGCTACCTGGAGGGCTATTACTCCGAGGTGTATCCGGACAAAAGCCGTGATGAAGCCGGCATGCTCAAGTTCTTCCGGCAGTTTTCATTTCCGGGTGGAATCGGGAGTCACTGTACGCCAGAAACTCCTGGGTCGATCCATGAAGGCGGAGAGCTCGGTTATTCGCTCTCCCACGCCTACGGCGCTGCCTTCGATAACCCAGACTTGATTGTCGCTGTCGCGGTCGGGGATGGCGAAGCTGAAACGGGACCGCTGGCGACAGCATGGCATTCCAATAAGTTTTTGAATGCGGCGCGCGATGGCGCGGTCCTGCCGATTCTCCATCTCAATGGATACAAGATCGCCAATCCAACAATCCTCGCGCGCATTTCGCATGCGGAGCTCTGTTCTCTCTTTCACGGCTATGGTTATGTGCCCTACTTTGTCGAAGGGGACGATCCTGAAACCATGCACGAGACCATGGCTCGCGTCATGGAGCATTGCATCCATGAGATTCGCCTTATTCAGGATGGCGCCCGGAACCACGGAGTGACCGAGCGGCAGCATTGGCCAATGATCGTTCTGCGCTCTCCCAAAGGCTGGACCGGCCCGAAAGAGGTCGACGGCCACAAGGTCGAAAACTTCTGGAGGGCACATCAGGTTCCGATTCTTGATCCGGCGACCAATCCGGCTCACCTGGAACAGTTAGAGCAATGGCTCCGCAGCTA
>Ga0335074_10005204_pt1 | contig 17986 bp, 15 predicted proteins | sample Lox_Sample_23_FD_206715 | JGI IMG/M metagenome (GOLD analysis project Ga0335074, IMG submission 206715) | Soil microbial communities from Loxahatchee National Wildlife Refuge, Florida, United States - Lox_Sample_2.3 | ecosystem: Environmental > Terrestrial > Soil > Wetlands | place: USA... | reverse complement strand
TCGACGGAAACGATGTCTACACTCTCTACTACGAGGCGAAGGTGAAAGACATTGTTCAGTTGGGAAACAGGACCCCAGGCACAATCGAGACATACCAGAGCAATTACGCCTTTCATTGGACCGAAAAAGGATGGATGGGGCCCGACAGCCAGGTTTACCCGGCTCAATAGAGTGCCTCTCCGACTGATTTGACCCAAACTCAGTTCCATCCTAGGCTCTCCCCACGCTAAACGCGTTGGAGGGGTCAACGGGATGTTTGCTTCACCCACGGAAACGCTAGCCGGACTTGAATGCGCAGGCTACTTCACTGACATCAAAGTAGCGACCGCCGTCTTCCTGGCCGGCAGCGTTCACCGTCCTATATTGCTGGAAGGCCCTGCCGGCGCGGGCAAAACGGAACTGGCATCATCTACGGCGCGGACACTACGAGTACCCCTGCTGCGCCTGCAGTGCTATCAGGGAATCGACGAAGAAAAGGCCATCGGGCAGTACGACCGGAGTTTGCAGGAGCTCTATGTACTGCTGATGAGCAAGAGCACTGAGACGCCAGACTGGGCGCAGATCAAGCGCGAAATCACGAGCCGAGCCTACTTCATGGCTGGTCCGCTGCTCGACGCAATTGAGCAGGAAGAACCCTGCGTCCTGCTCATCGACGAAATCGACAAAGTCGATTATGCCTTCGAGGCCATGCTGCTGGAACTCCTTTCCGTGTGGACCTTGTCAATTCCAAGAATGGGCACCGTCCGCGCAACTTCCATTCCTTTGGTGTTTCTCACCTCGAATCAGGAACGCAACCTCGGTGATCCGCTGCGCCGGCGATGCTTTTATCTGGTTGTTGAGCATCCCAACGCGGAACGGGAAGCCGCGATCGTGGCAAGACGCACACCCCACGTGGACCCGGCGACGCACCGGTTCATCGCTGGATTGGCCAGGAGCCTACGGGCTTACACGCTCGAGAAGCCACCGTCGATCTCCGAGATGAACGACCTGGCGATGGCGATGGAATTACTGGGCATCGACCGGATCCTGCCTGCGCACAAGGAGATCATGTTGCCCCTGATCGCCAAGACAGTGGGCGACCGGAAGCGCCTGCTCATGAAGGAGGCTTTCGAGTCCATTGTTCGCATGGCCGCGAAGTATGCCGAACAGATCACGCAAGGCTCTCCGGATGAGGATCTGAAGGTTCTTGCGGGAAGCGAGATCGGCCAATGATCAAAGCATCGCTTCTCTATCTCTTTGCTGCGGTCTCTTTCGCTGTCGTAATGCATCCCGCCGCGTACGCACAAGATCGGGTAACGATGTACTACTCGAACGCCTATGCGGACCATTACGGCGTTCCCCGCGCACTCGTTGACGCCATCATCGAACAGGAATCGGACTGGAATCCTCTTGCGCAGTCAGTGAAAGATGCAGAGGGTCTGATGCAACTCATGCCGGATACCGCCGCCATGTACGGCGTCCGCAACCGCTACGACCTTTTGGAAAACCTGAGCGGCGGCGTTCGGTACCTGGCCGATCTGCTCAGCGTGTTCCACGGCGACATGCGGCTCGCTGTGGCGGCGTACTACTGCGGTCCCCGGCACATCCTTCAACGAGGCTTCTCTTACAGCAATCCCGATGTGGTGCGATACGTGGAATCTGTTCGCCGCCGCTACCAGGGCGATCTTCACAGCCGAGCGGATCGGAGGACTTATGGGCCGGAAGGAGGAAACTGACATGAAACCTCAGCGATTTGTCATCGCCAGTCTCATCATTTTCGCGGGAGCGGCAGGTACCGGCAGGGCGCAGCAGCCAGATCAGGGTGGGGGCGGCGCACAGCAGGTGGATCCCGCGATTGTCGATCTGCCGATCTCCGCGAGCACCGTGACCGATGTACATCTCCATCCGTTCTTTACCACGACGATTCGACTGCCCGATGCCGTGACGTCCGTCGCCGTGGGAGCGCCAACCCTGTTCAAGGTCGAGCACTCCGCCGACGATCCAAGGTTGGTGTTCATCAAGCCAATTGCGGCGGGGGCTACAGCGAGCAATCTGATCATCTCCCTTCAATCGGGACAGGAGATCAGTTTGCGTCTACTGTCGGAAGGCAGCGGCACTAGGATTCCAGTCGATTTCGTTGTGAACTATGAGCCGAGGCAGAGTTTCCTGATCGGATCGACGGACGAGGTTGCCGGGAACTCCGCGTCTGTTCCCGACCCACCAGCAAAACCATCGGCTGTCGATATTGCACTCAAGCTGCAGTCGAGGATCGCCAGCCCTCATTGGTCTACCACCAACCGCGGGAATCCAGACGATTCCGATCGAGCTGACTCCCCTACGCCCATCCTTGGGGCACTCGGAGCGGTGCAGGAAAGAGGGCAGCTCATGCTCGCCGCGTATTCGGTCGTCAACAGATCCGATCACTGGATTGAGGTTCTGCCGCCGCAGGTCGAGCTCCGAAGCCCCAACGTCGAGAGGAAGAAGAAGAGAGATCAGGTCCTGGCAGAGCAGGTGCCCGTATCCGAGTACCGAATGACGGCCCGCCGCCTCGCTCCCGGAGAGCGAGCGGATGGCGTTGTGGAGTTTTCGCGGCCGGGCTTCAAGCAGAGCAGGGACCATTTGGTATTGGAGCTGGGCACGGCCAGCGCTGTGGATCATCCCCTGCTGTTGCAGTTGCCCTTCGTCGCTCCGGGCCATTGAACAAAGAAATCAGTTCAAGAATCGAGGTGAACCATGGGTCAGGCACAGACGGTAGAGATGGGCGAAGCAGTCCAGAAGGTAACCTCCGGAACTGCTTCCGTCGAGGAGAATGAGACATCATCGGGGTCGGTAAGCAAACGGCCATTTGTGCTCAAGAAAAGCCGCGGCTCAAGCGGCGGCAATCTGGCCACGATGCTGATTGCGGTCGGCGCGATCGCTGTGCTTGGCATTGGGATGGTCGCGTTCCTTTCAACCAAAGGAACCGTCAGGAAGGGGCTGCTCTCTCAGGCCGGCAGGCCGAATCTCGGACAATCCCAGACTGCAGGCCCCTCTACAAATCTTTTGCCGAACAATGAGGTCAAGCCATCTCCCAACGGTGCGCCGGAGCCCGGCACCGTCGATGCTGCCGATATCGAGCGAACAAAATCGCCTGGGACTTCACCGGCCCTGTCTCGCGGGGAGGCCGGAGCAAATCCATCCCACAACCCCAGAACTCTGGGCGAGGTGGCGAAATTTGATGAGCCGAACACCGCCCCAAATGCGCAATCTCGATGGACGCCTCCACCTTACGGCAGCGAGAACGCTGGAAATCAACAGGCGCAAAAGAAGGCGGAAGATGCGCTGGATACTCCTTCTCTGGTCTTCACAGCGCATGAGAATACAGCAGTTCAGCCGCAGATGCAGAGCTCGGTGGCGACCATCGACAATCTGGGCCTGGCGCCCGGCTACCATGTGGCGGCGCGCCTCGAATCGATGGCTACAACGGCTGTGCACGCACCTGTCGTTGCCGTGATCGAGTACAACTACGAGCGCAACGGAGAGGTCATCATTCCGGCCGGAGCCCGGGCCGTTGGCAAGATCATTCAGGCGGATCCCTCAGGACTCGTGAATATCGAATTCTCTTCTCTGGAATACCCCGATGGGTCCACCGTCCCAATCGATGCTGTGGCCGCCAATATGAACCTCCAGGCCATAAAGGGCGCTGTGACCGGGCGTCAAAGAGGCAAGAACCTATTGGTCCGCTCGCTGTCCGGAATTGGCGAGACGGCAGCGATGGTTGTGGGCGCGCCCAGCGTGAACAGCTCCTTCAGCGAGGGAGATCTGATGCGAATGCAGGTCGCGAACAATATCGGAAACGCCGGCGATGAGCAGATCATGAGGATGCTTACTGTGGAGCATATCGTGGTGAGCGTCCCCGCCGGGACAGAGATATATCTCGTGTTCGAGAAAGCCGCGGCAGCAAACGCCCGGGACCGGGCCAAGGCCATTCAGATCCCAAACGCGGGTATAGATCTCGGCCAACCTGCGAGTGAAGAGCAACCATGACGGTACAGGCTCCTATTCCAAATCAGTCGAGTCGCCTCGAGAGACAATCGAGCTGATGACGAGGTCCTTCGAAAGAAGAAAAGTTGCATACCAGGCTTTTGTTGAAAAACGTCAGGCGATTTGGGTGACAACCGGCTGAACATAAAGTTTTTCGAAAGAAGAAAAGCTGCGTACCTGGCTTTTGTCCCGGTCACATTCGACGCATCCGGAGAGGCGAAATGCAAACGATCGGCTACACAAATGGTTTTTGCGATGGCGCTCATAGTGACCTCCTTTAGAAGGATCACGGTGGTTCGCGATCCAGCCGGTCTCACCCAGAGGTAGAGCAATCCGGTGGCCACACTTCAGTGAGACAGAGCGGTACGCGCGCTGAGACAGCGATTGACAGTAAAACCAATTACGTACGTTGTTGGGAGTCTGGAGATGGAATTTTCAGACGCGGTGTCACAACTGTCGAAGCTGTCGTCGTCCCGGTTAGTAGACAATCTGCAGTCGACGATCATAGGGCACCGCGTCCCGGTTTGAGATGGCAGCCTCGGCTAAAGCCGCGCACAGCATCGGGCAATCCGGATCGGGGCGGCGGAACCATTTCTAAATTGAGCCATTCCGGCGCGCTCGTTGAGCGAGTTGCTTGAGCACCTGCTGTATGAACACACCGCCGCCGCGGAATTTTGCTCCCTGAACCATCAGGTTGTATAAGGTTTCCTCGCCGTCTGCGCTGATATCGGTCACACCCTGAAGGTCGATGACTAGCTCGCGGCCCGGCGGACCATTCACGCGGACATTTTGGAGTAGTTCGGTCGTCCAAGGTGCAATAAGCTTTCCTTCTAAGACCAGCAGTCGTCTGGCTTTCGCATTTGCGATCGATATTCTTAACATATCCTGACTCGTGGGGGGCATATACGTCGCCAAAAACTAATCTATGTAAACGGCGTATTTTCAGCGGCAAGACATCTGAGGTGTGTCGAGTGTCGAAAAGGTCGATGACAGTTTAGACTGCAACGCAAGAATCGTTCGAGCGGGCTGGCGCGACGGCCAATCAGTGAACCGATCGGAGGGGGCGACTGGGTTTAGGCGTACTCGTACGCGTTAATCCCGAGTTTCTTCATTCGCGAGATAAGGGTTGTGCGGCTTAAACCCATACGCACTGCGGCGCCATCGGGGCCCCCGACGCGCCCCTTGCACTCCGCCAGCACACGCACGATCTGCTCGTGCTGTCTTTTTGCATGCTCGCTTTCAGGGCTCTTGTCCTTCAGCGACGCAATAGTTTGTTTGACGATCCGCGCAATATCGTCTTCCCCTCCTGATGCCGGCGACCGCGCCGACTCGTCGTTCGTCACCTTGCGAAGCTCCGAGAGCGGAGCAGTGAGTGATTCGCCGCGAGTCAGAATCACGGCTCGTTCGATGAAGTTCTCGAGTTCTCGAATGTTGCCCGGCCACTCCCAGGCCGTCAGCGCCTTCATGGTTGCCCCGGGAATCGAGTCGATACGCTTTTGCATCTGCTTCGCGAATTTCTGTACGAAATACGACACCAGTAGAGGGATGTCCTCTTTCCGCTCCCGCAGGGGCGGGATGCGGATTGGAAAGACGTTCAGCCGGTAGAACAGATCGCTGCGGAACTCCCGGTCGGCCACCATCTGTTCCAGATTGCGATTGGTTGCCGCCACCAGCCGCACGTTGACTTTCCTCGTATGCGTGCTACCCAGCCGCTCGAACTCCTTTTCCTGCAGCGCCCGCAGCAGTTTCGGCTGGATGTCAATCGGGATATCGCCAACCTCATCAAGGAACAAGGTGCCATGATCGGCCAGCTCCATCCGGCCCACCTTTTGATTGATGGCGCCCGTGAATGCCCCCTTTTCATGTCCGAATAGCTCACTCTCGAGAAGACCAGTGGGAATCGCGGCACAGTTCAGCTTGACAAAGGTTTTCACCTGTCGCCGGCTCCTTTCATGGACCGCGCGGGCGATCAGCTCTTTGCCCGTTCCGGTCTCACCCAGCAACAATACGGTGGAGTCGCTCGAGGCCACGGTCTCCACCAGCTCGAGAACATGCTTCAACGCCACACTGTTCCCGACGATCTGCTCGAAACCCATCTCGCTGCGGATCTGTTCTTCGAGGTAGATTCTCTCCTGAGCAAGCTTCACGTTCTCGTTCCGAAGCCGCTCTTCTGCCTTTTTCCGGTCCTCGATATCGGTCGCCGTAGCGTACCAGCGAATAATCCTGCCGGACTCGTCTTTCAGCGGATTGTACTGAATGAGCTGCCAGCGATATTCGCCACTCCTCACCAGGCGCGTTTCGAGTTCGAATGGAAGTCCCTGCAGCAGTCCAACCCGACGCTCGTGGCGCACCCGCTCGATGTCTTGAGGATGGCAAGCTCGGGGCAGGAACTCTTCGTTCTTGGCATCACTCGGGGTAAGCTCCAGTTGATCCAAAGCTACGCGGTTCGCGTAAAGCAGTTTGCCATCCGGTGTCAGCACCACAACCGGATTAGCGATAGCATCGGTGATCGTGTGAAAATCCGTCACATCCTGAGCTGCGCCGACATACTCAAGGCGATCGTACTCATCTCGGGTTGCGTGGGCGAACAGATGTATGTATTTGACAGAACGATCAGGCATCAGCAACCGGTGCTGGTATTCAAAGTCACTGGACTCATGTCTGGCCTTCTCGATCATGTCCCGGAACAACGGCAAGTCCTCAGGATGGATCCGGCATCCAATCTGGTCGAATGTCACGGGCAGATTCGCGTCAAAGTCAAAGATGCGGTAGAGTTGCTCTGACCAGGCGAGTTCATCTGTCGCGACATGCCAGGAAAAGCTGCCGGTCCGACTCAGTCTCTGCCCTTCGGCGAGATAATACCGGCTTCGGCGCAGATCCTGCGTCAGTTGTTCCTGCTCGGTGACATCGATTGCCGTCCCGACGGCTCCCTGAAAAGTCGCCCCGTTGGCCATCGGAACCCCGACGCAGCGTACATGGCGAGTCTTTCCATCTGGCCGCACAACCCTCTCCGTGAAGTCGAATCCGAGATGGTCGACCAACATCTTCTGGAACCTTTCTCGTACGAACTCACGATCTTCCGGATGCACAAGTTCAAGATATTCGTCGATTGTTGGAGGCTTGCTGTTGGGGTCAAGACCGTGGATCTGGAACAGTTCAGCAGACCAGTAATCGAATCCAGCAGCGTCAAATGCCCAGCTACCCATGTGAGCGAGGCGCTGCCCTTCGCTGAGGTAAAACTGGGTCTGCTGAAGGGCCTGTTCGGCGCGCTTACGATCCTCGATGTCGGTGAGGAGCCAGTACCACCCGGCTATTTCGCCTTCTGTATTCCGCGCTGCACGAGCGCGGGCCTGGAACCATCGATATTCTCCATCGGCGCGTCGATTACGCTGCTCGATCTCATACGGATCGCCCGTTTCGATCGACTGTCTCAACGCGTCGATTGCGCGGGGAAGGTCGTCGGGGTGAACTATATCGATGCGCGACCAATCCTTTAGTTCCTCAGCGGGCTTGCCAAAGTACTCCAGCGTCTGCCGATTGATAAACTCCGGCGCGCCCGTTGCGGACGTCGTGTGCACGAGTCCCGGGATGTTATCGACGATCTGCCGCCAGGACAGTTCTCTCGCCCGGAGCAATTCCTCTGCCCGCTTCCGATCCTCGATGTCCATGTTGGTGCCATACCACGCGACGATTCTGCCGGATTCATTGCGCAGGGGATTGGCACGAAAAAGAAACCATCGATATGCCCCGTCGAAACGGCGTATACGCGCCTCGGCGTCGAAGGGTGTGCCGGAAGCCAAACACGAGCGCCAACGCTCAATCAGGCTATCGCGGTCATCCGGAAAGATCGCTGTCACCCACCCCCAGCCTCTGGCTTGCTCTACATTCATCGCTGTGAAATCGAGGCAGGGGCGATTGAAGTAATCGACTTCGCCCTCCGGCGTAGCACTCCAAAGCATCCCAGGAATGGTCTGGGTTATCAGGCGCAGGTTGCGTTCGTGCTCCAGAGGATCACGCTTGTGGTTGTCAACTGGGGCCGACTTGTCCAGGGCTGAACCATTCGGTCTTGGCGATGCCGTTGGGACTGGGGACATTGCGGTATTCATGACTGACTCCTGGTTTTCGATTGGGCCCGTTGCAATCAGTCGTTATGTAGCTTCCCGTTCACGTCGGATCCACTCACGGATATAGGGTGGGCAGTTGTCGATTTTCACTCCGATTGTTTCGTTGGTCCCCAGAAGTCTTACGGCTTCTCCGTCCACCAAACGTACATCTTTGAGATCGAGCGTCAATACGCTGCTCTTTTCTTCTTCTAGCAGCGTCCTGAGCATGTTCACGGCGTCGCCTGTAATCCGGCCGCTGACGCGCAAGACCACACGATTCTTTCCGACGACGCGGCGGTGGACCTTGCAAGTCACTGTGAACGTCCCGGCGGCGTTGCTGCTGCGCTCTTGGCTTCATAAGGCAATCCTCCTGCCATTCGTAAGTTATTGATCCTGAACAGATTTGGCGTACAACGCTGGAGCGTGATCTTTGCGAATTCCGCGAAATCCGCGAATTCCGTTAAAGACAGGCACTGACCTCCTTCATGCTTCGTATATTTGCTTCCCGTCGGGACTTTCGGGTCCATGCGCCGAGGTCTCGCTCGAACTGATCCGAATAATGAACTGACTCGCTTTGGAAAACATCCCTCGATGGGGTTTTAGCGGTACTCCCAAACGATGGCGGTGGGGTACACCCCTTCTGAGGGGTGGGGGAACGTTCCTAGCGACCTGCAACATCAATCCGCTTTCGGCCGAAGAGCCGCGCGTCCACTGACCGTATCCCAGGACCAAGCATCGCTAACCCGGCACCGAAGGCGGCCAATACGACGCGATTGCGCAGGTCGCCAGCGCCCGACGTGATCGACCACAGCTCGACGATGACCGCCAACGATCCAGCGAGGGGGGTCCATAAACCGGCGATCACAAGTGCCCCGGCTGCGATTTCCAGAAAAGAGCACACAATGCCTGGTTCGTGGGCTGCTCGAAGCAGATCAGTAACTCCGTCATTGATCAGCAGAGTGCCCGCCACCAACCGCAGAAGCAGAAGGCCTCTTCCGGGCCATCCGTTTGGGAATATCGAGAAAAGTCTTTGCACGGAACCCTCAGCGACAAGCTTAGGTGTTCCAAAGCGCCGGTTGAATCTCCAAAAACTGGCTTTGCCATACCCCTCTTTAGAGGGGGTTCACAATTCGATGATTCCCCGTTTCAGACCGATGGTGACCGCATGCGTTCGGTCATTGGCGCCCAATTTCGAGAGAATGCTCTTGACATGTCCTTTGACCGTCTCTTCCGTAATCGAGAGCTTATCCGCGATGATTTTGTTTGCGTTTCCTGCGGCAATTAGTCTGAGTACCTCAATCTCTCGGGACGTCAGGGAGTCGTCTGCAAGATGATCTGCAACCTCAGCGGCGAGTTCTGCTGGAATCCGCTTTTGTCCCGCATGAACCGCGCGAATCGTATCCAGAAGCTCTCTGCGCAGCAGGCTCTTCAAAAGATAGGCCCGCGCACCAGCCTTGAGAGCGCGTGCAATCTGGACATCGCCGGCATACGTGGTAAGGACGATGAAGCGTGCATCAGGGTACTCATTTCGGATTGCAATCATGGCGTCCACGCCATTCATGTCTGGCATTTGCAAGTCGATGAGCACGACATCGGGCTTTTGTTTCCGGAACTCTTCGATCGCTTCCAGGCCGCTGGACGCCTCGGCGACGAACTCCATATCTCCTTCATCCGCCGCAAGCGCTCGCACGCCCTGGCGGAGTACGGGATGATCGTCCGCCAACAAAATGCGTATGGGCTTGGGTAGCTTGTCCGTCATCGATCTCGGTTCCGTTTCCAGAGTAACCACGAGCTGCTTCGCGAAATGACTTTTTCGTATGCATTTTTAGCGGGAATTCTCAACTCGATCTCAGTACCCGCTCCAGGTTCACTCCACACTTCGAATTCTCCGCCCAAATGCTCGGAACGTTCCCGCATCCCCCTAAGGCCCCAATGCCCGCCGCGTTCGGCCTGGAGGCGCTCCTCCTGATCGATTCCCTTCCCATCATCCCGGATTCGCAATCGAAATAGGCGGTCGGTATATGCCAGCTCTGTCTCAATCAGGCGCCCCTGCGAATGGCTAAATGCATTCCGCAATGCCTCGCGGACAATGCGGAATATCTCAGTGTGGAGATCTTGCTGCAGCTTGCGTGCCGAACCCTCAACGACAATCCCGAATTGCGCTGGTTGCTTGTCACCTTTGTTCGCCACCAACTCCTCTCCGAGGGCCTGGATTTCTTCTTCGAGCGTTTTGGGAGCAGTCGTGGGAGACCGAAGATCATAGATCGCGTCCCGACCTTCCATGATCGCGTGTTCGGCGCCGTCCAGCGCTGCATCCAGGGTTTGGATCGCTTCGGGTGTGCGCCCAGGAAGAAGATTGCGGGCTCTCTGGAAATGAAGGATCACTCCCTGAAAACTCTGCAACAGCGTGTCATGCAACTCGCGGGCAATGCGGGTTCGTTCATCGACTCGCGTCTCAACAACGACGTGGAATTGCTGTCGAAGTTGTCTGAGGCGGAGCTGATACAGCACCCAAAGGAGCAGGAGGAAGGCACAAACGCAGAGAGCATCAAACCAGCTCGTCTGAAACCATGCGGGCGCGATGCGGAAGTCCAGACGCGCACCCTGGTCATTCCAGATGCCGTCGTTATTGCAGGCGATGACGTTAAAATGGTATTCGCCAGGACCAAGCCTAGTATAAAAGGCTTCGCGACGAGTGCCCGCATCCTGCCATTCCTTGTCCACTCCTTTCAGCATGTATCGGAAACGTACTTTTTCGGGAACAACCAGACTCAGCGCTGTGTAGTCAATTTGGAGATTGCTGGTTCGCGGTGGCAGGGTCAGTTTCGCCAAAGAGGCATATTGTTTGCCATTCACTTTTAGAAACCGAATCACGACCGGAGGGGGCAGCCGGTTCGTGAGGACGTGAGCTGGATCGACCCAGACGATACCACCGGACGAAGCGAACCAGAGTCTGCCGTCGGTTCCCTGAATCTCTTTTCGATAGATCGTGGTGCCTCCGAATGTGCCTGGCAGGCCGTCGTAGAAGTCGAAGGTCCGATATTGCACACGCCAGAAGGGATTGCGTAAAACGTGTTGGACTTCCGATGCGGGGATTTGAAGAATGCGTAAATTCTCAACCAGCCATAGGCTGCCATCGGATGCCTCCACAACGCCCTTAACGGAGCCCATGGAATCAGCGTCCGAAGGGATGATCCCTCGAAAACGGGTACCGTCGAAGAATGCCAGTCCATGTTCTCCAACGACCCAAAGATGATGCCCGCTGCCATCAATTTCTGTTACGCCGCCAACTGGTGAATCGCCCCCGGTGAAAGCCCTCTGGATCTTGCCGTGGTCCAGGACGATGATTGCGCCAGGCACATGCACACCGCCGTATCCGATCCAGACATCACCCATCCAGTCAGTGAACGCAGTCCTGGGATACAGGTGTGCGATTTCTGAAGGAGTTTCGAGTGTCTGCCATCCTCCATCTTTCCGACAGAACAATCCTCCTCTGATGGCCATCCAGAGCGCACCAGAACCATCCTCTGTCGCGACAATGGCGGGATTGAGGTAAGGCTTCGGAAACGACGGCGGCAGCGGAACCGCTGTGTACTTTCCTGCGTCATAGCGATAGATGGCATCTGTGCAAAGCCACCAAATCGCGCCGGCCGAATCCCTGTACGCGGATTCCGGCAGGGCACAATACATATGACCGGGCTTGGTGCGTCCTGCCAAATAGGGGGCGATGGAAACCGTGTTGACCCAGACATCTCCGGAATTTCCGGGGGCCAGAACGGCATTCATGGTCGAGAAGGGGTAGGTGGCCGGTATCAGAGCTGTCTTGCTAAAGCGATCCAGACCGTTGACAGTTCCGACCCAGATATTGCCCTCGCGGTCCTGCAGTATGCTCAGGGCACCGTTGTCACTCAATCCATCTTTCACGGTGAATGACCCGACTGCAGCGCTGAGCCCCTTGATCTTGCCTTTCAGCAACTCAGGATTTCGAACACGACGAAGACCGTCACCCAAAGTGGTGATCCACAAAGCCCCATCCCTGTCAAAAAGAATGCCCTGGGAACCTGCAATGACTTCGGTGTCGTCAGGGGGCTGTCGCCGGTCGAACAAAGGGATCGGCCTGACGGATCGCGTCGTTTCGGCCATCCACAATTTCCCGTTTGGTGCCTGGGCGATCTGTGTTACCTGGCCCACGCGAATTCCCGTCGACTGGAACCGTTTCGCGGCCTGCGGAAGAAAGACCAGTGTGTTCTCGGTGGACACCCAAAGGGTTCCCTGCCGATCGAGAAAAACTGTACCCGCAAACTTCGAGGGGAAATTCCAGTCTGTTCCCACCTGCTTCCATCGATTTCCCTCCAGTCGCGCTAGCCCGTTGTCGGTTGCAGCCCAGATCGTGCCTTCCCGATCCTGCGCCAGTCGCCGTATCGCTCCCGCCGGCAATCCGTCGTGGGTGGTATAGGTCGTGGCGTTTCCGTTTTTTAAAAGGCAGATGGCGCCGGTTCGAAAGCCTACCCAGAGATCGCCATTGGGCAGAGCTAAAAGTGAGAAGACCCCTTGATCCGGAAATGGGCCGCCGGACAGAGGGCTATACCGCTCGAATGTGACACCATCAAATCGGTAAAGACCGTCCAGAGTGCCCAGCCAGAGAAACCCGTCCGCAGATTGCGCCAGAGCTATAATGCCGATGGGCGCGCCGTCTTTCGGCCCCCATGCTTTGTGTGCGAATTGCGCAATGGTCCGGTCAGGGTTGAGGGCAGCACAACGCAAGCATGCGAGTGCAACAAAAAGGCAGACTTCCAGCGTCAGCACAACAAATCGAATACCCGGGATCGCCCGGCTTCTCGTCACCCTTCACCTTCGCGAGTCCGTTCAGCGGAACTTGAATTGCAATTTATTGATTCCGAGTGCCTTAATGCGGGTTTCGAGAGTCGATGCTGGAATTCCGAGCTTCGCCGCCGCCCCTGACGGCCCGGAAACCCGCCCTCTGGTCGCGGCCAGTGCCACCTCGATAATCTCCCGCTCGCTGTGGGGCTCAGTCGGATCTTTGGCCGGACGCGACGCATTCACAGCAGTTGCGCGAGGAACGGACCTTTTGGAAAGCCACGATGGGTCAATCGAGAAGACATCTCCGGAGCTCAGAATCACGGACCTTTCAATGACGTTCTGCAATTCGCGAATGTTGCCGGGCCAGTCGTAAGACTGGAACAACTCCAGGGTCTGTTTGTCGATCGAATGAATACCTTTGCCCGCTTTCACGCCGTAGCGTTGCACAAAATACTCTACCAACAGCAGGAGGTCGTCCTTTCGCTCCCGGAGAGGCGGCACCTCTATGGGAAACACGTTCAGGCGGTAAAACAGATCCTGGCGAAAGGTTCCATTAGCTACATCGGCTTCCAGGTCACGATTTGTGGCTGCGATGACTCGAACGTCGACGCGGATCGGTTTTCCTCCTCCGACGCGCTCCAGCTCCCGCTCCTGCAGCACCCGCAACAACGCAACCTGGGTCTCGGGCTGAAGTTCGCCCACCTCATCTAGGAAAATAGTTCCGCCATCGGCCAGCTCAAAACGGCCAAGGCGCCTTTGTGTGGCTCCCGTGAATGCTCCCCTCTCGTGTCCGAACAATTCGGACGCCATCAGGTCACGCGGAATAGCAGCGCAATTGACGCTCACGAAGGCTCGCCGTGCTCTCGAGGATTTCTTGTGGATTGCGCGCGCAATGAGTTCCTTGCCGGTTCCCGTCTCCCCTGTGATTAAGACGGTGGAGTCACTGGGAGCCACTTTGGCGATCCGAGAAAGAACAAGCTTCAACGGATTCGATGTACCGACAATTTCATCGAACATCGACGTACGGTCTACCTCGTCCCGCAGAGCTAGATTTTCATTGTGGAGCCGCTCTTCTGTCTTTTTCTGGTCATCGATGTCGGTTGAGGTGCCGAACCAGCGGATGATCTCGCCGGACGGGTCTTTCAGAGGGTTGTATTGAATCAACTTCCAGCGATAGCCCCCGTTCTTTTGTCGGACTCGAATTTCCATTTGGAATGGATAGCCACCCAAAAGACCTTGCTCGCGCCGTACCCGCAAAGAATCAACGTCGTCGGGATGGGAGGTCAAGGCAAAAAAAACATTGGCCTTGGCCTCGTCCATCGTGAGGCCGGACTCATTCAGGGCTACCCGGTTCGCGTATAGCATTGAACCATCGGGTGCCAGAACTGCGATTGGATTGGCAATAGAATCGGTGATCGTGAGAAGCTCTTGCTCACTTTGCCGGAGCTTCTCTTCAGCCTTCTTTTGGTCATCAACGTCCATGTGAAGCGCATACCAATGAAGAATTCTTCCGTCCGCATCGCGTAGCGGGCAGGCACGGCACTGAAACCAGCGATATACTCCATCGAATCGCCGTACGCGCACGGTCACCTCGTATGGATTCCCACTAGCAAATGCGTTGCTGACAATTTCGATTGCGTGAGGAACATCGTTGGGGTGAACGACGCTTGCCCAGTCGTTCTTTATCTCATCAAAGGACTTCCCGAAGTATGCCAAATACCCCGGATTGGCAGCCTCGAGCTCGCAAGTTGGTGATAGCCGCGAAACAAAACCGGGGATGGTATCTACGGTCTGCCGCAACGAGATTTCGGCCGCACGGAGGGTTTCCTGGTCGCTCTTAAGGTTATCGATATCAGTGACGAGTCCATTCCAGTGGAGAATTCGACCCTGAACGTCTCGCACCGGGACCCAGCGGGCCTGAAACCAGCGGTATGTGCCATCGAACCTACGGGGGCGATACTCGAAATCAAATGGCCGGCCCGTAGAGACCCCGTTACCAAAAACTTCGATAACGTGAGCAAGATCGTCAGGATGAACAGTATCGTTCGTCCGCCATTTCTTTGCCTCATCGAGCGTCTTGCCGAAATATTGGAGAAATGGTCGATTGAGGAACTCGAGGATGCCATCTGGCGAAATGCGAGCCACAAAGCCGGGGATGTTGTCCAACAAGGAGCGAGCATCGTGGTCTCTCAGCCGAAGGGCTTCTTCCGCCTTCTTGTGGTCCAGAACTGTGATGGGAACGGCTTCGGTTGTCGTGAGATCGACCGCCTCTTGGCGAACACCTCGATAGGAGGGAGCGGGGCTTTGGCTTTGATTAGTACTCATAGGGAAATCCGGCGAGCTTGAGCCTTAGGCGAACCCCTTGCGAATGTGCCCAAATTTTACCCCCAGCCAATGACGAAATTCACGCCGACGGCAGATAGTGTGCCGCTCCGGTATGGGATCCACCGGAGCGCTTCATTGTCTGACAAAGCATTGGCTTGCTGGGACGGGTGAGTCGGTTGGCGAATGACCGTATGGCTCGGATTTGCTTCGGCAATATCGACTCTCGACAGTTGCGACGGATAACCCCAATTGAGCCGGCGTTCATTCTGCAGGAGTTAAGGGGGGCGGTCTACTTTGGTATTCGAAGTGCAAATGGGGCAGCCTACGGCCGATATTCGGCTCCGGAAGTGGGTGGCGAGCCCAATCTCTGCCGAAGCTTACAAAGAGGTGAGAGATGTTCGGTCGTGGCTATCTATCGTTAGCAGTATTGTTTGTCACCAGCACAATCGGTGCAACGTGTGCAGTCGCACAGAACGGCAGAGTTCAGAACATCGTGCTGGTCCACGGAGCCTGGGTTGACGGGTCGGGATGGAGACCGGTTTACGAAATTCTGACTCACGCCGGCTACAAGGTCTCGGTCGTTCAGGAGCCGCTGACGTCGTTCGATGCCGATGTCGCGGCAACACGGAGAACACTGGCACTGCAGGAAGGCAGAGTGGTCCTTGTGAGGCACAGTTACGGAGGCAGTGTCATCACGGAGGCGGGCAATGATCCGCACGTTGCCGCTCTCGTGTATGTCGCGGCCCACATGCCCGACGCCGGCGAGAGCGAAGCCCTGGATGGCAAGCGATTTCCCAGCGACCTCACGAGATCCGGATTCATTCGAAAGACTCCGGACGGCTTCAACTTTCTGGACCCATCCGCATTCCCTTCGTACTTCGCAGCGGATTTGCCACTCGAACTCGCCCAGTTCGAAGCGAGCTCGCAGGTACTCACCGCGATAGCAGACTTCAGCGCAACAATCACGGCTCCAGCGTGGCGGAGCGTACCCAGTTGGATGATCGTCGCCCTAAATGACAGGGTGATCAGCCCAGACCTCGAACGCTGGTACGCCAAACGCGCGCACAGCCACGTAACAGAGATCCGCGGCGCGAGCCACTCTGTCTATGAGTCGCAGCCTAAAGAGGTGGCGGCGGTAATCGAAGAGGCTGCACGCTCAGTCTCGCCTTAACATGGTGGCCGTTCGATCTGAAACGCAATGGAGACCACGGAGATGAATATCCTGCACATCCAGTCCTCTCCCAGGGGAGAGTCCTCGAACTCGATCGCGCTTACGAGTTCCTTTGTGGACGCGTGCCGGTCGCGACGAATCGACCGTTGTCGACACGTTGAATGTATGGCATGAGCACCTTCCGGAATTCGACCATGAATCGATCGGCGCGAAGTACAAGGCGGTGAAGCACGTACCGTTCTCAGACAGGGAGACCGAGGTCTGGGGCGCATTCAGTCTTCGATTCGGCGTTTCCGGGGCGCAGATCGCATTGTTCTCGGTACGCCCATGTGGAACTTCGGACCGCCTTATAAGCTGAAGCAGCTGATCGATCTGGTCGTCCAGAGGAACTACCTCTTTTCGTATGACGGAAGGGAGTACGGTCCGCTGGTGAAGATCGAAAAGGCGATTGCGGTGTATACGCGCGGCGTCTGATCGGAGTGGACGATCTCCGCAGCGTCATTGTGGACAATGCGTGGAACCAGAACCGACAGGAGCCGGAGGAAAGCCTCGCGCGCGGTAAGTCATCCTTAATGGAGTTAGTTGAGTGGTTTCTGAACTAAGCCACGCCGAAGGCTGCGCGAGTCCTCTCTGAAGTGAAGAACCCAGTGAATCCCCAAAACCAGCAGTCCTCAGGTTTGTGGACCAAGGGTCGCGACGAGAGGCGACGCCGCCTAGCCTGATCAGAATCCCACTTAGTCGAATCCGCTTTCGACGATTACGACTCTCGACATCGGCCCCTCAGCCCGCAGGGGTCGCGGGTGCCGCATATTGCAGGGATTAGCGACTTCTTCTGGTTTGGCATAGCAACTGCCAATGCTCAGACATGCAGGGGCATGCAGAATGGTTTCCGCGGATACGCATCCGACCGAACCAACCAGCAAGTTGGGAACATTAGCCGCGGCCCTCTTCAGGCATGCGGAAAAGGAGACTTCATTTCATGAAAATGTCGATTGGCAACTTTCTTCTTCGTCGTCTGGAGGAAGCCGGCATTCGTCACCTCTTTGGTGTCCCCGGTGACTACAACCTCGAATTCATGCAGCAGCTCGAGGATCGCGGCGAGCCAGCCTGGGTTGGGAATTGCAACGAATTAAATGCCGCGTACGCGACGGACGCTTACGCGCGCATCAACGGCCTCGGCGCCATGATTGTGACGCACGGCGTTGGGACGCTGAGCGCGATGAACGGCATTGCCGGCGCCTATAGCGAGCATGTTCCGGTGATCCTCATTAGCGGCTCTCTGCCTCTGCGATCAGTTCAACGGGGAGATCTGATGCACCACACCCTTGCCGAACGCGGAAAAGGCGATCTCTGCCGGATATTCAGTGAAGTGACGGCGGCTCAGGCGCAGCTGACACCGGAGAATGCCGCAGCGGAAATCGATCGGATCATTCTCACTGCTTGGCGGCGCAAGCTTCCGGTCTACCTGGAACTGCCGTCGGATATCGCGTACCTCGAAGTCGAGGTACCGGAGGAACCGATCCACCCCGTCATGCCGCCGAGCGATCAGGAAAACCTGAAAGCA
>Ga0335074_10005203_pt1 | contig 17992 bp, 18 predicted proteins | sample Lox_Sample_23_FD_206715 | JGI IMG/M metagenome (GOLD analysis project Ga0335074, IMG submission 206715) | Soil microbial communities from Loxahatchee National Wildlife Refuge, Florida, United States - Lox_Sample_2.3 | ecosystem: Environmental > Terrestrial > Soil > Wetlands | place: USA... | reverse complement strand
CGGGCAGGGTCGGCAGCGGGATCGTCACCTGCCGGTCGAACCGCCCCGGCCGCAGCAGCGCCGGATCCAGGATCTCCGGCCGGTTCGTCGCGCCGAGCACCACGATCCCCTGCGTCACGTCGAACCCGTCCATCTCGGCCAGCAGCTGGTTCAGCGTCTGCTCGCGCTCATCATTCGACACCGCCGCGCCCGAGCCGGCCCGGCGCTGGCCGATCGCGTCGATCTCGTCGATGAAGATGATCGCCGGGGCCCGCTTGCGCGCCTCTCCGAACAGGTCGCGGACCCGCGAGGCGCCGACGCCGACGAACAGCTCGACGAAGCTGGATCCGGTCACCGAGAAGAACGGCACCGACGCCTCCCCGGCCACCGCCCGGGCCAGCAGCGTCTTGCCGGTTCCCGGCGGGCCGATCATCAGCATGCCGCGCGGCGCGACCGCGCCGGCCCGCTGATACCGACCCGGGTTACGCAGGAAATCGATCACCTCACCGATCTCACCCTTGACGCCCTCGTATCCGGCCACGTCGCTGAACTTGGTCTGCGGCCGCTCGGCGTCGAACACCTGTGCCCGCGACCGGCCGATGCCCAGCGCGCCGGGCAGGCCGCCGCCGCCCGCGGCCGCGCCCCGCGACAGCCGCCGGAACAGCCAGATCACCAGGATGATCGGGAGCAGCAGGAGCAGCCAGTACAGGATGTCGGTGCCGATCCCCGAGCTGGGCGCGTCCGCGGTCACGGTCTTCACGCCGTCGCTGCTCAGCTGCTGGCTCAGCGTCGGCGACGCCGGACCCGGGATCACCGTGGTGTAGGAATCGCCGTTGGTCAGCTGACCGGAGGCCGGGGTGTTGCCGCCGCTCGCGCCGTTGCCGAAGTTGACTGTCTTGATCTTGTGAGCGTTCGCGTCCGTGATGAACTGCGAGTAGCTAAGGCTGACCGGGCTCCGGACGTTGATCCCGGGCAGGAAGATGTACAGCAGCACCACGGCCAGCAGCGCGATGGGCCACAGCCAGTGCCGCCAGGCCGGCGGCGGCGGCGGTGCGCCCTGGCCCGGGCGATCGCTCTGCGGCGGCGGGTTCGCCTGCTTGCTCATCACACATTGTTACGCATGAGACACGCGAAGCGGGAATCCGGGGCCTGACCGGCACGTTCATGCGTCCCGTGTTACCCCCGATTCACCCGTTATCCGGCAGCGCTGGCCGCCGGAGTGGTCAGCCGTCGAGTTCGATCTGGACCCGGGCGATGTCCTGACAGATCTTCGCGAAGATCTCGCGGCGCAGGCGGTTGTGCTCCTCGTCCGCGTCGTAGACCCGGTAGGAGTCGACGTCCTGCCAGTCGTTGGTGATGGCGAAGGTCCATCCGCCGTCGCGCAGGCCCAGGTCCGACCCGATGTTCATGGCCAGCATCCCGGGAAACCTGAGCGCGGCGATGCCGGCCAGGCCTTCCCGGAGCAGTGCGGTGTCGGCCGCGCCCTGGTCCGGGTCCTCGGCGGGCCGCAGCCGCCCGACCACCACGTTGCGGATCATCGGTGCGCTCGAGCGGGCGCCGTCGGGCGAGCCCGAAGGGTCGTATCCACACGGGGAGTCTCCCACAGGCGCAGCGATCGCCGGTCACGAGACGGACGGCGGATCACGAGCAGCCCGGGTACGGCACCTGGGTCAGGTCACTGAACCCCGGCAGCCGCGCGGAGCCCGGCCGGCCGCGCTGGACGTAGTCCAGGGCGAACTGCACCGGTATCGGTCCAGGGCACCGGATGAGTACCTTGAAGGTGATCGTGAACCAGGTGCTGGCGCCGGGGGACAGGGTCGGCGCGGTCGCGGGCAGCGGCAGCGGAAGCGGCAGCTCGCCGCACGGTCCCCAGGCGTGCGCCACCGCCCTGAGCCCGCCGATCGGAAGGATCGCCCGGACCTCGCGCAGCGTCACGGCCGTCGCCGAAACGTTGGTGACTTGGAACCCCAGCTGCAGGTCCGAGCCGACCCGCGCGGCGCACCCCTGCCCCTCGCTGAGCGGAGCGCCGCCCGCCGCGAGCTGGGCCGCCTGCGAGATCGCCGCGGGCGATAACGTCGGCGCGGAGCTCCGCCCGTGATCATCGCCCGCCACGTATCCGCCGGCCAGGCCGGCCACGAGCCCCACGACCAGCCCGGCGGCCCCGAGGATGGCGGCCGGCCGCGACGGCCGCCGCGCGCCCGGCAGCCGCCGCCGGACCGACGGCCACCATGGCCTGGGGGGCCGGTCCGGGCCGTGTTCCAGGATGTCCTCGGCGCCCGGGCCGCCGCCCGCCCGCCAGCGCGGCCGCGGCCGCCCGTCGTCGTCTTGGCCGCTCATCTAAACAGGGTAAAACCGATCGCGGCCGGCCCTATGCTTCCGGCAGGCCCGGCCCGCGAAGGAGACAAGGGTGAGCGACCAGGCGGCCGATCGGCAGGAGATCCGCGAGCTGATCGAGAACTGGGTGGTGTGGCGCGACGCCGGCGACTGGGAGCGCTTCCGCACGGTCTGGCATCCGGACGGCCGGATGATGGCGACCTGGTTCCAGGGCTCGGCCGACGACTTCATCGAGGCCAGCCGCCAGGGCGCCGCGCGCGGGGTGAGCATCCTGCACTTCCTCGGCGGCTGCTCCGTCGAGGTGGCCGGCGACCGGGCCATCGCCCAGACCAAGATGACGATCTCCCAGCGAGCGTCCGTCCACGGCGTGCCGTGCGATGTGGTCTGCACCGGGCGTTTTTACGATTTTCTTGAACGCCCCGGCAGCCGCTGGGTCTTGGTCCTGCGCCAGCCCATCTACGAGAAGGACCGCATGGACCCGGTCGATCCGGCCGCGCGGCTCGAACTCGACGCCGCGGCGCTGGAGCGCTTCCCGGCCGGGTACCGGCATCTGGCCTACCTCCAGGCCGGGCTGGGCTATCCGGTCAAGCCCGATATGCCCGGACTGACCGGGCCCGAGGTTGAGGCGCTGTACCAGCGAGGAAGCCGCTGGCTGGCCGGAGGTCCCTGCGACTAGCGGGCGCCGTCGCTAGGCGGTGACGATGGCCCAGACCGCGATCGACACCACGGCCAGCCAGGCCAGCGCCGCCACCAGCGGGGCGAGGGCCGGCTGGCGCTTCGGGAACGGCGCGGTGGCCGGGTGCGCGGGCAGCCTGCCGAACGGGCCGACGGGCAGATCGGAGATGATCGCCATCAACTCGTGAAAGGCCCGCGCTACGAGCGCCTCCCCGAGCCGCTCATCCAGTTCGTCCCTGGTCAGCCTGCCCTCGACAAACGAACTCTGCAGCACGCGGAGCGTGCGCTCGCGGTCCGCCGATGACGCCCGCATGTGCTGGTAGCGCCCGGCCGTCATGCCGCTAAACCGGCCTCATCGTCATGTGGCCTCCCCGTCAGGGCGGGAAAACATCAGCGTACCTTGGGCGCTGCCCGCCCAAACAGGCGCGGGCGACGCCGGCCTGTCCATCGGACGCTTCCGTTCGTCGTGGTGGGGGCCGGGCGGTCAGGACGTGCTGCCCTCGGAACCGGGCGGTTCGGCGAGTTCGATCAGCAGGCGGACCAGGTCGTCGGGCCGGTTGCTGAGGATCATGTGGTTGGTGGCGATCTCGCGGTAGCGCCAGGCCGGCGAGCGCCGGGCCCGGTCGGCCGCGACCCAGAACGGCCCGCCGTCCGGCGGCCGCGGCTCCCCGGTGGCCTTGATGTAGGTGCGGGTGAACGGGTAGTCCTCGAGCGCGCGGTCCAGCCGCACCGGCTCGGTGAAGCAGCGGGCCGGCTGCGGCGTGCGCCGCGGGTTGGCCCATGCCGCCTCGGCCGGATCGTCGAACTCGCGGGGCTGCGGCGGGATCAGCCAGTCACGGCCGAGCCCCATCAGCCCGTGGCCGGCCCGGCCGGCCTGGCCGTCCACGCTGTCGCCGTCGCCCGGGACGAACGCGTCGAGGTAGACGAGATGGCCGACCCGGTCGCCGATGTGCTCGAGGGCCCCGGTGACCACGAACCCGCCGTAGGAGTAGCCGAGCAGCACGATGTCGCGGAGATCCTCGTAGAGGACGGCGTTCACCACGTCGGTGACGTGAGTGGTCAGGCCGACCTGGGGGCTGGTCAGGTGCGAGCGCTCGCCGATGCCGGTCAGGCTGGGCGTGAACACCTCATGGCCCGCCTCCCGCAGCGGGCCGCGGACCTTCCGGAAGCCGTGGGCGCCGCCCCAGGCACCGTGAATCAGAACAAAGATCATGATCGCTCCCAGCCCTGGCTCCCGGACCGCCACCTGACGGATATTTTCCCATTGGTCGCATTGGTGACGCCAGCGCCGCGAACCGGCTGCGGCAACGTACGGCGAACAGCCGTTTTCGGTGCTACGGCCGGCTAGCGTTCGATACGGCCCAAACTCGTTAAAGGGCATGAGATGGTGTTATTCGAATGTGACGTAACATTCGACGCGGAGCCGGCCGAGGTCTGGAAAGTCTGGACCGAGGTTTCCCGCTGGCCCGAGTGGGATGTGAGCAAGGAGATCGCGCATCTGGACGGCCCGTTCCAGCCGGGGACCTCGGGCTGGGCCAAGCAGCGCGGCAACCTGGGCGGCTCGTTCACGATCACCCGGGTGGACGAAGGACATCGCTGGGTGACCGAATGCCCGATGCCGATGGGCAAGGTCGTCTTCGATCACCTGCTTGAGCCGGGCGAGCGCGGAGGCGTCCGGCTGGTCAAGCGGGTCGAGGTGCACGGAGCGTTCGGGTCGCTGCTCCGCCTGATCGCGCCTCGGATGCGCCGTGAGATCGCCGAGTCGCTGGGCAACCTTGAGCAGCTGCTGAAGTCTTAGGCGGGCACCGAGGCGGCGGTGCCGCGGCGGCGCGCCATCCAGTGCCGGATCATCACCACGAAGCTGTACACCCCGACGGCGGCGATGAGGTCGAACAACAGGCCGACGACGATCGAGACCACCGCATGCGCGGTGTCCCCGACGAGCGTGATCGAACCCCAGCCCGGCCAGACCGGCGCGCGGACGGTGACCGGCTGGTCGAGCGGGATCTGGTACGGGAACGTGGCATCGACGGTCCGGGCGCCGGACGCCATCGTGCCGTCGGTCACCGTGGTGCAGCCGCCCCTGCCGCAGTTCTGTACGTAGGACGAGGGGAAGAAGGTGGTGTTGCTGCCCGCCCCGGCCAAGAACGCCACCGCGTTGACCTGGTCGGGCAGGACGCTGATCGTCAGGACGATCCAGAACACCAGCAGCAGCTTCCCGAATACCCCGGTGACCCGGTGCTTCGGCGGGTACCGGTAGGCGTGGGCCACCACGCGATGGTGCACCGTCTGGCCGCGGGCCCGCGCCCGGACCGGGCCGTCCAGGCGGTGCAGCCTGACCGTATCCACGATGGCCACGATCAGGCCCGCCGCGACCAGGCCCAGCAGTACGAGCACGATCGCGGCGCTGATGTCGGCCACCGCGCCCGTGGCGTGCGGAAAGAAATGCGCGCCGATAACGGCGTACCCGAGAAAGCCGATCAGGCTGAGCACGGCAATCCAGACCCAGCCGCGACGGCGATGCAGCAGTCGCTCGGCCGCGTCGACGTGCCCATCACCGGCCGGGGCGGGCCCGCCGTGATGGGAGGCGGTTGAGGACACGCCGCCATTGTAGGCTTCAGCAAGGTTTATACGGTTTATTGCCTTATAACGGTTCCGTGGGTTTTCGCGCCGCCGACCCCGCCCGCGGGCGCGGTGGCCGTCCGTGGGCATATCTGGCATATCCGGCGGGCTTTTGCTCTCGCGGGTGTTGAGCGTGCCGGGCCGCACGCCGGGCGCCCGTTTTGCCCGGTTCGCCGCCGGTACTGGGCGCGCGTCAGACGAGACCCGATCCCGTGGTTGCACCGTTGGGCACCCTCTGGGGAGCCCAAACCTCCAATGATCATGGACGGGGGCAGGCGGCGGTCCCTGGTCGGTGTGCGCATGGGGCAGGCGGGGACTCCGGGACGAAAGTGGCGATGCGGGAGGCGGTCGGCGGCGAGGGCATGAGCGGGCCAGCCGGTCACCGCCCGCATGGCACGGACCGGCGCGGGTCCCGGGGGCAGGGGGCCCCGCGAGGCTGCTGGGGGCGCCCGACCGGGGCGGGTCGGGGGCGGCCCGGGTGGTCGCGAGCCTGGCGGACGCGGGGGGGGGGTGCGGGGCGTGGGCGGGGTTGGTTCAGGGTCTGGTGTCGGCCCTGATGGCGGGGGCGGCGCGGGGGCGTCCCAGAACTGTCAGACCCCCGAGATAAAATTCCTTACGTGAGCCGCCCTGCACCAAGTGGCTCACGCTGAGAGGACGGCTGCAGTTCGGTCGCCCCCGCACCGACCCGCGGCGGACCTTATCGGTCCGCCGGCCCGGACCTGGAGGGGGTCGTCATGACCGTCCCGCCCGTAGCCGTTGACGTCACAGATCAGGCCGAACCGCTTTCCATCGATGACGCGTACGCGCGGTCGCATCAGGCCGCGCTCGCCCCGTCGGTGATCGGGCCCGTTGGCCTGGAGATCGAGACCCACCTGGTGGACCTGGACGCGGTGGCCGACCGCGTGTCCTGGGACCGGGTCGACCCGCTCCCGGTCGCGCTGGGCGCCGTCGCGGGGCGGTGCCGGGTCACCCTGGAACCGGGCGGCCAGCTCGAGCTGTCGGGCCCGCCCGAGTCGGACATCGTGGCCACCGTCGCCGAGCTGAAGCGCGACGGGGAGCAGGCCCGCCAGGCCCTGGCGGAGCTCCGCCTCGGCGTGGCGCCCGCCGGAGCCGATCCGCTCCGGCCGCCCCGGCGGGTCAATCCGCGCCCTCGGTACCGGGCCATGGAGCAGCACTACACCGCGACCGGCCGGGGCGCCCCGGCCGCCGTGATGATGAACTCGACCGCCGCGATGCAGGTCAACCTGGAGGCCGGGCCGCCGGGCGGCTGGCCGGAGCGGGTGGCCAGGGCGCACCGGCTCGGCCCCACGCTGCTGGCGATCTCGGCCAGCTCACCCTGGCTGGGCGGACGGGACACCGGCTGGAAATCGGCGCGGCAGCGGGCGTGGGCCGGCCTGGACGCCCGGGCGTGCGGCCCGGTTCCCGGCTGCGAGGCCGCGAAGCCGGCGGCCGACGCGGCGCTCGACCCGGCGACCGCGTGGGCCCGGTTCGCGCTGAGCGCCCCGGTGGCGTTCATCAAGACCGGCGGCGACGAGGTCGCGGCCGTCGGCGCCTGCGTCCCGTTCGAGAAGTGGGCCAGCGGCGCGGTCCGGCTCGGCGGGCGCGGCCCGACCGCGGCCGACCTCGACGTCCACCTGACCACGCTGTTTCCGCCGGTCCGGCTGCGCGGATACCTCGAGCTGCGCTATCTCGACATGACCGCGCCGCGGTGGTGGCCGGCCATCGCCGCGGTCGCGACCACGCTGATGGACGACCCGGTGGCGGCCGACCAGGCCGTCGAGGCCACCGAGCCGGCCGCCAGGCTCTGGACCGAGGCCGCGCGCGACGGACTGGGTGACGCCGTGCTGGCGCAGGCGGCCCGCCGCTGCCTGGCCATCGCCGCCGAGCGGGTCCCCGCCGAACTCGCCGCGGTCGTGGCCGACCTGGCCGAGCTGGTCGAGTCCGGCCGCTGTCCCGGCGACCTCCTGGCCGAGCGCATCGCCGCGATAGGACCGCAGGCCGCCTTCGAGGAGCTGACCCATGCTTGAGGACGTCGTCCGTGACCTGGAGCGCGCCCGCGCCCGCACGCTCGAGCTGACCGACCTGGACGAGCCGACGCTGCTCGCCCAGCATGACCCGCTGATGAGCCCGCTGGTCTGGGACCTGGCGCACATCGGCCAGCAGGAGGAGCTCTGGCTGCTGCGCGCCGGCGATCCCTCGCGGCCGGGCATGCTGACGGCGGACGTGGACTCGCTCTACGACGCGTTCAAGCACCGCCGGGCCGACCGCCCGGCGCTGCCGTTGCTGCCTCCGGTCGAGGCCCGCGCCTACGACCACGAGGTCCGCGGCCGGGTGCTCGACCTGCTGGAGCGCACGCCGGACGATGACCTGTTCACCGCGGGCATGGTCGTGCAGCACGAGGAGCAGCACGACGAGACCATGTTCGCCACGCTGCAGCTGCGGCAGGGACCTCCGGTGCTGTTCGCCCGGCGCGAGCTGCCCCCGGGCCGGCCGCTCGATTCCGAGCGCGTATTCGTCCCCGGCGGGCCGTTCACGCTCGGCGTTGATGCGGTCACCGAGCCGTTCTCGCTCGACAACGAGCGACCCGCGCACCAGATCGACGTCGGGCCGTTCTGGATCGGGCGGGTGCCGGTGCGTAACAAAAACTGGTCGGAATTCGTCGCCGACGGCGGCTATCACCGCCGGGACCTCTGGTCGGCACGCGGCTGGGCGCACCGGGTCGAGGCGGGGCTGGAGCGGCCGCAGTTCTGGGCCGGCGATGGCACCCGGCGGCGGCTCGGGGTCGAGGAGGACGTGCCGCCCGACGAGCCGGTCCAGCACGTGTGCTACTTCGAGGCCGAGGCGTTCGCTACCTGGGCGGGGGCTCGCCTGCCGACCGAGGTCGAGTGGGAGAAGGCCTGCGCCTGGGACCCGGTCGCGAACGCCCGGCGCCGCTGGCCGTGGGGGTCGGCCGCCCCCGCCGCGGAACTGGCCAACCTGGGCGGGCTCGGGCTGCGGCCGGCGCCGGCCGGGGCCTACCCGCTCGGGGCGTCGGCCTACGGCGCCGAGCAGATGATCGGCGACGTGTGGGAGTGGACGTCCTCGGACTTTGAGCCGTGGCCGGGATTCACCCCGATGATCTACCGCAATTACAGCGAGCCGTTTTTCGGGGGCGACTACAAGGTGCTGCGCGGCGGCTCGTGGGCGGTCGCCCCGGCCGCGATCCGGCCGTCGTTCCGGAACTGGGACCACCCGATCAGGAGGCAGATCTTTACCGGCGTGCGGCTGGCGTGGGACGCCTGACCGCCATGACCCCTGGCGCCGATCAGACCGCCGTGACCCTCACTCACTGCCGATCAGGAGGCGTGACCCCATGCCAGTAGAGAACCATGTCCAGGCCCATCCCGGCCGGTACCTCGATGCGCTGCGCGCGGACGTGCGAGCCGGCCTGACCGCGGCGCCGAAGACGCTGCCGCCCAAGTACTTCTACGACGCCCGCGGCAGCGAGCTGTTCGACGAGATCACGCGGCTGCCCGAGTACTACCTGACCCGGGCGGAGACGTCGATCCTGCGGGCTCGCGCCGCCGAGATCGCCGGGCTGTCCCGGTGCGAGACGCTGGTCGAGCTGGGCAGCGGGACCTCGGCCAAGACCCGGCTGCTGCTGCGGGCGCTGCGCGATGGCGGGACCCTGCGCGAGTTCGTGCCGTTCGACGTGGACCCGGTCGTGCTCACCGAGGCCACCGACGCGCTCGCCGCCGAATACCCGGGGCTGCGGATCGCGCCGTTCGTGGGCGACTTTGAGCAGGACCTCGGTTCGGTCCCGGCCGGCGGGCGGCGCACGATCGCGTTCATCGGCTCGACGATCGGCAACCTCGAGCCCGCCGCGCGGGCCGCGTTCCTGGCCCAGGTCGGAGCCGCGCTGCGCCCGGGTGACACGTTCCTGCTCGGGATCGACCTGGTCAAGGACACCGGGCGGTTGCTGCGCGCGTATGACGACGCCGCGGGAGTGACCGCCGAGTTCAACCGCAACGTGCTGCTGGTCGTGAACCGCGAGCTCGACGCCGACTTCGCCGTCGAGGAGTTCCGGCACGTTGCGCTCTGGGATGCGGACAACGAGTGGATCGAGATGCGCCTGCGGCCGGCGCGCCCGCAGCGGGTCACGATCGGCGATCTCGGCCTGGTGGTGTCGTTCGCGGCCGGAGAGGACCTGCGCACCGAGATCTCGGCCAAGTTCCGGCGTGAGGGCATCGAGGCCGAGCTGGGTGCGGCCGGGATGCGGACGGTGCGGTTCTGGACCGATCCGGACGGCGACTTCGGCCTGCTGCTGGCCGAGCCTCTGGCCGCGCGAGCCTCGCGGTAAGCTCGCGGGCTATGGCGAAAGAGGTCGGCGTGATCGTGGAGTTGGCGCGCGACGGCGCGGTGGATCGCAACCTGCGTGCGGACATGCCCTCGAGCATTTCGAGCGGCCGGGTCGTGCTGGATCACCTGCCGACCGACGTGGACGGGAGCCTGGGCCCGCCGCCGGCCGGCCAGGTGGTCTTGTCGGTGCCGTCGCCGGAAGCGCTGCGGGAACAGGACGAGGTCCGGCGCAGCGTTGCCGACACCGACACCGGTGACCAGCCGCCGGTGATCATCGTGGAGGCAGGCGAGTTCCTGCGCGAGGACGAGCTGGCTCCGGTGCTGGAGGCGGCCGACCTCGCTGACAAGACCGTGATCGTGCGCATCCTGACCGACGCCTGACCGTTGGGGCGTGAGCCCGGCGCGGTTCAGGCCTGCGGGCGGGGCACTGGCGAGGGGGGGAACGCCTGTGCCCGCGCACCCGCAGGCCGGCTCATCACCGGTTCCGGGCGTCGTGGGCCCGGACCGTTGCTGGCTCGGGGGTGATTACGGCTTCGTGGCCGCGGTCCAGTCGGTGGGGTAACTGGACGGAAGTATCCCATTGCCCGATTCCGCGGCATTGGGCGCCGCCGGAACGCCCAGCGCCCGCAGCAGCGCCTCGAAGTTGAGCCCGACCTCGGTGGGGAAGGGGCCGCCGCCGCTGATGCCGCCCGCTTCGGGAAGCTGCGACTCCGCCGAGCTTCCGTCGGGCATCGCCCATCCGGTCTCGATGCCGGCGCTGCCGTTGAACATGTTCGCGATCACGGTCGACGACGTCACGGTCTGGCCGACCTGCACCGCGGGCGTCACATCCTCGGCGACGTAGACCATCAGCCCCGAGGCCGGCCCGCTGGTGAGCCGGTAGGTGATCCAGCCCCCGCCGGGCCAGCCGGAGTTGCTCGCGGTGGCGTTGGTGATGACCGCGTTGCCGAGCGCGTAGACCGGGCCCGCTCCGCCGAAGTCGACCCCCATGTCGACGCGCTCGGGGATCAGCCCGCTGACCGAACGCAGCGGGTTGCGGTAGACGGACGAGGAGGCCGCGGCGGGCGGTGGTTGCTTGTGCTTGGACTGAGCGGGGCGCGCGCGCGCGCGACGGGCGGCCGCCCGTCGCGCCAGCCGGCGCTGGGCCTGCGCGACCTTGTCCGCCGTCACCCTGGCCGCGGGGATCTGCGACCACTGGTTGTGGGATGAGCTGGCCATGCCGGGCTGAAGTTCGGTGGCACCGCCCGCGGTCACCTGGTCGGCGCCGCCCCGGCTCGCCGCCGGGCCGGCCGCGGCACCCGGGGAACTGAGCGCCTGCGTCTGGTCCAGGGCGGCGGGATGAGACGCCGACGCGCGCCAGTGCACCGCCACCGGGGCCGCGGCGGCCACGAGCAGGGTCGACCCCGCCAGGGCGGCGGCGATCTTCTTGTGCTGCAGCGCGTACGCCACCGGCGTCGACCTGCGCGGCGGCTTGCGGTGCCTGGCCCGGCCGGGCAGCGGGGTCTCGGCGGCGGTCGCGCCCGGCCGGCCGTACGGGCCGGGCGAGGATGGGGTCCTCTGGTGCCGGGCGGTGCTGGACACTGCTGAGCCTTCTGGTCGGGCGCGTCGTCGCGCCGGCCGTCACCGGAAAGCTGGCCTCGGCAAGCCCGCTGCCAGTGCGTGCGGAGCCGTGCGGGGTCAGGGCGACGGGGTACCAGCGGGGTGGTCGCCGCACGCTTGGTGCTGTCGGATCACTACCGTGCCGCACAAACAGGCACGGCAAGGCCGAAACCACGCTAAACGCTAGTATGACTTAAGTCACACTTTGGCTTATGTTCTGCACCACTAGAACCGTCTGACCCAGCTGGTCCGGGGACCGGACGGCGCTCCAGGTCGCCATGCATCATGGGCGGATGCCGCTGTTCGCATTTGAAGGCCGCGAGCCGAGGGTCAGCCCCGGCGCGTGGATCGCTCCCACCGCCACCCTGGTCGGCGACGTGCTGGTCGAGGACGACGCCTCGATCTGGTACGGGGCCGTGCTGCGCGCCGACTTCGGGCCGGTCGTCGTGCGACGGGGGGCCAACGTCCAGGACGGCTCGGTGCTGCACGGGGGAAGCGACCCGGTGACCGAGGTGGGCGAGGGAGCGACCATCGGCCATCTGTGCGTGCTGCACGGCGCGGTGGTGCAGGCCGAGGCCCTGGTCGGCAACGGCGCCACCGTGCTCGACGGCGCGGTCGTGGGCCGGCGGGCGCTGGTGGCCGCGGGCTGCACGGTTCCGCCGGGGATGGTGATCCCGGACGGCATGCTCGCCGTCGGCGTCCCGGCGCGGGTCGTCGGCGAGGTCAGCGGCGGCGCCAAGCAGTGGATCGAGACCAACCCGGAGCTCTACCGGACCCTCGCGCGCCGCCACGCCGCGAGCGTGCGCCCGGTGGACTAGGCGATCACGCCGCCATGGGCTGGGCCAGGACCTGGCTCAGGAACTCCTGGTTCGACGCGGTGCCGCGGGTCTTGGCCAGCAGCAGCTCGAGGGCCTGCTGGGCATCGAGCCCGGCCAGGGCCCGGCGCAGGTTGTTCACCGCGACATGCTCGTCGCGCGACATGAGCAGGTCGTCGCGGCGGGTGCCGGACGGTGCCACGTCGACCGCGGGGAAGATCCGCTTCTCGGCGAGCTCGCGGCGCAGTCGCAGCTCCATGTTGCCGGTGCCCTTGAACTCCTCGAAGAACACGTCGTCCATCCGGGAGCCGGTCTCGACCAGGGCGGAGGAGAGGATCGTCAGCGACCCGGCCTCCTCGGTGTTGCGCGCGGCGCCCAGGAACTGGCGCGGCGGCTGGAGAGCGGACGTGGCCACGCCGCCGGCCAGGATCCGGCTGCTGGCGGGCGCGGCCAGGTTGTAGGCGCGCCCCAGCCGGGTGAGGGAGTCGAGGAGCACGAGGACGTCCCGGCCGAGCTCGACCAGGCGCTTGGCCCGCTCGATGGCCAGCTCCGCGACCATGATGTGATCGGCGGCGGACTGGTCGAAGGTGGAGAAGACGACCTCGCCGTGCACCGTCCGCCGCAGGTCGGTGACCTCTTCCGGCCGCTCGCCGACGAGCACGAGCATCAGGTGCACCTCGGGGTGACCGGTGGCGACCGCCTCGGCGATGGTCTTCAGCACGATGGTCTTGCCGACCTTGGGCGCGGAGACGATCAGCCCGCGCTGGCCCTTGCCGATCGGGCTGACCAGGTCGATGATCCGGGCCATCGGTGATGCGGAACCGGACTCCAGCCGCAATCGCTCCTGCGGGTAGAGGGGGGTCAGCTTGTCGAAGTCAGGACGCGCCTTCGCGTGGCCCGGTTCCAGGCCGTTGACGGCGTCGAGCCGGGCCAGCGGCCTGAACTTGGCGCTGGTCTTGGATCGCCGGGCGGTCCGGTCGCCTGCGTCGGGGACGGACGCCCGGGCCGCGCCCTCGATGTGGTCTCCGCGGCGGAGTGCGTACTGGCGGATCTGGGCGGGTGAGACGTGGATGTCGCTGGCGCTCGCCCGGTAGCCGGACGTGCGGATCAGCCCGCGATCATCGCGGATGTCGAGGATTCCCGACACGGGAATCAAGGTATCGTCGGTGGTTTCTGGCGCCCGGGATTGAGTGTCGGGGCGCTGGTTCGTGATGGTAGTCAAAGGGTTTTCCTTTCGATGCTGTCTTAATTCGGGCATGGCGAAATAAGGCGGTGGGCGGCGCTGACGAAATGCGCGGCCACCGGCGGTGCGGGAGCGGGCGAATGCCGGATTGCTGCCCGGCCTGCCTGGATGACCTGGGGTTTTGACGAGCCTGCCGTCCGGAATCGCTACCTGGTAAGACCTGGCCTGTGCGGCGGGGCTCTCAGGTAGGAGAGACGCTAGCCGGTCTGCAGAAGGACCGCTTATCCGCGATCGCGGAAAGTTGCGCCGTTCTCTGTATACCAGAAAGCGGGCCCTTTGCCAATAGCTGTCGGCCGCGGAAAATCGGGCCGTGTGCTTTAGGTGGCGTGCTTCTGCCGGCGGTGGCCTGCCGAGATTCCGGACCAGCTCGCGGCGCAGGCGGAAGGTCTGGCCGCTTGGCTGACAGCGTGGGCGGTCCGATGCTGCGCCTGTACAACAACAGCGCTGGCGCCAGCCACCCTATTCCGGGGGGCTGGCCGGGCCGGATCGGGCCAAGTACGTGGTCAGCGACGGCGCCGGCGCCCCGGTGATCACCGACGGGCCGTTCCCGGAGTCGAAGGAACTCCTGGCCGGCTACCGGCTGATCGACGTCGAGACGGCCGACCGGGCGCTGGAGATCGCCGCGCGGGCGTCGGCGGCACCCGGCCCGAACGGCGCGCTGCTCGACGGCCTGGACGACCGGCTGCGCGCGCATCACCGGCTGCACTCGGTCCGCGCTCACCTGCTGGAACAGGCCGGTGACGTCGACGGCGCCGCGGCCGAGTTCCGCGCCGCCGCCGCCCGCGCCACGAACCTGCGCGAGCGGCAGTACCTGACCACCCAGGCCGCGCGGCTGGCCGGCCGGGCGGACCCGTCCTAGCCGGGCGGGCTCACAGGGCGAGCTTCATGCCCTCGTGCGACGCGACGAAGCCCAGCCGCTCGTAGAACCGGTGCGCGGACGTGCGCGACTTGTCGGTGGTCAGCTGGACCAGGGCGCAGCCGCGGCGCCGCGCCTCGCCGATGGCCCAGTCGACCATGGCCGCGCCCAGCCCCTGGCCCCGGTAGGAACCGCCGACTCGCACGGCCTCGATCTGGGCCCGCAGCGCGCCGCGCCGGGCCAGGCCGGGCAGGAACGAGAGCTGCATGGTCGCGACGATGTCCGGCCCCGAGGCGGCCACCACCAGCAGGTGCGCCGGGTCGGCGTCGATGGCCCGGAACGCCTCCAGGTATCCGGCCAGGTCCGCTGGCGTGCGCACGCCGTCGCGGGTTGCGCCGAGCTGGTCGGCGGCGAGCAGGTCAACGATCGCGGGGATGTCCTCCTCGCGGGCCCGCCGCAGCATGACCGACGACGAACCCAGATCCACGACCGTCAGCTCGTTCATGCGACCAGTCTGCCCGGTTCGCGCCGCGGTTTGGCGCCGGGGCCCCGGCGGCCGGGCGGGCATGGCCGGGACCCCGGCACGGCGGGGGCGGGCCGGCGCCGGACGAGGTCAGAGGCCGCAGGCCGCCGCCACGGCCTGGGCGGCCGCCTCGCGGTTGCTGGCCGCGGGTATGCCGGCGCGTTCGAAGTCCTGCACGTAGATGTCGGCGGCCTGGGCCGCGGTGGTCGCGGCGTTCAGCGCCGGGATGAACTGCGCCCACTGCTGATTGAACGTCAGTATCGCGTTGAGCTGGGTCTGCAGGTCGGCGGACGGGTTGCCGGTGACGTAGCCGGCCGGCAGCGGCGTCCAGCCGATCAGCCCGCCGCCCCCGTCGCCCACCGACTCCGGGTTTCCCTTGGACTCCTGGTAGATGTTGCCCGCGATGCCGGCCGCGGCCAGGCCGGTGTACCCGTGCGCGGTCAGGAAATCGACGATCGCCGCGTAGTTCTGCGGCAGCGGCCCGCTCGCGCTGGCCGCGCACCTCGGGGCCGACCCGCCGGACGACGCCGACCCGGATGGGCTGGGTGACGGGCTCGCTGGCGCCGCATGGCGGCCGGAGGAGACGTCGGCACCGGACCGGGCCCGGGCGTGCGGCCGGCGCGCCCGCGGCTCGGCACCCGCCGTCGGCCTGGGCCATAGCCGGTGGTTGGCGTCGCTGAACGCCGTCGAGCTGCCGGCGGCGTCGTTCGCCACCGACGACGGCGGGATCGCCGGCGCCGCGGTCGGGTGGGCGCCAGGGGCCGACCTGCTGGTCGACGCGAGGAGGTCGTGGACCTGCGGGGCGGCGGCGAGCACGCCGATCACCGCGACCGCCGGGCCGGCCTTGACCGCCGCCATGGCTACCGAGCGTGTCTGGGAGCGCGCCGCGTGCCGCCCGATCCGCCTGATCTTCCGCTTCCTGTGCGTGGAAGGTGACCCCACGAGCCCGCCTAACGCCGGATCCGCGTCGGCTACTCGGCATCCCGCGCCTTTCGCCTGACCTGCATGTTTTGCTCCCACGGGGGAGCATCGCAGGGCACTTCGTGCGGCATCGGTGAATGATGCCAAATGACTCGACAGGACTATGACCTGGGCAAACCCGGGATTTGGCAACCGCCCCGTGGGGGCAAGGGATTGCCGGGCCCGCCGACCCGCGCCCGGTCTAGCCGCAGATAGTTATCTTGGGCCAGTTCGCGCCGGTACAGGTGAGATGCCGGAGCGTAGCGATACCTCTGGACAAGAGTCCGTTACGCCCCGTCTCTCGCGCATCGGGATCGGCCAATGGCAATCTGGGTGCGTGCGAGAAGCCGCGATGCATCAGACACCTGCCGCCGAATCTGACCGGGGGGCCCCGGTGAGCGCGGGCGGGCCGGTCACGGTCGTCGCCGTGCTCGGGCTCGGCGAGGCCGGCGGGCTCATCAGCCGTGATCTGGTCGCCGCCGGGATCACGGTGCGGGGCTACGACCCGGCGGTCCCGGCGGCCGGCGGGATCGTCGCGACGAGCAGCGACGCGCAGGCCTGCGAGGGCGCCGATCTCGTGCTGAGCCTGACCACCGCGCACGAGGCCGAGGGCGCGCTGCGCGCCAGCCTGCCCGGGATCGCGCCGACGGCGCTGTTCGCGGACCTGAACACGTCATCCGCCCAGCTCAAGCAGCGGCTCGCGGGCGTGGCCGGCGCGCACGGGATCGCGTTCGCCGACGTGGCCATGATGGCGCCGGTGCCCGGCCGCGGCATCCGGACGCCGATGCTGGTCAGCGGGCCGGCCGCGGCCGAGGTCGCCGCCGCGATCACCGGCCTCGGCGGGAACGCCGAGGCCATCGAGGGGCCGGCCGGCGCGGCCGCGAGCCGCAAGCTGTGCCGCAGCGTGTTCTACAAGGGCATGGCCGCGGCGGTCACCGAGTCGCTGCGGGCCGGCCGGGCCGCGGGCTGCGAGAGCTGGCTGCGGGAGAACATCGCCGGGGACATCGGCATGGACATGCTCGACCGGATGGAGCAGGGCAGCGTCACGCACGCGGTGCGCCGGGCCGATGAGATGGCGGCCGCGACCGGCATGCTCGGCGAGCTGGGCGTCCCGGCCCGGATCGCGGCGGCCGCCCGCGACTGGCTGGAGCAGCTGGCCAAGGAGGCGCCGGCCGGGGGCTAGGGCAGCCGGAACTCGGCGTAGACGGCCCGGTGATCGCTGCCGGGCAGCGGGTGAACCTCGACCTTGAGCACCGCGCACCTGGGATCGAGCAGGACGTGGTCGATGGTGAGCAGCCCGGGCCAGCCGGGGAAGGGCGCCCACGTGGGGAGCAGCCCGCGGCCGAGCTGGGCCGCGGCGTCCACGAGGCCGCGCCGCAGCACCGCGCGGAACGACTCGTGATCGAAGGTGGCGTTGAAGTCCCCGGCCAGCACGAGCGGCGCCGCGTCCGGCGAGTCGGCGGACGGCGGCAGCAGCGAAAGCTCCTCGCGCCACCGGGAAACCTTGCCCGGCAGCGGCGGGTTCGGCGGGTGCGTGTGGATGCACGCCAGGTCGACGCCCGCGCCGCCGGGAAGCTCCAGCCGGGCCCGGGGCTGGGCCGCGAAGCTCGGCGGGAACGACTTTCCCTCGACCAGCGGATACCGGGCGTACAGGCCCGAGCCGCGCGAGGTCTCGCCGCGGACGTCGATCAGCTCGTGCGGGAGCACGTCGGCCAGCCCGGCCTGCTTGAGCCGGACGACCGCCGACTCGGTCAGCTCCTGAAGGAAGAGAACGTCGGCGCCGTTGCGCTGAACCAGCCGGACCAGCGTCCCCTCATCGGCCCGCCCGCGCAGCAGGTTGGCGGTGATGACCCGCAGCACCGGGCCGTCCGCCCTGGGTTGCGGCCGCCGGATCGCGCGGGGCAGCACCACCGGGGCCAGCGCGGCCCCGGTGAGTCCGGCGACGGCGGCGGCCCGCTGACGCCGCAGCAGCAGGTAGCCGAGCAGCCCGCCCGCCATGGCTTGCGGAGCGAACGACAGCAACGGCGCCACCGGGGCCTCGACCTGGC
>Ga0335074_10005202_pt1 | contig 17994 bp, 16 predicted proteins | sample Lox_Sample_23_FD_206715 | JGI IMG/M metagenome (GOLD analysis project Ga0335074, IMG submission 206715) | Soil microbial communities from Loxahatchee National Wildlife Refuge, Florida, United States - Lox_Sample_2.3 | ecosystem: Environmental > Terrestrial > Soil > Wetlands | place: USA... | reverse complement strand
AATTTCCCGCAGCAGCAGCGCCGACCAGGGCGGCCGCAGTCATGAATTCTCTGCGTCGCATGGCTGGTATTGTACTAACTGCCGATGCGGAGCGCAGTGGCAGGGTCTATCGCCGCCGCGCGCCGGGCCGGTATCCAGGCCGACAGCATCGTCAGAATAATCACGATCCCGGCGGAGCTTGCGAGCGAAACAGGATCGAGTGGCGACAGGCGATCGACAAAACTCCGCATGACGGTGGAGAACGAGACCGCGAGAATCATCCCCGCGGCCAGTCCAGGGGCAACCAGCCGAGCCGCTTCGCGCAGAATCATCGCAGCCAAATTACCGCGGGTGGCCCCCACCGCGCCCCGCACCCCGAACTCACGAATGCGAGTGTTCAGCGAGTACGCGAGTAGGCCATACATGCCCGCCGCCACGAGCAGCGCGGCCATCGCGCCGAGAACTCCCAGCAGTTCGAGCGCGAAGCGACGCCGGGCCAATGAATCGGCGATGTTCTGTTCCAGCGGCTCGATTTTCGAAATCGGGATTTCCGGATCCACCGATTGAATCGCCGCGCGAATCGCGGGAGCGAACCGCATGGGTCCGGAGGCCGTCTTGATCAACAGCGTCATGACCGGCCCGGTGGAAATACTATAAAACGTCGGCTCTACTTCGTGATCCAGCCCAAACTCGCGCACGTCGCCCACAATGCCCGCGATTTCGAACGAGCTTTGTTGCGGGTCCATCACACCCATGATCAAATGCTGCCCCACTGCCTCCCGGTGCGGAAAAAAACGCTGCGCCAGCGTTTCGTTGATCAGGATTCGGTTCTGGTCCGCTTTTGAGTCCGTCAGCCAGCGGCCTTGCCGCAACGGTACTCCGAGAACTTGCAGATAATCGGGCGTCGCCCATCGTATTTGAGTAACCGGAAAGTTGCCCTTCTCGAAGACTCGACCCTCGATTCCGAAGCGCGTCGCGAAGCGGCTATGCTCGGATGGTCCCAGGCTCATCGGCGCGGAATTCACCGCGGCAACGTCCTGGACGCCGGGCAGGCGACGGAGAGCGAGAATCAGTGTGTCCCAATCGCCGCGCGCCGGAAGATTGGGGACTTCAATAACACGCTGAGCCTGAAATCCGGGAGGTTCGTTGAGCAAAGCTCCGAAATTGCGCGCTAGCAACGCGGCGCCGGCCAAAACCAGGAACGCGATGGCGACTTCACCTGCCACGAGCGCAGATCCGATTCTGGACCGCCCGCGCACAATCGATCTTGAGGACCTCGTGAAACGATCCCGGTCGCACAGTACGTGCCAGCAGGCTGGCAATCCGAAAAGGACGCCAGCCACGAGCGAGACCGTAATCGCATAGAGCCAAACTGGCGCTTGCCACGCCATTTGCTCTGTTCGAAAAAGCCGGCTGGCGCAGAACGCGAGCACGACCCCTGCCGCTCCACCGGCGCCCGCAAGTAACAGGCTTTCGCTCAGCACCTGACGAATCAAGTGTCGCGAGCCCGCGCCCAACGCCTCCCGAATCGCCATCTCTTCGCGCCGTTCCATCATGCGCGCCAGAAAAAGATGCGCAAGATTGGCGCAGGCCATCAGCAAAACCAGTCCCACCGCGGCCCAGGCCAATAGCAATGCTGGGCGAATTTCGCGCGTCATTTCGAGCGACAAGGGAATGACGTAGGCGCCGACGGTCGCATTTGTATCGGGGTGGGCTTGAGCCAGGCGCCGGGCAATCCCTTGCATCTTCGTCTGCGCCTGCTCCACGGTGATGCCGGGCCGCAAGCGCGCCACCACTTCGAGCGGATGATATTTGCGCCGATTCTGCAAATCCGGCTCCATCAGCGAGAGCGGTATCCAGAAATCCGCCCATTCCGGAAAAGCCTGCCGCTGGGACACGACGCCGAGCACAGTAAAGGACTCCTTATCGATTCGGATCTGCTTGCCGGCAATTTCGGGGTCGGCCGCGAATTTTCGCCGCCAAAGATTTTCGTTGATGACGGCCACCTGTTTCTTGCCGCTCTCTTCGGCCGCGCTGAAGTTGCGGCCCAAAATGGTCTGAATCCCCATGGTCGAAAACAGATCGCTCGAAGCCATCGTGCCGTGCACGATTTCCGGCTCGCCTTGCCCCAGGAGCGTCGCCGTGTTCATCGCCGGCAGCGTATGCGCGGCCATGCTTTGGAAGCTTTTCGATTGAGAGCGCCAATCGCGAAAGTCGGGCGCCGTCACTTGTAACTGCGGGATCGCGGGATGGCTCTCCCAGATTCGCACCAGCTTGCCCGGATCGCGAAACGGCAGCGGTTGAATCAGGACCGCATCGATCACGCCGAAGAGCGTGGTGTTCGCTCCCACTCCCAGCGCGGTGGTAAGAATGGCGGCTAAAGCGAACGCCGGCCGGCGGAGAAGGGAGCGCACGGCGGGTGGCATTTCTTCAGTTTAAGGCCCATATGATGTTCTCCGGAAACCCGCGTCCCCTGGAGTTTCCCCGATGATTCCTACGGCCCTTGACACATTCCTATATCGGAATATAATAGTTTTGTGCCCCGCGCGGCCACCACGTCCGACGCCTTTAACGCGATCGCCGAACCACGGCGGCGCGAAATCCTGAGCTATCTGGCGCTGCAGGAACGGCCGGTGGGCGAGATTGTGAAGTCGCTGAGGCTGGGCCAGCCCTCGGTATCCAAACATTTGAGGGTTCTCAAAGATGTCGGATTAGTTCATGTGCGCCGGGAGGGGAGAAACATGCTGTACCGAACCAACGTGCATGCCATCCGGCCGCTGCACGAATGGACCGGCACGTTTGAACGTTTCTGGAACCACAAATTGAATCGAATCAAACAGCGCGCCGAGCGGATCGGCAAGGAGGATTCATGAGCGCAGCAGCGCAAGGCCTTGAAAATTTGACTTTGAATATCACGCAGGAGATTCACGTTCGCGCATCTGTGGAAGCTACCTTCGCAGCCCTGCTGGACGAAATAGGGCCATACAATCAGATGGCCGAGGGTAAGCCGATGCCGATGAAACTCGAGCTCAGGCCGGGCGGCCGATGGTATCGCGACCTGGGCAACGACAACGGCCATTTCTGGGCGCACGTGCAGGCCATCAAGCGCCCGGCGCTTCTCGAATTCACCGGCCCGCTATTTATGTCCTTCCCGGTGATCTCGAATATCCAATATCGGCTCAGCGAGCAGGATGGAGGAACTCGAATCAAATTTCATCACACCGCGTTCGGATTGATTTCCGATGATCTCCGGCAAGGCGTGTCGATTGGATGGAACAGCTTGCACGAACGGGTGCGCGAGCGAGCGGAGCGGAAGCTTCAGTGAATTAGGAGGAACCATGCCGGCAAATACCGTAGAAAATCCGAAGATCGTGTCGCGAGCCGAGTGGCTCGCCGCCCGCAAGGAGCTGCTTGCGAAAGAAAAAGAATTCACGCGCCGGAGGGATGCCCTGAGCGCGGAACGCCGCACGATGCCCTGGCTCAAAGTGGAGAAGGACTACATCTTCCTTGGTTCGAGCGGAAAGAAAACCCTGCCCGACTTGTTTGGCGCTAAGAGTCAATTGATCGTCTACCATTTCATGCTCGGCCCGGGATGGGCGGAAGGCTGCAAGAGCTGCTCATTCCTCGCCGATCATTTTGACGGCATGCTCATCCACCTGGCGCATCGCGACGTGCGGTTCAGCGCGGTATCGCTGGCGCCCTGGCCGGAGATCGAAGCGTTCCAAAAACGCATGGGATGGCGCTTCCCGTGGGTCTCCTCCCATGGAAGCGATTTCAATCGTGACTTTCACGTGTCCTTCACCCAGGAAGAACTGGCGACCGGCCAGGTGTATTACAACTACGCGGAAACCACATTTCCGAGCGAAGAAGCGCCCGGCACCAGCGTGTTCTACAAGGACCAGGCGGGCGAAGTCTTTCACACTTACTCCGCCTACGCTCGAGGCTTGGATATTCTTGTGGGCGCCTACAATTTTCTGGACATAACGCCCAAGGGCCGCGATGAAGCAGGATTGAACCATACTATGGCCTGGGTGCGGCATCACGACAAATACGCGAACGAACTCATTGGGCTCGCGCAAGGAAGCGCCCAATGACAGCCACCCTGATGCCGATGTGCCGAGAGATCGAACGGGAAGCGGCTACAACCAGACGCGTGCTGGAACGTGTTCCCGACCAACAGCTCGCCTGGAAGCCTCATCCCAAATCGATGTCGCTGGGACAGCTCGCGATGCACGTTGCGACGATTCCGCAAGGAATCTCACGGATCGCGCAGGTGGACCAATTCGAAGTGAATCCGGCCAATTTTAATCCTCCGGAGCCGAAAAGCAAAGACGAAATCCTCGCGGCTCTGGATTCGAGCGTCGAAGCGGCGCATCAGTACTTAGCAAGCGTAAGTGAACCAGCGGCAGACGCCACCTGGCGGGCCATGTTTCAGGGACGAGAAATCATGGCGATGCCTCGCGCCGTGATGCTCCGGACGCTCATGTTCAACCACTGGATTCATCACCGCGGTCAACTGTCGGTGTATTTGCGATTGCTGGATGCGCCGGTTCCATCCATCTATGGGCCGAGCGCGGATGAGAATCCGTTCGGATGAACCCGGAGCGCAGCCCATTGCATGTGGGTCCTGGCGTCTGGTAACATCGCTGGCCATGACACTCAAACATTGGATATTCGTTGGCTGCGCGGCGCTGCTGTCATTCGCCGCCGGATCCGCAATCACCGCCCGCTTGACGCATTTGATTCAAGTGCGGGCCGATAGCGATCGCGTCTTCGAGCTTCGCGTTTACCACACCGTCCCTGGCAAAACGTCCGCCCTGCAAGCCGAATTTCGCGACAAAGTCACCAAGCTTTTCGCCAAACACGATCTGAAAGCCGTCGGGTATTGGGCGCCTCTCGATGAACCCACGTCTAACGACACCTTCGTCTACATCCTGGCCCATCCCAGCCGCGAAGCCGCCAAGCAGCACTGGGATGCATTTCGCGCCGACCCCAAATTCCAGGCCATGATGAAAGAGCAGCAGGCGCCCGGCGCCAAGATCGTCGAAAAAGTGGATTCCACTTACATGGCGCCCACCGATTTCTCGCCCATGAAGTAAGGTTCCGCCAGTCCAACTTCGTTCCCTGGCTTGGTTTATGATAAATCCATGCGTACAACGGTCTGCGTTCTGACGCTGTTGTTCGTTTTCGGTTTATTGCGGGCGCAAGACAAAGTCTACATTTGCCCCATGGACCCGGATGTTCGCTCCAACCAACCCGGCGTTTGCCGGCGCTGTGGGATGAAGCTGCGGGAGGGCATTCCGGAGCCGGTGGAGTTTCACATGGACTTGTCGGTGACGCCGCGCGCCATCAAGCCGAACCAGGCCGAACAGCTCAAGTTCAGCGTTCATGATCCCTGGAAGGACCGCCCGGTAAAGAATTTTCAAATCGTTCACGAGAAGCTGTTCCACATGTTCGTGGTCAGCCAGGACCTGCAGTTTTTCGTGCACGACCATCCCGTGATCCAGCCCGACGGCGATTTTCTATATAACATCGCGTTTCCCAAGCCGGGCATGTATCGCGTACTGGGCGATTTTTATCCCGATGGCGCGACGCCCCAATTAATCGCCAAAACGGTGTTTGTGGTCGGAACCGCTCCACCGCCGGTTTCCATCCCGCGCGATTACTCGACCAAACAAGCCGAAAACCTGCAGGTGTCGATGACCACCGACCCGCCGGAGCCCATCGCCGCGCAAAAAACGCAGATCTATTTTCATTTATCGCCCGCCGATGGGATCGAGAAATATATCGGCGTGTGGGCGCACATGCTGGCCGCGAGCGACGATTTGATCGATCTGATCCATACGCATCCGTTTATCGCCGATGGCGGTCCGCAGGTTCAGTTCAGCCTGGAGTTTCCGCGCGCACGAACGTATCGCGTGTGGGTGCAGTTCCAGCGCAAGGGCGTGGTGAATACCGTGCACTTCGACGTTCCGGTGAAGGAACTGGAGTGATTAGCGGGCCGCGCTAACTTTCGTAGTTGCCGCCGCGGCCGGCAGCAGCAACACCGTGGCCCCCTGCGGAATACCGTGAATCTTCGTCCCCGCCGGCAGCTCGATCGGGTTTCGATAAAGGAACGGGTGGGCGAACTTGGCGTGATAATGCTCGAACCAGATCAGCGGCTCGATGCTACCGTCGGGCCGCTCGGCGATGATCTGAAAAGCTGCATCGTCCGGGACTGTTTTGGGCAGCAGCCCATCCAGTGAGAAATCCTTGCCAAGTTGAAACTCGCCGCTCACCGCGACCGCGCCGTGCAAAGGAATTTCGGGCGCGGGCTGATCAAATTTCGGATCTGGCGCAAGGTCCTTGGCTTCGCCTTCCGGCACGCCGCCCCCCACCCAACTGGTGATGAGTTCCAATTGCTCGGGCGTCAAAGCCTGGTCGTTACGGAAATCGCCGAACCCCTTCACCGCGCCCCACGGCGGCATGCGGCGCTCGAACACTTCTTCCTTGATGGCGACGGCCCAGGGCCGCGCGACCACATATGTCATCAGCGAAAACGCCTGGCCGCCGTCGTGATGGCAGGAAGCGCAGCGCGAATAAACGATGCGTGAGATTTCGCGATCCCAGGTGATCGGCGTGGTAATGATGTCGTGAGCCGGCGCGCTAGCGGCCGAGAGGACTATCAGGCCCGCGATGAACGTCCAACGGTGTCCCCGGCCCGCCCAGCGGTAACGCATAGATATATGCTACACCGCCGCGCCGCTAATGTTTTTCAGCGGCTAACTGCTCCCGGAACGCCTGCTCGGATTGTTCCACGAACTTCGGCATTTCTCCGGGATCGACGAAAGCATCCAGTTTCCCCGCCTCCAGTTGCCGGCGTTTTTCGTCGAGATGGAAAAACTCGGCGTGAGGGGCGAGGAACACGTCGCAAGGCATCTTCTTCAGCTCAGCGAAACTGCGTTCGTAGTCGGCGACGATGTTGGGGTACGCGGCGTTGTTCACCAGCTTATCCACGACAGATGTGCTGCAATAGAACACCACCTGGTAGGTTTTGCCTGAGTCGCTGACGGGCATGGTCCAGGTGGTGCAGCCTTTGGTGTGGCCGGGCGTGATGTGAGCCGTCAGCGTGACTCCGCCGAGCCGCACGGTGTCCTTGTCCTGGATCACGCGATCCACATGAACTGCCGGAAACGCTCCGAACTGGCCTTGGCCGCTATCGAGGATCGGGGCGTCGCCGGCGCTTGCGACCATGCGCGCGCCCGACAGCTTCTTGAGTTCGGCCAGGCCCCCGCCGTGATCGTAATGGGCATGGCTGTTCAGAAGAAATTTCACGTCCTTGATCGAGAACCCGAGTGTGGCGATGTTCTTTTCGATCTGCGGGGCAGTTTCGGGAAGGCCTCCATCCAGCAGGATCGCGCCGGCCGGAGTGCGTATATAGAACGACGACACGTGCGCGCCCACGTAGTAAACATTGCCGATCACACGGAACGGCTTGACCGGCTGGTTCCATGCGGCACGGCGTTCGGAGGCGTTTTGCGCCAGCGCCAGGCAGCTGAGCGCGAGGAAGAAGACGAACCGGAAGCGCACGTTATTGCAGCCGCTTTACCGCTTCGAGCGCCAATTCGTGCAAACCTTGTCCGCCATGGGCGACATAGTTGACGATCTGATCGCGCATGCGGCGTTCCCAGAATTTCTTCAAATGATCCAAAACGCCCGCGACGGCTTCGTCATGCGGATAAACAGCGAAATACAAAGCGATTTGATTCGCCCGATGCACCATGCGGTCAGATTCCATCGTACTTAGTCGCCCGCCGCTCCAGTCAGGATTTGCCCATGCTGGATCTGTGTGGTCTGCTTGCGTGTTTCCAGGTACTGCTCCTGCCACTCGGACATTTTGCGCGCCAGGCTGACCTGCACGGCCGTGACCTTATATTCGGGACAGCCCGTGGCCCAGTCTTCGAATTCCGTAGTCACAACGTTGGCGCCGGTGAATCCGTGGTGGAACGTGGTGTAAACCACGCCCGGCTGCATCCGTTCGGAGATGTGGGCATGCAAAGTGGTCTCGCCGGCGCGGCTGACGAGCGAAACGCGATCGCCCTCGCGAATGCCGCGATTCTCGGCATCCAGAGCGTGAATTTCGAGAATATCCTCGGGATGCCAAACGTTATTCTGCGTGCGCGCGGTCTGCGCCCCCACGTTGTATTGCGTCAAAATGCGGCCCGTGGTGAGGATCAGCGGGAAACGGCCGGTGGTGCGCTCATCGGTGGGGATGAATTCGGTGATCATGAAACGGCCCTTGCCGCGTACGAAACCACCTACGTGCATTACCGGCGTTCCTTCCGGCGCTTTGGCGTTGCAGGGCCATTGGATGCTGCCCAGTTGGTCGATTTTGTCGAAGCTGACGCCGGTAAACGTGGGCGTCAACCGCGCGATCTCGTCCATGATTTCCGACGGATGGGTGTAGTTCATGGGATAACCCAGCGCGTTCGACAGAGCCTGCGTGATTTCCCAATCCGCCATACCCGCCATCGGTGCAATCGCTTTGCGCACGCGGCTGAGCCTGCGCTCGGCGTTGGTAAATGTGCCGTCTTTTTCGAGGAACGAGGAACCGGGGAAGAAGACGTGCGCGTAACTGGCCGTCTCGTTCAGGAATAAGTCCTGCACCACCACGCACTCCATGGCCGCCAGTCCGGCGGTCACGTGTTTGGTGTTGGGGTCCGACTGCAGAATATCCTCGCCCTGGATGTAAATCCCTTTGAACGTACCGTCGCAAGCGGCGTCCAGCATGTTGGAGATGCGCAGGCCAGGCTCATTCTGGAGCCCTACCTGCCAGCTGTCTTCAAACAACTTACGCGTCGAATCGTCGGAGACGTGCCGGTAGCCGGGAAATTCGTGCGGGAACGACCCCATGTCGCAGGAGCCTTGCACATTATTCTGGCCGCGCAGCGGATTCACGCCCACGCCGTTCTTGCCAAGATTGCCGGTAGCCATGGCGAGATTGGCCATGCCCATCACCATCGTCGATCCCTGGCTGTGCTCGGTGACGCCCAGTCCGTAATAAATCGCTCCGTTGCCGCCGGTGGCATAGAGGCGGGCGGCGCCGCGCACATCGGCTGCCGGAACGCCCGTAGAGGCTTCCACCGCTTCCGGCGAATTACGTTCCTCAGCCACAAATTTGCGCCATTGCTCGAACGCTTGCATGTCGCAGCGCTCTCGCACGTATGGTTCGTTCACCAGACCTTCGGTGACCACCACGTGCGCCAGCGCATTAATAATGGCCACGTTCGTGCCGGGCTTGAGCGGCAGATGATAATCCGCTTTTACGTGCGGGCTCTTCACTAAATCGATGCGCCGCGGATCGACAACAATCAGCCGCGCGCCCTCACGCAGCCGCTGCTTCATGTGCGACGCGAACACCGGATGCGCGTCGGTGGGATTGGCGCCGATCACCATGATTACGTCGGCCGCGTCCACCGAATCGAAATCCTGTGTTCCGGCCGAAGTGCCGAACGTGGTCTTCAACCCGTAGCCGGTCGGCGAATGGCAGACCCGCGCGCAGGTATCCACGTTGTTGTTGCCGAACCCCGCGCGGATCATCTTCTGCACCAGGAAGGTTTCTTCGTTGGTGCAGCGCGAAGACGTGATCCCGCCGATGGAATCGCGCCCGTATTTCGCCTGGATACGCTTAAACTCGCTGGCCGCGTGGTTGATCGCTTCTTCCCAACTGACCTCGCGCCAGGGATCGGTAATTTTGGCGCGGATCATAGGCTTCAAGATCCGATCCTTATGCGTCGTATAGCCCCACGCGAAACGGCCTTTGACGCAGGAATGGCCGTGATTCGCTTTGCCGTCCTTGTACGGCATCATGCGCACTACTTCGCTGCCCTGCATCTCGGCTTTGAATGAGCAGCCGACTCCGCAATAGGCGCAGGTGGTGACCACGCTGTGCTCGGGCTGCCCTTGAGCGATCACGGTTTTGTCCATCAGGGTCGCCGTCGGGCAGGCTTGCACGCAGGCGCCGCAGGAGACGCACTCGGATTCCAGAAAATTCGTTGGACCGGACGCCACCTTAGACGCGAATCCCCGGCCTTCGATCGTGAGCGCGAACGTCCCCTGCACTTCCTCACAGGCCCGCACGCAGCGCGAGCACACGATGCACTTGGAGGCCTCGAAGGTGAAATATGGGTTGGATTCGTCCTTGGGCGCTTTCAGATGATTGGCGCCGTCATACCCGTACCGGACTTCGCGCAATCCCACCGCGCCGGCCATATCCTGGAGTTCACAATCACCGTTGGCGGCGCAGGTCAGGCAATCCAGCGGATGATCGGAGATGTACAGTTCCATCACGCCGCGCCGCAGTTTAGCGATCCTCGGCGTTTGCGTCCGCACCTTCATTCCCGGTTCGGCGAGCGTGGTGCAGGAGGCAGGCGTACCGCGCCGCCCTTCGATTTCAACCAGACAAAGCCGGCAGGAGCCGAACGCCTGCATGTTGTCCGTCGCGCACAGCTTCGGCACCGAAATGCCCGCTTCCACGGCGGCGCGCATCACCGATGTCCCGCGCGGCACCGTTACGGGCTTGCCGTCGATCTCCAGTGTCACCAGCGTCTCGGCAATCCGTTGCGGAGTGCCGTAATCGATCTCTTGGATTAGTGCCATGGGTGTGTCTCCCGCGACTTCAGAACGCCCGCCTGCGCTGGCGATACCGAAGCCGGTTTCGAGAAATCTTCCGGAAAATGCCGAACCGCGCTCTGCACCGGCAGCGGGATTAAGCCGCCCAGTGCGCACAACGACCCGTCCGTCATCAACTCACATAAGTCATCCAGCAATTCGAGATTCCTGGCGCGATTTTCATTCGCGATAATACGCTCGATCACTTCCACGCCGCGCGTGGATCCGATGCGGCAGGGCGTGCACTTGCCGCAGCTCTCGATAGCGCAAAATTCCATCGCGAAGCGCGCCTGTTTGGCCAGATCCACGGTGTCGTCGAATACCACGATGCCGCCGTGGCCGAGCATGCCTTTGCGGGCTGCGAACGCCTCGTAATCGAGCGGCGTATCCAGGAACGATTCGGGGAAGTAGGCGCCCAGCGGTCCGCCCACCTGCACCGCACGCAGCGGGCGTCCGGAAGCCGTGCCGCCGCCGAAACCGTAGATCGCATCGTGTAGCGTGATGCCGAAGGCTTTTTCAACCAGGCCGCCGTGCTTAATATTCCCGGCGAGTTGAATGGTCAGCGTCCCGCGCGACTTGCCCATGCCGAAATCGCGATAATAGTCCGCGCCCTTGTCCAATATGATCGGCACGCTCGCCAGCGTGATCAGGTTGTTCACCACCGTAGGCTTGCCGAACAGCCCTTCGATCGCCGGCAGCGGAGGCTTAGGCCGGATCTGGCCGCGCCGTCCCTCCAGGCTTTCGAGCATCGAGGTTTCTTCGCCGCAGATATAAGCGCCCGCGCCCAGGCGCACTTCCAGATCGAATCGCTTGCCGCTGCCGGCGACATTCGCGCCCAGATAGCCGCGTTCGTAGGCGATCGCGATGGCGCGCTGCATCGCGCGAAACGCGTGCGGATATTCCGAGCGGCTGTAGATGTAGCCCTGCGTGGCCCCCACGGCGAGGGCGGCGATTGTCATGCCTTCGATCAGCACGAAGGGATCGCCCTCCATGATCATGCGGTCGGCATAGGTGCCGCTATCGCCTTCGTCGGCGTTGCAGCAGACGTATTTTTGATCCGCTTTGGCGTACAGGACCGTGTTCCATTTAATGCCGGTCGGAAATCCAGCTCCGCCTCGCCCGCGCAACCCGGATTTTTGAACCTCATCGACAATGGCCTGCGGTTGGAGCGCCAGCGCCTTCTGGAGCCCGCGATAACCGCCGTGCGCGATGTAATCGTCGAGCGACAGTGGATCGACGATGCCGCAACGCGCGAACGTCAGCCGCTCCTGCTGCTTCAGGTAAGGGATTTCTTCGGTAGGTCCAAGACCAAGCGCGTGCGGCTTGCCTTCTAGAAAGCCGGCGTCGAACAATCCGGTTACGGACTCGCGCGAAACCGGCCCGTAAGCGATGCGGCCTTCCGGGGTTTCCACCTCTACCAGAGGTTCCAGCCAGAACATGCCGCGCGATCCGTTGCGGATCAGTTTAATGTCGATGCCGCGCGAGGAAGCTTCGCTGGCAATCGCGCGCGCCACACCTTCGGCGCCCACTGATAGCGCGGCCGAGTCCCGCGGAACGTAGACGCGAGTGCTCATTGCGCTCTCCTGGCACTATCGACCAGAAAATCCGCTACGCCCGGCGACACGCGTCCATACGGCTCGCCATCCATCATCACCGCCGGCGACAGCGCGCAATTTCCAAGGCAGAACACCTGTTCCACGGTAAGGCTGCCATCGGGAGTGGTCTCACCCAACTTCACGCCCGCTCGATTTTCAACGTGATCGATCAGCGCGTCGCAGCCCATCGCCTGGCACGATTCGGCGCGGCAGATTCGCAGCACGTGCCGTCCCGGCGGAGAGTGCCGGAAATCGTGATAGAAGCTGATGACGCCGTGCACTTCGGCGCGTGAAAGATTCAGCGCGTCGGCGATCAGCGGTGTGGCATCTGAATGGATGTAGCCGAACTCTTCCTGTAATGCATGCAAAATCGGAATCAGAGCACCGGGGAGGCGTTCCAACTCGCGAATGCGCGCCTTGGCCCGATCCTCGTCCCACGCTTGCATGTTGCTCATGCTGAGTAATTTACCTGCACTTCCGGCGACACCGAGGGCCGATCTTCGGTACCCGGCTTGCGCAACAAAATTTTATCACAGTGGGAGGGTGGGAACCGCCGAGTCATCCTGGTAGAAGAGGCGTGGTGCGATGCAATTCGGCCGCGCGTTTCACATGCCTTAGGAAATCCTCGTCGCTACCGGTAAAGAAATCCCGCGCGTGTTGGGTGAGGTCGGTCGCCAGATTCTTAAATGCATCGAGGGGATCGTCAGAGAATCCAGGATACTGGCTGGCCCTTCGTTGCCCCTGAACGGACCACATGAAGTCCTCATGCGAGAGAAGAACACCGCCAACCTCGTATTCAACTAGCCCAAGGCTATAGCGGAAGTGCAATTGGAGCCTGCGATTTCCGCGGCGAAATTCACAGGAGGCAAAGGCACCCCCGCTTCCGCGTGCGGATCGGACTGGACCCGCGGTAAAGCCATATGGGTCAAGAACCGCGCGGATAAATAGGAGCCCTCTTCGACAATTTTCTGTGCTTCAGCCTCGGTCATGCCCGGGAACAATTTTACTAGGCCCCGCCAGGATGGTCCTCGACGGTGCTAGCTCCAGTCCTGCGCACCGTGGAAAATGCGCAAAATCTCGACGGCTTCAGGATGGACCCGATAAACCACAATGTACTGTAGCGGCGAAAATGTTAGCTCCCGCCTTCCATGCATGCGGATGCTGGCGCGTCCAGGATTGGGGAAATCTTTTAGACGCGCACGTCTGTCATAGATCGTTCGCGCGGTGCGACGCGCTACCTCCGGCCGCACTGCCTCGGATTGTCGCGCTCGACACGCTGGCAGATTCGTTCCAAGTCCTCTTCCGCGGGCAGCGACCAGCGGACTTCCATCAGGGGCGCAGGAATCGTTCCAGACGCTTGCCGACCTGTTCCTCTGTAAGGTACTCGCCGCGACGTAGTGCTTCCTCGCCACAGTTCACCGCCTCGGCGAAGCGGAATTGCTCCTCGAAATATCGCGCCGTCACTTCCTGCACCCATTCGTCGGGATTGCGGCCCTGCTGAGCGGCGGACTGCGTGACCTTCGCTTCAGTTCTGGTGTGAAGTGCACTTCCGTAAATCCATTTCATCATAATGGCGGCAGGGCGGCTCTTGGCCCCGCTTAAACAACGCAGCTACTCAATCCGCAACGCCACCACCGGATCGACGGCCGTCGTCCGGCGCGCCGGGATATAACTGGCCAGCGCCGCCGCCGCGATCAACAACACCGAAACACCCGCGTAGGTCACCGGATCGAGCGCCGCGGTTTTGAAAAGCAGCGACGACATCAGACGTGTGAGGCCGGCGGCCGCGATCAGGCCCAGCGCGGCGCCCACCGCCGCTAGCAGCAGACCTTGGCGCACGAACATCTTCTGTAGTGCGCCCGGCTGCGCGCCCAGCGCCATCCGAATCCCGATCTCGCGACTTCGCTGCGTAACAGCGTACGCAATCACGCCATAAATGCCCACCACGCCCAGCAGCAGCGCCATTGCGCCGGCGATCGCCAGCAGCACCAGCGTGAAAGAAGTCCGCGCCATGGACTGGTTGTACACTTCCCGCAGCGTCCGCACCAGGTACACGGGCGCGTTCGGGTCCGAGGACCAGATGGCCTGCTTGGCAGCGTCGATCAGGCCTTGCGTGCCCGCGCGAGTGCTTCGAATGACGAAGACGGCTGAGCGCGTGACGTGCACGGGTTCCAGCTCGAAGTTGTCCATGAGCGCCGGCCAGTAAGCGATCGCGGGCGCCTTCTGATCCACACCTCGGTCGTACACGTCCTGGACCACCCCCACGATTTCGCGCCAATCGTCCTTGAGGCCGGTCCGGACCTGCTTGCCGAGCGCGGCCGCGGGAGAGCCCCACAGCTCGCGCGCCATATTCTCGGAAACAATGGCGACGTGGCGTTTGTCATAGAGATCGGTCCAGGTAAAATCGCGGCCCGCGATCAACCTGGTGCCATCCGTTTTGAAGAAGCCCGGCGTCACGTTCCGAAACGCGCGGAGGGGCGGGATTTGGCCTGGAGCGTAGGTTTTATCGCGAGCATACAGCAGGTCATTGCCTCCAAAACCGTCCAGCGGAGCGCCACTGGCGAGCGCCGCCCCCGTGACGCCGGGAATCGCCGTCAGCTTGTCGAGCATATCGTTCTCCATCCGCATCACGCGCTCAGGTTCTTTCACCTGCGTGTCGGGAATGGCAATTCGCAGCAGTTGTACCTGCTCGGGATGCGTGAATCCGGGCTGAACGCCGCGCAGCGCCTGGAAGGTTCGAATCATCAGACCGGAGCCGATCAGCAAAACCAATGCCAGCGCCACCTGCACTACCACCAGGGTGTTCCGGGCGCGATGGCGTTCGCGGCCGTGACTCATGGTTCGCCCCCCGCCGCGCAGCGACAACGCCGCCCGCGGACCCGCATACTTAATGGCAGGGATGAGGCCAAAGAAGAATCCGGCCGCGAGCGATACAGCCAGGGTGAATCCCAGCACCAGCGGATCAATGCCGATTTCAGTGAGGCGCGGCAATGTCTGCGGGCCTTTCATGACCAATACGCGCAGCGCCCCGTAAGCCAGCGCCAGACCCAATGCCCCGCCCAGTACACCCAGAGTCAGGCTTTCGAGCAGCATCTCGCGCGCAATGCGTCCCCATCCGGCCCCTAGCGCCGCTCGCACGGCAAGTTCCTGCTGCCTCGATTCGGCGCGTACCAGAAGCAGATTGGCGACGTTCGCGCACGCGATCAGCAGCACCAATCCAATGGTGCCCATCAAGACCCACAAGGTCGGCCCGATATCGCCTACCACCTCCTGCTTCAGCGGCTGGACCTTCGGCGCGAAATGCGCGCTTTCAAACAGCTGCCGGCTAATGCCGGGAGCGGGCGGCCACGCCTTCAGCCAGATGGGAATCATGCGCGCCACATCGGCGTTGGCCTGCGCTAGAGTGACGCCGGGCCGCAGGCGCGCAACGCCTTGATAGTTAAACTGGCCCAGAAAAACCTTATTGCGATCCAGTTGCGCGGGAAAAATCAGGTCCGCGTCCAGGTTTCCAAAGCGAAAATTCTGCGGCATCACACCAATGATGGTGCGCGGCATGCCGTCTACAGTGAGACTGCGGCCCAGCGCGGAGGCGCTCCCGCCGAATCGCCGCTGCCAGTAGCCGTAAGTCAGGATCATGGTGGCTGCCGCGCCGGGCTTATCGTCGGCTTCAGAAAACCAGCGGCCCGCCGCCGGTTGGGTGCCCAACGCATTGAGGACACCGTAGGTGAAATCCAGCGCCAGCACCTGCTCGGGCTCGCCCATGCCGGTGAGGGTGCCGCCATCGTAGGACCACAAACCGAAATCCTGGAAAGTCCGATTCTCTTCACGATAGGTGAAATACATGGTGGGCGAGCAATCGACGTCGCCCGGGAATCCGGTAATGCCCGGCGCCAGGTGCCACACGCCGGCCAGTCTTTCGGCTTTCGGGTACGGCAGCGGCTTGATCAATACGCCGTTGACCACACTGAAGATGGCCGTATTCGCGCCGATACCGAGCGCCAAGGTCAGCAGCGCCACCGAGGTGAACATGGGCGCGCGGGCCAACCGACGGAAGACATACCGCAGGGATCTCATGCTATAGCAATACGCTTCAAAACAAATTTCGTTCGCAAAAGATCGCCCGTTTTTCGGCTCAACACTTGACATGGCGGAGTAGTATCAGGCAGCGGCCATGAACGTCATCTCGCTGATTCCCGATCTGACGGCCGAGATCGCCGCCCGCATGCTGCCCGAAGCGCCGCGCGCCAATATCGAATCCAACCTCCCGCTGGTGCTGAACGCTCTTGTAGAGCCGCATCTCGCCGATAAGCCGATGATCCTGATGGCGCTGGCGACCATCCGCGCCGAGACCGCGGCATTTGCGCCGCTCAGCGAAGGCCGGAGCCGCTACAATACGTCGCCCCAAACGTCGCCCGGCAGCCATCCCTTCGATCTTTACGACTATCGGGCGGATCTGGGCAACCTTGGGCCTCCGGACGGCGAGCGCTTCAAAGGACGCGGCTTTATCCAACTCACGGGCCGCGCGAATTATGCCGTGCACGGCGCGGCCATCGGACTGGGCAGCCGGCTCATCGACGATCCCGATCTGGCTTGCGATCCCGAAATCGCGGCCCGGCTCCTCGCCAGTTTTTTGAAGGCTCACGAAGAGAAGATCCGTTCCGCGCTTGCCGCTGATGATTTGAGTGAAGCGCGCCGGCTGGTGAACGGCGGCAGCCACGGCCTGCAGGCGTTTGAAGCGGCATATAAAGCCGGGTGGCCTCTGATCGCCGACGAAATTGCCGCGATCCCCAATCCCCAATCCGCAACCCCGCGCGATGCCTAGGCGGCTACCTCCCGATCAGACTTGTCTTCTCCGGTTCGATTCAACTGTCTGATTTAAAACAACTGAGCACACACCAAATTTATTAGGGGAGTAAAATTTGTGGCTTCAGGATAATTATGTGGACTAGCGGTCAGACGTCATATGCGATAGCGGCTGTGTACTACGTCGATTTCCACCGAGTTCCTTGTGGAGCCTCGGAAATCCAGAAAATTTCGTTTGCCCACGCGGGCAATGGAGTGTATATTAAGTGAACGCCTACGTACAAATTGGACCATTTACTTCAGATGGACAGCTCGGTCTGAGACCCGCCGGGAGGTATGCGTGACCAACGAAGATCGCCAAGCTCCTTATGACACGAATCCGTCGCCGGAAAAGACTGGGACTCTTCCCCAGTTACCTCCCAAGCACTTAAAAGCCCGGGCAACTGAAGCGGTTGAAGGAGGGGCGCGAAATACCTTGCGTCTAGTTAAGAAGTGGGCCGTGGAGCATAAAGGCGAGATTTTCTGGGCTGCGGTATTTGCCCTGGTAGTCGCCTGGCTGCTGGACCCGCCCAAGCCGGATCCTTTTACCATTTATGTGGTGGCTCATCCCAAGGCCGATCAGAAGACAATGGCCGTCTTCGGAAACATTGCGAGCTCTTTGCAGACCGATACGCTCACTGTTGGACATGTTCCGGTACAGATGAAGATCGAGATGCTCGATGATGCGACACCGGAGGCCGCCGTGCGGAAGGCCCAAGATCTCGCAAACCGTAGCGACACGCTGCTTGTGATCGCGCATCTATCCAGCGATCTGGTGGAAGACTCGTTGCCCTATTATTTCGAAGCCGCTCCCTCCGTACCAGTACTAACCACTACCGCGAGCGACGAGAATCTGCTGGCAAAATGTCATCAAAGGGATGCCAATTGTTTCGGAGATGGCGGATTTGCCCCGTTACTCCAACTATCG
>Ga0335074_10005201_pt1 | contig 17996 bp, 17 predicted proteins | sample Lox_Sample_23_FD_206715 | JGI IMG/M metagenome (GOLD analysis project Ga0335074, IMG submission 206715) | Soil microbial communities from Loxahatchee National Wildlife Refuge, Florida, United States - Lox_Sample_2.3 | ecosystem: Environmental > Terrestrial > Soil > Wetlands | place: USA... | reverse complement strand
AGCTGTTCGATCAGGCGCAGGTTGAGTCGCTCGCGGCGAAGGGGTTTCTGGTCCGCAGCTCGGGCGGCGTGGTCCGCATCGAGAAGCACGGCTGCGGCGCGGAACTGCGCAAGAATCCCGCCGGGCATTTCCAGATGACCATCATTCCCTCGATCATGCATCAGGGGCAGTTCACGCGCCTGTGGGATGCCGGGTATCAGAAATTTCTGCTGACGAATGAGGGCTTGAAACTCCCGATCCGCGTCGCGCAACTCGGCGATCTGCGCACCTTCAACGAACAGCTGCGGACCGCCCTCGGCGTTCCCACCTACTACAACGAAGCCCTCGGTTCCACCTGCCAGTACAGCGTCTACGATCGCGTCAAAGGCCGCACCGGCGATGTCCCCGATGAAACGGTCGGCGCCCACGAAGAATCCGCCGAACACTAGAGTTTGCCGTTGCCCCATCGAAAGACGCCGCAGATGCGCACCTATTTCGACTCTCAGTTTGCCGCGCTTGTGCGGGTTGCTTGTGTCTCAATACTGGTAGCGGTCGCGATGCCCAGTGCTGCGCTAGGGCAGAGCGCGTCGCCTGACAGCGGCGATGTTTGGTTCTGGTTTGGCGCGTGTAAAGACGGTAAGCCGATGGGTGTCGAGTTGTCTGTCGAAGGGAAGACTGTTTATCACTCCAGTTTTCGTGCCTGCCGAATGATGAGGACTGACGCTAACGGCGAAAGGGAAGGAAAAGCCAAGGCGTTCCGTTTCGTGGGCGGACACACTTTTCAAGGCACCTACCGCACCACGAAGCAGGAGCAGATTGAAGGCAGTATTTGGCAGGCGGGAGCGGATCCGGACGACATCCTATTGGGGGTTTCTTTCGTCGCGCATAACCAGATTTTGCTCAATACCATCCACATCGTCCGGCCGGGCAAGTCGACACAGTCCGAGCTTGACGCCGGCGTCGTCATCAAGACCTACCCGATGACATCGACGCCAGTCCCTCCGACCGATCGGTAAGATCTGCTCAACTCGCGCATTGAAAACGAAAGTCGGCCTGTGTCCACGGCCCTGCCATGTTGACAACTCGAACGCCGGACGCATAGCATGGCCGCAGAATCAGGCGACGGCGCGAGTTGGGGCGCGCTGCGAGGAGTTCCTATGTCGACCGTATATCTTGAAGAGCTTTCGGCGGTAGGCGCGGTTCGCTTTCCGGATATTCCGATCTATCAAGGTTTCGGCGCGCCGAGCCGGCTCGAGGCTGATCTGCGCGACTGCGAAGTGACGTACGGCGCGGTGCCGAAGGATTTGAATGGCATTTTGTATCGCTGCGGGCCGGACCGGCAATATCCGCCGCTGCTTGGCGACGATATTTTCATCGACGGCGAAGGCATGGTCGTGATGTTCAAATTCGAGAACGGCCACGTCGATTACAAGAGCCGCTACGTCCGCACCGAGCGTTTCAAGCTGCAGGAAAAGCATCGCCGCGGGCTTTTCGGCCGCTATCGCAATCGCTACACGCACGATCCGGTCGTGAAGGGCTGCAATCCAGGCACCGCGAATACGAATGTCGTGTGGCATGCGGGCAGATTGCTCGCGCTGAAGGAAGACGACATGCCGTACGAGCTGAATCCCTACACGCTCGAGACGGTTGGCCGCTACGATTACAACGGCAGCGTGAAATCCGTGTGGATGTCCGCGCACCCGCACCTCGATCAGACCACGAACGAGCTGCTCACGTTCGCCTATCAGGCCAAGGGCGACGGCACCACGGACGTCGCGTATTTCGTGATCGGCCCGGACGGCAAGCTGAAGCACGAAGTATGGTTCAACGCGCCGTGGCCGGGAATGGTTCACGACTTCGCGATTTCGGACCAGTACGTGATCTTCCCGTTTTTCCCGCTGCTCACGGATGTGGAAAAGATGAAAAAGGGCGGACCGTTCTACACGTGGCACCGCGACAAGGAGACGGTGGTCGCGGTGGTGCCGCGCTACGGCACATCGGATCAGGTGCGATTCTTCCGCGGGCCAACAAGCTTCGCGGGGCACATGATGAACGGCAGCACGAACGGCTCGAAGGTGAGCCTCGATGTCTGCCTCTCGCAAGGCAGCTCGTTTTTCTTTTTTCCGAATCACGACGGCACGCCGCCCGATCCCTCCACGGCCCTTCCGCATCTCACCCGCTTGACTTTTGATTTGGCCGGCAACACGGAAGACTACAAAACGGAGCAGCTTTACGACTGGATGTGCGAGATGCCGCGCGCCGACGATCGCTACTACGGCAACGGGACGTACCGCAAAGGCTACGTGATTTGCCGCGATCCGAATACGCCCGGGGCGGGGAACATCGGATTCGGCGCGGTCGGCGAGTTCGATCACAAGACGGGCAGCGCCACATTATGGAATCCGGGGCCGGATTCGGGCGTGCAGGAGCCGCTGTTTGCGCCGCGCAAGCCGAATTCGCCGGAGGGCGATGGCTACCTGCTCGCGCTCGTCAATCGCATGGCCGAGAATCGCAGCGACCTCGCGATCCTCGACGCGCAGAATCTCGATGCGGGTCCGGTGGCGATCGTGAAGCTGCCGCATCGCGTGCGGATGACGTTCCACGGCATGTGGGTATCGCAGGAAGCGCTCGAGAGCGGCCGCTATTCGGTGGCGCGCGCAGGCTAAGTCGCGCCTTCCGCGTGCAGGAATATGGTCTGCCCGACGGCAAGGCGACCAGTGCGAGTGACCGCGCCGTAGATTCCCGCGTTGTTCTGGTTCGCGCGGACGATTGCCTTCAGCACTTCCGGCGCCGAGCGCGCCGAGTCGGGATCGAGATTCACCATCGAGCAGCGAACGTCGTGCATCGTGACGGTAATCGCGGGGGCGTCGTCTCCTCCTCCGAACGAAAGCACGCCGCCCAACCATTCGCCCTCCTGAAAGGGAACCGACCGGAGCGGCCGCACCACAATATTCGGGCGAAATCGGCGCGCGTCGGCGGGCTGCGCTGCAAGGCGCGCGATCTCGTGGACGGTGTCGAGCGCGATCACCGAGATGCACGCATCGTCGAAGATGCCGTGCTTCAGTTGCGTCATCTGCACCGGAGCTTTGTAGCGGCGCCCAATCTCCGCGGCCAGGTCTTCGCCGAAAACGGGAAGCTCTTCGCCATCCGGCGTGCGAATGTGTGTAGGAATATCCCCGTAAGAACCGTTTTCCCGGCGCTGCGGAGTGAAGCGCAGCAGGTCCGGTAGCTTGCTGGCCGTCAGCCATGGGAAGTCGCTGCGATCATTCAGCCGCCGGAATGCCAGGCGCCTGTCGCCATCGAGACCGTGCCAGCCTAGGTCGGCGGCATCGAGCGCTTCGCCGCGCATGGACTTCACGGGGTAACGAAAGATCGCCTCAACATATCCGATTTCTGTAAGCATGTTCGAGTTCGTGCCTGGAAGCCTCGACAATTGCGGGCTAACGCTTGATCCAGTGTATTGTCACATGTTGCTCGAGAACCGGCTAGAAGAGCGCTTGTGCCGCGTCTGCCCGCGTGTACACTGAAGAGCCAGGAGACGCGCATGGCGCAGGTAGTGGCGCTGGTCGACGATTTGTTCTTTCAGGCGAAGCTGGTCGAGACGGCGAAGCAGCTGGGCGTGGAACTGCGGACGTGCGCGACGGCGGACGCGCTGGCGGATGAGATTGGCGCGCACGTGCCGAAGCTGATCGTGGTGGATTTGAATGCGCGGTCGAATCCGCTCGAGGCGATCGAGCGGGTGCGCGCCAGCGGCGCCGAAATTCCTCTGATTGGTTTTCTGTCTCACGTGCAGGTCGATCTTGCGGCACAAGCGCGAGCGGCGGGCTGCGCGGACGTAATGCCGCGCTCGAAGTTCACCCAGAACCTGGCAACCATCCTCGCGCGCGCGAAATCCGAATCCTAATGAGAGCATTCTCGATTCTCGCGATACGCGCGCGCAAGTTCGAGCTCGCCTCTGGAGCGATGGCGGCATTTCTCGCCGTGCTGCTTTTCGCGCTGCCGGTGGCGGCGCAGCAATCTCCTGCGGACGAGCAGCCGGCCGGCGCCGTGGCTGCGCTGGTGGGCGCGCTTTCCGCTGCCTGCCGCGCAAACCAAACGGATTTCGCCAACTACCTCACAGCGGAAAATGCGGCGGCATTTCGCGCCCTTCCTCCGGATCAGCGCACGTCGTTCATGAAAAGGTTTTCGCTCTCGGATCAGGAAGGCAGGCCGCTGATTTCGGCCGACACCCAGGGGCGCACCGTGTTCCGCTGCATCACGGATCAGCAGACGGCCGAGTTTCGCTTCGGAATGGCGAACACGCACGAGAATCTTTCGTTCATTCCGGTAACCGTCGTGAATGCCGAGCAGACGCAATTCGGGCTCGTCCGCGAGAATGGCGCCTGGCGATTGCTTTCGCTCGGGCTGGTTCTGTTGGATATTCCGCAGCTTTCGAAAGAATGGGCGGAGAGCGACCTTATTGCCAGTGAAGATGCTGCGATCGGGACGCTGCACGACCTGGCCCAGGCGATTCGCACCTATCTCGATGCCTACGGCAAGTTGCCGGATTCGCTTGCGCAATTGGGTCCCGCGCCCAAGGGCGAGATTTCGGACGAGCAGGCGTCGCTGGTCGACGCCAAGCTGGCGGCGGGCAGCGTGGGCGGCTACCGGTTCCAATACCGCGTGATCGCGACGGCCCCCGAGCCTTCCGACGGGGCCGAGCCGGCGCGGCCGGGCGATCCGAAATTCGAGGTCGCGGCGACTCCCGAGTATTATGGCAAGAGCGGGCGGCGTTCGTTTCTGCTCGATAGCGCGGGAAAGCTGCACGGCGCCGACAAAAACGGTGAGATGGCCACGGCGGACGACCCTCCGGTCACGGAGACCCAACCCGATGCCGAATAGCTGGCTGCGCTGAAGCGCCTTCGGCGCGCGGGCTTGCTTGAGGGTATAATCCCAGTCCAAGTTCGGTTCCTGATCCTCATGGCTCCAAAACCTGCGCGCGAGAAACAGACGCCTGAAGACGCGGTTCGCGATGCGAATCAGCGGTTCTATGCGGCGTTTGAGGCGCTGAACCTTGCGGAGATGGAAGCGGCGTGGGCGCATGATGACGCCGTCGAATGCGTCCAGCCCGGGTGGGACCTGCTGCTCGGCTGGGAAGAGGTACGCGAGCGCTGGGCGCGGATTTTCAAGAATACCAAGCGCGTGCGCCTGGCGCTGAGCGGCATCTGGGTGCGCGTCGAGGGGCCGGTCGGCTGGGTGGCCTGCACGGCGCGCGTCACCACGGCGTTCGCGGACGGATTCGACGAGGCCACCGTGCAAGCCACAAACATCTTCATCGAGCGCGAGGGCAAATGGCTGCTCGTCGCGCATCACGCATCGCCCCTGCCCACCGCACCGCGCTCCACCGTGCAGTAAAAGACGGCGGAAACAGTAGCCGGCGTCGTTTGTTGACGTGACTGGAAGCGGCTGATAAATTTGTTCGTTGGTGTTCCTCACTCGACGAAAACAAAAACTCCCTGGACTGGTCCTATTGGTATCGGCTGCTGTGGCTGCGGCTCTAGGCTGGGGCTGCGCCGCGAGCCAGCCGACGGCGACGAAGCCGGCCGGCCCGCCTGTGGCGTTGCAAACGGCGTCGAAATCCGACCTGATCGCCGCGTACAATCGCCAGGCTACCGCCGTTACATCGATCAACGCCGGTGTCACGATGACGCTGACGGCGGGGTCGCAATATACGGGCGTGATCAAGCAGTATCACCAGATCACCGGATTCATCCTCGCGCAGAGGCCTTCGAGCATCCGGGTGATCGGGCAGGCGCCCGTGGTGGGCACGAATATTTTCGATATGGTGAGCGACGGCGAAACATTCGAAATTTTCATTCCGTCGCAGAACAAGTTCATCACGGGTTCGGCGAGCGTCGAGCGGCCTTCGGCGAAGCCGATCGAAAACTTGCGGCCGCAGCACCTGATCAACGCCGTTTTCTGGAATCCGATTCCGGCGGATGCGCCGGTGCTTTTCGAACAGGAGCGGGAGGGAAATTCACAGTTCTATGTCTTGACCGTGGTGCGTGCCGCGAATTCCGCCAGCCCGCAGGATTGGGAGATCGCCAGCAGAATCTGGTTCGACCGAGCCGACCTGAGCGTCGCACGCATCGAGAGATACGATCCCGGCGGCAAGCTCGTCGCCGACGCGCGCTATAGCGGCTGGGATACCTTTGGCGGGATACGATACCCGCGGCAGATTTCGTTGGAACGCCCGGAGAACGATTACCGTCTTGATATTGGGGTCACCAAGCTGACGCTCAACGAAACGATTACCGCCGACCGGTTCGTATTGAAGCAGCCGCCCGGAACGCAGCTCGAACGCGTGGGCGAAAGCGCGCCGGAGCCGGAGACCAAACCTTGATCGGCCATCTGATTTTCCGCAACGCGATGCACCGGCCGGTCCGCACGGCGATCACCGTGATCGCGGTCGCGATCGAAGTGATGCTCGTGATCATCGTGGTGGGGTTGACGAGCGGATTGATTTTCGAATCGGCCAAGCGCACGGAGGGAATCGGCGCGGACATCATGGTCCAGCCGCCTTCGGCATCGATTTTCATGGCTTTCAGCGGCGCGCCGATGCCGATCAGCATCGCCAACAAGCTGCTGCAGCTCGATTACGTGCACGCCGTGGCGCCGGTGCTGATCCAGTTCAATTCGGTGAACGGCCTCGACATCGTTTACGGCATCCAGCCGGACACGTTTGACGCGGTTTCAGGCGGATTTGTGGTGAGGCAGGGCACGACCCTGGTCGACCCGAACGACATCCTCGTGGACGACGTATACGCGCGCGCCAAAAACGTCCATGTGGGTCAGACGCTGCATATCCTCGAGCACAATTTTCACGTGGCGGGGATCGTCGAGCATGGCAAGGGCGCGCGGCTGTTCGTTTTCATGTCCACGCTGCAGGAAATGTCGGGTGCGCGCGATAAGGCGTCCGTATTCTTCATCAAGTGCGACCGCTCGGACCACACCGCCGCGGCGGCCGATGAAGTTCACTCTTTGCTGCCCGGCTATGAAGTGCGCCCGCTCAAGGATTTCATCTCGCTGATGACCTCGTCGAATCTGCCCGGGCTCGGCGCGTTCATCAACGTGATGATCGCGATTGCCGTGGGGATCGGGTTTCTCGTGATTTTCCTCTCGATGTACACCACGATCATCGAGCGGACGCGCGAAATCGGCGTGCTGAAAGCGCTCGGCGCGTCGAAAATCTACATCGTCGAAATCATTCTCAGCGAGACCACCCTGTTGTGCCTCGGGGGAGTCGTCTGCGGCATCGGGCTCAGCTATCTGGTTCGGATGATTTGCCTCCGCGTGTTTCCTTCACTCACGATTCTGATCACGCCCAAGTGGATGCTGCTATCCATGATGATCGCCATCGTCGGCGGCTTGCTCGGCGCCGCCTATCCCGCGTGGCTCGCCAGCCGCAAGGATCCTGTCGAAGCGCTCGCCTACGAATGATTCGCGGAACCTTTTCGCTTCTAGGCAAGAATGCAAAACGCGACTAAAATGATTTTATCCGCGCCAGTTTGTTCGCTCGTCCGGGAGCCGGCTTTGGAGCCGATACTCAAGACTGAAAATCTGTGGAAAGTATATCGCACGGGCAAAGTGGACGTGCCGGCGCTGCGCGGAATCAACGTCGAGATTTTTCCGGGCGAGTTCGTTTCGGTGATGGGGCCGTCGGGCTGCGGTAAATCGACGTTTCTGCACGTGATCGGTGGTCTCGCGCAGGCGACGAAAGGCCACGTGCTGCTCGATGGCAACGACCTTACGGGCATGACGGACGCGGCGCGCACGCTGCTTCGCCGCCACAAGGTCGGGTTCGTATTTCAGAAGTTCAATCTGCTGCCCACCCTCGATGCGTATCACAACATTGCTCTCGCGCAGCACATCCACGGCGACGGCTTCGATCCTCACCGCTTCGAGGTTGTGACAAACTTGCTCGGCTTGCGCGACCGCCTGCATCATAAGCCTTCGGAGCTTTCCGGCGGGGAGCAGCAGCGCGTGGCGCTGGCGCGCGCGATCATCAGCGAGCCGAAGATCGTGCTCGCCGATGAGCCGACGGGGAACCTCGACACGAAAACCTCAGACACCGTGCTGGCGTTGCTGCGGCAGCTGAACAAGGACCTCGGGCAGACGATCGTGATGATCACGCACAATCCCGAAGCGGCAACCTACGGCAACCGCGTGCTGCACATGCGCGACGGAATCGTGGTCGACGGGCCGGCCGTTCACTAACATGCGATCCTTTTGGCGCGGCGTCGGCCGGGTGATTTTTTGGTCCTACGAACGCGGGAGCTGGCCCTACGATGTAATGGTTGTTGCGATCCTCCTCTTCGTGCTCGTCACGCCGCGCAGGTGGTTTCACGATGAGGAGCAAACGCGGGTGCTGGCCGGCACCGCCGTTCAGATGGTTTCTCAGGATTCCGACAGCGACACGCGAACCTACCGGCTCGACGCCAAGGCGCTGCCCCCCGAAAAGCGCTCGACGAAATCGACTCCGGAGCTCGAGCGCGAAACGCATGACATTCTTGGCGAGACGGCGGACGATTTGAAAGGGCAGACATTTCAGGTGGTGCGCATCGATCCCGCGCTTTCGAGCGACGGCTCGGTGCTCTATTACGACGTCACCGTGCATCCGTGAACGGCGTTCGGCGTTCGCTTCGTGTTGCGGTATATTTGCTTCGGGTTGAGACCATGAAAACAGAGACTGCCGCTCAAACTACCGAGTTCACTCCGCCGGGCGCGGCCCAGACTCAAGGCGCCATCGCCGAATTGCAGGCGCTGCTCGGCGAGCGCGCCACCACAGCCGAAGTGATCCGCGAGCACCACAGCCACGGCGAGTCGTATCATCCCGCCGCGCTGCCAGACGTGGTCTGCTTTCCGCAATCGACCGAAGAGGTGAGCGCGATCGTGAAGATCAGCGCGAAGTACGGCGTGCCCATGATTCCATTCGGCGGCGGCACGTCGATGGAAGCGCAGGTTAATGCGATCTACGGCGGCATCACGCTCGACATGCGCCAGATGAATAAGATCGTGAACATCAGCGTCGAGGACCTGCAGGCGACGGTCGAAGCGGGCGTGACGCGGCTGCAGCTGAACCGGGCGCTGGAAAATACCGGCTTTACATTTTTCATCGATCCGGGCGCGGATGCGACCCTCGGAGGCATGAGTTCCACGCGCGCTTCGGGCACCACTGCCGTGCGCTACGGCACGATGCGCGAAAACGTGATGGCGCTCAAAGTGGTGCTTGCCGACGGGCGCGTGATCAAGACAGGCTCGCGCGCGCGGAAATCCGCCGCGGGCTACGATCTCACGAAACTCTTCGTCGGCGCCGAAGGCACCCTGGGCGTGATCACCGAGGTGACGGTGCGGCTCCATCCGCTGCCGGAAGTGGTGGGCGGGGCTAGCTGCACGTTCGCCACGATTCGCGATGCGATCGAAACCGCAATGGAGACAATCCAGCTCGGCATCGCCGTGGCGCGAATCGAGTTCATGGACGAAGTGCAAGTCGAGGCCTGCAATCGCTATTCGAAAACCACCTATCCGGTGGCCCCGATCCTGTTTTTCGAATTTCACGGTGACAGCATCCGGAGCGTCGACGAGCAGGCCGAGACCGTGAAGAAATTGGCGGAAGAGCATCACGGGCGCGAATTCCGGTGGTTCACCACGCCGGAAGAGCGCGCGCAGCTTTGGAAGATGCGGCACGAGGCGTATTTCGCCAACGTCGCCTATCGGACGGGCGCGAAAATGTTCACAACCGACATTTGCGTGCCGATCTCACGCCTCGCGGATTGCATCGTCGAATCGAAAAAGGACATCGAGCGCGCATCGTTTCCGGCGCCGATCGTGGGGCACGTGGGCGACGGCAACTTTCACATGTCGTTCATGATCGACCCGGCGAGCGCCTCGGAATTAGCCGAAGCGAAAGCGCTCGAGGAAAAGGTGATCCTTCGCGCCCTCGAAATGGGCGGCACGTGCACCGGCGAGCACGGCATCGGCACCGGCCGAAAGAAGTACCTGCTGATCGAACATGGTCCGGCGCTCGACGTGATGCGCGCGGTAAAACAGATGCTCGACCCCGAGAACCGGATGAATCCGGGCAAGATGGTCGAGCCGCGCGCGCTCTGGTAGCCCACATTCCGCTTGACCATCCAAGCTCGATGAGTGATATCTCTTGGTTATGCCTGGTATGTCGTTTTCGTGCTGATGCTGTGCTACACGCTCTCCTTCGTCGACCGGCAAATCCTCAGCCTGCTCGTCGGACCCATCAAGCACGATCTGCGGATCAGCGACACGCAAATGGGCCTGCTGCTCGGCTTCGCGTTTGCCATCTTCTACACCTTTGCGGGCCTGCCCATCGGCCGGCTCGTTGACACGCGCGGACGCCGGAACCTGATCGGCGTCGGCATCTTTCTCTGGAGCATCATGACGGCGGTGTGCAGCGCCGCGCGAAGCTATTGGACGCTCTTCCTCGCGCGCATCGGCGTTGGAGTAGGCGAAGCGACGCTTTCGCCCGCCGCCTTTTCGCTCATCTCGGACTATTTCCCCGCGGAAAAGCTGGGGCTCGCGATCAGCGTGTACACGATGGGGATTTTCTTCGGTTCGGGCGTGGCGCTGGCCATCGGCGGCACGGTCGTCGACAGCGTGATGCATATGCCCGCACTGCATGTGCCGATCCTGGGAACGATTGCGACGTGGCGGCTGTCATTCCTCCTTGTGGGCCTCCCCGGCGTCCTGGTCGGCCTGCTCGTCTACACAGTGCGTGAGCCGCTCCGCAAGAATGTCCTTCGCGATGCGAGCGGCAAAGAAGCCCACGTCGGCGTGATCGACATGCTGCGGCAGATCGGGCAGCGCTGGCAATCGTTCTGGGGCATGGCCGTCGGAATGATTTTTCAGTCGATGGCGAGCTACGCGTTTCTTTCATGGGCGCCGACGTTTTTCCAGCGGATTCACGGATGGACGGCGGGGCAGGCGGGCAGGGCGCTGGGAATCCTGGTGCTGAGCTTCGGCTGCCTGGGAATGTACGTGGGCGGGCTTTTGTGCGACCACTGGCTCAAGAAGGGAGTCGCCGAAGGGCCCCTGAAGGTCGCCACGCTGAGTGCGATCGGCGCCGGATCGTTTCTCGGACTCGCGATGCTGATGCCGAATCCCTACGTGGCGCTTGCGCTGATGGGCCCGGGGCTATTCTTTCAGGCGATGCCGATCGGGACGGTCTACGCAGGCGTCCAGCTGATTTTCCCGAATCAGATTCGCGGGCAGGCTTCGGCGCTCTTCATGTTCATTCTGAATTTCGGCGGCATCGGGCTGGGTCCGCTGCTTCCCGGCGTGCTCAACGATCGTTTCTTCAGAAATGAACGCATGGTGGGCCCATCGGTGTCGATTACCGTGGTTCTCGCTTCGCTGTGCATGCTGGTGATTTTGCCGCTGACGTACCGGCATTACCGCCGCGATTACCTCGCGCTGAATTCGGCCACCGGCGGCGCGTGATTCGCCAACCCCTACACTCGCGGCTGAACCGCCCAGCTGGCGGGCACATCCACATAGGAACGATCGAGCTCCGCAATCGACTTGCAGCCGAGCAGCGCCATCGCGCGCTCGAGGTCGGCGCGCAGAATCGCAATCGCTCGCGCCACGCCGGCCTCCCCGGCCGCGCCCAGGCCGTACATGTAGGCGCGGCCGATCAGCACGGCCCGCGCGCCGAGGCAAAGCGCCTTCGCGATGTCGCAGCCGCGGCGAATGCCGCCATCAACCAGTACCTCCGTCCGCGCGCCCACCGCCGCCACGATTTCCGGCAGCGCGCGCAGCGCCGGCGCCACGCCATCGAGCTGCCGCCCGCCGTGATTTGAGACGATCACGCCCGCGGCACCTTCCTCGACTGCGCGCTTCGCGTCTTCGCCGATCATCACTCCCTTCACCACGATCGGCCCCGGCCACTCCTTGCGAATCCATTTCAAATCGTTCCAGGTCACGACCGATTTCGCGAGGCTTGATTGCGCGTCGGAAAGTGGCAGGGTGCCGCGCCCCGGCACGACGATGTTGTGCAGCTTTCGCACGCCGCCCGCGCCGAGGAAGCCCGCAAGCCATCCCGGATGCGCCAGCACCTGCGGCAGGAAGGGAATCTTCGCCAGCAGATTTGCGCCCAGCAGGGAGCCGGCGCCGTTTCGCACGTCGCGCTCGCGCATGCCAAACGTGCCGGTGTCGATCGTGATCACGAGCACGGAAAACCCGGCCTTCTGCGCCCGCTCGATCGCGCCCTTGCCCGCCTCGTGGCCTCCTGCGAGATAGAGCTGATACCACAGCGGCCCGGTGGTGGCCTGGGCCACATCCTCGAGCCGGTGCCCGGACATTGTGGTGAGCACGTAACCGATTCCGGCTTTGCCCGCGGCGCGCGCCGCGGTTGGCTCAGCCTGTGGGTAAAACATGTGGCTGAAGCCGCATGGCGCAAGCAGCACGGGCATACTCAGATTGCTGCCCAGCACGGATGCGCGCGTATCGCGCTCGGGAATATAGAGCGCCTGGCGCGGGCGAAACGTCACCTCTTCGAAGGCGCGCACATTCTCGCGCAGCGTCACTTCGCCTTCCGCGCCGCCGTCGAGATAGTCGAAGAGGACGCGCGGCAGCCGCTGCTGCGCCAGCCGCCGCAAATCCCCAATATTCACCACGCGCGGCGACGAAACTTTCCGTTCCTGTCGAGTCATCGCGGGGCGCCTTCGGGCACGCCGGCGGGCTGCGGATGATTCTCTTTCCCAAGCGACTTTCGAATCCGCTTCAGCATGCTCAGGAGATTTTCATTTTCGGGGGAATCGGCGCGATTAGGATAATGGAAGTTCACGAACGTCCACTCTCCCGTTTGAAACACCAATTCTGCGATCACGTCGGGCTTGTCGTGCTTCCTTCCGTCGTCCGAAACTCCGTAGACTTCCACCAGGTAATGCTCGCCTTTTCGAGTCACACTTCCCGTCAAATACCTATCCGCCGGATCACGGCCGTTGATGATCGGATCGAAATCCAACAGTGTCTGGCCACCGTTCGCCTGGGCGTCCAGCACGACGCGCAGATGCTCGCCGAGCTCGGGGTCGACTTGCTTTTTTTCGACCGCGTCGCCGAGTGAGGTAAATTCCAGTGTGTGTCCCGGCTCGAGGGGCTCGTAGAGGTTATAGAATTGCTCGACGAAATTGCGGCACGATTCGTCCATATCGCGGGCGTCTGTTGCACCAACGCAGCGGACGTACACCATCCCCGCGAGGGCGACGCCGAGGATCGCCGACCGTTGCAGCCTTTTCACCGACATGGATTTCCGGACGAATGCAAGGAATTGGCTTTCCCCGCGCCCATTCTACCGAGTATCCTCACACGTTTGTTGGTTGGACCCATTAGTTGGACCCCGATGCGCGTTCGGTGAGTATACATTTTCCGGAGGGCATGGCCTATGAAGGTTGGCGACGCGATCGCCGAAATACTAAAGCGCGAGGGCGTGGACGTCATCTTCGGCTACCCGGTGAACCACGCGCTCGAATCGGCGGCCGCGGCGGGCATCCGCCCGATCATCGTGCGCCAGGAACGCGTGGGGCTGCACATGGCAGACGCGCTCTCGCGGCTCACCAGCGGGCGGCGCATCGGCGTTTTCGCCATGCAGCATGGACCCGGGTCGGAGAACTCGTTCGGCGGCGTCGCACAGGCCTACAGTGAATCCGTGCCGATCCTGGTGCTGCCGATGGGCTACGCGCGGCGGCTCGCGCACGTCGATCCGAATTTCAATTCCGTGGCGAGCATGCGCTCGGTCACCAAATCCGCCGAGCCCATCATGGCCGCCGCCGAGATTCCCAATATCCTTCGCCGCGCATTTTCGCGCCTGCGCAATGGGCGCGGAGGCCCCGCGCTTGTCGAGATTCCCATCGATCTCTTCGCCGAAGAGATGCCGGAACCCTGGTCGTACGAGCCGGTCACTTCGACGCGCTACGGCCCGGACATCGCGGATGTGCATCGGGCCGCGGCCGCGCTGATTGATGCGAAGAGCCCCGTGATCTACGCGGGGCAGGGAATTCACTACGCGCGCGCCTGGGATTCGCTCAAGCGCCTCGCCGAATGGCTGGGCGCGCCGGTAGCGACCAGTTTGCAAGGCAAGAGCGCGTTTCCCGAAGACCATCCCCTCGCGCTCGGCGCGGGCGGCAATGCGTTTCCGCGCACCGTGCCGCATTTCCTGGCCAAGGCCGACTGGATTTTCGGTGTGGGTTGCAGTTTCACCGAAACCGCCTTTGGCATCGCAATGCCGAAGGGGAAGAAGTTCATCCACGCCACGCTCGATCCGAACCATCTCAATAAGGACGTTCGCGCCGAAATCGGCCTGATCGGCGATGCGCAAATCACCCTCGATGCGCTCTGCGCGGAGGTCGAGCGCCTCATCAAAAAGCCGCGAGAGTTTTCGGGCGTCGCCAGTGAGATCGCGCAAGTGCGCAAAGCCTGGCTCGACGAATGGGCGCCGCGGATCAACTCGGATGAAGCGCCGTTTTCGCCCTATCGCGTATTGCGCGATCTGCAAGCGACCGTCGACGTGGCGAACACGATCGTCACGCACGATGCGGGCAGCCCGCGCGATCAACTCGCGCCTTTCTGGGTGACGAAGAAACCGCTCACCTACATCGGCTGGGGCAAGACGACGCAGCTCGGCTACGGCCTTGGTCTTGCCATGGGCGCGAAGCTGGCGTGCCCGGACAAGCTGTGCATCAACGTGTGGGGCGACGCCGCAATCGGCTTCACCGGCATGGATTTCGAGACGGCGGTGCGCGAGCGCATTCCGATTCTTTCGGTGCTGCTGAATAATTTCAGCATGGCGATGGAGATTCCGATCATGCCCGTCTCAACCGAAAAATACCGCGCGACCGATATCTCAGGCGACTATGCGGCGATGGCCCGCGCCTTCGGCGGCTACGGCGAGCGCGTTACCGACCCCGCGCAGATCGTTCCCGCGATTCGCGGAGGAATCGAGCAGACGCGGAAAGGCGTGCCCGCGCTGCTTGAGTTCATCACGTGCAAGGAAATTGCGGTATCGAAGCAGTATCACGGCAAGTCGTAGGTCGCTGCCAGATGCAAACAAGGAGGAAACGATGCGGAGAAAATTTTGCATTTCCGCTGTACTTGTCGCGGAGATCGCGCTTGCGTTCTGTGCAGTCTGGCCGGCGCGGGTTGAGGCGAAAAAAGCGCCAGCGGCGGAGGCGCGCTGCGATCGCGCGTGCCTCGATCACGTCATGGACGAATATATCGCGGCGCTGCTGAAGCACGATCCCTCTGGGCTTCCCGTGGCCGCCAATCTCAAGTCCACGGAAAATACGAAGCCCACGCCGCTCGGCGAAGGCGTCTGGAAGACGATCAAGTTCATGAAATTCTACGGCGAGACGGTTGCCGATCCGTCAACCGGGCAGGTGACCTACTGGGGAGCGATTCAGGAAAATTTCGTCTCGCTGCTGATGGTCCGGCTCAAGGTGGAAGACGGCAAGATCACCGAAGTCGAGACAATCGTGCCCCACGGCTCCGATCCGAAGGCGCCGCGAGACGGCTTCGAGGTGATGCCTGATCTGCAAGTGCTCGCTGTGATCAAGCCGTTCCTCGAAAGCGAGATTCCGCCCGCGCAGCGCGAGTCGCGCGCCCAGCTCATCGCCGCCGCCAACGCGTACTTCGACGGCATCGAGCATGGCCCCGGCCACATTCCCTTCGCCCCCGGCTGCAATCGCATCGAGAACGGCCAGCTCACCACAAATAATCCCACCAACACCGAAGGTCTTCCCCCGCTCGGCTGCCAGGGACAGTTCCAGGCGAGGCTTTTCAGTTACATTCCGCACGTGCGCCCCCGCCGTTTTCCGGTGGTCGACGAAACGCGCGGGCTCGTGGTAGCGCAGGTGGTGTTCGATATTCCCGGCAGCAAAACGTGGATACGCGATGGAAAGGTAGTTCCCGCGCCGCCCGCCGTGGCGAATCCGCGCAATAACATCCTGAACGAAATGTTCAAGATCGAGCGCGGAAAGATCGAGCTCATTCAGGCGTTCATGCTGCCCAACGAGCCTTACGGCACGAAGACCGGCTGGGACGACTCGGGGCAATGAGCCCCAAGTCGCAGCCGGCAATCTGAATCGCAAGCCCGGTTACAATCCGAGAACGTAAGCGAACACCAGGGGTGCGACAATCGTCGCATCCGATTCGATGATGAACCGCGGCGTATCCACGGCGAGTTTGCCCCACGTGATTTTTTCGTTGGGGACGGCGCCGGAATACGATCCGTAGCTCGTGGTCGAATCGCTGATCTGGCAGAAATAGCCCCACAGCGGCACTTTCTCCTTGCGCAGATCCTGATGCAGCATCGGCACCACGCAGATGGGGAAGTCTCCCGCGATGCCGCCGCCGATCTGGAAAAAGCCGAGCGAATTTTTCGTCGCCGTCTCCATGTACCAGCGGGCGAGTTCCACCATGTATTCCACGCCGCCGCGGACCGTGGTGGCATTCTTCACCCCGCCGCCGATCACCTGCGCGGCGAACATGTTCCCGAGCGTCGAATCCTCCCACCCGGGAACGAACACGGGCAGGTTCCTCTCGGCAGCCGCGATCATCCAGCTGTCCTTCGGATCGATCTGGTAGAACTGTTTCAGCTTTCCTGCGTTGAGAATCTTGTAGAGGAACTGGTGCGGCAGGAAGCGCTGGCCCGTGCGGTCGGCCTCGCGCCACTCCTCGATCACGATGCGTTCGATGCGGCGCATCGCTTCTTCTTCCGGGATGCATGTATCGGTCACGCGATTCAAATGGTTGTTGAGGAGCTCCACTTCTTGCGCCGGCGTGAGCTGCCGGTAATCCGGAACGCGCCGGTAGTGATCGTGCGCGACGAGATTGTAAAGGTCCTCCTCGAGATTCGCGCCCGTGCAGCAGATGCCGTGAACCTTGTTCTGGCGGATCAACTCGGCCACGGAAATCCCCAGTTCCGCCGTGCTCATCGCCCCGGCCAGCGTGAGAAACATTTTCCCGCCCTTGGCGAGATGCTTCACGTAGCCTTCCGCAGCGTCGACGACCACGGCTGCGTTGAAATGCCGGTAATGGTGTTTGATGAACGCGGAAATCGTGCTCGTTGCCAATACCTCTGTAGCTGTGCTCATGTGCCCTCCCTGATTGAGCCCGTTCGAAAATCCGAAAATGTGAAAACACCCGTAGCGAATGGAGTGTTGCGTCGTTCGCGGCGGCTTAGAAGTAGCTGGCCGTGTAGCTCAGCAGGCGGAAAAATTCGCGGGATGAAATATGGTGTTGAAAGAAACGAAGATGTCGATCGCGTGCCACGAAGGATAAATAACACAGATCGTGCGTCACGCATAACGAATTCGTCGCCATCGCGGCTCGTTTCCTCCGCGCGCGTCGTCTCGAAAAATCGCAGACGAATGCCTCGCGGCTTTCCCTGCGGCGGTTAGTGGCATCCAAGCTAACGGTTGCCCGAGCGGCCTAGGCTCCCGCCGCTCCTTGCGCTAACATTTGAATTGCCGGTGCGGCGGCGCGGCAAGGAGGAAGACCTGTATGTGCGGCATCGTCGGCTATATCGGCCCGAAGCGCGTTGTGCCCCTGATTCTCGACGGCCTGAAGCGGCTGGAATATCGCGGCTATGATTCCGCTGGGATCGCGGTCGTCGGCGACAACGGTAAGCTCGAGATCCGCCGCGCGCCCGGCAAGTTGCGCAATCTCGAAGAATCGATTCGCGCCACTCCCCTCGAAGGGGTTTACGGCATCGGCCACACGCGCTGGGCCACGCACGGCCGCCCCACGGAAGAGAATGCCCATCCGCATCGCGATTGCACCGGCGATATCGTGGTGGTGCACAACGGCATCATCGAGAATTACATCGAGCTCAAGAAGAATCTGGTGGCCGAGGGCCACAAGTTCGTCACCGAAACCGACACGGAAATCATCGCGCACCTCATCGAGAAATTTTCGAAGGACGCCCCGCTTGAGGAAGCAGTGCGCAAGGCGGT
>Ga0335074_10005200_pt1 | contig 17998 bp, 14 predicted proteins | sample Lox_Sample_23_FD_206715 | JGI IMG/M metagenome (GOLD analysis project Ga0335074, IMG submission 206715) | Soil microbial communities from Loxahatchee National Wildlife Refuge, Florida, United States - Lox_Sample_2.3 | ecosystem: Environmental > Terrestrial > Soil > Wetlands | place: USA... | reverse complement strand
CGCGCCGAGCCCCTCGGCCAGGTCCGCCTCGGGGCCGCGGCCCCCCTCCTTGGTGAACAGCACCTCACGGCCGAACGCCCGCTGCATCGCCCGCCGGCCGGCCTGCACGGCCGGGGAGTTGATCGGTGAGTGGCTGGGGCGGACCGCGGGCTGGGCCGTCACCGTGGCCTCCAGCCCGGGCGGCGTGTGCGCGGCCACGTATTCCCTGAACGCCTCCCCCACGTCGGCCGGGTCCTGGTCGGCGACCAGACGGAAGGAGACCTTGGCGTGCGCGGCCCTCGGGATGATGGTCTTGCTGCCGGGGCCGGTGTGCCCGCCCCACATCCCGTTGACCTCCGCCGTGGGCCGGGCCCAGATCCGCTCCAGCGTGGAGAAGCCCTGCTCGCCATAGGCGGCGCGGCTGTGCCCGGCTTCGGCAAGCCACTGTTTCTCGTCGAACGGCAGCCGGGCGAAAAGCTCACGCTCTTCGGAAGACAGCGGCAGCACCCGGTCGTAGAAGCGGGGCAGCGTCACCCGGCCCGCCTCGTCGTGCAGCCCGGCCAGCAAGCTTGCCATCGCGTGCAGCGGGTTGGGCACCGCGCCGCCGAACCCCCCGGAGTGCAGGTCACGCACCGGGCCGGTCAGCGTGACCTCGGCCTCGGCCAGCCCGCGCATGCCTATGCACATCGACGGCACGTCGGCGGCCCACATCGTGGTGTCGCTGATCACCACCACGTCGCAGGCCAGCCGCTCGCGCTCGCGCCGCAGCAGCGCGGCGAAGTGCTCGGAGCCGGACTCCTCCTCGCCCTCGACCAGCAGCTTGACCGTGACCGGCGGCGCGCTTGCCCCGGAAGCGGCCAGGCAGGCCCGCAGGCCGAGGGAATGGAAAAGCACCTGGCCCTTGTCGTCGGACGCGCCCCGGCCGAGCAGCACACCGTCCCTGACGGCCGGCTCGAACGGCGGGTAATCCCACTCCTCGAGCGGCTCGGCGGGCTGGACGTCGTGGTGCCCGTAGACCAGGACCGCCGGCGCGGCCGGGTCGGCGGCCCGCCATTCGGCGAACACCGCAGGCAGCCCGTCCGGGGCGGTTTCCCAGACCTCCGCCACCGGAAAGCCGGCGATGCGCAGGTGGGCGGCGAGCCATTCGGCGCTGCGCCGCACGTCGCCGTGCCGGGCCGGGTCGGCGGAGACCGACGGGATCGCCAGCCACTGTTTCAGGTCGTCGGTGAACTCGCTCGCGCGGGACTCGACGTAGGCACAAACCTCCATGCCTAGACCGTACTAGGACGAAATGACTTCAAAGGCGTCACCCCGACCGCGCAGGCCAGCGGCCGGGATCGACACGGTGCGCCCGGTCCGGCTGGTGACCCAGCCCACCCGGGCGGGCTCCTCGCCGACGCCCTTCAGCGCGGCCATGGCCGCCAGCTGGCGGGCGGCGGGCACCACGATGGCGAACCCGATGCCCATGTTGAACGTCGCGTACATGGTCGCGGCGGGAACCTTACCCGCGTCCGCGATCAGGCCGAACACCGGCGGCGGTGGCGGCAGCGCGTCAAGCTCGTAGGACACGTCGGCGGCCAGCCGGCCGAGGTTGAGCAGCCCGCCGCCGGACACGTTCACCAGGGCGCGGGGCTCCACGCCCGCCGCCCACAGCGCCGCGATCGCGGCCACGTAGACCCGGGTCGGCTGCAGCAGCGCGTCGTCCAGGTGCCGGGCCGTGCCAGGCACGCGGTCGTCGAGCGTAAGCCCGGCGACATCGAACAGCACGTGCCGGGCCAGCGAGTACCCGTTGCTGTGCAGGCCGGAGCTGGGCAGGCCGATGATCACGTCGCCCGGCCTGACGGCCGACCCGTCCAGCGGGTCGCGGCCGGGCGGCAGCGCCCCGATCGCGGTGCCGACCAGGTCGAGCATCGGGCGGCCGCCCGACGCGTCGGCCAGCATGGACCCGATCTGGGCGATCTCGCCGCCGGGTATCGCGATCCCGGCCAGGTCGGCGCCCAGGTACAGGCCGCGGGCGATCTCCTCGAGCACGCCCTCGTCGATACGGTCGGTGGCCACGTAGTCAAGCATCGCCAGCGGCACCGCGCCGACGCAGATCAGGTCGTTGACGTTGTTGGCCACGCAGTCGATTCCGACCGGCTCCCACCGGTTGGCCTGGCGGGCCAGCAGGAGCTTGGTGCCCACACCGTCGGTGCTCAGCGCGAGCGGCGGCCCCGACTGCAGCTGGATCAGGGTGGCGAAGTAGCCGCTGGCCAGGCCGGTGATGCTGGTCACAAGCGGGGACCTGGCCGCGGTTCGCGCCAGCCAGGGACGCATGGCCGTCGCGAACACGTCCTGTTCGCGCTGTTCGTCCACGCCCGCGCTGGCGTAGGTGGGCGGCGTCTGGTCACTGTCCATGCTGGCTCACTCACATTCCGGCGTCACTCGGCTGCCTCATCGTAACGATCCTCACCCGCGGCGGGTACACCGGCCAAGGCCTGGGGCGGATGAGTCTGCGGGGCGAGAGGCGAGAACCACGGCTCGTTCGGAATAATTGAATTTTCAAATGTTGTTATGCTGGCACCTAGCGAGGGAGGACGCAATGCCAGCTATCACCGTCGACGACATCCTTGTTCTGCCGCGGGTCCCCGAGCCCGACGTTACCGAGGCCGAGCGGAAGGTCACCTCGGTCACCACCGCCCCGTCCGCGCTCGAGGGCGAGGGGTTCCCGGTCAGGCGCGCGTTCGCCGGGGTGGACCTGGCGCGGCTCGACCCGTTCGTGCACATGGACCAGATGGGCGAGGTCGACTACGGCCCGGGCGAGCCCAAGGGCACGCCGTGGCACCCGCACCGCGGGTTCGAGACCGTCACCTACATCATCGACGGCACGTTCCGGCACCAGGACTCCAACGGCGGCGGCGGGCTGATCACCAACGGTGACACCCAGTGGATGACCGCGGGCGGCGGGATCTTGCACATCGAGGCGCCGCCGGAGGAACTCGTGGTCAGCGGCGGGCTGTTTCACGGCATCCAGCTCTGGGTCAACCTGCCCGCCAGGCTCAAGATGACCAGGCCGCGCTACCAGGACATCAGGGCGGGCCAGGTCGCGCTGCTCTCCTCCGCGGACGGCGGGGCGCTGCTGCGCGTCATCGCCGGGTCGTTCTCCGGCCATGACGGGCCGGGCATCACCCACACGCCGATCTCGCTGGTGCACGCGACCGTGTCGCCGGGCGCCCGGGTGCGGCTGCCGTGGCGCGGGGACTTCAACGCGCTGGCCTACGTGCTGGCCGGGAGCGGTTCCGTCGGGGCCGACAAGAGGCCTGTGCAGATGGGACAGCTGGCGGTGTTCGGCGCGGGGGACGCGCTGACGATCGCGGCGTCCGGCCCGAGGGACCTGGACGTGCTGCTTCTCGGCGGCGAGCCGATCAGGGAGCCGGTGGCGGCCTACGGCCCGTTCGTCATGAACACCCGGGCCGAGCTGGCCCAGGCCTTCGAGGACTACCAGGCCGGGCGCCTGGGCACCGTACCGGCCGAGCCGCACCCGGGCCACGACGTTCTTTAGGCCGAACGGAGCCTGGTGCGTCAGCCGCGGCTTAGTTTGAGCGCGAGCGTGGGGCACGCGGCCACGGCGCGGCGTGCCTCCAGGTCGAGGGACGGCGGCACCGGGCGGCCCTCGATGATCGGGTAGCCCCACTCGTCGAGGGCGATGAGCTCGGGCAGGAGTTCGGCGCACACGCCGTGCCCGGAGCAGGCGATCGGGTTCACCCGCAGGGTGTCGGCCATGGTCAGATCCAGTCGTCTTCGGTCGTGGGCATGCCGGGGGGAAGCGGAAGGAACGGGGTGCGGCTTGTAGCGGAGCACTGTGTTGCCGAGCACTGGCCGCGGGCGTGCAGGGCGATCTCGTCCGCGAATACGGTCAGCGTGCTGCGGACGAAACGGGCGGTGCCGTCCGGGTGGGTGCACGCGCCGCGGCCGGTGACCAGGCCGGCCCAGCGCTTCAGGTCGGCGGGCACCTGCCTGCGGTGCCCGCGTCCGGCTAGTTCGGCCCCTGCTAGTTCGGCCCCTGCTAGTTCGGCCCCCGCTAGTTCGGCTAGGGCGGCGGCCATCCGGGGCAGGCCGTTGAGGCAGGGGCCGCACTGCCCGGCGGATTCGGCGGCCAGGTAGCGGGCGACCAGGGCCGATTCGATCAGGCCACAGCGGCCGGCCGGCAGCGCGGCGATGACCCCGGCGCCGAGCGCGGCGCCGTGCGGCTGGAGCGCCTTGTTGTCGAGGGTGAGCGTAGCCGCCTTGGCGGCCGGCAGCCAGGCGCCGTGGAATCCGCCGATGAGCACGGCGCTGCAGTCCAGCCCGTGGGCGTTCGCCTTGGCCGCTATCAGCGTGCGCAGCGACGTGCCGATCTCCGCCTCGACGACGTGAGTGCCGTCTTCGGTGTGCACGGTGGTGAGCATGCTGCCCGGCTCCTCCGGCGTGCCGAGGCCACGGAACCAGTGCGGGCCGTACCGGGCGATCAGCGCGAGATGGGCCAGCGTCTCCACGTTCTGCACCAGCGTGGGCGCGCCGCCGAGGCCCCGCTCCGACACCCTGGGCGGCACGAACGTCGGCACCGCCGGGCCGCCGCCCAGCCGGTTCACCAGCGCCGACTCCTGGCCGGCCAGAAACCGCTGCGGGGCCTCGGTGAGCTTTACCCCGATCCGGTCGAGCCGTGCGGCTTTCCGCTCGCGCAGCGCCCTCGCGACCTCAGGGGCGATCCCGGGGTGCAGGTACAGGTGGGCCTCGCTGGCCCCGATCGCCTCGGCGGCCAATTGGAGCCCGTCCAGGACCAGGTGCGGCGCGACCCGCAGGAGCAGGGCGTCCTTGCGGCTGGCGGGCTCGCTCTCCGCGCCGTTGGCCACGATCACCTTACGACCGCGAGCCCGGGCCACGATGGCCAGCTTGCGGTGTACCGGGAACGCGCCGCCGCCGCGGCCGGTCAGGCCCGCCTGCTCGGCGGCTTGGATCAGCCTGCCGTGGCCGCCCTGGTAGGGCGGGCGGCCGTGCCGGGAGAGGTGCGCGCGCAGGTCCCCTGGGACCCCCGCAGCCGGGGGCAGCACGCGGGGCAGTGCGTCAGCGGCCTGGTCAACCCGGACGGGCCGGGTCGGCCCGCCGGGCTGCGTTGGCCAGTCGGCCGCCTCGTCCACGGAGGCCATGGTCATCGTGGGATCCTCTCGCGGGCCTGGCTCGGCCCATGGCTTGCGGTATGGCGGGCCAGGATGGCCGCGACCCTGGCGGCCCGCGGAAGCTGGCGGGCCGCGCTGGCCAGCCGCCAGATGATCGCGGCCGCGACGGCCAGGGCGCAGACGATGGCCAGGTAGAGCAGCCAGCCGTGCTGCAGGTCATGGCTCGAGCCAATGCTGTGCGCGAACGCAACCGGCCAGCACAGGTAGGCGAGCAGGTGAATGGCCCGCCACAGGACGCGGTTGAGCCGACCGCGGACCAGGCTGGTGATGATCATGGCAAGCATCAGGTCGAACGAGATCGCGCCCAGGCCGAGCCACAGCCGCTCGTAGCCGGAGTCGAACGGGACGACGCCGGACAGCAGCGGGATGCTCACGTAGGTGTCGGCCACCGCGGTCAGCACGTGCACGGCGATAAACGCCACGGCGAGCAGCGAGATGTTCCGGTGCAGGCTCGTCACCGCGAACCGGGGCAGGCCGGGCAGGCGGCCCTGCCTGTTGACCAGGATGCCGAGCACCAGGACGGCCGTGAGCAGCAGCAACGCCACGACCCCGGTGGCACGGCTGGCGTACCAGAACGCGGTGGAGTTACTCATCTGGCTCGTCCTCGACCGGTCCCGCTTGTGTCCTTCATGTTATCCATCTTCGGTGCTCACGCTCGGTGAAGCCTGCAGGTTAGTTCTGAGCTTGCTCTGACTTCGTCGTGGTGTCGTCGGGCCAGCCGGCCACCGTGAAGACCACGCCGGTCTCATCGACCAGGCGGGCCGGCAGGCGCAGGCCGGCCAGCCAGCCCAGGGCCGCGCGGCCGCGGATGATCGCCGCCGTGCTGGCCGCGTTCGCGTCCGCGCAGGTCCCCGCGGCGACCGACACCGTGCGCCACACGGGTTCGGCCGGGCGGCCGGTGCGCGGGTCGAGGATGTGATGCAACACGTCACCGCCGCGCTGCCACCGGCGCGCGGCCGTACTCGACGTGGCCAGCCCGCCGTCGCGGATCGCGATCAGCGCGTAGGGGCCGCCCGGCGGGCCATCGGGTTCGCCGGTTACGTCCTGCACCCGGATCCGCCAGCCGCCCTCCGGGACCGGGCCGGCGACCGCGATGTCGCCGCCCAGGCTGACCAGCACCCCGCAGCCGGCCCGCGCCGCGATCCGCGCCGCGGACCGGTCGGCGGCCCACGCCTTCGCCGTGGCCCCGAGGTCAAGCTGGACCCCTAGGGGCATGGTCAGTACCCGGCCATCCAGCCGGACCTCGCGCCAGCCTGGCACGGTCCTTACCGTGACCGTCCCGCCGACGCTGTTCCCGGCGACACTGTTCCCGGCGACACTGTTCCCAAGGACAGGGGGCAGCGGCGGGCCCACGCGTGGCATTGTTTCGAAATCACGATCGTATCCAAGCGCGGACATGGCCCCGCCCACGGTGGGATCGACGTCGCCTTCGGTCAGCTCGGCCGCGCGCAGCGCCACGGCGATGGCCTCGGCCAGCAGCGGGCTGACCCGCTGGCCCCGGGCGGCCCGCAGCCCCATGATCTCCGAGTCGGCGCGGAACCGGCTGCAGGCCGCGTCGACCGCGTCGAGTTCGGCTTCGAGCGTGCGGCGGGCCTCGGCCAGGCAGCGGGGTTCGGTCACGACCAGCCGTACGCTGGTGCCCAGGGCGCGCCAGCTGGCGGCGACCCCGGCGCCGGTCACGAGGCGCCAGATGTGGCCTGGCTGCTGCCGGAGCTCGACGTCGGGGCGGAACCTGAGCTGAACCCGCTGGAGTTCGAGCTGTTCGAGCTCGAGCTTGAACCGTTTGAGTCCGAGCTGTTCGAGCTCGAGCTGTTCGAGTTCGAGCTCGAGCTGTTCGAGCTGTTCGAGTTCGAGCCGGATGAGCTCGAGCCGGTCGAGCTCGAGGATGAGCCGGAGTTGGCCGAGGTGCCGGTCGAGGACTCCGAAGCGGCCTTGTGGGTGGAGCCCGGCAGGCCAAGCGCCACGATGCCTGCCGCCGCCACGCTGGCCAAGGTGACCGTCGTGGTCGTCGACCGGACCTTGGCCCGACCCTGTTCCCTGGCCGCGGTGGCCCGGCGGATGCGGTCTCGTTGCGCGTCGCTCATGTATCCCATTGTGCGGTCACGCACTCGGAGCCTCCTGCATGAACCTTCTCGGTTAGCTATGAGGCGGACAGTCTGTTCCGTCTCGGACGAGGCTACCCAGCCAACATGAAGCCCAGCTGAATCCGTAGCACCGGATTCGGCTGGCACGGCACGCTATTTCGCGCGGAGGCAGCGGCCACGCTTTACAATTGAGTGGAAGCTTGCAGACACACGGAAAAGGGCGGGTCATGGCTGACGTGGCGGAGCCGGGGGCGTGCGGGGCCTGCGGGCGCCCACTGCCGCCACAGCAGGGTAGGGGCCGACAGCGTCGGTATTGCGATGCGCGGTGCCGGGACAGGGCGCGGCGCGACCGGGAGCGCGCTGACCGCCCAAAGCCGCGTGATGTAAAGGGCTATTTGACAGTTGAAAGTCGTCATGAATATGTTGACGTTATCGATGACCGTGCGCCCGGCCCGGATCATCCGGTGGCCGCTGCGATCGCCGGGGCGGCACGGCGGCTCGTAGCCGAACTTGGCCGGGTCCGTGGGCCCGGGTCGCCGCGGGATGCGCTGACGGCGGCGCGTGACATGTCGGCCGCGGCGGATGCGGCCATGCAGGCGGCAATCGACCTGGCGCGGGCCGCCGGGTACAGCTGGAGGGAGATCGGTGAGGTGCTCGGCACGAGCAGGCAGGCCGCGTTCCAGCGGTTCGGGCGCCCGATCGACCCGCGCACCGGCGAGGCAATGAGCCGGGAGATCCCGGCCGACGCGGCGGACCGGGCGGTCGCCATGTTCACCTGGCACGACGAGGGCCGCTGGGACGAGATACTGGCCCAGCTCGACGAGAGGATGCGCGCGCGGCTCGACGCCGACCTGCTGGCCCGCGGCTGGACGCATATGGCCGGGCTGTTCGGCCGGTTCGAGGGGACAGGAGAACCGTTCGCCCGCCGAGCGGGCGACGACGTCATGGTAGACGTCCCGCTTCACTGGGAGGCCGGCGACGCCAGGGGGATCGTCCGCTTCGACCAGGAGGGCAAGGTCGCGGGCCTGGCTATCCGGCCCTTACCCGCGGAATCAGGAGCCGACATGAGGGTACCAAGCTCTTCCTGGCGAGCCGGTGCGGCAGGTGGTGTGAGGACGGGTTTCAGTCGACGTCGTGTCCCGATGCTCGCCTCCGCCCTGGTCGCCATCGGCACGGCGGGCTGCGGCGCGCACCAACCGCGGTATTGCGATGTGTGGTCCGTGGCTTACTCTCGCAACGGAGCGTTGAGTTCGCGCGGCACCCGCGGACTCGGCGGGGAGCGCTGGCTGACATCGGCTCGGCTGAGCGGGGTCTGGAATGTGGTTCGGCGTGCTGGGGCCGCTGCTGGTCCGCGACGGGAATTCGGTCATCGGGGTCCCGGCGGCGCGGCAGCGCGTGTTGCTGGCCGCGCTGCTTGTGCGTGCGGGGTCGGTGGTGGCGGCGGATGCGCTGGCGGAGGTGGTGTGGGACGGGGCGCCGCCAACGGGGGCGGAGACGACGCTGCGCTCGTATCTGATGCGGCTGCGCCGGGTGCTGGGGCCGGCGGCGGGGGCGCGGGTGGTGACGCGGTTCCCGGGGTATCTGGTCGAGGCGTCGGAGGAGGAGGTGGATCTGCTCCGGTTCCGGGCGCTGTACCGGGAGGGCGGGTCGGCGGTGCGGGCTGCGGACTGGGAGTCGGCCTGGGCGCTGCTGACCGAGTGCCTGGCGTTGTGGCGGGGGGAGCCGCTGGCCGATGTGCCGTCGGACCTGCTACATCGCGCTGTGCTGCCGGGGCTGGAGGAGCTCCGGGTGCAGGCGCTTGAGTGGCGGGTGGATGCGGGTTTGCGTGTGGGCCGGCATGGTGAGCTGGTGGCGGAGCTGCAGTCGCTGGTGGGGCGGTTTCCGCTGAGGGAGGGGTTTGCGGCGCAGTTGATGCTGGCGCTGGTGCGGTGTGGCCGGCAGGTCGAGGCGCTGGAGGCCTACCAGCGTGCCCGTGGGGTTCTGGTGGAGCAGTTGGGCACCGAGCCAGGCACTGAGCTGCGGGACCTGCACCGGCGGATCTTGACGGGGGATCCCGCGCTGACCGCGGCGCGGTTCGCGGCGTCGGCCTCGGCTGGGGCGGGCGGGGGCGGGACGTTCAGGCCGCGGGAGGTGCCGGCGCCGGTGGCGGGTTTCGTCGGCCGGGCCGGGGAGCTGGCGGCACTGACCGGGTTGCTGGACCGATCGGCCGGGCAGGCGGCGCAGGCTATCGTGATCACGGCGATCGGCGGGACGGCGGGGGTGGGCAAGACCGCGCTGGCGGTGCAGTGGGCGCACCAGGTCGCCGACCGGTTCCCCGACGGGCAGCTGTATGTGAACCTGCGCGGGTATGACCCGGACCGGCCGATGACCGCGGCCGACGTGCTGGCCGGGTTCCTGCGCTCGCTCGGCGTGCGCGGCCAGGACATCCCGCCGGAGGAGGACGAGCGGGCCGCGCGCTATCGCAGTCTGCTGGCCGGCAAGCACATGCTGGTGGTGCTGGACAACGCCAGGTCGGTCGACCAGGTGCGTCCGCTGTTGCCCGGGTCCGCGTCGTGCGCGGTGGTTGTGACCAGTCGCGAGTCACTGGCCGGGCTGGTCGCCCGGGAGGGAGCAAACCGGCTCGAGCTGGACCTGCTTGCGCCTTCCGAGGCGGTTACCCTGCTGCGGGCGCTGATCGGCGCCCGGGTCGACGAGGATGCCGGCGCGGCCAAAGCGATAGCTGAGCTGTGCTGCCGGCTGCCGCTGGCTTTGCGGGTCGCCGCCGAACTGGCAGCCGGCCGCCCGGACGTGCCGTTGGCCGAGCTGGCCGGCGAGCTGGCCGACCAGCAGCGGCGGCTGGACCTGCTCGATGCCGGCGGGGATCTGCGCACCGCGATACGTGCGGTGTTCTCCTGGTCTTTCCGCCACCTGGACCCCGATGCCGCCCGCGCGTTCGCCCTTGCGGGCCTGCATCCCGGGCCTGACTTCGACCCTTACGCGGTCGCGGCGCTCACCGGCACAGGGCTCGACCAGGCCCGCGCGGTGCTAGACACGCTCGCCCGCGCGCACCTGTTCCAGCCGACCCGGCCGGGCCGGTACGGCCTGCACGACCTGCTGCGCGTTTACGCCCGCGAACTTGCCGCCGCAGACGGCCAGGAAACACAAAACGACGCACTGACCCGGCTATTCGACCACTACCTGCACACCGTGTCGCTCACGATGGACACCCTCTACCCGGCCGTGCGCCACCGCAGGCCCCGCATCCCACCGCCCGCCACCCCGATCCCGCCGGTCGGCGGCCCTGCCGCGGCGCGGGCCTGGCTGGACGCCGAACGGGCCAACCTGGTGGCGGTCACCACCGTGCACGGCTTGGCCACCCACGCCACCCAGCTATCCGTCAGCTTGTTCTACTACCTCGATCATGGTGGCCACTATCCCGAGGCCATGACGATCCACAGCCGGGCTCGCGCCGCGGCCCACCTCGGTGGTGACCGGGCTGGCGAGGCGATGGCGCTGAACAACCTTGCCGCCGTCCATTTGCGGCAGGGCCGCTGTCAGCAGGCCGCCGACCACCTCCGGCAGGTCCTGGCGTTGTTCCGCGAGGCAGGCGACCGCGCCGCCCAGGCAGACGTGCTGAACAACCTCGGCCTCATCCTCCAGGCTCAGGGCTGCTACCAGGAGGCAATCGGCGTTATCCGCCAGGCCCTGGCCATATATCGGGAGACCAACGACCTGGCGGGCGAGGCAACCGCGCTGAACAACCTGGGCGTCATCCAGGAGCGGCAGGGCCGTTACGACCTGGCTGCCGGTTACCACCGGCAGGCCCTGGCCATCAGCGCGGAGATCGGCACCCGGGTCACCGAGTGCATCGCGCTGGTCAACCTCGGCACCGTCAGCTTGCGGCAGGGCCGCTACCGGCAGGCCGACGGCCATCTCCGGCGGGCGCTGGCCCTGTCGCTTGAGGTCGGCTACCGGGACGGAGAGGCCGGAGCGCTTATCAGGATCGGAGAGCTGTGCCTGCGGCAAGGCCACCCGGACGCGGCCACCGGTCACCTCTGGAAGGCCTTGGCCGTGCACCGGGAAATCGGCAGCCCGTCCGGTGAAGCCGACGCACTCAACAGCCTCGGCGAGGTTTTCCTCGCCGCCGGCCGACCCGGCGACGTCCGGGCCCAGCACGCCGCAGCGCTCGGGCTTGCCGTGAAGATCGGTGACAAGTACCAGCAGGCTCGCGCGCACCATGGCCTGGGCCAGGCGTGCCGAGCCGGCGGCGACCCAGGCGGGGCCCGCCGCTACTGGCAGGTAGCTCTCGCGCTGTTCACAGAGCTCGGCGTGCCTGAGGCCGGTCGTGTGCGCGCCCAACTCACCGCGGCATACTCGCGGCGCCGAACAAAACCCTTTGCCGACGGGGCGGGTGATGGCGCACGCTGAACGGCGTGTTCCGGTTCGCCGTCCTTGTCGCCTCCGCGCATGAGCGCGCGGCGATGACGGCTGCCTCGGCACTGCTGTCGCCGGCGGGCGTCTCGGCCCTCTACGGCGCACGACGCTGACCCTTCCCCGTTCGCTTCGGTGACCCCGCGGGGAAGGGTGGCGCATCGCGCGGTGCTGTGAGCGCGCTCGGGTCAGCGAGTGCAGCAGGAGGAACCAGGAGCAACAGTCATGACCAAGCAGGCCTACGTCCGCGACAAGCCGCACCTCAACATCGGCACGATGGGGCACGTCGACCACGGGAAGACCACCTTGACCGCCGCCATCACGAAGGTCCTGGCGGACCGGGGCATGAGCAGGTACGTGCCGTTCGGTCAGATCGACCGCGCGCCCGAGGAGGCGGCGCGGGGCATCACGATCAACATCGCGCACGTCGAATACGAGACCGCGACCAGGCATTACGCGCACGTCGACATGCCCGGCCACGCGGATTACGTGAAGAACATGATCACTGGCGCGGCGCAGGTCGACGGCGCGGTGCTTGTGGTCTCGGCGCTGGAGGGCGTGATGCCGCAGACCAGGGAGCACGTGGTGCTGGCCAGGCAGGTCGGCGTGGCGCACATCGTCGTCGCGCTCAACAAGGCCGACGCGGCCGACGAGGAGATCGCGGAGCTCGTCGAGCTCGAGGTCCGCGAGCTGCTGTCCGGCTACGGGTACCCCGGCGAGCAGGTACCCGTCGTGCGGGTATCCGGGCTGGCGGCGCTGGCCGGCCAGGAGCGGTGGATGGCGTCGATCATGGACCTGCTCGACGCCATCGACGCCTATCTGCCGGTACCGCAGCGGTACGTCGACGCGCCGTTCCTGATGGCCGTGGAGAACTGCATGACCATCACCGGCCGCGGCACCGTCGTCACCGGGGCGATCGAGCGAGGCCAGGTGCGGGTCGGCGACCCGGTCGAGCTCATCGGGCTTGGCGCGGCGGTGAAGTCCGTCGTCACGAGCGTCGAGACGTTCGGCAAGACGATGGATATCGCCCAGGCCGGCGACAACGCGGCGCTGCTGCTGCGCGGCGTCGGCCGCCATCAGGTGCGGCGGGGCCAGGTGCTCGCCGCCCCGGGCAGCCTGCGCGCGCACCAGCGCTTCACGGCCACGCTGCACCTGCTGTCGGCGGCCGAAGGCGGTCGGCGCACGCCGGTGCGTTCGGGGTACAGTCCGCAGTTCTACGTCCGCACCACGGACGTGTCCGGCGTGCTTGACCTGGATGGCACGAGCGGCGGCAACGATGCCGTGGCCGTGGCCGCGACCTCCGCCCGGCCAGGGCAGACGGCGCAGGTCACCGTCGCGCTTGGCAAGCCGGTCGCGCTCGACGTCGGCCAGACCTTCGCGGTCCGCGAGGGCGGCCGCACCGTAGGCGCGGGCACGGTCACCGCCCTGCTCGACTGAGGGGCTCGACCGGGCAAACGGGTGCGGGACTCCCCGGTCCCGCACCCGCGCTGCGCGCGTGTGTTCAGCTCGGAATCAGGCTGGCCCACTCGTCCAGGGCGGTCAGGGTATCGTCCGCCGTTGCGTCATTCAGCACCAGCAGGCAGCGGTCGGCGCCCGCCGCGGCGAGCTGGTCAATGTCCGCCCGGTCCGGCGGCACGCCGAACACGGTAACAGGCACGGGGCCTCGCCCCAGGTCCGCGGCACGCTGGCGGAGTGCGGCGGCCCGCCGGCTGAGTTCCCCGACGTCGGCCAGCCATCCGTACTGCGGGAACCACCCGTCGCCGAAGGAGAGCACCCGGTCCTCAGTGCCTGGCCCGTTGCCGCCGACCAGCACCGGTGGATGCGGCCGCTGATCCGGCTTGGGCCAGGACCACATCGGGCCGAAGTCGGTGAACTTACCGTGATACTCGGCCACCTCCGCGGTCCAGATCTCCCGCATGGCCTGGACCCGGTCGGCGAGCACCGCCATCCGGGTACGCGGGTCGGTGCCGTGGTCGGCCATCTCCTCGCGGTTCCACCCGGCGCCGACCCCGAAAAGAAACCGGCCGCCGCTGAGCCGGTCGAGGCTGGCGACCTCCTTCGCCAGCGTGATCGGATCCCGCTCGGTTACCAGGCAGACACCGGTGCCCAGGTTGAGCCCGCTGGTCACCGCGGCGACGGCGGCCAGCGCGACGAACGGATCATAGGTGTCGGCGTAGCCCCTGACCGGCCTTCCGTCGTCTCGCCGGCTGCTGGTGGGTATGTGCGTGTGCTCGGCGTAGAACAAGGACTCGAATCCTCGTTCCTCGGCCGCCCGTCCCAGCTCGGGCGGTGTCAGGCCGGCCGAACCGGTCAGGAAGGCGATCCCGATATCCATGCCGGCAGAGTCTACGGGCTTGGGGCGTCCGGCCAGCGCGCATCAGCAATCACCTCAGCCCCGGTGGCCCCGGCCGACGACGCACGCGCCCCGGGTTGGGCTCAGGCGTTCGGGGCTTGTGGCCCCCCGGCCCCGATAGATAGGGCTTGTGGCCCCCCCGCCCCGCTCGGAACGCGCCCGGTAACGGACACGTGACACATTCGCCCCATGGGCCCCACGGACGGGCCGGGGGCACACGCACACGGACTCGAACGCTGTATTCAGTTGAACGCTCCGCTCATTGATCTGACGTTGGTTGCCTCGTGCGCCCCTGCCGTGTCATCCTCATTGCGGGCTGGGGGCATACGTCGGATAAGAGCCCCGAAATGGGTGGCATGGTGGCTAGCCGCTTCCTTATTGTGCTGCCGGACTCCGGCTTGTTCGGCTATGGCGACGGCGCGGTAAGCGCCGGGCCCGAGCAGGCGCAACTGCCTGACATTGCCCTTTGCGCCAGCCGCATGTGCGCGGACCTGACCGGCCGGACCCCGGTGGTGGCCATGCTGTCGTTCTCCGCAAACGGAAGCGCCGAGCATCGCGCGGTCAGGGACCCGGCCGTTGGCGCCGCCGGAGCCCGGCGCGGGGATCGCGCCGGGCTCCAGGCGATAGGCGATAGGTAACAGGTGACAGGCCGGTTACTCGGCGCGGAGCGCGGCCGCGGTCCGGGCCCTGGCGGCCCAGCCGGCCGGGGCCAGTGCGCCGGCGACGGCGATGAGCAGGCCGGACAGGGCAAGTATGGCCAGTTCGGGCGCGTGGTAGACGTCTACCACCGCGGCCGGCAGGGCGGTGTGCACGGCGTTGCCCATGACCGGCACGACGTACTGGTGCAGCGCGACCCCGGCCGGGATCGCGATCAGGCCGGCCACCAGGCCGATCCCGGCCACCGTGCTGATCACCATGGCGATCGTCTGCCGCGGGGTCATGCCGACCGCCTTGAACACGCCGAGGTCGTACACGCGTTCCCTGGTCTGCAGCACCACGGTGTTCAGCACGCCGAACCCGGCGACCACCGCGATCAGCAGCGTCAGCATGCCCACCAAGGCGATCATGGCGGGGATCACCGTGCCGCCGTCCTGGTTGAGGTTGACCAGGTAGCCCGGCCCGAGCGCGGACTGGAGCGCGTTGACGTAGGATCCGACGTCGGTACCCGGCGCCAGTTCCACGTGGTACATGTACCCGTTGAGGTTCGGGTCGATGGCCGAGATGGTGGACGCGGTGCCGAACACCTCAGGGTGCCCGCCCTCCGGGGCGAAGACCTGGCCCGCGATCTGGACCGTGACGTGCTTGCCGCCGGAGGTGAACGTGTAGTCGTCGCCCACCTTGGCGCCGGTGTCGGTCAGGAAGACGGTGTTGACGTCGACCTGGTGCGGACCGGTGTACCAGTGCCCGGAGATCATCGCGTAGCCGGTCCAGCTCGAGTCGCCGGAGAAGCCGGTCAGCGTGAGCTGGTCCGACAGCCCGGTCACGCTGGCCATTCCGTTGGACTCTTCTGTGTAGTGCAGCGTGCCGGGCTGGGATCCAAGCGCGGCCTGCACCGCGGTTTCCTGCTGGGCCAGGCTCAGCTTGGCCGAGCTTTGGCCATTGAGCACGACCGGGCCCTCGCGCCCGGCCAGGAAGACGGTCACCTGCTCCGACGAGCTGAGCGACAGGTCGGCCTGGACCTGGCTGAGCGATGCGGCCAGGCCGAACCCGAAGATCACCGCGGCGACGCCGGAGATGATCGCGGCCATGGTCACCAGGGTGCGGGAGGGCCGGGCGAACGGGCCGGCCAGGCCGATGGTCACCGCCCGGGGCAGCCGGGCCAGCGGGCCGCGGCCAAGCAGCCGCAGCGCCGCGTACCCGTGCGAGGGCCGCGGCGCGCGGCCGGTCGCGATCGCCGCGACCGCGCTCATCCGTCCGGCGCGCAGCGCGATCGCCACCGCGGTGCCGCCGGTCAGGGCGAGCATCGCCAGCGGCACGGCCGCGCTCACCCACAGCGGCACGGCCAGGCCGCCCACGCTGTAGGCCTGCGAGGTGAGCCCGAGCAGCGGCCCGGCCAGCGCGTTGGCCGCCACCGCGCCGGCCACGCAGCCGACGACGGCGGGGACCGCCACCTGCAGCGAGTAGGCCGCCACCACCTGGCCGGGGGAGAACCCGATGGACTTCAGCACGCCGATCCGCTTGATGCCGGATATCACCGCGCCGCTGACCACGTTGATCACGATCAGCACCGACATGACCAGCCCGATCAGGCCGAACGCCACGATGAACGGCACCCACGGCGCGGCCGAACTGTCCGCCTGCGCCTTGGCCGCCAGCCAGGACTGCGTGCCGAGCACGCTGCCGTGCGGCAGCGCGGCGGTGACCGCGGCGGTGTCCGCGTTCACCGCGGCGGCCGAGCCCGCGCTGGCGAAGTCGTACATCATCTGCGACGAGGCAGGCGCCCCGGCCGCCTCGAGCGCGCTGATCTGGCCGGTTGTGACCCAGGCCTGCGCGCTGCCGGTGACCGACGTCGCGACGCCGACCACGGTCAGCTTCGGCGAGCCGTGCAAGCCGCTCACCGTGACCTGCGACCCGAGCGCCAGCTGCAGGCCGCTCGAGCTGGTGGCCCACACGATCTGGCCAGGTCCGGCCGGCCAGTGGCCCTTGGTCAGCGTGAGGTCGTCGACCGGGCCGCCGGGCGAGGAGCGGCCGACCAGGGTCAGCCGGTCATGGACGGTGATGGCACTCTGACCGGGCGGCTTGACCTGCGCGTTCGCGCTGACGGTCGTCTCCGGGTACGGCCCGGCGGCCGCGGTCACGCCCTTGAGGTGGGTGGAGGCGGCCAGCTGGGCGGCCGAGGCGCCGGAAACCGTGGCCGTGACGTCGGCGCCGTGCTGGGCGGCGAACGAGTGGTCGAACGGCGCGTTGGAGTCGGCCAGGACGCCGAGCGCCAGCGTGGAGGCCGCGGTGGAGACACCCACCACCAGGCCGATCACGATGCCCTGCACGCGCCGTCCGGACAGGCCCCCGCGAGCGGCCCGGACGGCGGGGATGGCTTTCATCGCGCTGCTCCCGTCACGTAAGCGTCGCCGGCGACACGGCCGTCGACGATCTCGATGACCCGGCGCGCGTAGCGGGCGGCCAGGTCGGGGTTGTGGGTGACGACGATCAGCGTCTGGCCGGATGCGTTCAGGTCAAGCAGCAACTCGCCGATCTGCTCCCCGGTCGCCGTGTCCAGGGCCCCGGTCGGCTCGTCGGCCAGCAGCAGGCCCGGCCGGTTGACCAGGGCCCGGGCGATCGCCACCCGCTGCCGCTGCCCGCCCGACATCCGGGCCGGGTACGCGTCGCGGTGCTGAGAGATACGCAGCGCCGCGAGCAGTTCGTCGGCGCGGGCCCGTGCCTTGCCCGCCGGCATCCCGGCCAGCTGGGCCGGCAGCAGCACGTTGTCCAGCACGGTCATGTCGTCAAGCAGGTTGAAGAACTGGAAGATCATCCCGATCTGACGGCGCCGGAACCGGGCCAGCCCGGTCTCCGACAGGGTGTCGATCCGCTGTCCGCCGACGGTGACCGTCCCGCTGGTCGGCCGGTCCAGGCCGGCGATCAGGTTAAGCAGCGTCGACTTGCCGCTGCCGGACGGGCCCATGATCGCGACCGACTCGCCGTGGGCGACCTCAATGGAGACGTGCGCGACCGCGGGCGCGCCGTCACTGTCATACGTCTTGCTCACGTCGGTGAGCTGCACCAGAGTGTCCATGCCGGGGACGGTACGGCCGGACCGGGCCGCGTCACGTCCGCCGGGCGACGCAATTCAGGTACCGTATCCGGCTGATCTGGAAGCGGCCCTCATCCCTGCGATGTACTAGTTTCGGCCGAACGGGCGATGGTTTCCCGCACCGCGCCCGGCTCGTGCCGCGCGTGGCGGCGGCGTCCCGCGGCCAGGACCGCGACCGTGACCAGGCCGAGCGCGACCGTGGCCAGGGCGGAGGCGAGCAGGGTGC
>Ga0335074_10005199_pt1 | contig 17998 bp, 15 predicted proteins | sample Lox_Sample_23_FD_206715 | JGI IMG/M metagenome (GOLD analysis project Ga0335074, IMG submission 206715) | Soil microbial communities from Loxahatchee National Wildlife Refuge, Florida, United States - Lox_Sample_2.3 | ecosystem: Environmental > Terrestrial > Soil > Wetlands | place: USA... | reverse complement strand
AGCGTGAACCCGGAGCGCGGAATGACGCCGGAGAACGGGGTGGTGGCGAAGAAGGCGGGGAGTGCGAGCGATCCGCAGTGGTATAGAGACGCGATTTTTTATGAGCTGCACGTGAAGGCCCTTTTAGACAGCAACAATGACGGTATCGGGGACTTTCAGGGGTTGATCCAGAAGCTGGACTACATTGTTGACCTGGGCGCGACGTGCATCTGGTTGCTACCGTTTTTTCCTTCGCCGCTCAAGGATGACGGGTACGACATATCCGATTACATGAATGTGCATCCGAGCTACGGGACTCTGGAGGACTTCCAGAAATTTTTAGACGTGGCGCATCATCGCGGGCTGCAGGTGATGATCGAGCTGGTGGTGAACCACACGTCGGACCAGCATCCGTGGTTTCAGATGGCGCGGCATGCGCCAGCGGGTTCTCCGGAGCGGGACTTTTATGTGTGGAGCGACACGGACCAGAGGTACCGTGACGCGCGGATTATTTTTACCGACACGGAAAAGTCGAATTGGTCGTGGGACCCGGTGGCGCAGGCGTACTACTGGCACAGATTTTTTTCGCATCAGCCGGATTTGAACTTTGATAATCCGCAGGTGCTCGAAGAAGTGCTGAAAGTGCTGCGCTTCTGGCTGGATATGGGCGTTGATGCCTTAAGGCTGGACGCGGTGCCGTACCTGGTGGAGCGCGACGGGACGAACTGCGAGAACCTGGCGGAGACGCATGCGGTGATCAAGGCGATTCGCGAGGCGATTGACGCGGGCTATGAGAACCGGATGATTCTGGCGGAGGCGAACCAGCCGCCGGCAGCGGTGCGTCCGTATCTTGGCGATGGGGATGAGTGCCACATGGCGTTTCACTTTCCGCTGATGCCGCGCATCTACATGGCGCTGAGCCAGGAAGACCGGCTGCCGATTACGGAGATCATGGCGCAGACGCCGGAGATTCCGGAGAGCTGCCAGTGGGGGCTGTTCTTACGCAACCACGACGAGCTGACGCTGGAGATGGTGACGGGCGATGAGCGGGACTACATGTATCTGGCGTACAGTGCGGACCCACGGATGCGCATCAATGTAGGGATACGGCGGAGGCTGGCTCCGCTGCTGGACAACAATCGCGGACGGATTGAGCTGCTGAACAGCCTGCTGTTCTCATTTCCGGGAACTCCGATTTTGTACTACGGCGACGAGATCGGGATGGGCGACAACATTTATCTGGGCGACCGGAACGGCGTGCGGACGCCAATGCAGTGGTCAGGGGACCGGAACGCGGGGTTTTCGCGGGCGAATCCGGCGAGGCTGTATAGCCCGGTGATCATGGACGCGATTTACGGCTATGAGGCGATCAATGTGGAGGCGCAGGATGCGGACCCGTCGTCGCTGCTGAACTGGATGCGGAACATGACGGCGCTGCGGAAGCTTTTCCGGGTGTTCGGGCGCGGGACGTTCAGGTTTCTGGAGCCTTCGAACGGGAAGATACTGGCGTATCTGAGGGAGTTGGACGGCGAGCAGGTGCTGTGCGTGGCGAATTTGTCGCGGGTGTGGCAGCCGGTGCAGCTGGACCTGACGGGATTTGAGGGGATGGTTCCGGTGGAGATGCTGGGATATGTGGAGTTTCCGGTGATCGGGAAGGACTGCTATCCGTTGACGCTGGGGCCCTATGGTTTTTTGTGGCTGGAGTTGCAGACGCCGAGTGTGAGCGCGGGCGATGAGCAAGAGGATTAAGGTCAGGACACGATGGCGGGGATAGAGTTTCCAGCAGAGTTACAGAAGCGAATCGAGGAGACCGCGCCGGTGGACCTGGTGGTGGGCGTGACGGGCGCGGTGGATGTAGAGGCGCTGCGCGCCAGAGTGACGCAGGTGCAGGGGCTATTGCTGGATGGGGCGAACGCGCAGTCGGCCAAGATTGCGGTGGCGTATGCGGGAATGACAGACGCGGACCCGGTCACGGTGATGGAGGATGGCACGCTGCTGGCGATGTATCCTATACCGCCAGGAGTGGGCGTGGTGAATTTGTGGCGGGACGTTTCCAATGCGCAGCGGAGCGTGCTGGGACTGGCCGCGGCGTGGCAGGCAAGGGCGTGCATGGTGATGCACAGCGACCTGGGGGCAATGGACCGGGAGACGCTGCGGCTGTTTGCGGAGCCGGTGCTGACTGGCGGAGTTGACCTGATGATGCCGATGTATCCGGCAGGCAAGTACGACGGGCTGATCAACAAGAGCATGCTGGCGCCGACTTCGCGCGCACTGTATGGACGGCGGGTGCGGTGGCCGCTGGCGGCTGACTTTTGCGCGGGCGCGAAGATGCTGGGGAAGCTGGCGGAGATTCCGCGCGGGCCGATCGAGATTGGGCTACTGTGGCCGTCGAATGTGGTGGCGACGTGCGGTGGACAGATCAACCAGGCGGCGACGAAGGTGCGTCATGCGGCCCCGGCGGAAGGGCTGGATTTGAACGAGGTGCTACGGGAGCTGGTGGGATCGCTGTTCGAGGAGGCCGAGGCCAATGCTGCGCTGTGGCAGCGGGCGCGGGTGTCGCAGCCGGCGACACGATATGGCGAGCCATGTCCGCCGGTGGAGGACGAGGAACCGGTGGATCCGCGGCCGATGGTGGAGTCGTTCGTAATTGCGTCGGGGAACCTGGAGGAGGTGTGGCGGCTGGTGCTGCCTCCGGCGACGGTGCTGGAACTGAAGCGGCTGGCGCGGCTGGAGCCAGAGGAGTTCAGGATGCCGGACGCGTTGTGGGCGCGGATTGTGTACGACTTTGCGCTGGCGCACCGGATGCGGCGGGTGAGCCGAACGCACGTGCTGGGCGCGCTGCTGCCGCTGTATCTCGGCTGGGTTGCATCGTATGTGCAGGAGTTAGCGCACGCGACGCCGCAGGAGGCCGACCGCAGAGTGGACCAACTGGCGAAAGTGTTTGAGGAGCAGAAGCCATATTTTGTTTCGCGCTGGAGATGGCCGGAGCGGGCGGTGTAGATCAGCGCTGTACATCAGGACTGGGAGGGCAAGGCGATGTGGAACCAGATAGGGCAGGCGCTGCATGACTCGATGGCGCGGGTGATGACGCAGATTGCCAAGCTGCTGCCGGGGATTCTGGCGTTCATTGTGGCGCTGGTGATTTTTCTTGTTCTGGGATGGATGTTTGCAGCGCTGCTGCGCTGGGTGCTCACGGCGATGAAGTTCGATGAGCGCGTGGGCCGGGCGAGCGGGTCGATTGCGGAGCTCGCTCCACAGCACACACCGACGATGGTGGTGACGCGGCTGCTGTTCTGGTGCTTTGTGCTGCTGGGGGTGCTGGTGGGGCTGTCAGCGTTCGGGGCATCGTCGGCCGAGCCGGGTGTGGCGGCGTACATCTTTGGATATGTGCCGCGCCTGATTGGTGCGGCGGTGCTGCTGTTTGCGGGCAATGTGCTGGCGCGGTTCCTGTCGCGCAGCGTGCTGATTGGCGCGGTGAACCTGAATTTGCACTATGCGCGGCTGCTGGCGCTGGGCGTGAAGTGGCTGGTGCTGGTGCTGACGGGGGCGATGGTTCTGGCCCACCTGCGGATTGGCGGCGCGATTGTGGATCTGGCGTTCGGGATTCTGTTTGGCGGGATTGTGCTGGCGCTGGCACTGGCGGTGGGACTAGGGTCGCGCGATCTGGTGAGCCGTTCGCTGGGACGCGAGGCGGCAAAACCGACGGAGGTACAACCGGAGCAGCAGAAGCTGCGTCACTTCTAGGTCCAGATCAGCGTTGAGGCTTGGACAGCGGGGGCTGCGATGGCTCCGAAGAAGACAGCAGGAAAAGCGGCTAGTGAAGTTGACCGGCAACTGACGCGGTATCGCGCTATGCGGGACTTTGCGATGACGGCGGAGCCGCGCGGCGACGACGGTGCGGAGATGGACGGCGTTGCGCTGCCGTTTGTAATCCAGAAGCACGCGGCGACGCGGCTTCACTACGACTTCAGGCTGGGCTGGCGCGGCGTGCTGAAGAGCTGGGCCGTGGCGAAGGGGCCGAGCTATTATCCGGGCGACAAGCGGCTGGCGGTAGAGGTGGAAGACCATCCGATTGAGTACGGCGGTTTTGAAGGGACGATTCCCAAGGGGCAATACGGCGGCGGCACGGTGATGGTGTGGGACCAAGGGACGTGGGATCCGCTAGTGGACGTAGACGAAGGGCTGCGCAAGGGCAAGCTAGGCTTTACGCTGCACGGCAAAAAGCTGAAGGGGAACTGGGCGCTGGTGCGCATGGGCAGGTTTGCAGGCAAGGGCAAGCCAAACTGGCTGCTGATCAAAGAACATGACAGGTATGCACGTGACGAGGACGATGAGCCGGTGACGGTGAGCGCGCCGAACAGCGCGATTACTGGACGCACGATGGATGAGATTGCGGCGGCGCATGACCACGTGTGGGGCGCAGAGGAGTAGGACGGATGGCGAAGCGCGACGATGCAGCGGAGGTTGCGGGCGTGCGGTTGACGCATCCGGAGCGCGTGCTGGATGCAGAGTCGCGGTTGACGAAGCTCCAACTGGCGCGATACTACGCGGCGGTGGCGGAGGCGATGCTGCCGCACGTGGTGGGGCGTCCGCTGAGCCTGGTGCGATGTCCGGAAGGAAGCGACGCACCGTGCTTCTATCAGCGTCATGCAGGCGGCGGGCTGCCTGAGGGTGTGGTGGGCGTTCCAGTGAAGAGCAAGACGAGCGGGAAGACGGAGCAATACATCACGGTGGAGGACGCGAAGGGGCTGGTGGGCCTGGCGCAGATGGGTGTGCTGGAGGTGCATCCGTGGGGCGCGCGAAGCGACGCGCTGGAGACACCGGACAGGCTGATCTTTGACCTTGATCCGGGCGAGGGGATTGCGTGGGAGCAACTGGTGGAGAGCGCGGCGGAGATTCGAGAGCTTTTGAAGGGGTATGACCTTGAGAGCTTTGTGAAATGGACGGGCGGCAAGGGGTTGCACGTAGTGGCTCCGATAGAGCCGGAACACCGGTGGGACATGGTGCTGGAGTTTGCGCGAGATGTGGCGCGCGGGATGGAAGCGCGGAGGCCGGAGCTTTATTTGACGAAGGCGAAGAAGACGGCGCGCGAGGAGAAGATTTTTCTGGACTATTTGCGAAATGAGCGCGGCGGGACGGTGGTTGCGCCGTACTCTCCGAGGGCAAGGAAGGGCGCGCACGTGGCGATGCCGCTGCGGTGGGAGGAATTGGAGACGCTGGGCAGGCCCGAGTTTGCGGTGGCGAACTTTGCAGAGTGGAAGGCGAGGTTGAGGAGTGATCCGTGGAAGAGGATGGGGAAGCTGAGGCAGAGGTTGAGGATTGTTTAACCCCACGCCGATCCGAGAACAACGGCTTTGTTTAGTGTGTATTGTGGCACCATGATTTGTGGCTGGGTAATACACCATGCTCACCCCATTGGCCCCTCAAGTGATGTATTTGGAACTGTGTTTGCACGCAGTCTTGACAATCCCGCCGGGCCAAAATATCATTCATTTTGAATGATTAGAAAATTAATTATACAGAATGAACATATTATAGATCCGAAGCCTGTTGAGACAGCCGCCATGGCGGACCGGATACGAGAGTTGTGCTCGGTCATCACCAAGATTGCGCGCGCAGACCTTGAGTTGCGTCTGCAGAGTCACGGCTCGGGGATCAGCGCCATCGAGCACGGCGTACTTCGCCATCTGTCGCACGGCATTACCTCAATGGCTGAAATCAGCAGGCTCATGGGAGTCGCTCCCTCTACGCTGGTCTACGTTGTCGACGGGCTGGTGAAAAAGAAGTTGGTGAAGCGCGGTAAAGATCCGAAAGACCGCCGCCGCGAGCCGCTGTTGCTCGAAAAGAGGGGCATGGATTTGTTTACCGGGACGCTGAAGATGGATGCGAACAGCGTCCTGGTCACGAGCCTGGAAGGCATGAAGGAGGCGCGGCGCCGCGAACTGCTGGCCCTGCTCGGCGAGTTTGTTGGGGGTATGCCGGGTTCGGAACGCCTGTATCTCCGCACCGAACCTGTGGGGACGACGGCGTCATTGCCCGTGTTGCGGCGCAGGCGAGCCGCCTCAGCCGCGAAAGCGAGGAAATGAAGCAATGAGCAAAGCCCAATGGATTTTGATCATGACATTCGCAGCCAGCTTTTACGGTGTTGGAAATATCTGGATGACCCAGCTGGGCTGGCGGCTCTGGCCGTATGTATCGCCGGGTGACTTTGCGGCATACCACGCGGCGTGGTGGGCGTTGATCAGGCCGGTAGTGTTTCCTGTAGCCGCGGGTGCATTTTTGGGGTCGATTGTCATGATCTGGTGGCGGCCCGCGGGAGTCACCGCGGTCCCAGTCTGGCTCAGCGTTGGCTTGCAGGTATTGACATACACACTTACCGCAGTTCTATGGGGACGCTGGCAGGCGCAAACACATTACGCGAGGCTACCGAACGGGGCGCTCGATCCCATGTATCTGCGTAACATGAACACGCACTGGATCCGGGTTACGCTTATTACGCTGAACGGGCTGGTTGTTTTATGGATGATGATCCAAGCGATGTCAAACAAGGCGCACCGCCTGTGATAAATGTTTGCCGCGCCGCGAGTCTTCGTTGAGTTTGCGGCACCGACTGGCTCACACTCCAAGGAGGCGTCCGTTGTCCAGGCGTCGTTCCTTCGTTTGTCTGTCTACTGCGTTTCTACTGCTGGCTTCAAGTGCAGTAACGCAGTCTGATCCGCTGCATCTGAAGCGTGGTGACACATTACCGCCGCTTAGCGGGAGTTCGCTGACAGGGAAGCGGCTTGACCTTCCGCCGGTTACCGGCGGCGCTCCGGCGGCCGTGATCTGCTCTTTCAGCCGCGCAGCCGGACGCGATGCGCAGAACTGGTCACAACACATCGCCAAAGATGATCCGCATGTGACGATCTATACCGTTATCTTTTTGGAGGCTGTTCCACGGTTGTTTCGTTCCATGGCCGTCTCAGGAATAAGGCACGGAATGCCGCCCACCCTGCAGAGCCGGACGATTCTCATCTACCGGGACGAGGACCTCTGGAAGCAGCGATTACAAATTACCGATACGAACCATGTTTGTGTGATCCTGCTCGGTCCAAATGGGCATATCCAGTGGACCAGTTCTACCGGTTTCACAGATGCGCAGTATTCAGGGCTTAGAAAATGCATACGAACGTCGTATTGAAGCGCTCTGCGCGATCTTGTTTGCCGGAGACAGGCCGCGAGGCGCCGCGAGTTGTGGCGGGAAGAGACGCCGCAGATTCCCTTCGTTTCAGTCAGGGCAAGCCTTCGACTTCACTTCGCGCTGCGCGGTTCGTTCAGAATGACAGCAGTGGGTGAGGTGGCGTCAGTGTTTGAGGTTGGTGAGGGCGAGGGTGGCGGCGTGGAATCCGCACATGCCGTGGACTGCGCCTCCCGGCGGAGTGGAGGCGGAGCAGAGATAGATTTTTGGGTCGGATGTGGCGTAGAGGTCGGGGCTGGGGCGGAAGAGGAGCTGGCGGAAGGTCATGGCGCCGCCGTTGACGTCACCCCCGATCAGGTTGGCGTCCGCGGCCTGCAGGTCGGCGGGCGTGGAGACATGGCGCGCGAGGACACAGTGGCGGAAGCCGGGAGCGAAGCGCTCGATCTGGTCTTCGATGCGCGAGGTCATGTCAAAGGTGGAGCCGTTGGGCACATGGCAGTAGACCCAGGCGGTGTGCTGGCCGGCGGGCGCGCGCGTGGTATCGAAAAGACTGGGCTGGGTGACGAGCACAAAGGGCTTGTCCGGGATGCGGCCCTGTGAGACGGAGTACTCAGAGGCGGCGATTTCCTCAAGAGTGCCGCCGAGGTGGACGGTGGCCGCGGACATGCAGTCAGTCGCGCGCCAGGGAATGGGCTGCGAGAGAGCGTAGTCGATTTTGAAAGCCCCTGCGCCGGGACGGAAGTTGCTGATGGACTGGATGTATTCAGCTGAAAAGCGTTCACCGGCGATGCGAAGAAGCTGGATGGGAGAGACGTCGCAGAGGGCGAGCGCGTCAGGCAGTTCGGTGAGCGAGGCGATGCGGCGCGAGGTGTGGACTTCTCCGTCAAGCGATTTGAGATAGGAGACAAGCGCATCGGTGATGCTTTGCGCGCCGCCGCGCGGGAGGGGCCATCCGACGGCGTGGGCGGCGATAGCGAGAACGAGTCCGGGCGCAGCAGAGAAAGGCGCGCCGAGGTTGAGGCCAGCGTGGGCGGCAATTCCGGCAAAGAGAGCACATGCGCGAGGATTGTTGAAACGGCTTTTGGCGAACGAAGAGGCGGATTGCATTCCCTTGAAGCCGAAGCGGGCAAGCAGGAATGGATTGCGGGGGCGATGGAGCAGCGGGCCGAGGATCTCTGCGGCGAGTGCGGGCCATCGACTGGCGAAGGGCCCGAAGATGGCACGCCAGCGCGGACCGTCTTCGGCAAGGTTGCGGCCAGTGGATTCAAAGTCGCGGCGAAGCATGACGGCAGTGCCGTTGTCGAGGGGATGGGCCAGGACCGCGGGCGAGTGGATCCACTCAAGGCCATGCTGGGCGAGCGGGAGCGTGGAGAAAAAGGGCGATCCGATGGCGAGCGGGTGCGCAGCGGAACCGAAGTCGTGCAGGAAACCGGGCAGGGTGAGCGGCATTGTGCGGGCGGCGCCGCCGGGCTGGGCCTCGGCCTCGTAGACATCGACCTTGAGGCCGGCCTGTGCGAGCACGATGGCGGCGGAGAGTCCGTTGGGGCCGGAGCCGATGACGGAGGCTGATTTCATCACTGGATTGATTTAATCATGCTCGGGCAAGGGCTGCGGCCACTCAACGACGGCGGGGCGGCCGTCGGGCGCCAAGGTGAGCACTGGCGAGTAGAGGCCGAGAAGCTTGCGCTGCCACCAGTCTCCGGTATCGTGTTTCTGCTTCATAGAGGTGAACCGATACTGCCAGAGGACGGCGCGGACGTAGAGCGGCGGCGATCCGGCGAAGGGGTCACTTGCGAAGAGACGCAGGACGTCCGGGCTGCCGGAGAGCAGGCGAATCTCGGTGAGCGGGACGATGTTGCAGTGTTGCCAATCGGTGAGGGAGCAGAACCAGAGGTTCCAGTCGAAGCGGGGCTGATAGGGCGCATAGAGGCCGGGCGGTTGGTTGAGGGCCTGCGGCTTGTAGCGGAAGGTGTAGGGCGTCCAGGTTTTGCCGTCGTTGGAGCCCTGGAATTCGATTTCGTAGCGGCCGCGTGTCATGACGGCAAAGAGGCCATAGCGGTTTGCGATACGGTAAGGATCGAGCCACTGAATGGGCGAGGTTGGCAGAGGCAGAGACGGGAACGGCATGAGGAGAAGCTCTGCCGTAGTGACGTAGGCGATGAAGGTGAGCAGAACGGTCGCGATGGCGAGGCGGGCAGCCCGGAGGTGGGTGAGCTTTGGCTTAGCCGGCTTGATGACCCCGGACGACGACCCGTCCGCAGGGGTTTCAGGAGCAGTCTCTGAGGGCGAGAGGATGGAGAGCGAGGGTACTTCGGGCTCAGAGGGTTGGGGTTCGGGCGCTGGCTCCGGGGGGCGCAGGCGTGCGGGGACGAAGCGGCGGAGAAAGCGATCGTCGAGCAGAAGGATGCCGAGGGAGAGCACGAGGTAGTTGAGGAAGGTGTAGTTGGCGGTGAGGATGACTCCGATTTCCCAGGGCGTGACGATGAAGAAGCAGATAATTCGCACGCGACGGGGCAGGAAGAGCAGGAACACGAGGGCGAGCTCCATGACGAGCGTGGCGCCGGCGGTGCCGACCTGGAACCAGTGAGGCAAGTGCTGCACGTACCAACCGATCCAGGTGGGCAGCGGGCCGTTCTGGTAGTACTGGTCCATCGCGGTGAGGTGACGCCATTCGGGGTCTCCGCTGAGGAGCTTGACGAGGCCGGACTCGAAGTAGATACGGAACCACTCCCATTGCAGAAGAAAATAGCTGGCGCGCGAGGGCGGGCTGGCGGCTCCGAAGCTGGGGTGCAAGCCGGGAGGTGAGAGAAAGAGAGCGAGAAAGCCGGCGGCGAGGAGCATGCCGTCGGACTGGTAGCCGGAGAAGTCCTGCGCGGCGGCGACGAAGGAGATGTAACAGAGAAAGCAGACGAAGAAGCTGAGGCGCGGCCAGAGGTTGAAGAGCGCGGCGACGGAAGCGGCGAGGCCGATCCAGCAAAGAGCCATGATGAAGGCGTTGCTGGAGGTGATCCAGTAGAGGGTGGGCGCGAACTGGAAGCGCGACGCGCCGAGCGCTTGACGGACCGCGGCGAGGAACTGGTCCGCGGGCAAGATGCCGCGGGGGCCGAGGAGCCCGCGGATTTGGAAGAGCAAAGCGTAAAAGGCGGAGAAGTAGATCAGCGCGAGCGCGCGCAGAAACAGCCACCGCGGGAGCAGGCGATTGCGGAGTCCGCATTGCGGGTCGAAGAGCCAACGGATGATACCTGCGGGAGATCGCTGCATGATCGAAGAAAGGATACCGCGTTCGGCGATGGAGGATTTAAAAGCCGCAACTTGCGCACATCTTTCCGAAGTGCGGGGCCATGCTGTTACCTAAGTGCGGGATATTTATGACTCAGGGGCGGAGGTCCGTTGGAGGCGGCGTATGCTGGGGGCATTTCCGAGCAAGCCAGATTGATATGCGGAGCGCGCGGTGTGCAGGCGAGTGGGAATCGAGAGGCGGAACGGGCTGTGGTGGTGAGCGTGGTGGTGCCTACGCGCGGGCGTCCGAATCTGGTGACGAGGGCGGTGGCGAGCGCGCTGGCGCAGGACTTCAGCAGTTTTGAAGTGGTAGTGGTGATTGATGGCGAGGATAGGGTGTCCCGCGCGGCACTGGACGCGATGAACGATCCGCGGCTACGGGTGATTGACCTGGCGGTGAGCGTGGGCGGCGCGGAGGCCCGCAACGTGGGTGTGCGGGCCGCGCGCGGAGAGTGGATTGCGTTTCTGGATGACGACGATGAATGGCTGTCGCACAAATTGTCCCGGCAGATTGTGGCGGCACGCCGGAGGAAAGCGGCGTGGCCGGTTGTTGGGTCGCGGCTGATCGTGCGGACTCCGGAATATGAGGTGGTAAGGCCGCTGCGCGATTACAAGGCTGTGAGGCCGGTGAGCGAGTATCTGTTCTGCCGGGGGTCGCTGAAGGACGGGCCGTATGCGCTGCAAACTTCGACGTTGATGATGCCGCGGGAATTGATGGCGGCGGTGCCTTTTCGGGCGGGGCTGAAACGGCACCAGGACTGGGACTGGGTGCTCCGGGCGGAGCGGGCGCTGGGTGTGGAGTTTGCCGTGGTGGACGAGCCGCTGGTGGTGTATCGCGCGGAGGACGGGCGTGAGAGCGTGGGGCGAAGACAGGACTGGGAGTTCTCGCTCGCATGGGGACGCGAGATGCGACGGTACTTTTCGGCGAAAGCGTATGCATGGTTTGTGGCGGCGGAGTGTGCGTCGAGGGCGGCGAAGAACCGGGCCGGGCTGGCAGTATACGCGGAGATCATGCGGGAGTTCGTGCTAGAGGGACGGCCGACGGTTGGATCGACAGCTGTACTGGTGGGTTTTCTGGGATTGCCGCAGGCTTGGCGGGAAGGCGTGCGCAGGCTGACGAGACGATGGCGGCGGGGCGGGATGATTCCGGCGCGAAGCGGAGTGGGGGCAACGATGGGAGCGGGGTGCTGAGCGTGGACTACATTCGCAGATACATGGATGAGGTGAGGGAGATTGCTGCGCTCGTGGACGGCGAGGTGATTGAGCGGCTGGTCGATCTGCTGTACGAGACCAGGCAGCGTGAGGGGAGGGTGTTTTTCCTGGGTGTGGGCGGCGGCGCGGGGAATGCGAGCCACGCGGTGAACGACTTTAGAAAAATTGCGGGGATAGAGTGCTATGCGCCGTCGGACAATGTATCTGAGCTGACGGCGCGGATCAACGATGACGGATGGGAGGGTTGCTATGCGAACTGGCTGCGAGGCAGCCGGCTGCGGGCGGGCGATATGGTGTTCGTGTTCTCAGTGGGCGGCGGGAGCCTGAGCCAGAAGGTGAGCGCGAACATTGTGGAGAGCCTGGAGCTGGCGCAGAAAGTGGGCGCGCGGATTGCAGGGATTGTCGGGCGCGACGGCGGATACACGGTCCAGGTGGCGGATGCGTGCGTAGTGGTGCCGACAATTTCGGATGATACGGTGACGGCGCACACGGAGTCGTTCCAGGCGGTGATCTGGCACCTGCTGGTGTCGCACCCGAGGTTGAGAAGGAATGAGATGAAATGGGAGCTGCTGCAGGGCGCGGGCGCAGAGCGGTCTTTCTCGATCGCGATGGCGTGATAAATCGGAATGTGCTGAATCCGGCGACAGGGTTGATGGAGGCTCCGTTGACGGCGGAAGACTTCGACGTGCTGCCGGGCGTGCGGGAGGCGCTGCGGAGGTTGCAGGCGGCGGGGTATCTGCTGTTTGTGGTGTCGAACCAGCCGAATGTTGCGAAGGGAAAGTCGACGCTTGAAGATTTGAGAGCGATTGACGCGGCGCTGCGGGACGCGCTGGACGCGATGCAGGTGCGGATGGCCGCGGTTTACTACTGTCTGCATCATCCAGAGGGGATTGTGCAGGGGTATGCAGGGCCGTGCGCGTGCCGAAAGCCCTCGCCGTACTTTTTGCGAAAGGCAACGGGGGAGTTCGGGATCGATCTGGCGGAGTCGTGGATGGTGGGCGACCGCGCGACGGATGTGGAGTGCGGGCGCGCGGCGGGAGTGCGGACGGCGCTAGTGGGCGAGGCCGGCGCGGGCGCGAGAGCGGACTGGGTCGGTGAGGATTTGGCGGGAGCGACGGGATACATTCTCAAAAGGTGAAATGCAGGTATTTTGGTTTGCTCCTGCCTCTGCGAGACCCCTTCGGCAAGCTCAGGGCAAGTTGTGGGGCACCCGGCGAGATATGGGGAACCAACTGAGTGTGGATCCCTGTTTCCCACACAAGCCAAAAGAAGGCTTGTATGGGCCACCCGCGATGCCAGCAGGAAAATGTGATGAAATGCGTCTGCCCGGAATTGTGGAAGCGCTGGAGCCTGGAAGGCATCGAAGACAGATTACTCCTGTCCCCCACTCAAGCAAAAAACGCTTGAGTGGGCCACCCGCCTAGCCCGGGCTCATCGTTCGGACCTGGGGCACATGCTGCAGGGTTAGTGGATTTCGAGATTGAATCCCTTTGAGTTGGCGGGGATGGTGATGGAGATGCCGTTCGGGATGGTGGCGATTGCGGCGTTGAGCGGCGAGCCGTTGAGAGAGGCAGTGCTTGAGGCTGGTTTCCAGCCGTAGACTTCGACGCGGATGTTGCGCCACCAGGCGGGGTAGGTTCCCTGCTGCGGATCGGCGTGGAGGGTGAAGCCGGAGGGCGACGCGCTGCAGGTGAAGTGAATGCGCAGGTAGGCTCCGTCCTTGTAGGCGAAGGAGCGGCCATCGTCCTGATAGATGCTGCCGCTGCAGTCGTCTCCCGCGTAGACCTTGAGGGTGAGCGGGCCATTGGGGACTTCGTTGGTGGACTGCACGAGCGGTTGGATGGGCAGGATGGAGCCGGCGTGGACGAAGACGGGCAGTGAGGCGAGATCGGGCGTGATGTTGAGCGTGAGCGGAACCTGATCGGGGCCGAGGTCAGGGTTGGGTGCGGGTGGGCCGAGCTTCTGGCCGGTCCAGTAGTTGTACCAGACGGGCGAGGGGAACTCGACGGTGTAGCTGCTCGGCTCTTCGGGGAAAGGCGACGGCGCGACGAGGAGGTCGTGACCAACGAGGAATTCACCGGATGCGGGCAGGTCGTTGTCGATGGGGTGGCGGTCGGCGGCGGCATCGGGGTAATCGAGGAACAGCGGGCGGATCATGGGCAGGCCGGTGCGCGCGGTTTCATCGGCGAGCGTGTAGAGATAGGGCATGAGGCGATAGCGGGCGTCGATGAAGTGGCGGCGGATGGCCTCCTGCGCGGGGCCGCCGACCCAAGGCTCCTGATTGGCGGAGCCGATCTCGGTGTGGTCGCGGTCGATGGGCTGGAAGGCGGCGAGTTCCATCCACTTGGTGAGCAGGTCAGGCGGAGGGGTGCCTGCGTATCCGCCGACGTCGGCGCCGGAGAAGGCGAATCCGCTGAGGCCGAGGTTTTCGAGCATGAAGTGGGTGATGCGGAGGTGGTTCCAGGTGCTGCTGTTGTCGCCGGTCCATGTGGCGGCGTAGCGCTGGCCTCCGGCATAGCTGGCGCGGGTGAGCACGAAGGGGCGGAGGTCGGGCTTGATTTTGAGAAGCCCTTCGTAGGTCCCGCGCGAGTTCTGCATGCCGAAGATGTTGTGAATTTCAGCATGCGCGGCGGTGCGGGTGATGAAGCCGGGCTCGTTGATGCGGTGGACGACGTCGAGCGGCATGGTTTTCGTCGGGACGTCGAAGATGGAAGGCTCGTTCATGTCGTCCCAGAAGCCATCGACGCCGTCGGTTTTATAGAAGGTTTTGTAGAGCGTGCCAAACCACTGGCGCGACTGCTGCTGTGTAAAGTCGGGGAAGACGCTGGGGCCGGGCCAGACGATGCCGGTGTAGACGGAGCCGTCGGGGTTATGGACGAAGTGATTGCCGGCGATGCCGCTGTCGTACGGGTAGTAGTTGTGGTTCGGGTATTTTGCGATATGCAGGTCGACGATGGTGACGACGTGGAAGTTTTCCTTGTGAAGCTGGGCGATCATTCCTTTGAAGTCGGGGAAGGTCTTGGTATCGACGGTGAAGGGACGATTGTGGTCCTGGTAGCCAATGTCGAGGTAGATGGCGTCGGCGGGGATGTGGTCGGCGCGGAGGTGGTGCGCGATTTCAAGTACGCGCGACTGCGGAGTGTAGCTGTAACGCGACTGCTGGTAGCCGAGCGTCCAGAGCGGAGGCAGCGGCGGCTTGCCGGTGAGCCATGCGTATTCTTCGACGACCTTTCGCGGTGCGGGGCCATAGAGGATGTAGTAGTTGAGCGGTCCGTTGACAGCGCCGAAGGAGTAGACGCCAGGGAGTTCCTTGCCGAAGTCGAAGCTGGTGCGCCAGGTGTTGTCGAGGAAAATGCCCGAAGCGACGCCTGCGCGATAGATGAGGAAGTACGGGATGCTTTTGTAGAGAGGGTCGGTGGATTCCTGATAGCGGTAGGCGTCGGTGTTCCAGTCCGTGAAGGCATCATCGCGACGGTCGAGTGGGCCGGTTTTGTCACCGAGGCCGAAGTAGTGCTCGTCGAGCGGCATGGTTTTGTAGACGCGGAAGCTGGTGCCCTGAAAGCGAACGGGGAGGGCGTCCTGCTGGATGATTTTTCCGGAGAGATCGCGGACGGTGAGGCGCATGTTGCTGCGGCTGACCTGGACGTCGAGGGCGGCAGTGCGGAAGCCAAAGGTGGTGGCGAATGATTCAGGCGTGACGTTGACGCTTGCGTGGAGCGGACCGGGAAGGACGGCCCAGGATGCGTCTTCCGGCATCGTTCCGGTGGGCGCGATGCGAACACGAAGGATGTCGTCGCGGACGGCGGTGATTTCCTCGCGTGAGGCGCCATCGGTGATGGCGATTCCGTTGGGCAGGGCTGAGACGCCGGTGGGGTGATCCAAGACGAGGACGGGGCTTGCGTAGGGAAGCCGCTGGGAGTGGAGCAACAGGCAGAAGCTGAAAAGGCTGGTGAGCAGAAGTAGATTGCGAATGGCGTGGCTTCGCATGTGTGTCCCCGGAGTGATTAATGTGGCGTTTGCTTGCCCGCATCAGTTTAGAGAAGTTGTAGTGGGAATTGGAAGCGGCTGCGCGCTGCGCGTGAAGCGTGGGATGATGGTGCGGGGAGATGGAGTGCAATGGGCCGAGTGTTTGAGCGGATTCTGACGGGATGCAATGGGACGCCAGAGTCAGACCATGCGGTTGAGGTAGCGATTGCGCTGGCGGCGAGCGTCGGAGCGAAGATGACACTGCTGGGAGTGGTAGCTCCGCCGTCGGCCGAGTCGCTGGCGGAGGGGTATGCGCTGGCTGATCCGGCGAAGGTGAAGCAGCGGTTGAACGAGCAGATGACGCGCATGGCAGAGGCGGCGAAGGCGCAGGGCGTGGAGATTGCGATTGAGATGGTCGATGGCGATCCGGAAAAGCAGATTGAAAAGCGCGCAGTGGCTGAGAACGTTGACCTGATTGTGGTGGGGCACCGGAATGTGTCTCGCCTGCGGCACTGGCTGGAGCATTCGACGGGCGAGGCGCTGCTGAACCGGGCAAAGACGTCGGTGCTGGTGGTGCACAGTCCTGAAAAGAAGGGAATGGTCTAGCTCGCCGCGGCGGATTCGGCGGCGGCGAGCATGAGCAGGAGCACGCGGCGCAGGCCGGATTCGCGGTCCCTGGCGTCGTACCACTCGTTGAGGGTGTGAATGCCGCCTCCGTTGCCACCTGCGCCGATGCTAAGCGCGGGCACACCGAGCGAGAGCGGGACGTTGGCGTCGGTGGACGCTGTTCGTGTTTGCGTGACGATGCTGAAGTGGCGATCGACGGCACGTAGAAGCTGATAGAGAGATGAGTCGGCGGGGAGAGCTCCGGCGGGGCGCGCACCGATGCTGCTGATGGTGTAGTTGAGGGCTGTGCCGGTGAGTGCGGCGTCAGGCGCGGACTTATTGGCGGCGATGACGGCGTCCTCGACGGCGCGGTGCAGCTCGACCTCAAGACGGATGAGTTGCTCGGGGCTGGTGGAGCGGAAATCGAAGCGCGCCGATGCGGAGCTGGGGATGACGTTGGTGGCGGTTCCGCCCTCAATGGTGCCGACGTTCATAGTGGTGCGCGGGGAATGGCTGAGTTCGACTTCGCTTAGGCGCGCGATGGCGTGGCTGAGGACGACGATAGGGTTGGGGCGGTCGGCGTTGGCCCAGGAGTGTCCGCCGGGGCCGTTGAGCGTGACCTGAAAGCGGCGGCTGCCGAGGGCTTCGGTGACGGCGATTTCGTTGCCGGCTCCGTCGATGACGAGATGGGCGGCGATGCGGGCGGCGAAGCCCGGCTGCTCATAGAGACAGCGCATGCCGCGCAGGTTGCCTTCGCCTTCTTCGCCGACGTTTCCGCAGAATATGATGTCGCAGGCGGGGGTGAAATCGGCGTGCTGGAGCGCGGCGGCGAGTGCGAGCAGGCAGGCGACGCCTGCGCCGTTGTCGCAGGCGCCGGGAGCTTCGAGGCGGGTGTTGCGGGTTTTGGGCTTGATGGGGGTTCCGGCGGGGAAGACGGTGTCAATGTGCGCGGAGATGAGGACGGCGTGCTCTGAGGGTGTGGCGGATTTGCGGACGCCGATGGCGTTCCCGATGGTGTCGGTGTGGATGTCGCCGAGGCCGAGGTCGCGGAAGAGCGCGCAGAGGCGTTCGGCGCGAGGGCCTTCGCCGAAGGGCGGAGCGGGGATGGTGACCAGATCGGTTTGCCAGCGCATGATCTGGCGCTCGTGCAGGTGCATCCACTGGAAGGCCTTGTGGACGCGGCGATCGGAGGCGAGCTGCGAGACGCGCGCGAAGGCCGGAGGTGTGGCTGTGGTAGCCATGCTGCTCAAAGCGTAGCACTAGCGCTGGTGCGCCGGGCGGTTAGTTCGTTGCAGGGGCGTTGCCCGCACTGATCAGGTTGGCGAGGATGCGATAGGCTCCGGGAACGGCTGCGGGGAACTGGCGATAGAGGGCGTAGGCGCAGTAGACATAGATGCCTTTGCCGTAGCGGGCGTAGAGCAGGCCGCCGCGCTGCGGGTCCTGGCCGGGGTCGTGGGTTTCGGTGAGGGCCTGATAGCGGCTGTCCCAGGTGGTCATGAAGGAGTGGCCGCGCTCCTCGACCCAATCGTCGAAGTCTGCGGAAGTGATGTGGTTGGGAGACTGGAAGAGCAGGCTGCCTGGAGTGGTGAGTACCACGGGATCGGTCTCTTCGACGACTTTCTCCGGATTGCCTTCAAGCGTGAAGGGGTACGGGCCGTAGTTGCTGAAGTCTCCGGTCTGGTACTGGACGATGAGGGTCCCGCCGTTGTGGACGTAGTTGAGCAGGCGGTTGTTGTTGGCGATGAGGTCGGGGCGGTTGGAGTAGGCGCGGATTCCGAC
>Ga0335074_10005197_pt1 | contig 18004 bp, 14 predicted proteins | sample Lox_Sample_23_FD_206715 | JGI IMG/M metagenome (GOLD analysis project Ga0335074, IMG submission 206715) | Soil microbial communities from Loxahatchee National Wildlife Refuge, Florida, United States - Lox_Sample_2.3 | ecosystem: Environmental > Terrestrial > Soil > Wetlands | place: USA... | reverse complement strand
CAAGATTTACGCGGGCCGCGACGGCATCGTCGGAGCGCTCACCGAGGATCTGATCGACCTCAGCCGCGAGAGCCCCGCCGTGATCCGCGCACTCAAGCACACGCCGGCAGGCGCGTTCGGATCGGCACGATTCAAGCTGAAGGGGATCGAGCAGAACCGCGCCGAATACGAGCGGCTGATCGAGGTCTTCCGCGCCCACGATATCGGCTACTTCTTCTACAACGGCGGCAACGACTCGATGGACACTGCGCTCAAGGTCTCGCAGATCGGCGAGTCTCTGGGCTACCCCATCACCTGTGTCGGGGTGCCGAAGACGGTCGACAACGATCTGCCGCATACCGACTGTTGCCCCGGGTTTGGCTCGGTCGCCAAGTACATTGCGGTATCCACCCGCGAGGCAGCGCTCGATGTCGCTTCGATGGCGCGGACCTCGACCAAGGTGTTCGTATTCGAGGTGATGGGACGGCATGCGGGCTGGATCGCCGCGTCCGCTGGACTCGCGGGCAAGAAGGCCGGCGAGCCGCCGCACGTCATCCTCTTTCCCGAGATCCCGTTCGACAAGGACCGGTTCCTCGAGCGGGTGAAGCAGTGCGTCACCGCATACGGCTATTGCGTGGTGGTGGTCTCTGAGGGCACGGCGTACCCGGATGGCAAGTTCCTCGCCGAGGCCGGCACGCGCGATGCCTTTGGCCACACCCAGCTCGGCGGCGTCGGACCGGTCGTGGCGGACATGATCCGTCAGGCTCACGGCTACAAGTACCATTGGGCCGTGGCGGACTATCTGCAGCGCTCGGCCCGGCACATCGCCTCCAAGGTGGACGTCGAGCAGGCTTACGCGATGGGGAAGGCCGCGGTCGAGCTCGCCATCAAAGGGGTCAACGCGGTCATGCCGGTCATCGTCCGCAAGTCTTCCCGACCCTACAAATGGACGGTCGGCCACGTGCCTCTCTCCGAGGTGGCGAATCGCGAGAAGAAGCTGCCGCGCGACTACATCACCGAGGACGGCTTTGGTATCACCGCGGCCTGTCGCCGCTACCTCGAGCCGCTCGTCGTCGGCGAAGCGTATCCGCCGTACCGCAACGGTCTGCCCGAATATGTCCGCATCAAGGGCACCTCCGTGCGCAAGCGACTGCGCACTGAATTCAAACTCTGAGGCCCGTGGTATAGTTCGCGGCCTTTTTTGTAGCCTCTTCCGGGGAGAGCCTGATGGATGCCACCACGTGGCTGTGGGCCGCGATTGCGGCCGGCGTGCTCGCCGTCCTCTACGGCGTAGTGTCGATGACCGCGATCCTGCGCCTGCCCGCGGGCAACGCCCGCATGCAGGAGATCGCCGCCGCGGTGCAGGCCGGGGCGAAGGCGTACCTCAATCGCCAGTACACGACGATTCTCGTCGTCGGGATCGTGCTGCTGCTGATCCTCGGGTTCTTCCTGAGCTGGCCCACCGCCGGCGGCTTCGCCATCGGTGCGCTCCTCTCGGGCGCAACCGGCTACATCGGCATGAACATCTCCGTGCGTGCCAACGTGCGCACGGCCGAAGCCGCCACGCGCGGGCTCAACGCCGCCCTTTCGGTGGCGTTCCGCGGCGGGGCCATCACCGGCATGCTGGTCGTGGGGCTGGCTCTGCTCGGTGTCTCCGGCTACTTCGCCTTCCTGCGCCATCTCATCGGTACCGAGCCGGCGCTGCATGCGCTGGTGGGCCTCGCCTTCGGCGGCTCGCTCATCTCGATCTTCGCGCGCCTCGGCGGCGGCATCTTCACCAAAGGCGCTGACGTCGGCGCCGACCTCGTCGGCAAGGTGGAGGCCGGCATTCCCGAGGACGATCCGCGCAATCCGGCGGTGATTGCCGATAACGTCGGCGACAACGTCGGCGACTGCGCCGGAATGGCGGCGGATCTTTTCGAGACCTACGCCGTCACCGTGGTGGCCACCATGCTCCTCGGGGGCCTGCTGTTCGGCAAACAGGGCCAGGCCGCCGGCCTCAACGCCGCCATCTATCCGCTCGCGCTCGGCGCGGTGTCGATCGTCTCCTCGATCATCGGCACGTTCTTTGTTTCCACGCGCGAGGGCGGCAAGATCATGAACGCTCTCTACAAGGGCGTGATCGTCTCCGCCATCGTCTCGGCGATCGGCTTCTACTTCATCACCCACGCCCTGATGCCGGCGCAGGGCAACTCGCTCTTCGGTTGCGCGCTCATCGGCCTCGGCCTCACCGGCGCACTCATCGTGATCACCGAGTATTACACCGCGACTGAGTACAGTCCGGTGCGCAAGGTCGCGGCTGCGTCCCAGACCGGCCATGCCACCAACATCATCGCGGGCCTCGGCGTCTCGATGAAGGCGACCGCGCTGCCGGTGATCGCGATCTGCTTCGCGATCTGGGGCTCGTACAAGCTCGGCGAGGGGAGCGGCGCCGGCCTCTACGGCATCGCCATCGCCGCCACTGCCATGCTGTCGATGACCGGCATGATCGTAGCGCTCGATGCGTACGGGCCGATCACCGACAATGCCGGCGGCATCGCCGAGATGGCGGGCCTGCCGAAGCAGGTGCGCGACATCACCGACCCGCTCGATGCGGTCGGCAACACGACCAAGGCGGTCACCAAGGGCTACGCGATCGGCTCGGCGGCGCTCGCGGCCCTCGTTCTCTTCGCCGATTACACCCACAATCTCGAGGCGGCGAACAAGCTCGTCGCCTTCTCGCTCGCCGATCCGGCGGTCATCATCGGACTCTTCATCGGTGGCCTCGTGCCTTATCTCTTCGGCGCGCTCGCCATGGAAGCCGTCGGACGCGCGGCCGGCGCGGTCGTGACCGAGGTCCGCCGCCAGTTCCGCGAGATCAAAGGCATCATGGAAGGCACCGCCAAGCCTGACTACTCGCGAGCCGTCGATCTGCTTACCCGCGCCGCCATCGGCGAGATGATCATCCCGTCGCTCCTGCCGATCGTGGTGCCCATCGTGCTGGTGGTGGTGATGAACTATCTGCTCGGCCCCGGCGCCGGCATCAAGGCTCTGGGCGGCTTGCTGATCGGCACCATCGTCACCGGTCTTTTCGTCGCGGTGTCGATGACCACCGGTGGCGGCGCCTGGGACAACGCCAAGAAGTACATCGAGGAAGGTAACTACGGTGGCAAGGGCTCCGATGCGCACAAGGCCGCGGTGACCGGCGATACGGTCGGCGATCCATACAAGGACACGGCCGGCCCCGCGATCAACCCGCTGATCAAGATCATCAACATCGTCGCGCTGCTCATGATCCCGCTGCTGTAAGCAGCAGCGGGGCGCTAAGTTGGCATCCTGCCGCTTGGCGCCGCCAACCGACTGACCCGTTTGCTTGCGCGGCGCACGGATTCAGCGCCGCAAGACCCCATCAGGCGTGGTGAATAGCGCTCAACAGACGGTGCAGCACGGCGGGCGAGGCGGGCTTCACGACGTGGTGATCGATGCTCGCTTCGCGCGAGCGACGGCGATCGGCCTCGTGGCCGAGCCCGGTGAGAGCGATGATCGTCGTTGACGTGCCCTCGGGCATCGAGCGGATGCGCGCCGCAGTTTCCAGGCCGCTCAGGTCCGGCATGCTGATATCCATGAAGACGACTTCCGGGTGCACCTGGCGATACTTCTCGAGCGCCTCGTGGGGCCCGTAGGCCGTATGCACTTCGTGTCCCATCATCGATAGTAGGCAAGCCACGGCGTCAGCCGAATCCACCTGGTCGTCGACCACGAGCACCTTGAGCGGCGCCTCCGCGTGCGGCAACTCTTCCACGACAGTCTCTCCCGCAAGACCCGAGCATCCCACAGCAGTGTGCTCCTCGACGCTCACGCAGCCCAAGCTGAGCAAGAATCGTGCGAGCCACTGAAAACGCTGGCTTTTCTGGCCTAAGCCGTACCTGAGCGGGATTCGGTCAGCACCGCGCCGACCAGCCGGTTGAGGCGCGCGTAGTACGCGGCCACCGGGGCCTCGGCTTCCGCCTGCTTGCTCGCCAGCGCATCGCTGATCTCGGCGAGTCGGCGCTGGATGCGCTCATCCACCGTCATGGACCTGCAGATGAGCGCGCTCACACAGGCCGTGATTTCGGCATCCAGGGTTCGCGCATCGCTGCCGGCGATCTCCACTCCGGCGAGCTCGCGGGGACAACCGGCGGCGAGATGCTCACGCCATAAACGGGCAAGCTGCATACGACGAGCGCCTCCGTGCTGCTTACTCTCGTGCATGGATCGGGCGCCCTTCTTACCATGCTTGGGGGCAACTTGCACCGTTGGTTTTCAGGCTCTTACGGCTGTTTGTTGTTGGCGAAAGCCTACAGCGGGCGTAGGCAGGCGCTCGGAAAGCATGCAACGTATTGATTCGCCGGGTACTTGCCCCCCGTCGCCGATCTGTTGCTTTCCTGTCGGGAAGTGCCGTTGGGGGCACCTTGCCGGGGTGTGCCAGGACGGCGCTTGACGAGCCTGGAGCCGACCTGTTGGACTCGCGCATAGGCGAGCGCAGCGCGGAGGGTGGCGAGGTGGAGTCGAAAGAGCAGTTTCCGGTCGAGAAGACCGATGAGGAGTGGCGCGCGACGCTGAGCTCCGAGCAGTACCGCGTGCTTCGCCGCCACGGGACCGAGCGCTCGGGCACCAGCAATCTCAACGACGAGCACCGCGCGGGCGTGTTCCACTGCGCCGGCTGCGGCAAGCCCCTCTACGAATCGCACTCGAAGTTTGAAAGCGGCACCGGCTGGCCAAGCTTCTTCGAGCCGATGCCGGGCGCGGTGGCGACGCGCGAGGATCACGGCCACCTGATGAAGCGGACCGAGGTTCATTGCGCGCATTGCGGCGGACACCTCGGCCATGTCTTCCCCGACGGCCCGAAGCCAACGGGTCTGCGCTACTGCATGAACGGCGCCGCCCTGACTTTCGAGCCCAAGAACGCGAAAGGCAAGTGAGCGAGCGGCGCCGGGCCGTTTCCTAACGCCGCGAGATCGATAACGCCAATCAACCAATATCACGCCGCCAACGGCAGCGGCTGCGGCCGGGCGATCGCGTAGCCCTGCACGAAATCGACTCCCATGCGGCGCGCCGCATCGAGCGCCGCGCTGTCCTCGACCTGCTCGGCGATCACCTTGAAATTGAGCGTGCGCGCGAGTTTGATCATCGCGGTAACCATCGCCTGGTTGACGGAGTCGCGCCCGAGGTTGCGGATGAACGAGCCGTCGATCTTGAGGTAATCCATCGGCAGGCTCTTGAGGTTGGAGAAGGAGCCCACGCCCGAGCCGAAGTCATCGAGCGCGAACTGACAGCCCATGCCATGCAGCACGCCGACGAAGCGGCGAGCATGCTCGAGGTTCGCGACCACGGCCGTCTCGCTGATCTCGAAGCACACCTGCGACGGCAGCACACCGGTGCTGTCCAGACACTCGACGACGAACTCGAGGAACTGCGCGTCCGCGAGCGTCTGTCCGGACACGTTGATCGCGACGCAGCGATCGCTCGCCACCGAGATGGCGCCCCGGCCCAGGGCGGCGAGGGTTGTCTGCACGACCCAGCGATCGACGAGGCTCATGAGCCGGTAGCGCTCCGCCGCGCGCACCAATTCCAGCGGCGGCACCTGCTGACCACTCTCGTCCTGCAGCCGCACCAGCACCTCCATCGCCGGCCCGCCGCCATCGGTGCCGTACGCCGGCACGATGGGCTGATAGAAGAGCTGAAAGCGGCTTTCCCTGAGCGCGCTCTGCAATTTCTGCAGCCACTGGATCTCACCGGTGTGCCGGGCGAGCGCTTCGTCCCGCGCCGAGTACACCGCCACCCGTCCCGAGCCCTGTTTCTTCGCGACATAACAGGCGGAGTCGGCGGCGGTCAGCAGCTCCTCGAGCGTACCGCTCTCGCGCGAGATCTCCACCAGGCCCACCGACACGCCGATGGTGAATATCTTGTCCCGCCAGACGAAGCGGTGCTCACCGACCGAGCGACAGACGTCGTCGGCGATCTGGCGCGCCTTCTCCAGCGGACAACCGACGAGCAGCATGCCGAACTCATCGCCGCCGACGCGTCCGACCGTGTCGCTGTCGCGCACCGCATCGCGCAGCAGCTTCGCCACCTCGCGCAGCATGCTGTCGCCGGCCAAATGCCCACTCGTGTCGTTGACCACCTTGAAACGGTCGAGATCGAGATAACACAACACGTGCTGACCGTCGCCGCGGTGTCCGCGCTCGATCGCTTCCTCCAGCCGCCGCTCGAACTCGCGCCGGTTGACGAGGCCGGTGAGCGCATCATGGGTCGCCTGGTAGGACATCTGGCGGGCGAGCCCGCGCTGCTCGGAGACATCATGCAGCAGCACCACCGCCCCGACCTGATCGCCGGCGGCGTTGCGCATCGGGGTGGCCGACAGCTCGATCGAGTGCTCGCTTGCGTCTTGGCGCGAAATGAGCAGCGCGCGCCGCCCGAGGCTCACCGGCGCGCCGCTCGTGAGCGCCTGCCGCACCGGATCTGACAGCGGTCGCCGGTCGGTCTCATCCACGAGCCCGACGATCTCCTCGAGCGACTTGCCGGCCGCTGCCGCCGCGGTGGTCGCGGAGAGCCGCTCCGCCGCGGGATTCAGATAGGTGATCCGACCGTCCACGTCGGTGGCGATCACCGCCTCCGCGAGCGAATTCAGAGCCAGCAGATACGCCCCCGAGTCGCCTTCGGTCTTCAGACGCAAGGCTTCGACGGTCTGCGTGGGCAGGATCTCCACGCCAATCATGAGCAGCGCGCTGCCACCATCGTAATCGACCCGTGCGGAGGAGATCTCGAGCCGGCTCACCTGGCTGTCGCGGCCGAGGATCTCGACCTCGTAGCGCTCGGCGGCCGGCTCGCCGCCCAGGCGGCGGCGGATGTTCTCCTGCACCAGCTCGGCGTACTCGGGCGCCACCACATCGGCGAGACGGCGGCCCGCGAGGTCGGCGCGATCGGCGCCGACGAGCGCGGCGAACTGCCGGTTCGCATACAGAATGACCTCACGGTGCACCAGCACGGCCTCGTGGATGCGCTCCCCGAGCTCGGCAAAGAGCTTCGGAGTCACTCGGCCGCCGTCGCGCTCGGCGGCGGCGCGTGTCAGCAGATGATTGATGGCGGTGACGAGCGCCGACAGCTCCGGTTTCGAGCTCGCCGAGTCCACCCGGCCGGCGAGCGGGCCGCCGATGGCGATGCGCTGAAGCTGCAGCGACAGCTGGCTCACGTCCGTCAGCTCGCGGCGCTGCGCGGCGAAGAGCCAGAGGAGCACCCCTGCCGCGATCGCCAGCAGGATGCACAAGATTGCTACGGCGGACACTCAGTCAGCCTTTGAGACACGCTGTCGAAACGGCGAGTCTCCCAGGAAACGCAGGTGGTTCCCGCCGGCTCGAGCGCTGGGTTGCGGCATCATGTGGTTAACGGGCTCGCGGGCAGTCCGGGATTGCTTTCATTCTTCTGGTGCCCGGTATGCGGACGCAGGAAGCATAGCGTAGGTGTCCGGCGTCCCGTCGGCATTTCACCATATCTCATCGCAAAGCGGCTTGGCAGGAGGCGCGAAAACCCGTAACTTCATGAGCCCCCCAGCGGATGCAATAAGTCCAATCGGAGCGCCACCGGCCATGTACACGGTCCAAGCACGCGAGCAGATGATCGAGCAGCAGGTTCGTGCCTGGGATGTGCTCGATGCGCGAGTGCTCGAGACGCTGCGCAAGGTGCCACGCGAGGAATTCGTGTCGGCGCAGCACCGATTTCTGGCCTTTGCCGACGTCGAGATTCCACTGCCGTGCGGGCAACACATGCTGCGGCCGAGCGTCGTCGGCAGACTCCTCCAGGCCCTTGCGCTCGGCGGCAATGAGCGGGTGCTCGAGGTCGGGACAGGCTCGGGATTCGTGACGGCCTGCCTGCGGGCATGCAGCGCATCGGTACGATCGCTCGAGATCTTTCCGGAGCTCGCGCAGCTCGCCCGCCTCAACATCGCCGCGCTCGCCCTGAGGGACGTCGAAGTCCTCACGCAGGATGCGACGCAGATCGATTCCGAGACCCTGTACGACGCGATCGCGATCACCGCCTCGCTCCCCGTCCCCGATGAGCGCTTCCAGCGGCAGCTCGCGGTCGGCGGGCGGCTGTTCGTCGTCGTGGGCGAGCCTCCGGTCATGGAGGCGCGGCTCATCCGCCGGATCTCCGAGGATGCGTGGGGAACGGAGAGCCTGTTCGAGACGGTCATCGATCCGCTCGTACATGCAACTCGGCCGCAGGGTTTTGTGTTCTAAGAGCTCTCTCCAAGCCTCAAGGGCAGTTCGCCAAGATTATGCATCGCGCCGTACGGACTTCGAGCCTGGCCTTCCTCTGCGCCGGCTTCGTATTCTTTGGACTCCCGGCCGTCCAGGCCGCGGACTTCTCCCAGGTCTACCAGGACGCCCTCGCGAACGATCCGACGTTCCAGCAGGCCCATGCGAACTACATGGCCGCGCGCGAGGCCCGGCCGGAGGCCTGGGCGGCCCTGCTGCCGCAGATCTCGGGGTCGGCCGGCAAGACACTCGATCATAACGCCGGTCTCTCGAGCAGCGTTGGGACGACCACTGCCGGAACGCTCGGGGTTTCCTCCTTCTACGCCACGACGCATACGAACGCCAGCCAGTGGAGCCTGAATCTGTCCGAGGATCTTTTCTCCTGGGCCGATTGGATGACGCTCAAGTCCGCCAACAGCCAGGTGGCCGAAGCGCAGGCGACCTATGAGGCCGCGGCGCAGAACCTCATCCTGCGGGTCGCGACGGCGTACTTCAATGTCCTCTCGGCGCTCGACACCCTGCAGGCGCAGGAGTCATCGCTGAAGGCCTATGATCTGCAGCTCGAGCAGGCCAACAAGCGCTTCCAGGTCGGATTGATCGCCATCACCGACGTGGAGCAGGCCCGGGCCGCGCGCGATACCGCTGCGGCGACGGTGATTTCCGGCAAGGAGTCGCTGGCGACCGCAGAGGATCAGCTCGAGGTCATTACCGGGCGGCAGTACGCGACGCTGTCCGAGCCGGGGGCGAGCATCCCGCTCGTCATGCCGACTCCGGCCAACCAGAATGAATGGGTCCAGACCTCGCTTCAGCAAAACCTCACGCTGATCGCAAGCCGGCTGGCCGCCGATGTGGCGCGGGAGAATGTGCGCATCGCCTTCGGCGGCCACCTGCCGATCATCAGTCTGGTCGCCAGCCGCAGCTTCAACAGCAACGGCGTCGATGAGTCCATCTCGGAGGGACCCTTCGACCTCGGCACCTTCAACGTGCCCTCCTGGACGAACGACCGCCAGATCGGGCTCGAGGTCACCGTCCCGATCTTCAGCGGCGGCGGGACCGAAGCGCGCGTGCACCAGGCCGAATACCAGTGGATCGCCGCCAAAGACGCCATGGACGAGGCCTCGCGCTCGACCGTGCAGCAGGCGCGCGACGCCTATCTCGGCGTCATCAGCGGCATCGCCAACGTGCAGGCGTACCAGCAGGCGCTCACTTCCAGCCAGACCGCCTATCGGGCGACGGAGGCGGGCTACCGGGTGGGCACGCAGACCGAAGTCGACGTGCTCAATTCGTTGAGTGCGCTGGTGCAGGCAAGAACCAACTATGCCTCCAGTCGCTATACCTACATCACGAGCATCGTGCAGCTTCGATATGCGGCCGGCACACTCGATCCCAAAGAGGTACAGGCGATCAACGACTGGCTCACGGCGCCCGCCTCGGTCTCGCCCGGCGCGATCACGCCGGAGGCCATGACACCACCGTCGCCGGCGCCGACGCCGCAGCCACCGCCCCCACCCCCCCCCCGATCGGGGTGACGGCGCTCTCGATCGAGCGCCCCGGGAAACGGCCGCTCACTCGCCTGCCTTTGTGCCGTACCCTTGGTAGGACTTCTCCTCCATCAGTCGCGATCCGAGCGTCAGGTTGATCCGCTTCTTGATCGCCGCCCGCTCATCGTTCGAATGGTAGACGGCGCGCGCCAGCTCGATGAATTCGCGGTCGAAGGTCCGGCGGGCCTCCTTCTCGCGGATGCGGTCCTCGATGTCCCACAGCCGCTCGTTCACCTCCTGAAGCGCGCGCTCATCGCGAGCGACATCGACGACGGCGAAGCGTGAGTCGCGCCACGTTTTCTCGAGCAAATCGAGCTCGAGCCGCACGTTGGCGAGCTTCGCGGCATCGAGGATGCGCGCCGTCTTGATCCTGAGGATGGTGATCTTGTCGAGCAGCTCCCCGGGGGAGAGGGGTACGAGGATGTCGGTCATTGGCAGCATCCTAACAACTCATCGAGCTTGGCGGTGACCTGCCCCACCTGGATGAGGTCCATCACGCCGGGCTCCTCGATCTTCTCGGTCCAGGGCAGCTGCTCGGGCGGACGGCGGCGGAACCGGAGCGCAGCCTGCGGGTAGGCGTTCACGCACCACTTCCGCGAGAGATACGGGCCGCTGCGCGCGGGATTCGTGGCCGCATAAAGGCCGATCACCGGCGTACCCACCAGGGTCGCCATGTGAGCGGGACCGGAGTCGGGTGTGAGCAGCACGGTCGCCCGCGAAAGCAGCGCCAGCATCTGCGGCAGCGTGTCACGTCCGATCTGATTGACGAGCGGCATCCGCGCGGAGCTCTCGATGGCGGCCCCCATGGTCTGCTCGGTGCGGGTACGGCCGCCCGCGAGGATGACGCGCATGTCGTGTCGGGAGGCGGCGTGATCGGCGACCGCGGCATAGCACTCCGCACGCCAGTTGCGCAGCGGATGGCTCGAGCAGGGACTGATGAGCAACGTCGGCTGCGCGTCGGGAATCAACCGCTCGGCGTACGCCCTGGCCTCGGGCGGCAATGGCACGTCCCAGCGCAGGGTACGGTCATGAATGCCGAGCGCTTCGAGGAAACCGAGGAAGCTGTCGAGGACATGCTCGCGGGATCGTGGTGCGATCCGCGCATTGGTGAAGAGCCACTGCAGCTCCCGCGCCCGGGCGCGATCGAAGCCGAGTCGGATGCTGGCCGGGACGAGGCGCGACACCAGGCTGGCGCGAAAGGACAGCTGCATGTGCAGCATCACATCGAATCGGCGTCCGCGCAGGCGTGCGCGCAGATCGCGACGCGCCGCAAGGCCGACCCGCTTGTCCACGATGATAAACTCCACCCCATCGATGATTTCCATCAGGCGCGACTCCGCTTTGCCGATGATCCATGTCAGCTTCGTTTGCGGCCATGCGCGCTGCAGCGCCCGGATGACCGGCACGACATGGCACGTGTCGCCGAGTGCCGAGAGTCTCAATATGCAGACAGCAAGAGGCGGTCGATCGAGCGGCAGTGTCCTGGGGTCCATCGTTACGCACAGGCGGGACTCAGAGGGATGCTCGCGATGAGCGGGCGGTGGCCGCTGGGAACGGAGGTCAAGCGTTCGGTCATCGAGGGAGGCGCCATGCTATACGACGCCTCCCGAGCCCGCAATTTGACCGCTGCCTGGTTCGATCCACGCTACTGGAGCTCTCGAGGCGAGCTCGACGGTGTGGCACGCGGACGAGGCACGACCCACTTCGTCCGCAGTCGGGATCGGCGGCTGGTATTGCGCCATTACCATCGCGGCGGGGTCATCGCACTGCTCTCGCCCGATCGCTACGTCTGGAGTGGCGAAGACCAGACACGGCCTTTCACCGAGTGGTCGATCACTTATCGGCTGCACCGCGCCGGGCTGCCCGTGCCGGCGCCGATCGCCGCGCGCTACGTGCGCCACGGGCACAGTTATCGCGGCGATATCATCACGGAGCGGCTGGCCACGGTCGGCTCGCTCGCCGAATGCCTGAGCTGCGGCGCGCTCTCCATCGTCACCTGGATCTCGATCGGCCGCTGCGTCCGCCGCTTTCATGACTTCGGCGTCTGTCATGCCGATCTCAACGCGCGCAATGTGCTGCTGAGCGAAGAGGCCGTGTATCTGGTCGATTTCGATCGCTGCCAGCTGCGCCGGGCAGGCCTGTGGCGCGACGCCAATCTCGTTCGGTTGCGGCGGTCTCTGGAGAAGATCACCTACGGGCTGCCGGCAGATCGATTTTCCGAAGCTGACTGGCACGCGCTGCTCGACGGCTATCGCCAATCGCCCGGCCAGCCATCCGGCAATCGCGAGCCGACACCCGGCTGACAGGCCAACCTGCCATGCGCCTCCTGTATCTCGCGGCGGTCTACCTGGCCGCCCCGGTCATCTCGGTAATGCTCGCCGTGCGGGGCCTGCGGGACCGTAGCTATTGGCGAAATTTCAGTGAGCGGCTGGGCCTCGGCTTGCCGCTATCGAGCGCCCCGATCTGGGTCCATGCAGTCTCGGTGGGAGAGGTACAGGCGGCTGCGGCTTTGGTGGTCGCGCTGCGGCAGCGCTACCCGCAGGCACCGGTGCTGGTCACCACCTTCACTCCGACCGGTGCCGCGCGCGCACGCGTTTCCTTCCGCGATGTGGCCGAGGTGCGCTATCTGCCGTTCGACCTGCCGGGCTCCGTCCGTCGATTTCTCGACCGTGCCCGCCCGCGGCTCGCGGTGATCATGGAGACGGAGCTCTGGCCCAACCTGTACCGCGAATGCCGGCGCCGGCGCATACCGCTGGTCATCGCGAGCGCACGGCTGTCGCGCCGCTCGATCGATCGATACCGGCGTCTCGGGGCTTTGTTCCGCGAGACAGTCGCGGGCGGAGTGGTGGTCGCCGCGCAGGGTGAGGGGGACGCGGAGCGCTTCCGCGCGCTCGGTGCGCCGGTGGAGCGCACGTACGTCATGGGCAATCTCAAATTCGATCTCACCCTGCCGCCGGACATCCTCGAGCGGGGGAGAAAACTGCGCGAGCACTATGCGCCGGGTCGTCCCGTGTGGGTCGCCGGCAGCACGCATGGCGGCGTGGAGGAGGAGTCGGTGATCGAGGCACACCGACGCATCAGCGCTGTCCATCCCGGGGCACTGCTCGTGCTTGCCCCCCGCCATGCCAACCGCTTCGGGGAAGTCGCGGGGTGGCTCGAGCGGCAGGGCATCGCCGCCATGCGGCGCTCGGCATCGCTTCCTCCGCCTGCCGCACCGGGCCCCTGCAGCGTGCTGCTGCTCGACACGCTGGGGGAGCTGCTCGATTTCTACGCCGCCGCAGACATCGCATTCGTCGGCGGCAGCCTCGCACCCATCGGCGGCCACAACCTGCTCGAGCCGGCGGCGCTCGGGCTGCCGGTGCTGACCGGTCCCAACAACTCCAATGGCGAGGACGTGGCGCGTCTGCTGCTCGATTGCGGCGCCGTCGAGATCGTGCACAACGGCGGCGAGCTCGCCGCGAAAGTAACCGCGCTGTTGTCGGATGCGGCGCTGCGAGCGGATATGGGTCGGCGCGGTCGTGCCGCCGTCGAGCGCAATCGTGGCGCGCTGGAGAAGCTGCTGAGGCTGATCTCGTCGTTGCTCGAGGAGTAAGCCGCTACTTACGCAGCAGGGTGTACTCGGCGCCGCAGTAGGGACATTTCGCCCAGCCGGTGTTCTCGATGGGCAGATAGACCCTGGGGTGGGAATTCCACAGGTACATCTGCGGCATCGGGCAGGAGAGCGGCAGATCCTCGGCCGTAACCTCGTATTGGTTCTGAGCGTTCGGCTGGATCAATGGGTTTCCGGGTGCGTTTCCGCTGCCGAGAGCGGCTCTCAGAGGAGGTCGTGCGGCCATGAGGCATTATACCCGGTCAGTGCGTACCATCACGTCCTGCCATATCGCCGTGACCGCGGCTCGCTCGCCGGCAAACTCCTCCGCGGCGATCACCGCGCCTTCCCCAGCCAGGGACAGATGATGTATCCGCGTCCGATACGCCCGATACGCAGCCGTCAGGACATCGACGGTCGTCTGCGGCACGAGGTCGGCCGAGGCAACCGACTCGAGCTGCCGGATGGTGTCGGAAAACATCGCCACGGGCGGATACTCCCGCGCCCAGGCGAGCGCCCAATACTGAGCCAGGAACTCGATGTCCGCGATGCCCCCGGCATCCTGCTTGAGATCCAGCCGGCCATGACCGCCTTTGCTCAGCTCCCGACGCATGCGCTCGCGCATCGCTCTCACCTCATCGCGCAGGCCCTCGCGCCGCACCGCGTAGCGAAGCACATCGAGCCGCGTGCGCTCGAACTGGGCGCACAGCTGCGGCGATCCGGCCACCGCGCGCGCATGCAGCAGCGCCTGATGCTCCCAGGTCCAGGCTTCGCGCCGCTGGTACTCCGCGAACGCATCGATCTGCGTCACCAGCAGTCCACCCTTGCCGCTCGGCCGCAGACGCACGTCCACCTCATAGAGCCGGCCCGCGGCCGAGTGCATGGTGAGCAGGTGCACGAGCCGCTGCGCGAGCCGGACGAAGAAAAGCGCGTTGTCGATGGGACGCGTCCCGTCGGTTTCCTGGCGTTCCCCGCGGGAGTCGTGCAGAAACACGAGATCGAGATCCGACGCGTAGCCGAGCTCGAGACCCCCGAGCTTGCCATAGCCCACCGCGCAGATGCTCACCGGCCGACACTCCTCGGTCTCGCCGCAGTGCGGCACGCCGAATTGCGCCGTGATCTGGCCCCAGGCGAGCTCCATGGCGCGCGCGATGATGACCTCGGCGAGCTCCGTCAGGCGATCGCTCACCCGCATGACGGGCAATCGCCCCGTCAGGTCCGCCACCGCGATGCGGAAAACGGCGGCGCGCTGCAAGTGACAGAGCGCCTCGACCTGGCGCTCGGGGTCATCCTCCGCAAGCTCCTGCATCGCGAGCTGCAGCTCGCGGGCAAGCGCCTCGCGCTCCGGAAGCTCCGACAACAGTCTCTCATCGACGAGCTCATCGAGGAGCAGCGGATAGGAGGCAATCTGGCGGGCGAGGAAATCGCCGTGGCGGCAGACCTCGATGAGTCGCGAGCGCGCAGCCTGACTCTCGCGCAGCAACGCGAAATATGCGGACCGCTTGCCCGTGGCCTCCAGAATCGAAATGATCCGGCGCAGCACGGCATGCTGCTCGTCGGCATCCGCGAGTCGCGCCGCACCGATGTCCTCGAGTAGCGGCGGCAAAAGGCCCTGCAGGCGCTTGCGACCCGGCTCATCCAACTTGCGCACCAGCGCCGAGGCACGCAGCGCCAAGAGCATCTGTGCCGCGTGCCGAGGCTCGGCGAAGCCGGCACGGCCCAGAGACTCGGCGAGCACCGCGGCTTCGGCGCCCTCGTCCCAAAGCCTGCCGAGATCGATCCTCACCGCGGCGCCGCGCTGCGCGAGCGAGCCGCCGAGCACGAACCGATGGAAGTGACTGCTGACACGCGCCTGATGACGGGCGAGATCCGCGCGCAGCTCCGACCAGTCGCGAGCGCCCATGGCGAGCGCGATGCGCTCCTGCGCTAGCGCATCGGCCGGAAGCTGATGGGCCTGGCGGTCCGAGAGCATCTGCAGACTGTTCTCGAGCCGGCGCAGGTAAAGGTACGCGGCACGCAGCTCCGCCACCGCCTCTCCCGGCATCAGCGGCATCTCCCCGAGCGCGCCGAGCGCCTGCAGCAGCGAGCTCGTCTGCAACCGCCGCTCGCGGCCGCCGCGGATCAGCTGAAATGCCTGCACGATGAATTCGATCTCGCGGATGCCGCCTGGTCCGAGCTTGATGTGGTCCGCCAGCTCACGCCGCTCGACCTCGCGCTCGATGAGGGCCTTCATCTCCCGCAGGCTCTCGAACACGCCATAGTCGAGGTATCGGCGGTACACAAAGGGGCCGAGCGCCGCGGCGCGGATCTCGGCATACCGCTCCACCGCGGTGACGGGGCGCGCCTTCACGTAGGCATACCGCTCCCAATCGCGGCCGTGCAGCGGCAGGTAGTCCTCGAGGGAGGCGAAGCTCGTGACCAGCGGCCCGCTGTCGCCAAAGGGACGCAGCCGCATGTCGACCCGCAGCGTGAAACCATCCTGCGTCGGGGTTTCCAACAGCCTGATGAGGCTCTGCCCGAGGCGGGTGAAGAACTCCTCGTTGGCGATCGGGCGCGCGCCGTCGGTCTCGCCATGCTCGGGGAAAAGCAGCATGAGGTCGACATCGGAGGAGAAATTCAGCTCGCGGCCGCCGAGCTTGCCCATGGCGATGACCACGAGCGGCTGCACCGCGCCCGAGGCCGAGCGCGGTTCGCCGTATCGATCGGCAAGAGTCTGGCGGGCGTGCTCGAGCGAGGCGCGGATGGCGGCATCGGCGAAGTCGGAAAGATCGGCGAGTGTCTCCTCGACTTCCGCCCAACCGGCGAGCGCGCGCCATGCGATCCGCACCATCTCGCGCCGCCGCCAACGACGCAGGAGCGAGAGCATATCCGCCTCGGATCCGCAGTCGGCGACCGGCGCGCGCGCCGCGTAGTCGCCGGGCGCGGAGCGCCGCGCAACTGCGAAGCGGCCGATCAGATCGGGCAGCAGACCGGTGTCGCGGGCGCATGCCTGCGCCACGAAATCACTGGCCGCGAACACGAGCGGCAGCGATTCGCGGATGCCGGAGGGGAGCGAATCCCGCAGGCCCGGTGAGGCGGCCTCGAGCGCATCCAACTGCCTCTGCAGGCAGGCGCTCAGCTCCGCGCTGGGCGAGCCGGTGCCTTTCAGCGAGGACACTTAACGTGTCCGTTTCCCGCGGTACTTGCGTTCCCCCGAGCGGGTCTCAGAGAGTGCCATGGACGGCTGAGCGCCGATTGTGCGGTGCTCGTCGCCGGGGGCCCTGCCACCATGGATGGTCAATGGCACGGAATCAGGCAGGAGCCCGGATCCAGCGCTTCATCTTAGTACCAAGTGTTGTTGCCCAGATCATGGATCGAGGCTTGATCCACGCGCCGCGCCGCGCCTTTGAAAGTCGATGCCTCGGCGTAGATCTGAGCTCCTCTGGCGGCATCTATCGATGCCTTGTCGCCCTCGATGTCGCTGTTCTCGATGTGAACGCTGGCATCCCGCGCACGAATGGCGATTCCGCCGGCGCTGATGCGGCTGTTGGTGATGTGCAGCTCGCAGCCATCCTCGGCGGTAACGGCGTTGCCATCGAAGCGAAGGTCGCGATTGTCGATGTGCAGCACCCGCTCGCCCCGGCAGACGATCGGCTCGCGCAGGGTCTCGAGCGGCGCGTCCGTGACTTTCGTCTCCGCCGCCGCCGCCTGACCGCCCGCACCGGGCGAAGTCGCCACAATGCTGTAGCCGGGACCCTTGGCGATGACCCGGCCGCCATTGGACGGCGCCGACTGTCCCACCGCCAAGCCCACCAGGCCGAAAGCCAGACCCAGCGCGGCCACGGCCGTCCCACCCCTCACGGCACGCTTGGAAAGTACATTCATCGGACGCTCCCGCGGCCTCGCATAGGCCTTCGATTATGCGCCAGCAAGTTACCGGCCCCAAACCGACCGTTACCCGAAAGCAAATGACTAGCGGCACCTCGCCGCTCCCGGTGCCCCGAGCCCCCGGCACCGTGCGAAAGCAAGTGAATGAGCGGCTCGAGGCCGTCCTCGAGCCAATGGAGAATAAAAAAAGCCCCGCTTGCGCGGGGCTTCGAGGATTGCGCGGAATAGGGGGTCTTGCTCCGCGTCTTTCAGGGTGGCAGCCGCTTGTGTGTCGGCTGCCGCCCTTAACCATTGCCGAAAAGATTAACGGCTCGTCCTTTTGGAATCGATACCTCTTTCGAGGGGGCGTTACATATCCATTCCGCCCATGCCGCCCGGCGGCATGCCACCGTGGCTGTGCTCCTCTTCCTTCGGCGCCTCGGCCACCATGACCTCGGTCGTCAGCAGCAGACCCGCCACCGAGGCCGCATTTTGCAGCGCCAGGCGCGTGACCTTGGTCGGGTCGAGAATGCCCTGCTCGATCAGATCGCCGAACGTACCGGTGGCGGCGTTGTAGCCGTAGTTGCCCTTGCCTTCCTTGACCTTGTTGAGGATCACGGCGGCGTCCTCGCCGGCGTTGTCCACGATCTGGCGCAGTGGCTCCTCGATGGAGCGGGAGAGAATGCGAATTCCAACGGTCTGGTCCTCGTTCACACCCTCGAGCTTATCGAGCGCCTTCTGGGCGCGGATCAGGGCGACACCGCCGCCCGGCACCA
>Ga0335074_10005196_pt1 | contig 18005 bp, 15 predicted proteins | sample Lox_Sample_23_FD_206715 | JGI IMG/M metagenome (GOLD analysis project Ga0335074, IMG submission 206715) | Soil microbial communities from Loxahatchee National Wildlife Refuge, Florida, United States - Lox_Sample_2.3 | ecosystem: Environmental > Terrestrial > Soil > Wetlands | place: USA... | reverse complement strand
GGCCGTGGAGACCGCCGGCAAGGAGCTTCCGGCATGAACCTCAGCCACCTGTTCGATGTTTCGCTGATTGGCCGCCGCGACCGGACGGCCCTAGAGTGGCGCGGCCGCAGCTTCACCTTCGGCGAGCTGGACACGCGCAGCAACCGCCTGGCGCAACTTCTTGCAGCCCGCGGCCTGCGGGCCGGCGACCGGCTGGCGGTCTACCTGGCCAACCGCATCGAGTGGATCGACCTCTACCTGGCCTGCGTCAAGCTGGGTGTGATCGTCGTGCCGGTCAACATCCTCTACCGCGGCCGCGAAATGGCCCACATTCTGCGCGATGCCGATCCGGCTGCGCTGGTGGCCGAGAGTGCCGCCCGAAGCGCCATCGAATGCGCTGTGCCGGTGTGGGATCCCGCGCAGATGACCGAGGAAGCCGCCAGCCTCCCGGCCGATCGTCCGGCGGCCGCGCTGGAGGGCAGCACGCCCGCGGCACTGGTCTACACCTCCGGCACTACGGGCGCATCCAAAGGCGCCGTGCTGACCCACGATAACTTCGCTGCCAACGCCATCGGCCTGCTGGCCTCCTGGCAGATCGCGGAATCCGACCGCTTCCTGCTGGCGCTGCCTCTGTTCCACGTGCATGGCCTCGGCAACGGGCTGCACTGCTGGCTCATGAGCGGCTGCCAGATGCGCCTGCTGGAACGGTTCGAACACCAGACCGCCGCCGCATGCTTTCTGGATTTCCGCCCGACGCTGTTCTTCGGCGTCCCCACCATGTACGTTCGCCTGTTGGAGACGGCGCCCGAGGCGGCCCGCGAAATCGGCGGCTTCATGCGGCTGTTTGTTTCCGGGTCGGCGGCGCTCGCTCCGCAGGTGCTGGCGGAGTTCCGCGCGCGCTTCGGCCACACCATATTAGAACGCTACGGCATGAGCGAGACGCTCATGATCGCCAGCAATCCCTATATCGGCGAGCGGCGCGCGGGCACCGTGGGGCTGCCCTTGCCGGGCGTCGCCATGCGGCTGGTGGATGGCGAGATCCAGGTGAAAGGCGCTAATGTTTGCGCCGGTTACTGGCGGCGCGAAGAGGCCACCAACGCGGCCTTCGTGGAGGGCTGGTTCCGCACCGGCGACCTGGCCGTGCGCTCACCCGACGGCTATTACACCCTCTGCGGGCGCAAGAGCGACCTGATTATCTCCGGCGGCTTCAACATCTATCCGCGCGAGATCGAGGAATTCCTGGAAGAGCAGCCCGAGGTGGCCGAGGCCGCCGTGGTGGGCCGCTCCGACCCCATTCGCGGCGAAGCCCCGGTGGCCTATGTGGTGCTCAAGCGCGAGGTGGAAGGGGCCGAGCTGGCGCGCCGCTGCCGCGAAAAACTGGCGTCGTTCAAGACCCCCCGCGAGTTTCGCGCCGTGGAGCGGCTGCCCCGCAACGCCATGGGGAAAGTGCAGAAGCACCTGCTGTGAAGGGGTAGCCAATCTTCCCCAGCTCTTCATCACCGCGCTGGCCCGAGCGCGGATGCTACACCGCCGACAGAATGGAACCGTCGCTCGGGTGGCTGAGGATTCGCGCCATCCCGGCCGGTTACTCCGCGTACAGGCCCATGCGCTCCTTCACCAGTTGCACGGTGCTGTTGGCGATGGGCGCCACGCGCTCGGCGCCCGCGCGCAGCACGCCCGCCAGGTATGCCGGGTCGGCGGTGATCTGGCGGTAGCGCCGCTGGAACGGCTCCAGGTGGGAAATCACCATCTCGGCCACACGTTTTTTCAGATCGCCGTAGCGCATGCCGGTGAAGCGCGCCTTCATTTCCTCGTCGCTCGCCTCGCTGAACGCCTGGTAGATGGCCAGCAGGTTGAGCACGCCGGGGCCGGCGGTATCGAAATCCACCCCGGGGTTGGAATCGGTGGTGGCCCGCATGATGGTCTTGCGGATCTTCTCGGGCGGATCGAGCAGCGCCACCGCGTGGTTGGCCCCTTCGGCCGATTTGCTCATTTTCTGGGTTGGGTCGTCGAGGCCCATAATGCGCGCCCCCACCGTGGGCAGGCTGGTGCCGGGCACCACGAAGGTCTCGCCATAGAGCGAATTGAAGCGCTGGGCGATATCGCGCGTCAGCTCCAGGTGTTGCGCCTGATCCTCGCCGACCGGCACGATGCCGGCCTGGTAAAGCAGGATGTCGGCGGCCATCAGGACGGGGTACTGCAACAAGCCGTCGCCAACGGATTCCTGTTTCGCCGCCTTAGCCTTGTACTGCGTCATGCGCTCCAGCCAGCCCACTGGCGTCACGCAGGTGAGCATCCAGGCCAGCTCGGCGTGGGCGGGCACGGCCGATTGCACCATAATGGAGCATTGCTGGGGGTCGATTCCGGCAGCCAGGTAGAGCGCCGCAATCTCGCGGATTTTGGCGCGCAGCTCGGCCGGTTCCTGGTACAGCGTGATGGCATGCAGGTCTACGATGCAGAAAATGCACTCGTAGTCGCCCTGGATTCGCACCCAGTTTTTCAGCGCGCCCAGATAATTGCCGATGTGCAGGTTTCCGGATGGCTGCATGCCGGAGAAGACTCGTGTTTTCATGGTAGAGGAAGCGAGGGCAATTCTTTATCGTAAGCAATTTCGAAGTCACCGTGGAAAAGCTGGTGTATGGCGGCGATGGCTTGGCGCGCCTGGACGGGCGGGTGGTGTTGGTGCCGTTCGTGCTGCCGGGAGAGCGCATCCGCGCACGGGCGGAGCGCGAAAAGCCAGGACTGGTGCATGCGCGGGCGGTGGAAACCGTGGAAGCGGCGGCCCAGCGCGTCGCGCCACTCTGCCCGTACTTCGGCCGCTGCGGGGGCTGCCATTACCAGCACGCGGCCTACGAGTTCCAACTCGCCGCCAAGCAGTCGATTCTGGCCGAAGAACTGCGCCGCCTGGGGAAAATCGAAGTGCCCGGTGAGATCGCCGTGGTGGCGGCCCAACCTTTCGGCTACCGCAATCGCGTGCAGTTGCACGTCGAACACAGTCGCCTCGGATACCGCGAGGCGCGCTCGCACAAGTTGTGCGCGATTCGCGAGTGCCCCATCGCGTCGCCCACGCTGAACCAGGCCATCGCGGCACTGGCGGGGATGGCCGGCGATGGGCGGTGGCCGCGCTTTCTGCGCTCGCTGGAGCTGTTCACCGACGAGCAGGCTGTGCAGTTGAATGCTCTCGAAACCGATGCACCGCTCGCCCGCCGCTTCTTCGAATGGTGCGGCGAAACGATTCCCGGCCTGGTGCACGGCGCGCTCGATTACCAGGGCCGCTTTCGCGTCAGCCCGCGGTCGTTCTTCCAGGTGAACCGCTTCCTGGTGGATGCGCTGGTGCAGACGGCACTCGATGGCGCCGAAGGCGAAACGGCAGCCGACCTATACGCGGGCGTAGGCCTGTTTTCACTGGCCCTGGCGCGGCGCTTCGCGGAAGTGCAGGCGGTGGAATCGGGCGCCGGCGCCGTGCGCGACCTGGAATTCAACGCCCAGCGGGCAGGCCTGACGAATCTGCGCGCGCAGGTAGCGGGCGCCGAAGAGTACCTGGCCCGCCTCGACCGCGCACCCGATTTCCTGCTGCTGGACCCGCCGCGCACGGGCTTGGGCAAGACCGTGGTGGGCCGGCTCGCGGAGCTGAAGCCCCCGCGGATGACCATCGTCTCCTGCGATCCCGCCACCCTGGCGCGCGACTTGGCCGCGCTCCTGGCCGCCGGCTACCGCTTGGAGAAGCTGACGCTGGTGGACCTGTTCCCGCAAACCTTCCACCTGGAGACGGTGGCGCGGCTGGTACGGTGAGCGATCCGGAACGCAACCCGCCTCCCGCGGCGCGCGTTAAATCGACCAGTCCGGGGCGTTCCGGACGGGCGCTACGGCACTGGCGCTGAGCCGCTGGTTTCGCCGGCCAGAAACTGCTCTAACGCTCTTACAAGTTCCGGTATCCGGTAGGATGCGACATTCCAGACTTCGTCCAGGTCAACGCCGATGTAATCGTGGATCAGCACGTCCCGCATGCATTGCGCGCCACAGAGCCGAAGACCCGCAGGTTCTGGGCGCCATACCGGCGTGCCACAGCAAGGATTTCCTCCCGCCGCCTGACGCGCAGGGTTTCCAGGGTGAGCATGTCTCCATTGTGTGGCAATTCTGCCGGAAATGTCCCCTACAGCCGCACGATTTTCGCGTCCGGGAAGGCCTTCAGCGCATTGCGCGTATCCACGATCAGTCGCGAGCGCGCCACCAGGCCGGCGTAATCGAAGGACGAGTGGTCCGTCACGATCACCACGCAATCGGCCTCCGCGGCGGCCGCTTCGGGCACGGCCTTCAAGTCCAGGCCGTCCACGCGCAACGCCGGCACGAAAGGATCCGTGTAGGTGAGCCGCGCTCCGCGCCGCTTCAGCAGCATCATCACATCCAGCGCCGGAGATTCCCGCAGGTCGTCGATGTTGCGCTTGTAAGCCACGCCCATCACATGAATGTGCGATCCCATCACCGGTTTGGCCGCCTGGTTCAATGCCATCTGCACCTTTTCCACCACAAAGTGCGGCATCTGCCCGTTGATGTATCCCGCCAGCTCGATAAAGCGCGCTTCAATCCCCGCCTGCCGCGTCTTCCAGGAAAGGTAGAACGGATCGATGGGGATGCAATGCCCGCCCAAACCCGGTCCCGGGTAGAAGGGCATATAGCCGAACGGCTTGGTGGCCGCGGCGTCAATCACCTCCCACACATCGATGTCCATGCGGCTACACATCATGGCCATTTCGTTTACCAGCCCAATGTTGATCATGCGGAAGGTGTTTTCGAGCAGCTTCACCATCTCGGCCACCTGCGTGGAGCTCACCGGCACCACGTGCTGCAGCGCCTGCGCATAAAACAGCCGGCCCATCTCCGTGCAGGCCGGCGTCACGCCGCCCACCACTTTGGGGATGTTGGCGGTCTGGAACCGCGGATTGCCGGGGTCCACCCGCTCCGGCGAAAAGCACAGGAAGAAATCCGTGCCCACATGCAGGCCCGATTTCGCCAGCATCGGCAGCACCACTTCATCGGTGGTTCCCGGATAGGTGGTGGATTCCAGAATCACCAGCATGCCGGCATGGAAGTGGCGGGCCACCTCCTGGCAGGCCGACACGATATAGCTCATATCCGGGTCTTTGGTTTTGCGCAGGGGGGTGGGCACGCAGATGTTGATGGTATCCAGTTCCCCCACTGCCGCAAAATCCGCGGTGGCGGTGAGCTTGCCGCTCTCCACAAGCGGGGCCAGCATCGCGCTGGGAACGTCGCCTACATAGGAATCGCCGGCGTTCAAGCGGCGGGTTTTCTCGGGGTCCACGTCGATACCCGTAACGCTGAATCCCGCGCGGGCGAATTCCACTGCCAGGGGAAGCCCCACGTAGCCCATGCCGACAATCCCTACGCGCGCCCGCCGTTGGCGGATTTTATGTTGCAGCATTTCGGCGGTGGCGTGTGCTACGGCTGTTTCAGACATGTCCCCGCTATTTTCTCACAGGAAGAACTGTCCCTCCGCCACAATCTCGGCCGGGCCGGTGAGATACACGCTGCTCTCCCAGCGAAGCTCCAGCGCCCCGCCGGAGGTCCGCACCGACACCGGCGATTTGGCCATCCCGCGCGCCACCGCCGCTACCACCGCGCCCACCGATCCGGTCCCGGAACTCATCGTTTCGCCCGCGCCGCGTTCCCAGAAGCGTACGTCGAGGGTATGCTCATCCAGCGCGCGGAGGAAAGAGACGTTGGTGCGCCGCGGGAAATGCGGGTGCGATTCGATCTCCGCCCCCAGCGCGCGCCAGTCGAAATCGAACGTCGTGACCGGAACGGCGCATTGCGGATTGCCCACCGCCAGCAGGGTCACGTCAAGCGGTCCGCCATCCAGCGGCAGGAAGAAGCGTTCGGCTACAATCTCCGGCCGGCCCATATCCATCTCGAAGACGAAGGCCAGTTCATGCCGCTCCAGCAGGCGCAGGGTCTTAATTCCCGCGCCCGTGCGCACCCGCACCACTCCCGCCGCCAGGCCATGGCGAATCAGAAACGCCGCCGCGCAGCGCGTGCCGTTGCCCGACATCTCCGCCATGCCGCCATCGGAATTGTAGAGCTGGATGGCTCCCTCCGCTTCCGCGCCGGCCGGCGGCGTCACCACCATCCAGCCATCCGCGCCCACTCCCGTATGGCGGTCGCAAAGGGCGCGTGCCGTCTCCGCGCGCAAGCCGTCCAGCCGGTCCTCCGGCACGTCGGCCTCCCAGGTCAGCAGGAAATCGTTCCTGGTACCGTGCGCCTTGGTGAAGGGAATTTTCATGGCTCGGCTTCCACCACGACTGCCGTGCCGTACGCCAGCACTTCGGTGACGCCGTTCATGATCTCGGTGGCGTCGTAGCGCGCGCCGATCACGCCATTGGCGCCCAGTTCGGCGGCATGTTTCAGCATCAGGTCGAAGGCGTCGCGGCGGGTCTGCTCGCACAGGTCGCTGAACAGCGAGATATTGCCTCCCACAATGGTCTGCAAGCCCGCGCCCAGCGTGCCAAACAGCGAGCGCGAGCGCACGATGATCCCGCGTACCACCCCCAGGTTGCGCTTCAGGCGAAATCCCGGCAGATCGAACGCCGTAGTTACGTTTTCATGCGGTACCATGGTGACCTCCCGTCCGGTGATAGATCTCGACCACCGGCTCGTCCTTTTCCACAATCCTTAGTTCCTGGCGATAGCCGGCGCGCGCCACCGCCCGCTCGATGGCGTCGCCCTCTTTCACCACTGCCCACTCCTGCCAGAGCCACAACTCCGGCCGCTGCTCGGCGGCCACGAACGGCAGCCCGTTGCACACACTAAAAGTCTCGCTCAACGGAATGCCCATTTCGCGGTAGATGCCGAAGAAATCGTCGCCGCCCGAACTGACAATCCCCGATCCCCGCAAGTAGCGGGGGCTCAGGTAGTCGGCGGCAGCCTGCATCCAGGCGCGCCGCCCGGTGGAATTGGCGCGCGATTCGGCCCACGTGATCCAGTTCTCGGGCTGCGGATTCGCCACCCAGTGGATGCCGCCCGCCACAATGATCAGCAGGGCCGTCACGGCGCGCAGGTTGCGCGGCACCGCCATTACCAGGGCGCCGGCCGCCAGCGCCAGCAGGGGCAGCGCGGCCAGGCCATAGCGCGTGTTATACCAGGAGTGCGGCCACAGGTTGGGAACGAAGATGGGGCTGGCGCCCGAGTGCATATTGAGCACGTAGAACGCCGGCGGCAGAGCCAGCAGCGCCACCGGCCAGAAGACCCGCCGCACCAGCGCCACCACCGTCCCCGCCAGCGCCATCAGCGGCAGCCCCGGCCCGGCCACCAGGCGCACGGCGGTCTGATAGTAATAAAAGGCCGCGTCCCAATTGCCGTGCCCCGGATATGGTTTGCCGCCCTGAATCGCGGCCGCCGAGTAGGGGCCGCGGTAGAAATCCAGCGCGTCGCCAGTCAGGTACCAGTTGTGGGCCAGCCAATACAGCGGCCCGAGCGAGGCCACTGCCGCAAACAGCAGCGCCACCATCCACGGACGCGCCTCCCGCCACCCGCGATGCTCGCCGGGCCAGCGCTTCCGCCCGGCCGCCCACAAAAAGTAGGCCGTTGCGAACGGAATCAGGAACCATCCGTCGTAGCGCGTCAGGGCGCCCAGGCAGGCGGCCACCCCCGCGCCTACGGCGGCGCCCCATCCCAGGGTGGCGCGGAAGCGCACACTGAAATACAGCAGCGCCATCAGGCAGCCGAAGAAAATCCCTTCGGTCATGGGGATGGATTGCAGGTACAGCATGTTAGGGTTGAGCGCCACCAGCGCCGTGGCCGCCAGGGCCGCGGTATTGGAACGAAAGATGCGCTTCACCGCGGCAAACAGGAACACGCCCCCCGCCACAAAGCCGGCCGCCGGCGCAAAAGACCCCGCCAGGCCGCTGCGCCACAGCGAATCCACGGCCGCAAACGGCAGCGTCAACACGTGCAGCAGCGGCAGCCAGACCGAGCCAAGCTGGTCGTAGCCCGGAGTTTGGGAATCCACCATGCGCCGCGCCGCATTCAGGTGCGCCTCGGCATCCCCGTACCATAACAACCAGCCGTGCAACTGGAAAAACCATACCGCTCCGGCGCTCAGCAGAGTCAGGAAAAAGGCGCAGGCCAGCATTGCAAAGCCAGACTGCCGCGCCGCCCACGCCCATGGCGTGCCGTGGCTTTGGACCCGGACCCGGGTATTCGTACCGGCCTTTAAAACGCCGTGCAGGATTGGAACTCCTGAAACCGTGCGTCGATTTCCGCGCGCGTCAGGCTGCGGAAGCGGTCCACTCCGAACTTCTCGCAGCAGAAACTTCCCATCACCGAACCGTAGATCACCGCCCGCCGCAGCGCCGCCATGTCGAGGCTCGCGCCCGACGGTTCAAAGCCCTCTCCGGCCAGGTAGCCGATGAATCCGCCGGCAAAGCAATCCCCGGCCCCGGTGGGGTCGAAAACATCGTCCAGCAGGTAACCCGGCGCAATGAAATGGCAGTCGCCGTGGAACAGTACCGCGCCGTATTCGCCGCGCTTCACCACCAGCGTGCGCGGCCCCATTTTTAGAATGCGCGCCGCCGCCCGCCGCAGGTTCTGCTCTCCCGAAAGCATGCGCGCTTCGCTATCGTTGATCAGCAGGAAATCCCACTGGGCGATGGTCGCGAGCAGTGCCTCGCGGAAATCGCCGATCCAATAATTCATGGTGTCGCCGCCGGCCAGTTTCAGTTGCGGCATTTGCGCCCGCACGCTTTTCTGCAGCTCCGGCTGGATGTTGCCCAGCAGCAGATAACGCTCCCCGCGATAGGTCTCCGGCAGCTTGGGATTGAAATCGGCGAACACGTTGAGGTCGGTTCGCAAGGTGGTCCGGTCGTTCATATCCGCCGAGTACACTCCCGCCCAGAAAAACGTCTTCCCGGGGACGCGCTCCAGCCCGGCGAGGTCAATCTGCCGCGAGGCCAGGAAGTCCACGTCTTCGGCGGCGAAATCGTCGCCCACGATGCCCACCAGCTTCACCGGCGTGAAATAGGCGGCGGCCAGCGAGATATAAGTCGCCGCGCCGCCCAGCATGCGGTCGATCTTTCCATGCGGCGTCTCTACGCCGTCATAGGCAACGGAACCTACTACGATTACGGACATGTAACTGACGATTGTAGCAACCGGTCAGCGCGCTGCGAGGGCCTGCAGCTTGAGCACCGTGGCCCAATTGCGCGTGGTGACGGCATCGGCCAGGATGCGGCCCACCTCCGAGGCCAGGGGGCTTTCCAGCATCCCGTCGGGGCACCACAGGTAAGCCGCGCGGGTGCCCACGGCGAGCAGGCCGGGCGCCCAACTCCGTTCGGCCAGCGGCAGCAGCTTGGCGCGGTCAAGAGGCGCTTTAAGGACCGCGATCAACAGCCGCGAAGGGTCGGTGGCGGCGTCGCGCAGGGGATTTTCGTTGACGATGGCGGCCAATTCCTCCGCCGTAATCACCGTCACGCGCGAAGTGAAGCCGAAGCGCCCCGCAATGGCTTCCTCAATGCGCACCTCGGCCCGCTCGGGCCGCTCGCGGCGGCTGGTGAAAACCACGTTGCCGCTATTGAGCAGAGTGGCTACACCGCTATAGCCCAGGCCGGCCATCAACTCCCGCAAATCGGCCATGGGGACGCGCTTGGCGGTGCCTACGTTAATCCCGCGCAGAAGCGCAATGTGAGTCGCAGGCATGGGCAGCTACTCCGGAAAAATGGTTCGGGTGAGATCTTCGGCCTTGCGCTCGCGGGTAGCCTGCCAATATCCCGCCGCGAAGGCGGCCGCCGCCAGCGTCCAGACCACCACCGCCTCGGTATCGATGGCATGGCGAATTGCCAACGCACCCAGGCACAGGCCGCAACGGATCAGCCAGGCGTAGAAGTTGCTCAGTTTGCCGCGCCCCCTGCGCAGCATCACCAGCGATTGCGCCAGCAGAAACGCGCACCCTATGCCCAGCGAGCCGATCAGGCCGCGCAGGAAATCCATAGGCAAGGGCATGCCTCCAGATTACACCGTCGCAGCGAACTCGTCCGCCCAGCTATCGCGTTGTTGGCGCAGGGACTGCCTCGCGAAGCGGGGTTCCCGGCCCGGGAGGCATCAGCAGGACGATCAGCACCACCACCAGCAAAACCAGCACCGTCATGACATCCGGATCCATCGCTATCTATCCTTGGCCTACACGAATTCTGTAACCCGCGATAGCGATGAGAACGGGAACCGGGGAGCAAGTGCGCTTCGCCTGAGTTCTGCCTTCGAGTCCTGTAGGGTATGCCCAGTATAGCACGGGCCAGCGGCGGCCCTTCGGAATTGGGCCGCCGCCTCGTTTCCGCGCCGCCTCAAACCAGCAGCACGATCGTCACCGGACGGTGAGGGTGATGCCTCTCCGCAGCCACCAGCACTCGCGAGCGCTCCTGCCAGGCGCGCCGTACGAGTTCCTCGATGTGCGGCTCGCGGCTTTCGAAGCGCCGCATCTCCCCGCCCATGGTTTCGAGCGTGAAACTCTCGAAATCGCCGAAGCGGTCGAAGGCCAGGCTTTCGATTTTGCCCACAAAGTGCAGCTCGTTCTGCGGGTGCGGCTGCGGATGCCCTTGGGGCGCCGGCAGTTTCACGATGCCCGTCCCGCTCGGCTGAATCGCACCCGGATTGCCGCCCATGAAGGTGACGCGCCCGGCAATCTGGCTGAGGTAGCGCTGCATCACCGGATACCAGCGGTTGGTCGATGGAATCGCCTCCGCCACCCACTTCATGATCGAAAGGTACTCCTCCTCCGGCTCCAGCAGCAGCGCCTTGGTAGACACCGGGATGGTCAGCTTGAAGCTGCCGGTGGTGCGCCGCCATTGCCCCGTGCCGGGCTTCTGCGCCACTGCCCCGGCCACGTTCGTCCCCACCGTAACGGCTTGCGCAGCCACGCTGGTAATCTGCTGGACCACCGCCGTGTAGGTGTCGCCTTTGTGAATACCGGCTGGCAGATCCAGCGTCAGCAGGCCCGCAAATGTCACGCCCACGCCGGGCGGAATCGGAATGTAGGTGACGCCCCCGGCGGGGAATCGCAGGGTGTGCGCGTCGGTGGCCTGCAGCAGGTGAGTAGTGTACAAGCTGCTGGCCGTCGCCACAATCCCATCCGCACTTACCGCCGGCAGGTACACCTCTGCGAAGCTGCCGGCCGGGACGCTGCCCCACGCAATCATCAGTTCGTCCGGCGGCACGCCATCGGGCAGATCCGGCTGGGTCGGCTTCACCTCGAACGTCTGCGGCACGCGCCGCGATTCCGGATTGCCGGGGTTCGGCGAACCCACAAACGCCAGGTTCCGCTGCGCCAGCTTGTCGTTGTTCGAGGGATCGGCCCCCGCAGGGATCGGGTCGGGATCGTAGGCAATCTCCACGATCAGGCACTGGTGCGCCGCTACCATGAACCGCTGGATCGGGAACAGCGGGCTTACCGTGTCGAACGGCCCGTCTGCGCTCACCCCTGCAATGCGCTGCGGGTAATAGGTGTCGTTGGGCTGGTTGATGTCCAGCCAACAGCCGAAGAAATAGTCGGTTTCGCCGGAGCTGGCATCGATGTCGTGGCGGTTGAAATCGTCCTGCTGCAGATGTAGCTGTTGGCTCGGTAACTGCCGCGCCTGGGCGAAGAACGGAATGGTGAGGATTTCGTCGCCTTGCACGCCCAGCACGGGAATCGGCTGCCCCTCCGCGTTGGTGGCGCGCGCATAGGTGGTGCTGTTGTACGAAGCGTTGGTCTGCTGCGCCTGCCAGATGCGGAAGAAGACCCGCACATTGACGGCATTGGCCGTGTCGCGCAGCCGCACCCGCGCCACGGCGAAGTTGTACACCGGCAGCTTGGTGACCGGATCGGTGGGCTGCAACTGCAACACCTCGGAACCCTCATCCTGCGGCATGGCGTCGAAGTCGGCGCGCGTGGTGCCCACGTTATTGCGCAGGTTGGTGACCGCGGCGGTGATGTAGTTGATGGCAATCTGCGAGGCTGTGCCGGTGGTCGCGGGGCTTTCGCCGAAGATCGTGGTTCCGGGCTCCACCTGAAACACGCGGATGTCCTGGCTCAGATACCACGGCTCCGGCGGAGTGAGCGTCTGATCGCCATGCAGGATGAATGGATTCGGGTTGGGAGTCAGGGTGATCACCGCGCTGTTGGTCACCTTCTTCCCGGAGGCCGTAAAGGTTGCGTTGAGGGTTGCCTCCGTGGCGGAGGCGCCGAACACGCTGTCGTCCACAAAGGTGATCGAGTACGGGAACGTGAAGCGCTGCGGCGTGGGAGGCAGGGTGGGATCCTGCGGAATCACCGGTCCCGCAAAGGCGATCAGCATGTGCCCGGGGAAGGGCGACGGAACCGTGGGCACAATCGGCGGGCTGGCCAGTTGCGCACTCGACATTATGCCCATTTCCGCCGGCGTGTAGCCTTCCACTACCACGTAAAACGCCGGATTGAACACCGCGTTCGTGGGGGGCATGCCGTGCACGTAAGTGTCGATCTCGCCGGTGCTGAAGGTGCTGTTTTCGAGGATGAAGAAGCAGTCCTGGCCGGCGATCTGCACCGCTACGGCATCGGACGAGATGCCGTTGGCGATCACGTAGAGGTTCCAGGCGCCGGTGGCCAGGTTCGCCGGAATGTCGATGGTGCAGGATACCAGGTCGTCCGGCACGGTGGTGCCCGTGGCGATGCCCATGGTCGAGAAGTTATAGCTGCGTAAGTAGACCACCTGGTTAGTGCCCGACTGCACCAGCTTCACGATGGGGTAATTGGTGGCCATGTTGCCGTCGTCGCCATAGGCCACCGCCTGGGTCAAGCCGTTGAGCTGCGTCCCCGAAAGGGTATAGCTGTGGCCCGTCACCATGGGGTTGGGCACTGAAATGTTGGCCGGCTTCCACGCTGGGTTAGGCGCGCTGGTGGCGGGGTCGGGCGTGTAAAGATACAGAGTCTGGCCCTGCGCGCTCACCAGTAACTGCCCGGTGGGCAAAACCAGAAACCAGAGCTGAAAGGTATATGTGGTGGATGGGATGGGCGGCTGCACATCCAGATTGGGTATGGGGTTAGCGCTGCTGGAGGGATCGTACTCGAGGAACGTAACGCCTTGGGAGAAATAATCGCCTTGGTCTGCAACAGCCGACCCGCCCACGCAGATCACCTTGCCGTTGGGCATCACACACGCCGGGGCGTCGATGGCCGTAAGGGTCGCCCAGTTCCCGTTGCCGGAGGTGTCATTCGGAAAGGACGGCGCCGCCGTCCAGGTTCCCGGTTGCGTCGGATCGCTGGCCGGGGTGTACAGCGCGTTTTGTCCGGTGGCGCCGATCGCAAACAAAGTCCCGCTGGGCAGCACCACCGCGGGGCCGACCTCATAGACCAGCGCTCCGAGCAGGTACTGAAACACCAATTGATCCGGCGTCGATCCGGCCGTCACCCACTTATCGAGCGAAGGCAGATACTTCTCGCTCTTGGGAGCGTTCTGCACCTCGACGGTTGCCACGGTGCCGTCCTGCAGCAGCGTGAACCCCTCTTCTTCCGGGGCATCATTTTTGGTGGTGCTGCTGACCGCGCCGAACTCCAGTCCCGCCTGAACCCAGCTATTGTCGTTGGGGTCCCAAACGGCAGTCAGATTGGACCACGTCGAAGGCGGCTCGGTGGTGCTGGCGCCGCCCAGCAGCACCCGTCCGTCGGGCAGCACACTGGAACTGGCGTCGCCCCGCACGAATTGAAATGCCGCCGGCTTGACGATCTGCGACCATTTATTGGTGGTTGGGTCGAAGGTCTCGCCCAGCGGCGAATCGTTCTGTCCTGGTGGGTAGGCCGGATCGTCGGAATACTCGCCCCCGATGGCGAACACCCGCCCGTCGGCCAGCACGCCGGAGCCGAAGTACTGGCGCGCGTTGATCATATCGATCTCCGCCGACCAGTTGGGGTGCGAATAGTCCCCCTGCGTGTTAGGGCTCATGCGCAGCCATTGTTTAGCATTCTCTAGGTCGAACGGCGTGTTGTTGGCGTTGTGAATCAGGACTGAGCCGTCGGTCAGCAGGATCATGATGTCCGCGCCAAACGTACCCGTGGATGTGTTGGGGGCATTGAACGTTGCCCAGGAACCAGCCATTTTGCGTTTCCTCCGAGCGCGGACGCCTCAAGGCATTTCTCGCGCATTCGGGGATTAGTGCGCGGGCGGGCTATAGCGTTGCAAAGGCGCTAGGCTTTTACGCGGCCAGGGTACCGGTGTTTACTCGTGTTACTTCTGGTTGAGCGCCCACGCGAGGCCTTAGGCGTTTCCGCCGCCGGCTACTTACATTCCGGCGCCGGTACGTTGCCGCCGAGATCGCCCGCACTTTATGCTTCTCCATCGCGCCATTCAGACTCGCGAGATCCGTTTTCGCAAGCTGGTTCCAACTCGTCACGGCAATTGTCAGATCCTTGCAGTAACTTTCGTAAGCGGTCTGCATCACGGGCGTAGGGGCGGCGTCCTGCCCGTCGCGCACCCGCAGCGCTTTTTCGGGCTTGAAAAGGAAGGCCGTGTAGGTGGAAACCGCGCGGTCGATCTGGCGCAGCGGCGTCAGGTCGTCCAGAATCCAGAAGGCCCGGCCCCGCTGGTGGTGGGCATGTTGAGCTGCAACGAATTCCAGTGGTCGCCTTCATCGAAGGAAACAAACGCGGCGTTCTCCGTTCCGGCGTAGAGCAGTCCCTTGCGCGCCGGGTCTTCGCGCACCACGCGCGCAAAGCAACCTTCAGGAATGCCGGCGTCGGTCTCCTGCCGCGTCTTGCCGTAATCGTGGGTGCGGTAGAAGTGGGCGCGGAAATCGTTCTCGTCATGCCGGTCGATGGCGGCGTAGGCCGCGGCCGCGTCGAAGTGCGAAGCCTCCACGATGCTGATTTGCGTCAGCGGCCCGAGCGCCGCCGTCGCGCGTAAGCGCGATGATGCCGTTGTTGGTGCCGGCCCAGATCACCCCCGCCGCCACGGGTGAGGGCGCAAAGGCGTTGATGGCCGCGCGATTATTCGGACGGATGGTCTCCTGCTGCTCCTGCGCGCGTCCGCGTGCCGGCAGCGCGGGCTGCCCGTTGGCGCCGGCATCGGCGCAAAGAGCGAGACGCAGGCAGCCGCAAGGATAGCGCAAGGGTAACGGAGGGGCATACCCGAGATGGTCCTCCGAATCGCAGCGGTAGTGGTGGCAGGTGGTTCGCCCGCTCCGCCGGCGGCTCAAGAACTGGAATACCGCAGCCCGATGCGGCGCACCAGGTCGGAGAACCGCGGGTCCTGATGGATCGGCTGAAACGCCGACGCCACCTGGAGGAGAATCAATCCGCCTTCACGCTGCCGATAAGCGTTTTCCAGCCACTCGAAGGCCGCGTCTTTCTCTCCCAGAGCCGCGTAAACCTGGGCCACCACCATCGCCCGGCCGTCCTGCGGACTGGCGGCTCTCAACAGCTTTTGTAGAATCGCCTGAGTCTGGTCCGTCTGCCCGGCAAGAGCGTAAATGCGGGCCCGCACCGACTGGGCCCAGGTCGGGTCTGCGTTCAAGTCGAGAGCCTTCCCTGCCTCCAGGATGGCTTCCTGGTACTCCTTCTTCCCGGCGAACGCTTCCGCCAGGTAGAGGTGCGCCAGCGGAAAACCGGGATCCAGTTCCAGCGCGCGTTGCGCGTGGCGGATCGCTTCGTCGTTGCGCCCCAGGTACGTAAGGAGTTGGCAGGTGTCGGTCTCCACGATGGTCGAAAGCGGATCGTTTTCCTGCGCCCGGCGCTCTTCGTCGAGCGCCTCCCCGGACCTTCCGCGGGCCATCAGCCAGAATCCGTACCACTGGTGAGCCGTTGCGTAGTTGGGATTCAATTCGAGGGCCCGCTGGAACTCCCGTTCGGATCCCGGCCAATCCCACTCGTATTGCATCAAAACGAAGGCCAGCGAAGTGTGGGCCTCGGCCAGAGAGTCGTCGATCTCCAGCGCCTGCAAGGCACTGGCCTTGGCTTTGGTCATCGCCTCAGGCCGCGGCATGGTGGCGTTGGCCAAGGAGCCGAGCAGGGCGTATGCGTCCGCCAACCCCGCGTATGCCTGCGCGTACCGCGGAGCACGCGCGATGGCCTGGTTGAAGTAGTCGATGGCCCTCAGAATCCCACTCTCTGTGCGCTTATTCCAGAAGTATCGCCCTTCGAGATACATCTCCAGGACTTTTGGATCGAGAGGAACCGCGTTGGCCGCCCGCGCACTGGCCGCCGGCGTCAGCTTCAGCCGGATTTCGGCCGCAATCGCGCTGGTTACGTCGTTCTGCAAACTCAGAATGTCGGTCAGGTTCCGATCGTAATCCTGAGCCCAGAGGTTGGTCTGGTCATTCACCCGGATTAACTTCGCCGTAATCCGCACACGTCCGGCGTCGCGGCGAACGCTTCCCTCCATGATGTAATCCACCCCCAGCTCGCGGCCGATCCGCCGCGCATCTTTCCTGGTGTCCTTATATTGCATGGAGGAAGTGCGCGCGATCACCGCCAGCCGCGCCGGTTCCAGGCTGCCGAGCTGCGTGATCATCTCCTCGGTCAGGCCATTGCTGAAATAGTCCTGCCCGGGATCGCCGCTCAGGTTCACAAACGGCAGAACCGCCAGGCGAATCTTTTCCCGCTGCGGGGCGGGAGAGCGCCTGCCCTCGACCCCGAACCAGACCGCCACCAGCAGCACGGTTGCCATGGCCGCCCGGACAACCGTCCGGTAGGCCTGCCGGGACTTCGGTTCCACAACCGGCTCGTCGGCATCCACCTGGTTCACCGTCGCGGAGAACCGGTAGCCGCGGCGCGGTACCGTCTCGATCGGCGAGCGCTGATCCGCCCCGTCGCTCAGGGCCCTCCGCAGGGTGGCGATGTTCTGGACCAGGGTGCCTTCCTCAACGAACGTGTCCGGCCAGACCCGTTTCAGCAGTTCGTCCTTGGGCACCACGTGGCCGCTGTTCTCGACCAGCGCCAACAGTGTCTCGAAGGCCTTCAGAGTCAACGGCACCGGCTGGCCCCCGGCGTAGAGGACCCTTTCGACGGGGTCCAGGCGGAAACGGCCGAACTCGAAGAAGTGCTCTCTTTTCTTGCGGATCATCCGTTTCAGAAATCTTTCACAACAATTTCGCCGCGCCTGCGGGACATACCGCCAGGTTTCGCCCTAGTCTGTTCCGAGCGGTGGCATATCCGCCTCATTTTACGTGAGGCTACCCGCTCGAACAAGGAGGGGACGGCTCATGAACATGCAGGAAGTCGCGCGGATTGCGAGTTTAGTACCAGGCCTGCCGGCGGGCTACCAGACGGTTTTGAGCGGAAGGAGAAGGTCGAAAATGACCAAAACGGTCGGCCTGCTCGCCTTGACTCTGGCGGCGCTTCCGGCGATGGCTAGCTCGATCACATTTACCATCAGCGCCACGGCTACCGGCTCCTTTAGCGGCGGCTCGCTGAATGGTGATACCTTCACCAATGCCCTTATCACTTTTATCCAGACCACGGATACCACGGACATCAGCTCTTCGACGTGCGGCTATCCCTGCTCCCCTGACGTGGCTGGTAACACGGTCACCATAGCGGGCCTGGGTACCGTGACGCTCTCCGGCGACACGTATTTCTTCGACAACGCCATCAACATCGTCGGTATTACCAACGAAAGCGGTTCAGCCTACCTCGGCGCGGACGACGGGTCGGTGTTCGGCTCCTACACGTTGACCACCCTCCTGGCATCGGCATCCTACCCGATCTACAGTGGCTCCGCGGTCTCGGACGTAGCCACCAGCGGCGGCAGCCTGTCGATCACCTCGTTCGGCGACAGCGCCACCTTTCAGGCCTGCGCGGGATGCGCGGTAGCCAGCACTCCGGAACCCGGTCCGCTTGGGCTGGTATGCGTCGGAGCTATCCTGCTGGCCGCGGGTCTGTTTCGGTGCCGCCGCGGGTCTACGGCTTGCGTGCGGCCGTGAACCAGTTCGATTCGGAGCCGCCCTCCACCACGAAATTCATCCCGATGTTCAGGAACTGGATCACCGCAGCGTGCGCATCCTGGTTGTCGTGC
>Ga0335074_10005195_pt1 | contig 18006 bp, 13 predicted proteins | sample Lox_Sample_23_FD_206715 | JGI IMG/M metagenome (GOLD analysis project Ga0335074, IMG submission 206715) | Soil microbial communities from Loxahatchee National Wildlife Refuge, Florida, United States - Lox_Sample_2.3 | ecosystem: Environmental > Terrestrial > Soil > Wetlands | place: USA... | reverse complement strand
AGCTCAGCCTGTTTGTGACCGATGAGGCGAGTGCCATTCAGTGGGTCCGGCGCGAGCTTCAGCAGAAGCCACGCAGCTTCCAGGACCTCCAACCAACCTTCATGCGCGAGATCCAGAACTGGGCGAGGCACGAGCAGACTGTCGAGCTTAAAGAAATCCTTCGTCAGAACTGCCTTGTCTACGATGGTGCCGGCCCAGTGCCGAGCCAAATCCATTCCTACCTGTCGTCGAACTTCAAGGAGCTTCGCAACTTGGAGAAGGACGATCCGGCATTGGTCGCCAAGGCGACAGACCGCTGGTATGTGCCTGACCCGAGCAAGCAGATAGACTTGGAGAAACTCCGCGAAAGGTCGCTGCTGAGCGAATTCGAGGCATATAGAGCCTCGAAAGAACGCAAGCTGAAGCTGTTTCGCTCCGAAGCGGTTCGGGTGGGCTTCAAGGCGGCATATGACCGGCAGGACTACAAGACTATCATCGACGTCGCCGCCAAGGTCCCCGAAAGCGTCCTGCAAGAGGACGAGAAGCTGCTGATGTACTATGACGTCGCCAGCATGCGCCTTGGTGATGAGTGAGGTGATGCATGCGAGCCGGCGAGTGGTGGCACAGCGCAGACCACGATGAACCCTGCCGGATCGTCGAGACCGATGCGCTTTGGGGTAAGGCGACCTGCCTCGTCTGGTTGCCGCGCCGCAGTACGGCTATACGCGTTCTTCAAAGCCGACTGGAGCCGCTAAAGGCATCCGACGACAGGTTGCTCCACCGGTTAGCATATGTGAGCGCAGCCGCGCGCATCGCCGATGCGCTGGAGCGCGACGCGCTGGTGGCACCGTTGGAAGGTTCCGTCATCCCGCTGCCGCACCAGCTTTACGCCCTCCAGCGGGCGATCTCCGGCGACCGTATCCGCTACCTGCTGGCGGACGAAGTGGGGCTCGGCAAGACGATCGAGGCCGGGTTGATAATCCGGGAGCTGAAAATCCGTGGCCTCGTGAAGCGCGTGCTGGTCGTTGCCCCCGCCGGACTGGTGCTCCAGTGGCAGTCGGAGATGAAGACGCACTTCAACGAAGATTTCCGGCTGGTGCTGCCGGGAAACTTCGCCGCTCTGCGGCAGGCAGCCGGGTTCGACCAGGATGCGAACCTCTGGCGGTTGCATGAGCAGGTCGTGTGCCCGCTGGACTCGGTCAAGCCGCTCGATGCGCGACGCGGCTGGAGCCAGGATCAGCTTGCCCGTTACAATCGGGAGCGGTTTGAGGACCTCATCGCCGCCGGCTGGGACCTGATCGTTGTCGATGAAGCCCACCGGCTTGGCGGCAGCACGGAGCAAGTTGCTCGCTTCAAGCTTGGCGACGCACTCGCCCAGGCGGCGCCATATCTGCTGCTGCTTTCGGCGACCCCGCATCAGGGAAAGTCTGATGCCTTTCGGCGCTTGATCAGATTTTTGGACTCGGACGCATTGCCCAGCGATGATGCGATCTCGCGGGACGCGGTGATGCCCTACGTCATTCGCACGGAGAAGCGCCGGGCCATTGACGTAAGCGGCGACCCGCTCTTCAAGCCTCGCTTTACCCAGATGGTCCCGATCGATTGGGGCGCAGGGCACGTCGAGCAGCGCGCGCTGTACCAAGCCGTTACCGAATATGTCCGCGACGGCTACAACCGCGCGCTGAAGGAGAAGCAGACGGCCGTCGGGTTCCTGATGATCCTGATGCAGCGCCTGGTGACATCCAGCACCGCGGCGATCCGGACCGCGCTCGAACGTCGGCTCGAAGCGCTGGAGCTTCCCCAAGGCCAGCTTTCACTCTTTCCCGAGGACATGTTCGAGGATTGGTCGTCGCTGGATGGCCAGCAGCAACTCGACACGATCCTGAAAGCCCGCCTAAAGGCGGTGAAGGACGAACGCAAGGAGGTGGAGCTATTGCTCTCAGTCGCCCGCCGCTGCGAAGCGGCCGGGCCGGATGTAAAGGCGGAGGCTCTACTCGACCGCATTCGGCATCTGCACCGCGATGAGAACGACCCGAGTCTCAAAGTCCTGGTGTTCACGGAGTTCGTCCCGACGCAGGCAATGCTGGCGGAGTATCTCGGGAGCCGTGGTTTCAGCACCGTTTGCTTGAACGGCTCGATGGACCTTGAGGAGCGGCGCCAGGTTCAGCGCCGGTTCGCCAGCGACACGCAGATTCTCATCTCGACCGACGCAGGTGGCGAGGGTCTAAACCTTCAATTCTGCCACGTGGTCGTCAATTTTGACCTGCCCTGGAACCCGATGAAGCTGGAGCAGCGCATCGGCCGCGTGGATCGCATCGGGCAGAATCATATCGTGCGGGCCTTGAATTTTGCGCTCGATGGCACGGTTGAACTGCGCGTGCGCGACGTGCTGGAGGAAAAGCTCCAGCGCATCCTGGAAGAATTCGGCGTCGACAAGCTGGCGGATGTCCTCGACTCGGAGGAAGGCGGCGTGTCCTTCGAGCAGTTGTTTGCGCAGGCGATTGTCGCACCGGAGAAGGCTGAGCAACGGGCTGCTGAATTGGCGAACGAGATTCGGCGGCGTGCCGAGGAAGCGCAAGCCGGATCGAGCTTGCTTGCGGCCACCGAGCGGCTCGACCCCATGGACGCACAGAGGATCGCCAATCACCAGATTCCATTCTGGACCGAGCGGCTCACGGTGGAGTTCTTGCGGAGCCAGGAGAGTCAGGGTGCTGCGGTCCGAAAGACCAATCCAGGCTACTATCTCCAGTGGCCCGACGGCAGCGCCGTGCGCGGTGCCGTCTTTACCCGTGGTGAGGCCGAATGCCCGGATGCCACGCTGGTATCCCTTGATGACCCACGCGTGCGAGCCCTTACGACGAGCCTGCCTGTCTTTGCGCCGGGGCAGCCGATTGCCGCGATTGCGGTCCCTGATATCTCGGACAAGATTGGTGGGATTTGGTCCCTCTGGCGGGTAAGCCTCCAGACCGTCACGGGGCGGGAGCAGCGTTGTATGGCGATCTTTCTGACTGAGGACGGGCGGTCCTTCTTGCCGACCGCACGGGCGATCTGGGATCGCCTGATCAATCCGCCGACCGAACTGCGGCGGGAGGACAACGACCTCGAAGGTGACGGCGCTATAGTGGCCTACGAGGCATCGCGGCGCGTAGCCGAATTGCAAGGCATGTCGGTTTTCGACGAGTTGGCATCGACGCATCGGCAAAGCATTGCTCGCGAACGCAAGAAGGGGACGCATGCGTTCGCAGGGCGCCGTCGAGCCGTTGAACGCATCGGTCTGCCTCAGGTCCGTGCCCACCGGCTGCGTCAACTGGACGCGGACGAGCGCGCGTGGGCGACGGACCTCTCCGCGCGTGAGGCGGTGCTACCCGACCTCGCAGCAATCTTGCTGGTGCACGTGGTGCACGCTGGAAGACAACAATGAGTGCGGCTGAGCAAGAACCGAGCGGATGGCGGGCGCCGATCCTCGCGCAGTTTTCCCGTGAAATCGCCGCGGTCGCTCGTCTCACGATCGTCGCTGATCCTGATGAGTTGCTCACTGAACCAGGCACTATCGAGGGAATAAGAAAGCGAGGTTTTGAGATCGTTCCGTTCGACGATCATGTCGCCTTTCGGTATGCCTACGAGCGACGCTTCCGGCAGGTTTGGGATACTGGTGCGAGCACCAATCTGGTCGTGGTGCTTCGGGCATCCCGGTCAGACTTGAACGAGCTTCCCTTCGACCTCCTTGAGCAAGCGAGGCGCGACCGGCGCCTGCTGTCGTTCAGCTTGGGCGAGATCTTCCCGTCACTGGCGCCCCACGTCTTGGCGGAGCTCGATCGCGCTGATTTGGACGCGGTGCATGTGGCCCAAGACCTGTATCAGCCAGGGACTCTCGGCGAGAATGCAAGTCGCGATTTCTTGCTGCGCAACGTCTTTCGCATCGACTCTGCCCAAATCCACAACGAGGTAGACCTCCTGCGTGCCCTCCTGAGGCATCACTACGCAGCAAAGATTTTGCCGGACTCGCTTGCAGACAGATTCATCCGGCTGCTACGCGTCTCGCCGCGCTTCCAAACCTGGCCGTTGGAGGCAATCGTGCCGAGCCGCGTCAAGTTCTTCGAGTTCCTCCAAGAGCGATGGCCGATCTTCCTGCAACGTCGAATAGTGTCAGGGTCTTCCGAAGTCCATGAAACTCCGGAGCCGTATGGTCTGCGGCAGCCGGGACCGGTCGATCTACCCTTCGACCATGAGGACGTGCGGGTTTATATGGACAACCTGTTCACCGACGGATTGCTGATGCCGGCCAAAGGCATTCCGCAATCGTCTGTGAGTGGCACCTGGATGGTTATAGGCGTCGCGGGTGCTCCATCGGAAGATCAAGCAGAGCGTCTCCGGAGATTGCTTTTGCTACACGAGGCTCACGAGCCAGGCAGTGGTGCAGACCACCATGAATGGATACAGGTGGCAGCACGCTGGGCCGAGATTATTGCTGCGAGATGGGCGGTCAGCGATTCCGTGGATATCGACGATGTTCGCAGATTCGAGTCTGCCCACGACCGCATCCAGGAGCGCTTTCGATCCTGGCTGATCTCTCATTACGCAGCATTGCACAGCCTTTCCTATCTCCCGCGCCCTGTAATGCTGCACCAGGTTCCGAGATACCTGGCCCATCGCGCATTGACCAACGGCAGTAGCCGGTTGGCCGTCCTTGTCGTCGATGGCCTCGCCATGGACCAATGGGCGGTCATTCGCCAACAGATCCAGGATCAACGCAATTGGGTGTCGGATGAGTCCGGGCTTTTTGCCTGGATTCCGACGCTAACATCCGTGTCTCGACAGTCGATCTTCGCTGGCAATCCACCCTTCTATTTCGCAGCGAGTCTCGATACGACCCGAAAGGAGGAACAGCACTGGAAGCGTTTCTGGGAGGATCGCGGCGTGCGGCAGGACGCCGTGGCATATGTCTGTCAGGGCACGCAAGAGACCGATCAATCGCTCATCACTCGCGCTCAGGAGGCGGTTGACCAGTCTCGCTGCCGCGTATTGGGGATCGTTATGGGAACGATCGATCAGATGCTGCACGGCACGGTCACTGGGACAGACGGTCTCCATGCGAGCGTTCGCCATTGGGGTCTGCGTGGCGCACTCCGCAATCTGATCGAGAACCTTCTTGCCGGAGGATTCGAGATCGTCCTTACGGCAGATCATGGGAATGTAGAAGGTGTTGGTATAGGAAAGCCGAACGTGGGCGTGACGGCGGAAGAACGCGGCGAGCGCGTACATGTGTTCCGAGATCACAATCTGAGGTTCCGGATCAGCGAGACTTATCCAAGGTCCATCGAATGGCCGAGTATTGGATTGCCGGAGGATTATCTCGCCTTGATGGCTCCAGCGGGAGGTGCCTTCATCACCAAAGGAAGACGGACCGTGGCTCACGGGGGCATCTGCCTGGAAGAAGTGATCGTACCATTTGCGCGGATAACGAGACCGTCATGAGCTTAAGAGAGAGGGCGAATATCGGCTTTGACCGGCGCATCGACATCGAATGGCTCGATGCGGCGGCGGGACGTGTCGCAGCCGGCTACGGACCCACTGAGATCCGGGAGTTTCTGTGGGGCATGTTGAACGGTGTCGTTGGTGGCGACACTGTGCACAGTGCGCGCGGCAAGACGCTGACGGTGCTCATGCGTATCTGGGTGACCGTACCTCCTGCTGCCGAACCTCTGCGTGATGCGGCGATAAAGCGCATTTCGTCCGCGTCACCTGGAGAGAGGCTCGCGATCCATTGGGCTATGAGCGTTGCCTGCTACCCATTTTTTGCTGAGCTGGCAGCGCAGACCGGAAAACTGCTTGCCTTGAATGGGCAGGCGAGTCTTTCGCAAGTTGTCAGGCGAATGACGGAAACGTGGGGCGATCGTTCAACCTTGCCGCGGGCCATTCAGCGCATCTTGCGGTCAATGGTTCAATGGGGCGCTCTTTCCGAAGGTATTGAGAAAGGCATCTTCATGCCCCCCGAGCAGCGGGTGATGGTGTCGGATGGGCTAGCCGAGCTGATGGTCCGAGCAATCCTCGTAAGTCACGGTCGCGGGTTGGCACTTACCCAAGCAACCTCGCACTCCGCACTTTTCCCCTTCGACGTGAAATTGAATGCGTATGGTGCGAGGAATAGCGACCATCTAAGTGTGGCGCGTCAGGGCGACCGGTCCGAATTTGTTGAGCTGACAGCGCCCTTCGCGAAAAGCATGCGCTCTGTGACGGGTTGAATTGGTCCGGTGGATGCCGGACGGGCGACCTCGCCGTATGTCGGAAGACGCAAATTGCCTGCATGTTGTCGGGTGAACGCTAGGTGGAGCCATCATTTTTGTCAGGCAATTATCCACCGACAGGCCGTGAGGCGAGCCCTGAGTGCGGCTGAATGCATGCATGGCCGGCCGAACGTTGAGCGTCGAGTAGCCCGCGAGGCTGATCTTGCAGATTCAATGGCGAAATCGGGACTTTTCGATCCCCAGTATGCAGACTTCGGCCTAACGTTCGTCGGCTCCCGACCGGTCCACAATGTCAGTCCGAGTTGGTCGACGGATCCGCTAAAGTGGGCGTGAAGGGAAGGAACGCGTGCAGGAGAAGCAGAGGACGCTGCCCATCGGGCCGGGCATGGGAGCTCTCGCCCACGAAGCCCCGTTGACTGTACCGCGGCGACGTGGCGAGGCAGTCCGCTGTGCGACCCACATTCATTAGATAGGCATTGACGTCGGCCATTGCGGCCGCGCCATCGTGCCGGAGCACATAAGCAGCCATGAAGCACAGCTGTCGCCCACGGCCGTAACGTTCAGTGATGAAGCGGTCCATTCCCCTAGTGACGTAATCCCTGCGCAGGGTGCGATTAGGTGCCTGAAGCGGATCGAGCCGTTTGCACTCGATGATCGCGCGCAGAGTCATCACGCCGCCGTCGAAATGGGCAAGAATCAGGATGACGTCCGGTTCCGTGTCCGGGAGCCGCAACGTCGGGTCCGACCGCTCACCGGGCGTCTCGACAACCTCGATGTTACCGAGGGACAGGGCCTCGACGGTCGCGCGGATGCCCTGTGCAAGCGCACCATTCATCTGCTCCTCCTCCTCGTCAATGGTGGGAGGTGCGGCGGTCGTGATGGCTACCTTCCACCCTTCGAAAAGAAAGTGGACGACGGCGTTAGTCAGAAGCGGATAGTTGATGAGGTCCGGCGGAGTACCGATACCGGAACGTCCGCCGAGCGGAATTCCACTCATTGCGGTAACAGCCCACCTAACGGTGACGACGCCTCCCTTGTTCCGGACGCCTCCAGGGCGTCGCCGAGGCATTTGTCTGCATCGGAGAGCCCGGTACCGGGGGACCAATACCGGCGGGCAGAGGGCTTGATGATGAATATCTCATCGCCGGCGTAGATACGGAGTTGTCGTGTCAACCGAAGGCTGTCCCAGATCGAGAGGCGAAACCGCCGGCCGAGATTGGAAATCATGTCATTCAGCGACTCGCTGAGCTGGTTGTCGCGAATTTCCCCGGTTCGCCCGGGAGCAAAGCGGAGCACACGCAGCGGGCTGTCGCTTGTGCCGATTAACACCTCAGCCGCAAACCCGGGGCGCCCGTCGAGGCGCCGCCAGGGGTTGATTACACCAAGAAAGGCCCGAGCGTACGAGTGCAGTTCACCACGCGAGGGGAAGCGCTCCGCGCCGTCGCGCTGCTCCACGTACTCGCGGGCGGCCCTCATTGCACCGTCCCGGACGACGATCCTCTCCTGCTTTGACAGATCGAGGAGATCGAAGACGGTTTCGTCAAGTACGCGTTGGTTCGCCACATTATCCGCTTCACAAAGGGCGTTGAACGCCGCTGCCACCGCCGAAGCGGTTGGGGAAGCGGCCTGTGCTGCGGACGGAAACGGGATCTGTAGAAGATCTTGGCGGAGCAGTTTCCGCTTATGGACGCCGAACTCAGACGCCGTGAGTAGGATGTGCCAAGCCGGCACGCTCGACGCGAGCACGCCGGCCACGCACATGACCCTTTCCAGTGCAACCCCGACCAATGAGATCCCGTAGTAGGATTCCGTGTAGACAAGATCGCGGTCACTGAAGCCAATAGACAAGCGCCCGCCCCGGGCGCCTTCACCGATCAACACCAATGGCGCGCGATAGATGTCGCGATCGCGCGGCCGGTGGATCAGTGGCAAATCAAATGCTGGAAGAGCATCGGCATTTATCCTGGGCCTGAGCCGCCCGGACCCGAGAAGGGGCAGCCCCAGCAAAGCTGACGCATCGTTCCGGTCACCCAGCAAAAGTTGCGCGCCCGTCGTCAGATCGCTGCCCCACTCTCGGAGAGCGTTCTCTAGAGTTGGATTGTTTTTGGAGAATCGGCGCAGCAGCATGCGGTCGCGGCTAGTGCCGAACGCTGCCACCTTCAGCGACGGATAGTCGGCCGAAAAGGCCTCCAACGGCAGCATGTGTATGTCGTCGGGCGAAACCTCGAAGCAACGCGAGCGCGAGAAAGCCGGTGTCCACGGCACCTTGATGATAGGCACAACCTCAGGATCTCGTTGCAGTGGGAGACGACCCAGCAGAACTACGGCCGGGTAATCGGCCGTCGGGAAAAGCTCATCGCGCAGTGAGGAGAGATCTACGATTGTCGCTGGCGCGGCAGTGCGCAAGAGCGCCGCGCATGCCCTTCGGCTCGCCGCCGCGCGCGAGAAAAAAGGGGTCGCGCGCATGACGACGCCAAGCCGGGCCCGCTCATGGCCGAGTGCAAGCGAACGCCAGACGAATGCGAAATCAGCGCTACGTGGCGGCAGACGGCGTCTGTCGATCCAATCCAGTTGGGGTTGCGGCCCAGAATAAGTCCAAGGAGGGTTACCGAGCACCACATCGAAGTTTCCGGCTGCAATTGGGGGCGGCAGTTCCCCCAACGCATCGGCGACGAAGAGTGTCCGCCCAATTAGCGGCTCGAACCGCAACGCCTCCGGAGGGGTCGGATCGGGATCGAGTTCCAGCGCCGCGAGATAAAGGCTAAAGGCGGCAACCCGGATCGCACCGTCGCTACGGTCGACACCGAACACTTGGGAGCGTAGCGTGTCGCGGATCACGTCGCGGCGGGCGATGCCCGCACCGGCCTTCAGAGCGACCAAACGGCGCAACGCCTCAACGAGGAAGACGCCCGAGCCGCACGTCAGGTCGAGCACCCGACTCTCCGACTCCGCGCCAGACAGCACCTCGTCAAGCACCAGACTGGCAACGGACACAGGTGTGTAGTGCACACCTGTGCGACGTGCCTCCGCCTCGTCATAGGAATGAACGAATTGCTCGTAAATGGAGCTGATGAACTCGACAGGAATCACGTCAAACCGGTAGGGCCAGAGAGTGCCCTGGCCGGTTGCTGGATCAGAGCCTGCGAAGACATCAGCCACGAGCGCGGTGTGCCGTGATTGGACGGACTCTTGTTCCCCGGGCTCCACCGGGAACAAGTCGCCATTGAAGGTTTGCCGCAACCATCCGAATAGTTCGTAGGCACGGTCCTTGTCGTATAGCCACGCCTGCATGGAGCCCCCACCGAAGGCCCGATGTTGATGCGCCGTGACGATCCGGCGGTCTCGAAGATAGCTCAAGAACAGGGTTCGGCCGATGAGCGCCTGCGCGTACTTTCTCAGGAGGCCACCGTTTGCGAGGCGCTCCTCGAGTCGCGCGAGGTCGCCGAGGAGTTGCGCATCCACGCGCTCGTCGCTTCTGATGCGGTCTTCGGCTGCCCAGAATCGCCCGCTCTCGATCGCCAGCCGCCCGGCATATGCGTCAAGACGGGCTAACTCCTGCTCAACCGCACCGAAGGTCCGCAAAAGAAACGCCTCTTCGGCTTCGCGGTCTTTCGGGCGGGCGTACGCATCGTAGACGTCGATCCGGTCCGGAGACACCATCCAGAGCAGCGCCGCCGTACCTGTGTTCCAGGCGTGCCGCCTGCTCTCAAAAACGTCGGAGAGATCCGGCGGGCTTGCGCTAAATTTGAAGTGGACCTGGACGCCGGTTCGATCGCTCCAGACCGCGTCCGGCTCGTCTACTCGTGCGGCGCTGTGTTGTCTAAACAAGCCTGCGACGTCGCCCGTTTCGGGCAGCACGTATCCTGTGGCCCGCAGGACGGCATCCAGCGACAGGGTGTCGCTCACGACCGACCGCCCCGCTGCGCGGTGAGCGGAAATCGCAGCTCCGGCTGGGCCTCTCCATCGTCTCCGAGCAGCGCCTGTCCGAGACGCATGACGAGGGGAGCAAGTGGAACCAACACGGCAGGGCGGCGTGCCAAGCTCATAGGGGCGTCAGCATGCTCCAGGGCGAGGCCACTGTTCTCAAGGCGAAGTTGACAGCGCGACAAGTAGGGCCAGGGCCGCGACCCGCAGAGCTGGAACAGGTCATCAGCTAGCGGCGTAAGCGATGAGACGGGGATGCCCAGGTCATGCACGAACTCACGTACGACAGCGAGTGCGAGAAGGTCAGCCCGCCCGTACGCAGCCCTACGTGGCTTCGCCTTGAGGGGAGGGAGACACTTCCGCCAGTGCCGGACGGTTTCCGGCTCCAATCCGAGGATCTCCCGCACCTGTATCTGCGAGAATCGCACGTCTCCCACGGCCGCTGCTGCCCAAACTCCTGTTGTGAACAACAGGTAGATCAGAAATCTGGCGGACGATCAAGGGTTTGGCGAGCAACAGTGCCGCGTCGGTGCCCGCTGCGCGTCCGTGCACCGGCGCATCAAGGACGTGCTTCGTATGCAGTGCCCCCAGGTCAAGGTGTGTGACACCGTGCTCGGGCTCGCTGTAATCGAAGGCCCTGCGGCTCGACTGGCCTCAGTGGTGGGAGCGGCGACGCGGCCCGCGAAGTCGTCCTCGACGGCCAAGCCGGCTGCCGGCGGCGCTCGTAGCTCGATTCCGGCCGGTAAGGCGGACGAAGCGCGTCGGCCAGCGGTGTCTTGGCCTTGAGCCCGGCTAATCGCCGCTTCGACCGAGCGTCATCTCGACAGCAATGCCGGCGCTCACCAGGCCGTCGGGCAGGCGGATGGCGTCCTTCACGGCGATACCCAGCCCAGCGGCGAGCGCGTGGCCGAGATCAGCGGCACCGCCGCCAGGACCTTGACCGCCGCAGCCGCATGCGACTCACGCCGCGTCCCGCCACTTCGGCCCGGACACTGAACCGGACGGGCTTGAGGTCCATCAACCGCCGCCGTCCCCGGCCTCGGCCTGCAGGGCAATCGTCCAACGATCTGTAGGACGATATTCGGATCGGCCAGGCTTCGGCAACGGCGCGCAGATCCACGGCCAGGCGGACAACCACCCTGGCGCCCCATCCGTCGCGTTCCTGGCGCTCCAGAATGTCCTGGCCGATCCGCCAGTAGAGTCCGATCAGCTCGGCATTGACGGCCAGCGACGCGCGTAGCCGGGCGTCTTGGATCCGGTTCTTCAGTTCGGCGAGCCAGCGTTGTAGCCGCCTGGGGTGTCCATCGGTTTGAGCGTCACGGCCTCATCCTGGCACAGGCACGGGTGGTTCATCTGGGTGATCCCGATCGGCCGGAATGTCGAGGGAGCACGCGGGCAAGCGCGTGTCCAACGGCTCGTTGGACACGCTCGCGTTCTCCCGCGTCGGCCGTGCCAATGCGCTCAGTGTCTGCCGCGCGTGCCGGATTGCCTGATCCATCTGCGCCATCCAATGGTCGAGATCGCTGTAGTCGAACTGCCGACGATCGATCGGCGTTAGTGGGGCGGACGGCAGCGGTGGCGCGCCGCCATCGTCCTCGACCGTGAGGATCGGTGGCCGACCCCGCCCGCGTCCCGGCTCGGGCCGGTAGGGCGGTCGGACGGCCGCGCCCAGCGGTGCCATGCCCTTGAGCCCGAACAGCCGTCGCTTCGACCGCCGCGTGACCTCAACCGCGACGCCGGCGGCGACCAGGCCGTCCAGCAGGCGGATCGCGGTCTTCACCGCCACGCCCAACCCGGCGGCGAGCGTGGTGGCGGAGACCAGCGGCACCGCCGCCAACACGTCGACCGCCGCGGCGGCGTGCGAGTCGCGCCGGCGGCCGGCGACCGCGGATCGCGCCGCGAACCAGACGCGTTCGAGATCCATCAGCAACTGCCGTCCGTCCGCCGCCTCGGCCGCGAGCGCGCGCAGAAACGCCGGCAGCCAGGCGGATGGCTCGAACGACGCCTCGGCACGCAGCGCCGCCGCCGCGGTGACTGGCACGGCCACCCGGAGGATTTTGTGGCGCGTCCAGAAGCGCACCAGGGCAGCGCGGATCGGCGGGCGTGCCCCGCCGGAGTCCAGCCAGGCATGCACGCCACGCGCCGCGGTCAGCAGCGGGGTGTCGCCCGCCGCAGCGACCTCGGCCAGGTGCTTTTCGGCCTGCTGGACCTCACCTTCTTCATCGAAATCCGGCGCGACGATCCATTGGTGCAGCATCAGCGCATGCCGGGCGGCGTCGAGGATTTCCCCCCGGTCGATGATGCGCAGCGCGCCGTCCATGCGCAGCCGCAACCCCTGCAGCACCGCGGCGAGGTGCCAGGGGTCGATCAGCTTCCCGTCGACCGCGGCCTGGCGACGCACCGCGTCGAGCCGGGCGCGATAGAGGAAGGCGGTGCGCAGGGGATGATTGTCCAGCGCCTCGTCGAGCCGGGCGATCGCCGCTGCGGCCTCGGCGAGGGCGGCAGTGAGTGCAGGCGCTGTTGCCGGCCGGCTCTGTCGCAGCAGCGTGTCGAGCATGCGTCTCCCCCCCAGGCCGCGTGATTTCGGTTGCGGTGCCGCCGCCCCATCACCGGATATCGCGTCACCTCGCCCCACCACGAATCAATGTGTTGCACGTGAACTGACAGTTATTACGCCGATTCGTCAAACAGCCTGATTAATCTCCGGCGGGCTCCCCTGCCCCGTTTTTCGGAGGTCCTATGCCTGATAATCGGCATTGTCGGGCGTAGGGAAGGCACGCTAGAGTCCAGTCCGTCGCACCCCGCAATCCGCCGCCAGGAGCCGGAAAATGACCGCCGCCGAGGCCCAGATCGCCGCCATCCAGCGCCTGAGCGACCGGACTCAGGCTGACACCGGTCAGCATCGCGGCGCGGTGTCAGCCGGTCGGAGCGCCGCGGCGTGCGGCAGCCTGAACCCGACTTACGCCTGGGCGGCAGATATCAGCGGCGGCGGACCGACCCGCCAGCCAGGCCTCCGGCGACGCCTGCCGTGGACGCAGGTCGACCGACGGCCCGGATGGCATTTCGCCGCCGGTCGCCGGCCGCTCACGACGCTGGCTGGCTTCACCAGCACAGCGATCGTCCAGCCGGCCGGCCCGACGCCCCACATCCGGCGACGCGGATGAGCGCCCCCCCTCCCCTGCCCGCCGCGTCTGACCCCGCGGGCGATCCCGACAGGCCGGGCGTCCCTGCCCTCCTCCCGGCAGCCGACAGCACCCAAGCCGACACGCCGCTCGGCGCCACGCCGGCGGCGGTGCGCGCCTGGTTCGACGCGGCCCTCGACAGCGCGATCCCGGTGGCCGACGGCACGCTGGCCACCGCGCAGCAAACCGCAAGAATCCTCGCCCGCCACGCCAAGGCGGACAACACGCGCCGCGCCTACCGCGCCGGCGTGCGCGCCTGGTGCGCCTGGTGTAGCCGCCATGGCCTGACCCCCCTGCCCGCCCGGCCGGCCGACATCGCGGCCTTCCTCGCCGCCGAACGCTACCGGCCCGATGGGGAAAAACGGCTCGCGGCCAACACGCTGCGGCTCAGGGTCGCGGCGATCGGCTACCTGCACTACCTCGCCGGCTGCCCCTCCCCCACCGCCACCGCAGCCGTCACCGAGACATTTGCCGGGCTCGACCGGCTGGCCAAGCAGGCCGGCCAGGGTCCCAGGCCGAAACTCGCCGCCAAGATCGGCATCCTGCGCGAGATCCTGGCACCGATCGGCGACGACCTGCCCGGGCTGCGCGACCGCGCGCTGCTGCTGCTCGGCTTCGCCGGGGCGTTCCGCCGCGCCGAACTGGCTCGGATCGCGGTCGGCGATCTCGAGGCGGCCGAGCACGGGCTGCGCATCACCCTGCCCTTCTCGAAGGGCGATCGCGCGAGCAAGGGGGTGCAGGTCGGCATCCCCTACGGGGCGAGCGAGCTCTGCCCGGTACGCGCGCTGCAGCGTTGGCGCGACGCTGCCGGCATCTCTACAGGACCGTTGTTCCGGCGCATCTGGGCGACGCCGCGGCCGAAGGACGCGCCGCCGGACTGGCAGCCGATTCACGTGGTGGGCCAGTCGGCGGTCGACCCGGGCACCATCGCGCGCATCGTCAAGGCACGGGGGGAGGTCGCCGGGTTCGATGCCAAGGCGCTCGGCGGCCACAGCCTCAAGCGCGGCGCAATGAACACGGCCAAGGACCGGCGGGTGCATCCCGCGCAGCTGAAGCAACTCGGCCGCCACCGGAGCTACGCCACGCTCGCCACTTATATCGAGGAGGGCGACCTGTTCGAGGACAACGCCCTGAATGGGGTGCTCTAACCCCCTGCCCTGCCCGGCTATCAGCCCAGAGTAGCAGCCGTTGCACCGGGAGCGTCCGTATCGGTGTTGCGCGCAGAGGTGCGCGTGCAATTACGCCAGATGAACGCCCCACCCCGTTTAGGTAGCTAGCCGCTAGCTACCTGCTTGCAAGACAACAGCTAGCCCGCAGCAGAAACAGGCGTCGCTTTTGCAGCTATCCAGTAGCTAGGGCATAGCTACTAGAAAGCGCCTCGATAGGTAGCTACCCACTTGCTCCCTAGTAGCTAGCCACGGTATACTTCCTGCCTACCGGGTAGCTATCTGCAACCTCACCGCGATCTCCTCAGGGAATGGCGCATTGATCAGCGGGGCCGCCGGCTAGCTTAAAGGTAGATACCTGCTAGCTACCTTCAAAACTCCCATCGAGGATGAAGCATGGCCATCATTGCATTCGCGAGCCAGAAGGGTGGTGTCGGCAAGAGCACGCTCTGTCGCGCACTAGCCGTCGAGGCAATCCGGTCGGGATTGACCACCGTCGTTAGCGATCTCGATGCCGCCCAGGGCACTGTCCATGAATGGGCGCGGGATCGCGCCAAGATCGGACTCCAACCGTCCGTCGTTGTTCGGTTGTGCCGGACTGCTACTGAAGCTCTCGATGGGGCAGGGGAGGTGGACCTGCTTTTGGTCGATGGCCCAGCGAAGGCCGACGCGGAAACACTAGCACTGGCGAGGGTTGCCGACCTTATCGTCCAGCCCTGCGGCGGTGGCCTTGACGACCTCCGGCCAGCAATTCGCACGTTCAACGGGCTTATTGATCGCGGCATTCCGAGGGACCGTCTTCTCATGGCATTAATTCGCGTCGGCTCAGAGGCCGAGGCAGGCAGCGCGCGGGATTACCTCGAAGTTGCGGGCTACGCGTGTGCGGCAGGGTGGCTGCCCGAGCGGCTGACCTACCGGACCCTCCACAACACGGGACAGGCAATCACTGAGGCTCGGGTGGCTGGCCTACGTTCCGCTGCCGAAGCGCTGGTGCAGTCGATCATAGACGCGGCGCAAGCCGTGCAGGAGCCCGTCTGACATGGCCGTTGACGCGTCAAAACTACGGCGAGGGATCCGACGACTCGGGGAACCGCCAACAGACTCCAATCCAGAACTGTCTGAGCGGCCCGCGCCCCAACCGGCGGCGCCCAATCTAGCCCAACCCACGCCCAGTGCCGGCGACGGCGCAACACCGGTACCTCCACCGCGGGGTGGTCCCACGATGCTAGCGCCGGAACCTACAGAATCCGCTGCGCTCAATCACGCTCAACGCCTTCCGGCGCGTCCTGCCGACGCATTTGGCGGAGCCAGGTATCCTGATGGCCGTTCCCGTCGGCGCACCGGACGGATTGAACAGATCAACGTTAAGGTCAGCGCCCAGTTCAATACCGATCTGAGAGGGCTCGCCGATCGCCAAGGCCTTCTGATCGTCGAAGTTCTCGAGCGAGCGCTTGACGCGTACCTCCGGGTAACGGCGGCCGCCGAAGCGTCGGGACGGTCCGTTGCCCAAGTCCTCGACCGTCTTACGCAGACCTAAGATTGCGGGGTCGCACAACAAAGCGCGTAGCTACCTGGTACCTACCGATGATCGTTGGCGACCATCCGCCCAGAAATCTTGCAATGCCCAGGGGTTGGTCTCCTGTGGGCTGACGACGCTTTGGACTCCTGCGGGAACCGACTCGACACCGCGGCTTGGCGCGACTCGGCGGCGGCAGCGACCTGGTTACGCCGGATTACCCCCAGCAAGGTCCTGGACTGCTGCGGAAGCCCACTGGACTATTGCGGGTGAAGGCTTTCATAAAATCAACACCTTAGGGACTTATCCCCTGGACTCTCGCGGGCGCTACCTAATAGAGATTCCTACTACTCTTCCAAATAGCTTCCCCCGCAACAGTCCAAGTGGACGGGGTGCGCAACACTCGCCATCCTCCGCAGCGAGTTGAACGGCGTCGGGGTAGGGAGTGCCTTGGGTACCGTCCACCAACTGATCGAGCGGGTCGGCCGACAAGAGGCATTGAAATGGGCGGAGACCGACGCCGACCGGCGGGCGGTCGAAGCCGCTATCCAGTATATGGCCGACGAAGAAGTAGGTGTCGGATTCCTCTACAGCGGATGGTGCCAAGCCGCTCTGCCTCACAAGAGGCTGACAGACGATCAGGTCTGGAAGATCGAAACTGAACGGGTTGCGCTGGTAGTCGAGCCGGGGCGACGGAACATTCCTGGTGGCGCCACCGAGTGGGTTGGTGTTCCGTACGGCAGCCGGGCCCGCCTTATCCTGCTCTATCTACAATCCGAGGCTCTCAGGACCAATTCACGCGACATTGAATTAGGACGAAGCCTTCACGCTTGGCTGGGGCGGCTTGGGATACCGATCGGCGGGAAAAGCTTTAAGGACGTCCGAGAACAGGCGGAACGCCTCTCTCGATGCCGTCTGACCTTTCACATCCAACAGGGCGGCCGCGCCGGGCTCGTGAACCAAAATATCGTCGATACTGCGATGTTCGTGCAGGACCCGGCCGTGGCAGGTCAGGGTTCGCTATTCCTGGAGACCGCCCGCCTGTCTGAAACCTTCTTCGAGCAGCTCAAGAAGCACCCCGTTCCGCTGGAGGAGGCGGCAATCAGGGCGATATCAAACAACTCCCAGGCACTCGACGTCTACTGCTGGCTAGCTTACCGCCTGCACGTCCTCCCCGCGGCGAAGCACGTCAGTTGGAAAGCTCTCTTCACGCAATTTGGGGCTTCCTATAAGCGGATTGACCACTTCAAGGAGCGATTTATCGACGCCCTGAAAGTCGCTACTGCAGTTTACCGCCACGCTGATGTCGAAACAGACGCGACGGGCGTCGTGCTCCGCCCGTCCCGCCCCCCGGTAGCCCCCCGGGTTCACGCCCTAGCCAGCCCCGCAAGAGTCCAAGGAACCTAGGATTTCCCACGAGTCGCGCCCCTCTGGCCTCCCGCAAGAGTCCAGATAGCGACGGTGGCGGCGGGTGGATCACCTCGGGATGAAGCTGCCGAACCAGAAACCGGCCGTACCGGCGACAACTAGAGCGATGACAAGAAAGACAATCCACGCGGCTCGCGTAGCCGCCCGTCCAGCGCGCTCCGCCCGATCAGCCTGCTCAGTTATGCGCTCAACGAGATCGGCACCTGCCTCCTGGGCGGCGATCCTCAATCTCTCCGCAGACCATTCGCCGGCCCGGGTCACAAGGATCGCCGCGGTCTCCTTGGCACCGTCCACCTGCAGGGCCGCTGCTGCCGTGATCCGGTCGGCTGACGCCCGAACGGCCGCCTCCAAGGCGCTGATCGCCTCATCAAGGAGCCGCCGGTTCAGCAAGGCGGCTACCAGGACGGGATCGTCCGGATCAATCCTGATGCCGTGCGCCCTACCAAGGTCAGCCGCCAACTGCTCCCGATCGATCATGCGACGAGAGCGATCTGGTCTCGGATCGGCTGCCAGACATGACGCAACCTCTGCCGGGCGACGATGCGGAAGCCCGAGGACTGCTCCGC
>Ga0335074_10005194_pt1 | contig 18007 bp, 16 predicted proteins | sample Lox_Sample_23_FD_206715 | JGI IMG/M metagenome (GOLD analysis project Ga0335074, IMG submission 206715) | Soil microbial communities from Loxahatchee National Wildlife Refuge, Florida, United States - Lox_Sample_2.3 | ecosystem: Environmental > Terrestrial > Soil > Wetlands | place: USA... | reverse complement strand
TCATCAACGGGACGCAGGTGCTGACCAACTTCGACATCTTCGCCACCGCGGGCGGCGAGTTCAAGGGGGTCGCCGAGTCGTTCACCGCGACCGCCAGCAGCGCAGGCGCGGTCACCATCCAGTTCGTCACCGTCAAGGACAACGCTCAGGTCAACGGCATCGAGGTCTCGCCCGTGGGCGGCACCGCCCCCGGCAACACGGTCACGGTGACTAACCCCGGCAGTCAGGTCGGCGCCGTCGGCACCGCCGCCAGCCTCCAGATCGCCGCGACCGACTCCGCGTCCGGCCAGACCCTGACCTACTCCGCGACCGGCCTCCCGGCCGGGCTGAGCATCAACGCGAGCACCGGCCTGATCTCCGGCACTCCCACCACCGCCGTCACCGCCAACACCACGGTGACCGTCAAGGACGGCACCGGCGCGTCCGGGTCGACCACCTTCACCTGGACGATCAGCACGGCCGCGACCGGCTGCGTCGGCGGGTCGAACCAGCCGAACTTCGGGCCGAACGTCTACGTCTTCAACCCGAGCGAGTCCGCCACCACGATCAACAACACGCTGAACACCGTCTTCAACTCGCAGAAGGTCAACCAGTTCGGCACCCAGCGCTACGCCGAGCTGTTCGACCCGGGCACCTACACCGGCGTCGAGGACAACGTCGGCTACTACGTGTCGGTCCAGGGCCTCGGGCAGAACCCGAGCTCGGTCCAGCTGAACGACAGCGACGTCACCGTCGACTCGTTCGACGGCACCGGCAACGCGACCGACAACTTCTGGCGCAGCGCCGAGAACATGGAGATCACCCCGTCCGCGGGCAGCGACCGGTGGGCCGTCGCCCAGGCCGGCCCGTTCGAGCGGATGGACATCAACGGCGGCCTCGAGCTCTACCCGGCCAGCTACGGCTACGCCAGCGGCGGTTACATCGCCGACAGCATCGTCACCGGCCAGGCCTCCAGCGTGTCCCAGCAGCAGTACTACACCAAGGACAGCACCCTCGGGAGCTGGTCCGGGTCGGTCTGGAACATGGTGTTCTCCGGCGTGAACGGCGCGCCCGCGCAGAGCTACCCGACCCCGCCGATGACCACGCTGGCGTCCACCCCGGTCGCCCGCGACATCCCCTACATGTACGTCGACAGCAGCGGCAACTACAACGTCTTCGAGCCGAGCCTGCGGACCAACGCCGTCGGCCCGAGCTGGTCGCCCACCAGCAACACCCCCGGCACCAGCGTCCCGATGAGCACGTTCTTCGTCGCCACCCCGTCCAACACCGCCGAGCAGATCAACGCGGCCCTCGCCGAAGGCTGCAACCTGCTCTTCACCCCGGGCGTCTACAACATCGACGAGACCATCAACGTCACCAACCCCAACACCGTCGTGCTCGGCCTCGGGTTCCCGACCCTGATCCCGGAAAACGGCGTGGACACCATGCACGTCTCTGACGTGGACGGCGTGCGGCTGCAGGGCCTGCTGTTCGACGCCGGCACCACCAACTCCAACACGCTGCTCCAGATCGGCCCGGCCGGCTCGAGCGCGAGCCACGCCAGCAACCCGATCTCGGTCCAGGACGTCTTCTTCCGGATCGGCGGCGACATCGCCGGCCAGGCCACCAACAGCCTGGTCGTGAACTCCAACAACACCCTCGTCGACGACATCTGGGCCTGGCGCGCCGACCACGGCAACTCGGGCACCGTCGGGTGGACGATCAACACCGCCCAGCACGGCCTCGTCGTCAACGGCAATAACGTGCTCGCGACCGGCCTGTTCGTCGAGCACTACCAGAACTACGACGTCCAGTGGTTCGGCAACGGCGGCGAGACCATCTTCTTCCAGAACGAGATGCCCTACGACCCGCCCAACCAGGCCGCCTGGATGAACGGGAGCTCTGATGGCTACGCCGCCTACGAGGTGGGCCCGAGCGTGACCACTCACCAGGCCTACGGGCTCGGCAGTTACTGCTACTTCGACGTCAACCCGGCGGTGGTCGCGGACCACGCGTTCGAGGCGCCCGATGTCGCCGGCGTGCAGTTCCACGACATCCTCACGGTCTCCCTGGGCGACGTCGGCACGATCGAGCACGTCATCAACGAGACCGGCGCCGCCACCCCCACCAACACCACCCCGTCTACCGTAACCAGCTACCCCTAGCCAACCCGACCACATCCATTTACTCCTAGCCAATCCGAGCACGCCCAGCCGGCCTGCGCATCCCCCCGCGCAGGCCGGCTGCTCGGTCCCGCCGCGTCCCGCTCGTACGCCCGCACCGCCGGCCTGAACGTTAGCTGAACGTCAATTACGATGGCCAGGTGCCTCCAAGACTGCACAGTCGGCAGCCCGAACTCGACGCGCTGCGCGGGCAGCTGACCGCCCTCAGGGCCGGCAACGGCAGCGTCGTGGTCGTCACCGGCCCGGCCGGCCTGGGCAAGACCACCCTGCTCGCCGAGGCCATTCGCCTGGCCGCTGACCAGGGCATCGCGACGTTCTCTGGCGGCGGGGACCCGGCGGCGCGGACGGTCCCGCTCGGACCGATCATGGAGGCGTTCGTCTCGGCCGACGAGCCGCCGGTCGATCCCGCGCGTCTGCACGAACTGAGCCAGTCTCCTGATGAGCGATTCTGGCTGCTGCGCGAGCTGCAGGAAGGACTCGAGCAGGCCGCCCGCCGGGAGCCGCTCCTTATCGTGCTCGATGACCTGCAGTGGGCCGACGCCGCCACCGCCAGCGCCCGTTCCTGGTGACCGAGCTGCTGCACGGGCTGCGAATGGAGAACCTAGTGACCGTCAGCGGCGGCATCGCCAGGCTGAGTGCGGGCGTGCGCCTGCCGCGCCGGCTCGTCGACTGGGTGGCGGGCCAACTCGCGCGGCTGACCCCGCCCGCCCGCGACGCGGTGGAGATGGCCTCGGTCCTCGGGCACACCTTCTCCCTCGAGGAGCTGGCCGGGCTGCTCGGCCGGTCGCCGCTCGAGCTGCGAAGCGAGGTCAGGGAGGCGATCGCCGCCATGCTGCTGGCCGAGTACGGAAACCGGTTGGGGTTCCGCCATGATCTCGTGCGCGAGGCCGTCGACGCCACCCTGCCCAGAGCGCTGCGGCGAAGCATGCGCCGCACCGCGGTCGAGGTGATGCTCAAGCACGGAGCGTCCGCCGCCGACGTCGCCCAGCTGATCATGGAGGTTGCCGAGCCCGGCGACATCGCCTCGGCCGGCCTCCTCCGGCGGGCCGCGGCGCAGATCGGGCGGATGTCCCCGGCGGTCGCCGTCCCGCTGGCCCGCCGCGCCCTCGACCTCATCCCGCGCGGCGGGCCCGGGCGCGGCGAGGCCGTCGTGCAGACCATTGACCTGCTGGTGCAGGCAGGCCGGGCGGCCGAGGCGGCGAAGCTGCTGACCACGTCGGGAAGCGACCTGGCCGACCCGATGGCCGAGGCGCAGGCGCGGCTGGGCATCGGCATGCTGATGACCCAGTACGCCCCGAGCGCGGTCACCGCGCAGTGCCAGGCGGCCCTGCGGCTGCCCGGCGTCCCGCCCGCCCTGCGGGCTCACCTGCTTTCCCTGCTCGCCTGCAGCCTGGACATCAGCGGTGAGGCGGACGCGGCGGCGGGGCCGGTCGCGGACGCGATCGCCGAGGCGGCCGCCAGCGGCGACCCCGCGGCCGAGATCGTCACGTTCGTGCCCCGCGCGCTGCTCGCCTTCGCCCAGGGTGACTGGCGGGGAGCCATTGACCTGGCCAGCGAGGCGGTCCGTCGCCAGTACGAGCCGAAGGAATTCCGGATGTGGGTGCCGGAGAGCTGGACGGCGCTGCTGCTGATCTCGGAGTTCAGGCTTGAGGAGGCGCACGCGCTCATCGACGCCGGCACCCGCGAGGATAAGGAGGTCCCGAGAAACATGCGGGTCTGGTCCATGCTCAGGTGCCGGGCGCGGCTGGCCGCCGGGCAGCTCGCCGACGCCCGCGCCGAAGCCGAGGCGATCCTGGAGATGTCGGACGAGATCGGCGACGAGAGCTTCGGCTACCTCAACCACGTCGCCCGCTACGCCCTCGGCGACATCGCACTGCGCACCGGCGACCCCGCCGCGCTGCAGGCCGCCCGGCGGAACGCGGCCGCGCTCGGCTCGCTCAGCCAATGCGGGGCCACTACCCGCCTCGGCGTCTGGCTCGGGGTCCGCCTGGACGGCGGCCCGGTCGGCCCGGACGCGCTCGCCGTCCTCGCGCCCGGGTTCGTGCACGCCTGCAGCCCGCTCGGTCATTCCGACGCCGTCGAGCTGGTGCGCGTGCTGCTGGCGGCCGGGCAACGATCCGACGCGGCCGATGTCACCGCTCGACTCGAGCGCGATGCGGACGGGAATCCGGGCTTCCCCGGCCTGCGCGCCGCCGCCCTGCACGCCCGTGCGCTTCTTGACGGTGATGTCGAACGGGCCCGGGCGACCGTCGAGGCGTACCGCGACGACCCTCGGCCGCTGGTCCGGGCGGCGGCGCTCGAGGATGCCGGCCGGCTGCTCGGGGAACGCGCGAAGGACGAGGCGGTCGCCCACCTGGACGAGGCGCTGAGGCTGCATTCCGCCGCAGGCGCCGAACGGGACGCCGCCCGGGTCCGCCGCCTGCTCCGCGGTTACGGCGGGCAGCGGGCGCAGCGGCGCCCGGACCCGGCCGCGGCGCAGTGGCCGGAGCTGACCGCCTCCGAGCTCGCGGTCGTCCGGCTGGTGACCGAGGGCGCGTCCGACCGCGAGGTCGCGCAGCGGCTTTACATTTCCGTGCACACGGTGAACTCGCACCTGCGCCACGTTTTCGCCAAGCTCGGCATCCGCTCCCGGGTCGAGCTGGCCCGCCGGGCCGGCGAGCGCCAGGCGGAGTAGGGCTGCTGCACGCCCGCCCATCACTGATCCAGGCCATCCTCGCCATGGCCGGGCCGGGCCGCAGCGAATCACTTGATCAAGTCATGTGCCGCGCCGCGCGTCAGGCGCAGGCTTGTCGGTAGGCCACGGATCACCGTCGGCTGATGAGATTCCGGCCGCAGCCTACGGCCTTACCACCATCGCATTCACGAGGGAACTTCATGCGTATCTCCACCGCTCCGAAGCTGACCGCGCCGCGGCTCGCCGCCGCGGGCGCGTCGCTCGCCATCGCCGGGACCCTGCTGGGCGTCGGCCTGACCAGCTCCGCGACCGCCGCCACGGCCGCGCCCGCCGCCACCGCCGCCAGCCACGCCTCCACGATGAGCGCGCCGACCGCCGTCAAGCCGACCATCGTGCTCGTGCACGGCGCGTGGGCCGACAACTCGAGCTGGAACGCCGTGGTCGAGGAGCTCCAGGCGCGCGGCTACACCGTCGACGTGCCGCCCAACCCGCTGCGCGGCGTGACCGAGGACTCCGCCTACCTGTCCGACTTCCTGAGCACGATCTCCGGTCCCATCGTCCTGGTCGGCCACTCCTACGGCGGGTTCGTCATCACCGATGCCGCCACCGGCAACCCGCAGGTCAAGGCGCTGGTCTACGACGACGCGTTCATCCCGGCGACGGGCGACTCGCCGGGGAGCCTGTCCTCTGCCAAGCCAGGATCGTGCCTGGCCGTGGCGGATCCAAGCACGGTGCTGAACTTCGTGCCCAATCCCGCCAGCTCGTCCAGCGATCCGGATCTGTACGTCAAGCAGAGCGTGTTCCCCGGTTGCTTCGCCAACGGCCTGCCGGCTCGCGAGGGCGCCGCGCTCGCGGCCGAGCAGCAGCCGCTGGCCCTCAATGCCCTGTCGGAGCCGATGACCACCGCGCCCGCGTGGCAGACGATCCCGTCCTGGGACATCATCGGCACCGCAGACCACGTCATACCGCCGGCCGAGCAGCTCGTCATGGCTCACCAGGCCGGGGCGCACATCACCGAGATCAAAGCCCCGCACCTGTCCATGATCAGCGACCCGGGCGCGGTGAGCAGGGTGATCATTGACGCCGCCCGCGCGACGAGCTGACCACCCGGGCCCGGTGCCCGCGGCGCCGTCACGCGCAGGGGGCACCGGGCCCGCCCGCCCAACGCACAGACAACGTCTCCACTCCCGGAGGAACCCATGACCGCAACAGCCAAGCCGATCGTGATCGGCCATTCGTTCGGCGGCCTTATCGCGCAGAAGCTGCTGTCCGGGGGAGTGGCGGCCGCCGCCATCGCGATCGACCCCGGCCAGATCAAAAGGGTCAAGCCATTGCCGCTCGCCCAGATCCGCTCCGGGCTCCCGGTGCTGTCCAAGCCCGGCAACAAGAAGCGGGCGATAGCGCTGACCAGGAAGCAGTTCCGCTACGGATTCGGCAACGCGATCACCGCGAGCGAATCGGGCGAGCTGTTCGACCGGTCGGCCATTCGCTCGTCCTCGACCACGGATGGCGCGAAGTCGCCGACCTCACCTTGTCCTGGCTCGCCAGCCAGGACCTGTGACGCCCGGCAACCCGGCTAAAGCTCTGACGGTAGCTTGATCAATTCGCCATGGGCGGACGCGAAAGCGTGCATGGAAACGACGAAGTCGTGTTCCTGAACCGAGCGGTCCGGATCACGGTCGTCGTCAAGGAAAGCCCGCCAGCCGACGTCGCCGTCTTGATACCCGGTGAGCATGACGCCGGCCGCCCCCCACAGATTGACGTCGTACTCGCGGTCAGGAAGCCCGAATTTCCGGCCGTCTTCAAGCCAAACCCGGTAGAGCGTCTCGCCTGCCAGTCCGGCAATGGCAGGAAGATGCACCTCGGAGAGATACCGCAGCCACCGGGGGGCGGTCTCCCACTCGTCGCGCCTGAGAACGAATATCCGCGTATTAGCGATGCCGGCCGCGGCCGCCCGGCGAGCGTTGCGGATGTAAGGCCAGCCAATGGCGATCTCGGCGAAAGCGCGCCAGACCTCGTCGCCGGCCTCGCCGCCATTGCGCATCCAGGTCTCGAACGGCGGAAAGCCAGTGAGCGCGGTCGGGAACTCCATTGGCCATGTCAGCACGTGGATGATGTGCTGGTTCTCGGGGTCGCGACTAAAGATCGTGTCCCACGCCTCGGCCAGCCGGGCCTCAGCCGCCGCCCCGCACAGCCTAGTCACGAGCCGCCTCGAGTTCGGCCCGCTTCTCCCGCAGCCGAACCGCGATCGCCGCCCGCTCGTCCCGCAGCGCCCCGATCCGCGACAACGTGTCCTCGAGCCGCCCCACCAGCTGGTCGTTCGCCGCGATCGCCTCGTCGATCAGCGCCCGCCGCCGCGCCAGCGACACCTCACCGTCCCGCAGCTCGAAGTGCACGCGGTCGAGCACGTCAACGTCCCCCGTGCTCAGCACCGTCTTCACCTCGTCGAGCGAGAATCCGAGCAGCTCCTGCCAGTCGCGAATCCGGGTCACCCGGCGCACATCGCCCGCGCCGTAGACCCGCTCGCCGCCCTCCGTCCTGGTCGCCGGCTGCAGCAGCCCGAGCTCCTCCCAGTACCGCAGCGTCCGGGTGGTAACCCCGGTCTGCTTGGCCACCTCGCCAATGCGCCAGAGCACCGGCGCGGCCTCCGCCGCGGCCCTCTTCACGGCCATTACCGCATCGCCTCCGGGTCCCTTCCCGAGGGAGCGTCCTCGGCGTCAACTGGCGGAACGGAAGCATCGATGGCAACGGCGACAAGCCGCTCATCCGCCCCGCCCGGGCCCCGGCCCGCCCCGGCCGGCTCAGCGGCAGAAGCCACCTTCCCACCTCGCGTCCACGAAACCGCCGCGGCCACCAGCGAAGCCACGATCGCAAAGTCAAAGGTAGCCCGCAGCCCCGCCTTAAACGGCGCGGTAATCAAAGTCGGAAAGAAACTCCGCCCGGTCAGCGTCGCCTGCTGCGCGGCCGTCAAATGCGACAGCACCGAAGGCCCGACCAGATGCTGCACCGGGTTATACCCAAGGAACGCCGCGAACAGCGTCGACACCGGCGGCAGATGCGATACCCGCGACGCGGCGGCCGGCGACACCCCATGCGCCACCAGCCCCGAATACAGACTCGCGGGCAGCGACGAGGACAGCCCGATAATCATCAGGCTGAAGAAGATCCCGACCGAAAGCACCTGGGCCGAATTCTGGAACGTCGTGTTCATCCCCGACCCCGCCCCTCGGTGCTCGCGCGGCAGGCTGTTCATCACCGCCGCCCGGTTGGGCGACCCGAACGACGCCATCACCAGCCCGGTGAAGAACAGCAGCACCGCGAACAGCCAGTACGGGAAGTTAACCGGCAGCAGCTCAAGCAGCACGAACGCAACCGCCGTCCCGATCATCCCCCCGGTCGCGAACGGCCGCGCCCCGAACCGGTCGGACAAGATCCCCGACAGCGGCCCGGAGATCAGGAACCCGGCCGTCAGCGGCAGCATCGCCAGCCCCGCCCACAACGGCGTCCGCGCGAAGTCGTAGCCGTGCAGCGGCAGCCAGATCCCCTGCAGCCAGATGATCAGCATGAACATCAGCCCGCCGCGGCTCAGCGCCGCAAGGAAGCTGGCCAGCACCCCGGCCGTGAACGCGCGGATCTTGAACAGCTGGATGCGGAACATCGGCTCGGCCACCCGCGTCTCGATGAACCCGAACGCGATCAGCAACGCGACCCCGCAAACAAGGAACGCCACCACCTCCGGGTTCGTCCAGCCCATGGTGTCCGCCCCGTACGGCTCGATCCCGTAGGTGATGCCGATCATCACCAGGATCAACCCGGCCGCGAACGTGACGTTGCCCCACCAGTCGATCTTCGCGGGCCGGCGCGCGCTCAGCTCCCGCAGTTTCAGGTACCCCCAGACGGTGGCGAACAGCCCGATCGGCACCGACACCAGGAAGATGAGCCGCCAGTTGATCGGCGCCAGCACGCCGCCGAGCACCAGCCCGATGAACGACCCGCTCATCGCCGCCGCCTGGTTGATCCCCATCGCCATGCCCATCTGACCTGGGGGGAACGCGTCGGTCAGCACGGCGGCCGAGTTCGCCATCAGCATCGCCGCGCCGACGCCCTGGAACAGCCGCAGCACGATCAGGTAGATCCCCGCCGCGTGCCCGGAGGTCCAGGTCACGGTCAGCAGCAGCGAGAAGAAGGTGAAGACCGCGAAGCCGAGGTTGTACATCCGCACCCGGCCGTAAATATCGCCCAGCCGCCCCAGCGTGGTCACCAGCACGCTCGTGACCACCAGGAACCCGAGGATCATCCACAACAGGTAGAAGCTGTTGCCCGGCTGCAGCGGATCGATATCGATGCCGCGGAAGATGTCCGGCAGCGAGATCAACGTGATCGACCCGTCGATCGTGGCCATCAGCATGCCCAGGGTCGAGATCGTCAGCGCGATCCACTTGTACCCATCGGGCACCGCGATCGGGCCCGTCCCGCGCTCAGCCACAGCGCCTCCTTTACGTCAACGGCAATCAACCTTAACGTACACGTCAATGACGGCGGTCTCTCCCGCCAACCCAAAGGCGCAGATCTTCATCTCGAACGGTCCCGTCGTCCCCTCCCTCCGCCCACCCCGACCCTTCACCGGCCCGACCGTTCAGGCTCGCCGAGCTACCGGGCGAGCGCTCTCCCAATGACGTCCATGAGCCGGTCCGCGTCGAACTGGTAGCGGTGGTCGCAGCTCATCTCGAGGGCGTTGAGTCGTGCGAGCTTCCGCAGGTCGGACGGTAGCTCCTGCGGTCGGGGTGCTCTGGCCCCCTCGACCAGCACCGGGATTACCCGGACCCCGCGTCTGAGGGCCGAGCGGACCTCGAAGCGCACGTAGTCATCGGGCTCGTCAAGGCGGCGGCGACCTTCCTCGTTCGCAAGCGTGGCCCACTGAGGTCCGATCAAGACCACTATGACGCCGCATGCCTTGATGGCGTCGCTGATCACCTTTCTGAAATCAAGGCCGGCCTCGATCGAGTCCAGGTCCATGAAGACGGGCCTGTCGGCGAAACGCTCGCGCAGGTTGACCTGCAGCAGACGGGCGTGGGCGAGGGCGTCCGCGCGTCGGTAGCTGATGAAGATCCCTGCCTGCCTCGAGGGAGCCAGTTGTCGCCCGGTCATGGTGCACCCATCCGCACGTCGGGTCACGACCGGCCCCCGAGCGACATAGCCGACCCCTGCGCTCGGCGGCGTCGCCCGAAATCGTGGCAATTCCTTTCCCTTCGCCATTCCCGACGGGATTCCCACGAAACGTCTTGAAAACTGTGCTACTGTTCCCGGCGGGACATGCTTAGGCATTCCCCTAGCAACTTGCAGTGGGATTCTCATTGCGCTTACCGTTCTCATACCAATGTGGATAGCGCCCACCCCGGCTGCCACACTGGTGTTGTTCTCGCCGGAGGGGCCGCAGAGGGGAGGGCTGGCAGTGACCACGCCAGGCAGTCCAACGGTCCGGCGCCGTCGCCTGGCCGCCGAACTGCGCGCGATCAGAGACCAGCGCGGAGAGAGCCTCCAGACAGTCGTCACCGACTTGGGATCGGGCTGGTCCACGTCGAAGCTAAGCAGGTACGAGCTCGGCAGCGGTCTAAAGCTTAAGGAAGTCGAAACCCTGCTTAACCATTATCAGGTGACCGGTGCGGTCCGTGATAATTTGCTTGTCCTGGCTCAGGAGGCGTCCCGCAAAGGTTGGTGGGAGAATTACTCGGATGTTTCTTCCGCCGAGTTGATGGAATTTATCGGGCTCGAGGCCGAGGCGAGTTCGGTTGCGGTTTGGCACGTCGATGTTGTCACTGGGATCTTGCAGACGGAGCGGTACGCTCGAGCTCTTATGGCTCAATACAGCAAAGTCGAGCCTATAGCTCCAGCGATCATCGAGCGTCGCGTCGAACTACGAATGCGACGCAAGCGAGTGCTGGACCAAGATCCCCCGCTCAACCTGCAAGTCGTGCTTGACGAATCTGTTCTCAAACGGCAATTTGGTGACGAATCCGTCATGTACGAGCAGCTGCAGTCGCTAGCCGCCGCGGCGACGCTACCGAACGTCAACCTGCGCATACTCCCGCTGCGCGTGCCGCACCCCGTATCCGCTGAGTCGTTCGTTATATTCAGCTTCGGCCCGACGGGCGAGGCTATCTTGCACGATGTCGTGGCAACCGAGGGCCTGCAACAGCAGTTCTATATAGAAGATCGTCAAACCACCTTCCTGCATCGTCTTGCTAGCGATACCCTGCTGGCGGCCACCCTTGACGCAGACGCATCGAGGGACCTCATTCTCCAAACCGCCGATGAAGATTGGCGACGCTCGTAATTCAACGCGCCATCTTAGTTCAGGGAGCTATTATGAACGACCCTCTCCGCGCTGAGGAGCCCGTAAGATCCGCCGAGGGTTCCTCTTGGACGAAGAGTTCGCTGAGCCATGCAAATGGCAATTGTGTGGAGATCGCTAATATCGAGGGCGGCCAAGTCGGTCTGCGTGACAGCAAAAATATCACGGGACCGGTGCTTGGAATTTCGCGAGAAGAATGGCGAGCGTTCCTTGGCGGAATTCGGAACGGCGAATTCGACAAATTCTCGGCCTAGTACGGCAGCCGCCTCGAGCTTCATCGCTCCCCGATCCGGGGATGAACCACCCAGGGGAGACACCGGCGGTGGAGGGGGCAGATGCGCGTAGGCCTGCACGCGCTCGGCATCGGCGCCGGCGCCCGCCCGGAGGTCATCCTGGCGGTCGCCGGCGCCGCCGAGGCGGCCGGCTTCGCCACCCTCTGGGCGGGGGAGCACGTGGTCCTGGCGGACCAGCCCACCTCCCGCTACCCGTACGTCGCCGCGATGCGCACGCTCTGGGCCAATGACGTCGCCTCCTTCAGCGGCGAATTCACGCGCCCGGTGGGGCGTAGCGCCAATCCGCACAGCACGCCACTGAGAAACAGACACCTTTTCTCTCCTGCCACTTGACCCTTACCAAAGCTCGGCGAGTTGCGGCGTCGGCCACGCCGGTAATATCGCTCCGTGCAGCAGTCGCCGACGGCCCGCTCGGCCATCCTGGCCCCCGGTGGCAACAACAGCGTTGACGTGCCGCTCCTGATGTTCGCCAGGCTCGCGGTCGAGCGGCGTGGTGGTGGCACCCACTCGATCAAGTGGAATCTTGCCGCGAGCCGGGATTTCACTGACCACCGCCAGCGAGTCCTATCCCAGGTCGAAGAGGCAGTCGACGAGCTGACGGCCGCCACTGGGACCGTCCCCCTGGTCATCGGGAAGTCGCTCGGCTCGCTGGCCGCCCCGCTGGTGGCGGACGGCGGCCTGGCGGCCGTTTGGTTCACACCGCTGCTGACAGACGAGCCGACCGTGGCCGCCCTGCGCCGCGCGAGGTTCCCGACCCTCCTGGTCGGCGGCACCGCCGACCAATTCTGGAACGGCGAGATCGCGCGCTCGCTGGCCGGCGAAGTAGTCGAGATCGAAGGCGCGGATCACGCCATGGTCGTACCCGGCAGGCTGGCCAACTCAGCGGCCGCGCTAGGCCGGGTCATAACCGCCGTCGAAGACTTCCTCGATTACGTTATCTGACCCCAGCCATCGAATCGGGGGCGGATTATGTGAGCGTCGATAAACGCAACCAGGTCGGATTTGTCGATGAGGAATTCTTCGCCGATATGCTGCGCCGTTAGCTGCTGCGTGCGGATCAGCCACCGCACCGTGCTAGGCCGCACGCGCAGCTGTGCGGCCACCTCGGAAGTGGTGAGATAAAGCGGGTGAGCTTGGTGTTTCATTCTGTCTGTTCGCCTACTTCCTGCTCGCGGGTAGCTGTTCGGTGTTGATGGGATGGGACAGGCCCACAGGGGAGCGCAGAGGCTCTAGTGACAGTTCAGACCCTGGTGCTGCACCCGGAACAGTGGGGAGCACGGAGCGACTCGGAGCGAGTGGGAGCGCCTCCGTGTCGTTGACGACGCCGACCCACCGGATCCACGAGAGACAGGATGTGACCAGTGGAACAGGATTGACAGTAGAGGTAGTTGATGCATAGAAGACGTCTGGAATTCGCGCCTTTCCCTTGACATGACCAGGGACGACAGCACAGTGTGCTCGTATGACTCCAGCGATCGCGTTTGCGGCTGTGGTCACTCTCAGCCTCGCGCTCGGCTCGCTGATCATGCAGGTTGACGGTGCGCTGCTGCGCCGATGGCGGCTGTCGCGCAGATGGGACGTCTCGCGGCTGGCCCGCGAGTTTATCGCGGCTGCGGACGAGCCGCTGGCCACCGTTCGCGGCCTGAAGCACATGATCTATGCGTGGGAGCGCGGCGACCGCAGGCCGAGCGAGCGGTATTGGCTGTTGTACCTCCGGGTTTTCCCCGAATTCGCCAGCGCCGAGACGGCAATCGCCGGCCCGGATGAGCCGGAAGATCAGCCTCGCACGGCCGAGATCGACGCGCCGACGCACACCGTCGCCGCCAGTACCGCGCCGAGCACGGACCCGCAGGACATCCGCACCCTTGCCGCGACGGTGAAGGCCCTGGAGCAGCGGATCGCAGGCCTTACCCGGCGAGTCGACGAGCTATCCCGCGACGAGCACCTGCACGACGCTCGTCCCGTCCTCGGAACCTAGTCCCCATCGCGCTGGGCACGTTGCGCGTGGACATTCCGGCCGAGCCGTGATACCGCTAGCCAATGCCCGCCGAACCGCCGGGATCACCCGTCAGTAAGGAGACGTCCGTGACCGGACTGGCCACCCTCCGGACCTGCCTCGAGCAGTGTTACGACGCGATCGAGTCGCTGGCCGGCCGGCTGGAAGCCGACCGGTGGAACGCCCGCTCTCTGTGCCCGGACTGGGACATGCGCGGCGTGGTCGAGCATCTCGGCATGATGGAACGGGTGATGACCGGCTGGCTGCCCGAGTCCGCCGCCGACGTGCCGCCGCTGGACCGAATCGGTCCGTACCACGAAGAGATGGCCGCACTGGACGACGCGGCGTTCGCGGCGCGCATCGGCGAGATCTTCGCCGGCCGCCGGTCCGACCTGGCCGGGCTGACCGAGGCCGACCTGGACAGGCCGTCCTGGACGCCGATCGGGCCGCGCAGCTACGGGGGCTTCCTGGAGATGCGGATCTTCGACTTCTGGGTCCACGAGCGTGACATCGCCACGCCGCTGGGCTGGCCGACCGACGACGCCGGGCCGCGCGCGGAGATCGCCCTCGGCCAGGTGGAGGGCTCGATCGGCTACATCGTCGGCAAGAAGATCGGACTGCCGGACGGCGCCAGCATCGTGTTCCACCTCACCGGGCCGGTCAAGCGCGACCTGCCGGTCGTGGTCGACGGCCGGGCCCGGGCGGTCGATCACGTCGAGCACCCGGACGTGGAACTGACGACCGACACGGTGACCTTCGTCCAACTGGCGGCGGGCCGGATCGACCCGCAGCGTCAGATCGAGGCCGGCCTGGTGACCTGGACCGGGAACGCTGAGCTCGGCGACCGAGCCGCGCGCAACCTGAGGTTCACCATCTGACGGCGCGCAGCGAAGCCCCCGGCGGCCCTCCGGTGCTGCCGGTCATGCTTCCCAGTAGACCTCGATTCGGTGGCCGTCCGGGTCCGCGCACTTGAACGACACCCCGTCCGAGTCGTCATCGTGCTCGATGATCTCCACGCCATCCGTTCGCACGCGCTGGAGCACCGCCCGGACCTCGGCGCCGCTGTCGAGATGGAACCCGAAGTGCATGAACGGCGGCGGCGCGCCGGGATCCTGCCCGGCGTGCAGCGCGAGATCGAAGCCGTCCGCGTTGCGGATGATGACCGTCCCGTCCGGGTACCGCTGCGCGGTAGCCGGATCAAAGCCGAAGTACGTCGAGTAGAAGTCCAGGCTGCGCCCCGCATCAAGCACCGGCAGCCCAAGATGCGTCAGGTGCATGAGACCCAATCTACCGACAGCCGACGATCCCTCGTCGCCGCGTCCGGCCGACCCCTCCGCCACCACGCGAACCACTCGGGAGAGAACAAGCTCAGCGCGGTGACGAACGCCAGGATCTTCGACACCACGTTCATCGCGAGCGGGACCGGGGCGGACGGATAGCCGAACCCGGCCAGCGCCCACAGCGCGAACACGAGCAGCATCAGGGCCAGGCACAGGAACGTCGTCCTGGACAGCCTGACCATCGGGGTCATGGTGAGCAGCGACAGCGTGGTCAGCTCGACTAGGACGAGCGGCACGAAGAACAGCGCCCGGTAGAGCTCCGGGTCGGGCGGAACCGGCGGGTAGATCCTGGTCCAGATGATCAGGTCGAACGGCAACTCGAAGATCGCCGCCCCCGCCATCGCGGCGATGGCCGCGCTCGACACCCGGACCCACCGGCCATGCGGGGTGGTGATGTAGACGACGACCATCAGCAGTATCGCCGCGGCGAGGGTCCACGGCGCGATGGGATCGGCCGGCGGGGCCTTGGCGATGTGCTCATGATGCTCCTGCGCCGCGTAGGCGCCCAGGCAGGAGAGGAACGCGACTCCGGCCAGCCCCCAGCCCGCGAGCATAAAACCGGTGAGCGTGAAGCCCGGCCGGGGGAGACGAACGGTACGGCGGACCACGATGCCCGCGACAACCAGGCCGCCGGCGACGACCAGCAGAATGACGGCGAGAACCAGCCTGGCGTTGCCGCTGAAACTCACCCAGGTGCCGTACTGAGTCATGATCACGCCTGCCCTTCTGGCGCCGCGTCAGCTCGCGGATGCAGACCTGCCTGGATGGCGAGTGGCCTATCTCGATGCTCGCGGCCCGCAGGCACGCGAGCCACCGTGCCAGCCCGTCAATCCCGGGGTACGGCTAGCACGATGTCCCAGGGACGCCGGCTAAAGGTTCTCCGGCCGCCGCGCGACTACACAGATGTGAAGCGCTCATCTCACTACGGTCGGCCCGCGCGAATCCCGATGGAGGTGCCGTATGGCAGACGCCAATGAAGCCAGGATCGCCGGGTCTCACGTCGCGGAACCGGGCAGTTTCTTCAATGCCCACGACCAGTGGCTGTTCGGTCAGCCCGGTCCCAGCGCAACAACGCCGGCCTCACCCCCGCCCAGCCGCGCAAGGCCACAAAAACAAAAGGCCACAAAAACAAAACGCCGCGGGGCCAGCCAGGCAACCTGGCCAGCCCCGCAGCACCGTCACGCCGTCACACGGTCACACAGTCTCCGCCGCCCGCCCGGCCCCCGCACCGGCAGGCGCAGCCGCCGCGTCCGGCCGCACGAAGTCCTTCCGCCGGATCAGCAGCGTGGCGAACACCGCCCCCACCAGCGCCACCCCCGCGGTCACGTACAGCAGCTCGTTCAGCGCCGAAGCGAAGCTCGACCGCAGCGCCAGCCCGGCCGCCGCCCGCGAGCCGGCCGGCAGCGACCCGATCGCCGCGGAAACCGACCCCTGCCGCACCGCGCCAACCAGGGACCCGGCCGACCCCGCCAGCGACGCCGGCAAAGCAGAAGTCAGGTGGCTCTGAATCGACGACACGAAGATCGACCCAAGCGCCGCGATCCCGGCCGCGATCCCGATCTGCCGGAAGGTCGAGTTCACCCCGGACGCCATCCCCGCCTTGGCCGGCGGCACCACGCCGATCGCGGTCGACGCCAGCGGCGGGTTAACCAGCCCGGCGCCGAGCCCGCCGACGATGAACCCCGGAATCAGGTGCGTCCACGACGACGTCCCGGAAAGACCGGTCATCACCAGCAGCCCGACCCCGACCAGGAACAGCCCCGGCCCGATCAGCCACCGGGCCGGCACCCGCTCGGACACCCGCCCGGCGACCACCGAGGTGGCGAGCTGGGCGAGCGAGAGGATGGCGACCCGCAGCCCGGTCCCGAGCGCGGAGTACCCGAGGACGTCCTGCAGGTAGATCACGAAGTAGAGCAGCACCGCGTACAGCGACCCGTTCATCGCGAACGCCGCGATCGAGCCGCCAGCGAACGTCGGCACCCGGAACAGCCCCAGGTCGAACATCGGGTGCGCAACCCGGCTTTCTGCGACCCCGAACAAAGCCAGCAGCACCACCCCGGCCACGATGCAGGCGATCACCCCGGTGTCCGACCATGACGTCTCCCCGGCCCGAATCAGCCCGTACACGAACGTCACGAGCCCCAGGGTCAACAGGAGAAACCCAGCCCAGTCCGGTGGCGTAGCGTGGTCAGACCGAGACTCCTCGACCCGCCAGACGGTGACGATCAGCGCGAACACCCCGACCGGGATGTTGACGAGGAAGATCCCCCGCCAGTCCCACTCGGTCGTGATCACCCCGCCGAGCACCGGGCCGAGCGCGGACGAGATGCCCACGACCGCCCCCCAGATGCCGAACGCGACCCCGCGCTCGCGGCCGCGGAAACTGTGCCCGAGCAGCGCCAGCGACGTCGCCATCATGATCGCGCCGCCGATCCCCTGGCCGCTGCGCGACAAGATCAGCATCAGCGGGTTCACCGCCAGGCCGCACAGCAGCGACCCGGCCGTGAAGACCGCGAGCCCGATCGTGAACAGCAGCTTGCGCCCGTACCGGTCGGCCAGCGAGCCCGAGGTCAGCAGCAGCGACGCCAGCGTCAGCGCGTACGCGTCCAGCGTCCACTGCACATCACTGAACGAAGCGTGCAGCCCCGACTGGATCGACGGCTGCGCCACGATGACGATCGTCACGTCAAGCAGCAGCATGAAGATCCCGGCGCAGACCGCGATCAGGGTCCACCATTTCTTATCCACCGGCAGTTCCTTCCCCTCAAAGTCCGTTCACCGCCCATCCTGCCGGACGCTGCGACGCCGCCCCAAATTCAAGCGCCATCACGCCGGAATCCGACATCTGTAGGCTGCTATCCGTGAAAACCAGTCAGCTTGACGAGGTTGACCGCCAGCTTCTCCACGCGCTCGTGGTGGCGCCGAGGGCGTCGTTCCGGGTGCTCGCCGCCGCGCTCGGCGTCTCTGACCAGACGATCGCGCGCCGGTACCGCCGCCTGGTGGAAACCGCCGACCTGCGCGTGACCGGGCTTATTCACGGGCCGAGGGCCGGCTGGGTGGACTGGATCGTCCGCCTGCAGGTGGCCCCTGGCAGCGCCCAGCGTATCGCCGACACCCTGGCGCAACGTCCGGATACCCGGTGGGTAAGGCTGTATTCCGGTGGCACCGAGATCGTCTGCACCCTGCAGGC
>Ga0335074_10005193_pt1 | contig 18010 bp, 14 predicted proteins | sample Lox_Sample_23_FD_206715 | JGI IMG/M metagenome (GOLD analysis project Ga0335074, IMG submission 206715) | Soil microbial communities from Loxahatchee National Wildlife Refuge, Florida, United States - Lox_Sample_2.3 | ecosystem: Environmental > Terrestrial > Soil > Wetlands | place: USA... | reverse complement strand
GCGGCGCCGCATTTCCGGAAAGCCCCTGGAACTGGAGGAACTTCTCCCGATTGCCATCGACATTGCCGATGGTCTCGACGCAGCCCACAGCGAAGGGATTGTTCATCGAGACATCAAGCCGGCGAACATTTTTATTACCAAGCGGGGGCACGCCAAGATACTTGACTTCGGACTGGCGCAAGTCGCGGCGAGACGCCTGGCCGCCACGAATGCGGATACGATGCCGTACTATCCGCATGCCGAGCACCTCACGAGCCCCGGAACGATGATCGGAACCGTGGCATACATGTCGCCCGAGCAGGTGCGCGCCAAGGAACTGGATACGCGCAGCGACCTGTTTTCGTTTGGAGCGGTGCTCTACGAAATGGCTACCGGAAAGCTGCCATTCCCCGGTGAGAGTCCGGGAGAGATTTGCGGTGCCATCCTCCGGGACCAGCCCCCCCCGCCGTCAGAGTTCAACTCGCAGGTTTCTCCCGGGCTGGCGGCTGTAATCGCCAAAGCCCTGGAGAAGGACCGCCAGCTCCGGTATCAGCATGCGTCCGAAATTCGTGCCGATCTTCAGCGGCTGAAGCGCGATACGGAAAGCGGAACCGTTTCGGGGATAATCTCGAGCAGCTCGAGGATCATAGTACCCGGAAAGTTCCGATACAAGCTGGCTACCTGGATCACGGTCGCCTGCGTGGCCCTCGCAGCAGCCGCGGGAGGTGTTTACTACCATTTTCGCCACTCTCGGCATTTGAGTGAGAAGGACACGGTAGTTCTCGCGGATTTCTCCAACAGCACTGGCGAGGCGGTATTCGATGACACCCTCAAGACCGCGCTGGCAGTGTCGCTGAACCAGTCGCCATTTCTGAATGTTCTACCGGAGAGCAAGGTGCAGGACATGATCAAGCTCATGGCTCGTCCGGCCAATACTCCTTTGAATCCCGAGCTCGCACGGGAGGTCTGCCTACGCGCCGGGAGCAAGGCTTATATAGCGGGCGCCATCGCCGCCCTGGGCAGCCAGTACGTGCTGGAGGTAAAGGCGGTAAATTGCCAGAACGACGATGTGCTGGCGCAAGAGCAGATTACCGCGGACGGTAAGGAAAAGGTGCTTTCCGCTCTGGGAAAAGCAGCCAGCGAACTGCGCGGGGAGTTGGGCGAATCTCTGGGCTCAGTACAGAAATACGATGCGCCACTTGCCGATGCCACGACCTCGTCGCTCGATGCGCTGAAGGCATACAGTCTCGGCGCAAAGGCTGACCCGCAAGACCCGAATACGGCCCTGCGGGATTACGAGCACGCTATCGAACTCGACCCAAACTTTGCGATGGCGTATCACCAGGTAGGCGCCTTGTATTTCAGCCTTGGGGAGTTGGAGAGGGCGCGGATCTATTACACGAAGGCCTTTGCGCTGCGCGAGCACGCCAGCGAGCGGGAGAGGCTGGAGATCACCGCCAGCTACTACGGGAGCGTGACCGGGGAGATCGAAAAGGCGATTGCCGTAAGGAAGGAGCAGATTGAGAACTATCCGCGGCTTTCGGAGCCTTACCAGGGATTGGCGACCGAATACACGTTCCTGGGCAAGTACGAGATGGCGATCGACGCCTTTCGACGGAGTATCGAGCTCGATCCGGAAAGTTCGCTCTCCTATGGACTTCTCTCCAACCTGTATATCGGAGTGCAGCGCTTCGATCGGACGCGGCAGACGATCCAGGAGGCCCAAGCCAGAAAGATTGAAAACTATCTTTTCCACAATGCTCTGTATGGTCTGGGATTTCTTGAAGGGAACTCCAGCGCCATGGCGGAGCAGTTGCAGTGGATTACTAGCCAGGCGCCGTTTGCAAATTATGGCTACTCGCTCGCGTCGGACACGCAGGCCTACCAGGGCCGTTTGAAGAATGCCCGGGATCTGATGCAAAAGGCCGTCGATGCCGCCATTCAGATGGACCTTAAGGAGAACGCGGCGGTCTGGTATGAGAATGCCGCGCTGCGGGAAGCGGTATTCGGCAATCCCGAGGAGGCCAGGCGGGAGGCCGCGAACGGACTTAAGCTGGGCCCCAAGAGCGTGGGCGGCCGCATGGAGGCGGCGCTTGCCTATGCCATCGCCGGTGACAGCACAGAGGCCGAGTCACTTGCCGCGGGTCTGAATAAGGACTTTCCTCTGGATACGCAGGTGCAGTCGCTGTGGCTGCCGACTATTCGAGCGCAAATAGCGCTCGACCGGGACAAGGCGCCCTCGGCGATTGAGGGCTTGGAGGCTGCACGGCCCATAGAGCTGGGAATCATGGCCTTCAATACCAACATCTCCTGCCTCTACGCCAACTACATCCGCGGCCAGGCGTATCTGGCCGCTGGTGAATGGGGCCTTGCTGCCGGCGAATTCCATAAGATTATTGACCACCGTACCCTGGTGTGGAACTGCTGGACCGGACCTATGGCGCAGCTGGGGCTCGCTCGCGCGAACGCTCAACAGGCCCGCGGTCCGCAGGGTGCCGAGGCCGATGCGGCTCGAACCCGCGCTCTTTCGGCGTATAAGGACTTCCTGTCTCTTTGGAAAGACGCAGATTCAAACATTCCGATATTCAAGGAAGCCAAGTCCGAATACTCCAAGCTCTTATAGCGAGTTTTCGCGAAACGCATGACGCAGCCGTGCGAAGGAGAAGATGTGGAAAGCGATTCGCCACCAACGCCGCGGAAGACTGTCACGGCCCAACCAGAACGACTGTCCACTATAGAGACCCGCATCGATCTGATTCAGGCGCTCTGCGATGCTGCCCAACTGGAACATGGCTTGTGCTGTGCCTACCTCTTCGCGGCGCTCTCTCTCAAGCGAAGTTCCGAAGAGGGAGTTCCGCAGGTGAAGCTGGCGGAGCTTCGAAACTGGGAATCGGTGCTCCTCCTTATTTCCCGGCAGGAGATGGAGCATCTCGGAATTGTCTCCAACCTGCTTACGGCTGTAGGCGGCATGCCCTATCTGCAGAATCCTGTTTTTCCCGTCAAGGCCGATCGCTTTGGCGAACTGCCCGAATTGCCTCTTGAGCGATTTTCAAAGGAAACCATTCAAAGGCTGCTCAAGTTTGAGAAGCCAGAATGGGTTCACCTTCGTGACGTAATTCTCGAGCGCGTTCGGCTTGCGAAGAATTACGACGAGGCCTTGTCGATTGTTCGCAAGCAAATCTGCGCGGAGATGGAGTGGGCGGCGGGCGATCTATGGGTGCCGGACGGCGACACTTTTGTGCCCGTATTGCGCGTTACGGGGGAACTGAAGGTCTCTTATGATTCGAAAGCCGGAAAGGACATCTGGTCGCGATGGCAAACGCCTCATCCGCCGACAGGGCAGGAATTCAACGCCAGTCAGAATGCGGATTCGAACATAGTGAATACCTGCGTGGAAATTCCCACCTACCGAGGCACCGAACTCACATGTGTCTGGAGATTTTTCTACGAGACATTTCGCAGCTTCGACGAAGACGACTCCCTTGCCCAGTCCATCGAATTATTGCTGACCGACCCGCGCTTGAACTCCGCTCTCGACGGATCAGCCAACCGTCCTCGCCCGGCCGTTGCGGCCGTGAGGCTCAGCACGCCGGAGTTTCGATATGCCACGATCGGGGGCTTCTACCGGCAGATCAGAAAGGGCTTCCTGCGGATGTGTTTCCAGGGTCACAAGCCCACTGGCTATGGACTTTTTACGGGTTTTCAGACCGGCAATCCGGATATAGGGATTTCCGATCGCAACGTCCACGATATCGATCTTGCTACCATCTCGGGTCTAGATTCGGCGCTGGCGGCTATCGAGCAGATCATCGAAACCGGGGAAGCATCGCTTCAGAAACACGAAGACAGCCACTATCTTCGCCTCCTCCAGCTTCAGAAGGATGTTGAGGCGGCTACAAAGCAGACAGTCACCTTCGAGCCGGCTCGCGGGGTCGTCACCAATCCTGTCACAGTTGCTAGAGTGGGATGCACTTTGCTCACTCACCCGGACGCAGTAAGCGTCGCAGAGATATTTGATGCGGTGTACGAAATCAGCTTGCAGATGATTGCTCGCTTTTTTGCCTTTCCCGACGACAAGGTTTTAAAGGTCATGGCGTTTGGTCCGTTGATGACCATGGCCATGCGGCCGCTGGCCGAGATGCTTGGCCAACTAAATGCCGGAGACGATCCCAAACAGAAAGCGGGTCCGCCATTTCAAAGCCCGGCACGCGACATTCTGCACCCGCACAAGATAGCTGCCTGGACTGTATTCGGCGAACGGCTACAGCAGATTGCGACCAGGTGTAGCGAGGTTGAGGCGAGTCTTAAGCTCGAACACAAAGAGGCCGGGCAGCGGTTGACTTTTATCGGGAAGAACATCAATTACATCAGCTCGCGACTAACCACGGCGGCTGCAGAGGCAAAAAAAGGTGGCGCACCGGCTCCGGTGGCGGGGAACTGAATGCTCGAACTTTATTTTGAAGGATGGTTTCAATGCCGGTTGGCACGCGATCCCGATCCCAGCGATGAAAAGCGCGGGATCAGTGGCGCGGCGTTTGCGACGGTGTATGAGCCGGATCTCGACCGGATCATCCGGTTGAACGATCCGGTAGCGAGCCGCGCAACGTACATGCCTGAGGGCCACGAGGTGCCGCGGGTGGGGGTATCGGTAAAGTACGTCTACGTCGGCGGTCGGAGAGACGATACTCATCCTTTGCTTGGTGCTCGGGTCGACCTGCTTGACGGGCCTATGTTCGTGTCTCTCAATGGCGTTTTTTCTATGCCCGGGCAGGAGGTCATCGACCCGTTTCATCTTTCCATCTCCGGGCAGAATCTTCGCCTGAGCAGAACGGATTTATGGAATCCCCAAGAGCCGAATTTGACTATGTACGATCTCCCGGTCGATTCCCCCTTGTTGCAGCGCCGTCAGCCGGTGTCGGGCGACTCAGGCAGCGTTGATTTGCGCGAGGCCTCGGGAATCTTCGATCCTGCAGCGTACATGAAGAAGCGTATCTGCGACCTGCAGAGTGCCATCGATCAAAGAGAAGAAGCCAGGAAGACGCCGGGCGAAAGCGAGAAGGCGGACCTGGATCTTCAGATCGCGGGCCTGAGACAGCGGCTGGATGCTTTGACGATCCCCGACGAGTTGGTCCCGATTTTCGAATCGCAGATTACTTCAGAAGCGGCTCATTATCTCGATGCGCGCATATCCCAGCCGGAGATACTCCTTGCGCAGTTGCCGGAGGACATCAGAACGCAGCTCCAAGCGGGCTTCGAAAAACAGAAGATCAAGTTCTCTCCCGATGCGGTGTTTGCTGCCGGAGAGGCGGGTCCGGTTGGAGGGCCATTGAGCGAGGGTACCGCCTTCAGCGTCCGTTGGGCGATCATGGACCCGCTGCATTGGGTCAACCCTTATCTCGGGGTTCAGCCTCAGCTCGACTCGGGGCAGCTGGAGCAGATGCTTTATCTCCCAGCGGAGTTCCGCATCGAGAAAGTCCTCCAGAGGGGAAGTGCGTATGCTATCATCGCGTTCCAGAAATTGGAGGTGTGGCAGAGCAAGGTCTTCAAGATCCTGTTAGGTACGCGTGTGACGTACCAATTCGATGTACGAGGTCCCGTACAAGTAGAAGGTACGGTTGGATTGCCGGTTGCAGATGATTTGCCTTGGCCGGTGTCTTTTTGGGTCGGTGCGTGGGATAACGACGCACTGTCCGGCTACATGAAGGGCTGCCTCCAAATACCTCTTACGCGTGGCGGATCCGCCGAAGGCGCTAATCGCGCCGGCTCGACCTTATGATGCCGCTGCATCCATGAGATTGCTTAAAGAGGTGTTGTGATGGCGGACAAGCTGAAGAATTTTCTCTCGGAATTAGCGGTAGATCCCAAAAAGCTTTCAAGCTACCTGGAAAACCCGGATGCCACGATGAATGCTGCGGGGTTGGATCCGGACGATTGCGCTGCGCTTAAAAGCGGAGACCCATCGAAAGTTTACGCCAGCCTTTCCGGACAATCCGTTGCCCCTGCCGCACCGTCGCCGGCGAATCTGATCTGGGCACAGCAGCCTCATGCCAATCTGATCTGGGCGTCACAGCCGAACGCCGGGAGTTCTCCTGCTGCCCTGATCTGGGCACAAAGCCCCGCCGCACAGACAACACAGACAATCTGGGCAGCCAACCCTGCTTTTCTAATCTGGGCACCAAACCCTGCTGCGCAGGCGGTCAATCCTGCTGCCTTGATCTGGGCGCAGAGCCCTGCCCCGCCTGCCAATCCAGCCGCTTTGATCTGGGCGCAGAACGCTGCCGCTCCGGCGGCCAATCCCGCTGCCCTGATCTGGGCACAGCAGCCTCAGGCAAATCTGATCTGGGCGCAACAACCCCATGCCAGTCTGATCTGGGCCGCAAACCCTGCCGCTCCGGCGGCCAATCCCGCTGCCCTGATCTGGGCACAGCAGCCTCAGGCAAATCTGATCTGGGCTGCAAACCCTGCCGCACCGGCGGCTAATCCCGCTGCTCTGATCTGGGCACAGCAGCCTCAGGCAAATCTGATCTGGGCACCCCCGTCGCAAGCAAATCTCATCTGGGCCGCGAACCCTGCCGCTTTGATCTGGGCGCCGAGTCATCCTGTGCAACCTTCTGAACCCACTCAGCCCAGTGGGCAACCTTCACAACCAGAGAATCCGACCGGAGGAAAGACTTAGTGCCGCAGATGAAAGGCAGTCTCATCGTTGTAGGCACAGGGATACGGAGCGTTGGCCAGCTGACAACCGAGTCGATTGCCTGGATAGAACGAGCGGACAAAGTCTTCTATATAGTCTCGGAACCGATTGCTGAATCGCTGATCCAGCGACTGAATTCCACTGCGGAATCCTTGCAGAAGCTTTATGTTCAGGGCAAGCCTCGCCTGGAGACTTATAAAGATATTGCCGACACCATCCTGGCGTCGGTGCGAGGGGGAAACCGCACCTGCGCCGCCTTCTACGGGCATCCGGGCGTGTTTGTGCTGCCGTCGCATGAGGCTGTTCGTCAGGCTCGAAGCGAAGGCTACGTAGCCCGGATGCTGCCCGGGATTTCCGCTGAGGACTGCCTCTTCGCTGATCTCGGCGTCGATCCGGCGTCAAGCGGATGTCAAGCCTATGAGGCGACCGACTTTGTGATGCACCATCGCCAGCTCGATCCTTCCTGCTCTGTCATTCTCTGGCAAATCGGGGTAGTCGGCGAATGGACCTATCAACAGACAGGCTATAGAAATTCAGGGCTGCCCCTTCTGATAGAGAAACTGACCCGCTACTACCGACCTGACCATGGTGTATTCGTTTATGAAGCAGCTGTCCTTCCCGAGTGTGAGCCCACAATCAGGCCAGCGCCACTGTGCCATCTGCCTTACGTGCCTCTTTCGTCCGCGTCAACCCTATATATTCCCCCAGCGCATGCGGCGATACCCGACAGAGACATGTACCAGCGCCTCGGATTAGCACTATAGCTCCGTCAGGGCCCGGCTTGACCACTGAAAGCCAGATCCCGCAGAGCTACGGCGCGTCTCAAGCAGAGATCAGGCTGGGAGCGCCAGCGCGAGACAGGGTTGCGTCGTGCTCATCAGAAGCTCCGAATGGAACACCTTCGCTCCGTTGGCTAAGCGAAGGCATCGCATTCCATCCCAAAGCTCACAGTTTCGGTGGACGCCGCCGGCGTTACTCTGGCCGAGTGAATGGTCAGCTCAGTCACTACCACACGAACATGCGGGCCCCGCTTCCGGCGTAGCGTACTCTTCCCGCCTGCGCGGAGTAGCCGTGAACCGGAATCGCGCTCTCGTGAACTGCGCAGCTCAGAATCGTTTCCGCACCATTGAGTTCTTCAACATTGGCTGCCTGGTGGCGGTTCATGATTTCGGCGGATTTTTCAACCAGCTCGATGGAGCCAGTGGCAAAGACCAAAACGCCTCCGTCCCGAACTCCTTGCACGTAGGCCTGTGCCTCTGGTTCGGTCGCTCCCATGGCCTTGAGATCCTGCACCAATTGCGCGCAAAAATCTACTTCCGGAGTGCTCAGAACTCCCGTGACATGCATGTAACGCGGCTCGGCGAGAACGCGCAAATCTTTCGCCTCGAATCCGGCGGCTTTAAGGTCATTGACCGTCTCTTCAGCCCGGGTTGAATTCTTGAATAGACCAACTGCCGTGTGTGTCATACGGCACCTCCCTGGTGCTTCATTGCGGGCGGTTGTATGAAAGCCGCCCGCACTAGGGAAACTCTAGCTCCGGGAGAGAGGTTTAGATGTGATCCGCATCACGATACAGCGTCATTCCTGCCGTTTCAGGTTCGAGCCACTCGGCGATCTCGGACAGCGCTGCTTCGAGGAGTTCGTTGAGGGCCGCGGCGACGCTTGGAGACAGCGCAACGCCCCAATCGGTCGATTCAGGCTGTACTCCGAGCAGGACGACTTCGGACGGCGCTTCTCCAAGCAATCGCAGTGCATTCACGAGATCGCTGAACCCGAGCAAATGCACGCTCTTTCCAGCGGGAAGTGAGTTCAGATCTCGATTGGCAAAACGGTAGAGAGTGCCTGGCGGCCCTCCGAACTCAACAGCATCGACGGCAAGCACATGAGTCATCCCTTCGAGGCGCGGCAGCAGATCAAGCCCCAGCGTGCCGCCTTCGATGACCTCAACGCCACGGGGGAGCCGGTCGCTCTCAAGCAATCTGCGAATGGCATGAATGCCCACACCATCGTCGGTGCGCATCAGATTTCCGAGGCCGAGAGCAGCGATATTTGGACTGGCATCCATGCTCATTGTTTGCCCCGGGCAATCGAAGTACCTTTCTCCTTGAGCAGACTCCTTGGGACAAACTTCCAGCCGCTGAAGATGCTCTCCATCAAGCCATTCTTCTGTTCCATTGAGACGAGGACCGCGCTGTAAACGTGATGTATGACGAACGCCATGAAGCAGAACATGATGAAGTAATGGATGATGCGGATGTATTGGATGTCGACGATGCGGGGGATCCAGCCGACGATCAGCCGTAGAAAATGGCTTCCGCTCACAACGCTGTAAAGCACCAAGCCGGTCACGCACTCAACGATAAGGAGGAGGACGATCACCATGTAGGAGGCGGTCGCCAGCGAGTTATGGCCGATTTCCGGCTCCGGCTCGCGGCGCTGGTAGGTGTAATAGAGCAGCATGCTGCGAATGCTGGCCCATTGGGCTTTTGTGAGGGGAACCCAGGCGCGCCAGCGAGCCCATTGATTGCCCATGAAGAACCAGTAAATTCGCAGCAGGAGCACGGAGATCAGGATGAACCCGAACACCTCATGTACGAAGCGCATGGTCCCCATCACCCACGCTGTAGGGCTTGTTGCTACGATAAATGGGCGGTGCATGTAAAAGCCGGTTACCGTGAGAACGACCAGCGAAAGCACCATGATCCAATGGAAAATGCGGACCGGCCATTCCCACACATAGACCGCTAAGATCTCGGGATCGCGGACCGGGGCAGCTCCCTGGACCGGAGGCTTGGTGAGCGTTGCCATGCGCGCCTCCTAAATGGCCGGAACCGTCCGGCTATATCTGCGCCCCGAAGCATCGACGACGTGAACGGCGCACGCCAAGCAGGGATCGAACGAGTGCACCGTGCGCAGAACCTCGAGCGGTCTGGACGGATCGGCGATCGGTGTTCCGTGCAATGCGGCTTCATAAGCGCCGCGGTTTCCATGGGCGTCACGGGGACCGGCATTCCAGGTTGACGGAACGACAGCCTGATAGTTCACGATTTTCCTGTTCTCGATCTCCACCCAGTGTCCGAGTGACCCACGAGGCGCCTCCTCAAGTCCGAAGCCCTGGCATGATTTGGGCCAGCTGTCCGGGTTCCAGAGGCTGTTGTCGTGGATGCGAAGGTTCCCGTGACCCATGTTGTCGTGTAGCTGCTGGATCCAGCCGGTAAGATTGTCCGCCATGAAGTCAGCCTCGATAGCTCGTGCGGCGATGCGGCCCATGGTGGAGAACAAGGCCGACGGAGGCAGTTTCAGCTCCGTCAGAGTTCCATCAACCCGCTTCTTGATGTCCTGGTTTCCGGAAGCATAAGCAATGAGTGTTCTCGCAAGCGGTCCCACTTCCATCGGCTTGTCATCGTAACGCGGCGACTTCAGCCACGAATACTTCTGCTCCACATTGAGGAATTCATATGGCGGCTTTGGTCCGGAGTATTTCGGCTTCGTCTCGCCCTGCGCGGGAGGTTTCCCGATCTGGTCGCCCTCCGAATACTCGTACCAGGAATGTGTCACGTACTCGGTTACATTCTTCGGATCGAGTGGGTGTACATTCGACAGATCGCGGTTCAGAATGATCCCACGCGGAATGACAAAACCGGCGGGATCCTTGACGCTGCCATTCGGATAGTCTCCGTACGCCATGAAGTTGCCCAGGCCTTCGCCATACTTGAACCAATCGGGATAGAAAGCGGCCACCGCCTTTACATCAGGTAGATAAACCTGGCGGACGAAGGTCTGGGCGTTGGTTAGCAGCTGGTTCATCAGGGTAATGCTGACCGGATTGATCGCCGACTCGGTCTCATTGGCATCGATGGCCGATGCCATGCCGCCGACAAGGTAGGTTTGAGGGTGAGGATTTTTACCGCCCAGAACCGCATGGATGCGAATGAACTCGCGCTGAAGCTCCAGGGCTTCGATATAGTGAGCGACCGCGAGAAGGTTGACCTCCGGTGGCAGACGATAAGCCGGGTGACCCCAATCTCCGCTGCTGAAGAGGCTCAACTGGCCGCTGGCCACGAGAGTTTTGACACGGTCCTGCACGGCTTTAAAGTAGACGGTGCTCGATTTTGGCCATTCAGAGATGGACTGCGCGATCTGCGACGTTTTCGCCGGATCGGCCTTGAGCGCCAGGGTCACGTCAACCCAGTCCAGCGCGTGGAGGTGGTAGAAGTGGATGATGTGGTCCTGTACATTCTGCGTGCCGGCAATGATGCTGCGGATCAGGCGCGCGTTATCCGGAACCTCGATGCCAAGCGCGTCTTCGACGGCCCGCACCGAGGCTAGCGCGTGGACGGTCGTGCAGACGCCGCAGATGCGCTGGGCCCAGATCCACGCTTCACGCGGATCGCGTCCGCGTAAGATCAGTTCAATGCCTCGGAACATGGTGCCGGAGCTCCATGCATCCTTGACCTGACCACCGTCCACCTCGGCTTCGATCCGGAGGTGGCCCTCGATTCGAGTTACGGGATCAATCACAATGCGCGCCACTTACTTTTCCTCCGTAACCTTCTCGGGAACTTGTGCTTCTTTCGTTTCGGCCGCCGGATGCATGTGACTGCGAACCGCGTGGCCGATGCCATGTGCAGCAGTCGCGGCGGCAACGGCTCCAACGACGGTCCATCCGATTTCACCGGCGGTGATGTCGACTCCGAAACCGGCCGGACGGGGAAGGCGGTCGTAGAATGGCGACTTCGTGTCCCAGAATCGCGGTGAAGCGCAGGCGATGCATCCGTGCCCGCTCTTTACCGGCCAGCTTGTGCCATTGTTCCAGCGGACTGTGGGGCAGTTATAAGTCGCCTGCGGGCCCTTGCAGCCCATTTTGTAGAGGCACCAGCCTTTGCGATGCCCCTCGTCACCCCACTCCTGCACGTAGCGTCCGGCGTCGTAGTGCGCCCGGCGCTCGCACTGGTCGTGGATGATCTGTCCATAGGCAAACAGCGGCCGATTGTAGGGATCGAGCGCTGGCATTTCGCCGAATGTCAGATAGTGAACCAGCACCGCGGCAGTGTTGGCGGAGTTGTGCGGGCAGCCGCCAAGATTGACCACCTGGATGCCCGGAACGGCCTCCTGCACACCTAACGCGCCAGTCGGATTTGGATTCGCCTTGACCAGGCCGCCGTCCCACGCGCACGCGCCGACTGCGATAGTAGCTGCGGCATTGGTGCAAACCTCCTGCGCGATGTCGAGGGCTGTGCGTCCCGCGATGGTGCAGTACACTCCGCCGTCCGCCGTCGGGATTGCCCCCTCGACCACGCACAGGTACTTCCCCTTCTCTTCGCGGACAACGCGCTCAAGGGCCTTTTCCGCCGCATGACCGTATCCGGCCATGATGGTCTCGTGGTACTCCCAGGAGATGGTCTCGAGGACTACATCTTCCACCGTCGGATGGGCCGAGCGAAGCATCGACTCGGTGTTGCCGGCGCAGTCCTGGAATTCCAGCCACACTAGAATGGGCTTTCTGCGCTGCGTTAAGGCCTGCGCGACTGCGCGGGCGTAACTCGAAGGTAAGGCGAGGGTTGCAGTCATGGTGGCGCAGTATTCAAAGAATTTGCGCCGCGAGATGCCTCTCTTGCGGCATGCCTGGTAGACCGATTCCTCGGCAGGAATGATCATGGACTCTTCCTCCTGCGACCCGAAACGAGTTAGCAAGAAGGCTAATTTTCTAAGGCGGTAACGGGATGTGATCGAGGTCACACCACTTGGGGCTGCCAACTTACTGGCTAATCACGGCACTTGGCGACGATTAAGGTGACATCGTCGTGCTGCTCGTGTGGGCTGAAGCTCTGAATATCGGCGACAACGGCCGATATGATTTCCGAGGCCGGCTGCTGGCGATGACATCTGAGCGACTCGACAAGGCGATCCTCGCCGAACTCCTCCCCATCGGGATTGAAGGACTCCGTTACGCCGTCGGTGTAAAGGGCCAGCACGTCGCCGGGTGAAAGGGGACATTCCACTGTCTCACTTTCCCAGTCCCGAAAGAGGCCTAATACTGTGCCGGTCGAGTGTAGCCGCTCTACGGAGTTGTCCCCGCGCAGAATCAGGCCGCAAAGATGTCCGCAGTTTGTATAGCGAAGCCGCCGCGCGACGCCGTCGTATTCGGCGAAGAAGACCGTCGCGTACGCGCTGTCCACGCTGTTTTCATAAAAGAGCCGGTTCACCGATTGCAGGAAGGCCTTGTGTTCGTCGCGCGCCAGGTTGAACTGGCTCCGCAGATTTGCCTGCAAGTTTGCCATCAGGAGCGCTCCTGCGATGCCTTTGCCGGCGATATCGCCCACGATCAGGCCGATTCGCTCCGGACCCAGGCAGAGAAAATCGTAGTAGTCGCCACCCACATGCCGCGCCTGAATACAGACTCCCGCGTAGTCGAGAGTCTTCATGAGTGGAAGGCTCTGAGGAAAGAGCCGCGCCTGGACCTGTTTTGCAATCTCGAGTTCCTGCGCTGCCCGACGCTCGGCCTCCAGTCGTTCCTCAGCTGCTCGGCGTTGTGATTCTATTTCGCGGCTCATTTCGTCGGAGGCGATGAGCTCGAACGTGTTCCCGTCCGGGTCCATGAAGCGGGCGAAGGTCCCACCCCACAACTGCGCCTGGGGAGGATTCTCGAAGCGCACACCCCGGCCGCGCCAGAGTTCATAGGTCGCATTGATGTCTTCGGCGATGAATCCGATGTGCGTGTTGCGCCCGATCTGCTTGAAGTTCTCGGAGCCGCGCTTGGGAGCGATGAGCGCGAGAATGGTGCTTCCGTCGGGGGGGGCGATTGCCACCCAGCGGCCGAACTCGAAGCGGGCGTCGGCGACTACATTGAATCCGAGCTGATCGACGTAGAAATTCAGGCTGAGGTCGTGGTCTCGAACGTAAACGTTCGACTTGAAGATCCGCAGATAGTGTGACGGCCGCGCAGTAGTTTCACTTGGTGAATTATTCGTCAGAGTGCCGGATTCCGGACTCAAGTTGACCTCCGTGAACACAGATACGCCTATCGGTCGGGTCGTTCTATCGCCACTAGTCTAATCGGAGCATAAGATGGTGCCGATGGCCGTCCGCAAGATTATCCACATCGACATGGACGCATTCTATGCCTCTGTCGAGCAGCGGGATGATCCCGGGATTCGGGGTAAGCCGGTCGTTGTCGCATGGCGCGGCACCCGCTCGGTCGTATGCGCAGCCTCGTACGAGGCGCGAACATTTGGAGTGCGCTCGGCCATGCCGGCCATGCGCGCCGAACGCCTCTGCCCCGAAGCTATCTTCATCACGCCAGACTTCACTCGCTACCGCGCGGTCTCGCGCAGCGTACGGGAGATCTTCAAGCGCCACACCGACCTGATTGAACCTTTGTCGCTAGACGAGGCATATCTCGACGCGACCGACAACAAGGGCGGGCTACCCACGGCGACTCGGGTGGCGCGCGCGATTCGCGAGCAGATCCGCGAAGAGCTGCATCTGACGGCCTCTGCCGGCGTTGCTCCGAACAAATTTCTTGCCAAGGTCGCCTCCGACTGGCGCAAGCCAGATGGCCTCTTTGTCATCCAGCCCGATGAGGTTGAGGCATTTCTTACGCCTCTTCCGGTCGGGCGCATTCCCGGAGTGGGCAAGGTGACGGAGAGGCACCTCGCGGAGCTTGGTATCAAGACTGTGGGAGACCTGCGCGGAGTGGAGCTGCGGGTTCTGGAAAGCCATTTCGGCCGCTATGGCATTCGGTTATCCGAGCTTTCCCGCGGCATCGACGACAACCCTGTGGTGCCCGACCGGCCTACGAAATCGATCTCCGCTGAAGACACCTTTCCGCAGGATATGCCACTCGCGGAGACGGAACCGATGATCCGCCTCCTCGCCAAACGCGTTTGGTCCTCCTCGGGGAAGGAGTCGCGAGTTGCACGTACTGTGGTGTTAAAACTCAAAACCAAGGAGTTCGACATCCTGACGCGTAGCCTCACGCCCGTTCATCCGCCGTCATCATGCGACGAGCTGACCGCGATTGCCTTGTCCTTGCTCGACCGCGTGGGCCTCGGCGCCGAGCGCCGCTACAGGCTCGTTGGCGTAGGCCTGCACAACTTTCGCGAGCCGGAAGAGGCTCCAGTTCAGCCTGAGCTCTTTGAGTAAGACATATCGAGTAGGGTGATACCCGATGCCCGAGCTGCCTGACATCTCCGCTTACATCAGCGCACTTGAGCGGCGCATTGTCGGCCAGCCGCTCGAGCAGGTTCGCATCGCCGGCGCTTTTCTGTTGCGCACCGCGCAGCCGCCCATCGAGAGCGCCGAAGACCATGTAGTGCGCGAACTGCGCCGCATCGGCAAGCGCATCGCCATCGGGCTCGACAATGATCTCTGGCTGGTGCTTCACCTCATGATCGCGGGACGGCTGCACTGGAAGCCCCCGGGCGCGAAGCTGGCAGGGCGGAATAATCTTGCTGCGTTCGATTTTCCCGACGGGTCTTTGTTGCTGACCGAAGGCGGCACCAAGCGCCGCGCATCGCTGCACGTCTTCAGCGGCCAAGAAACTCTACGTTCCGTCGATCCGGGAGGCATCGAGGTTTTTGAATCCGATCTCGAAGCATTCCGCACTGCGCTCACGGCTGAGAACCGCACGCTGAAGCGTGCCCTCACCGATCCGCGCATCGTGAGCGGCATCGGCAATGCCTATTCTGACGAGATTCTGCACGCGGCGGAGCTGTCTCCGATTGCGCTGACGCACAAGCTAAAGCCCGAAGAGTGGGAGCGGCTGTACAAAGCCACGCGAGAAACGATACAGCTCTGGATCGACCGGCTGATCGACGAAGCGAAGGCCGGGTTTCCCGAGAAAGTCACAGCTTTTCGGAAGGACATGGCCGTGCATGGACGCTACGGCCTGCCTTGCCCGAGCTGCGGAGAAGAGATCCAGCGCATTCGCTACGCCGACAACGAAACCAACTACTGCGCTCGATGCCAGACTGGCGGAAAAGTTCTCGCCGACCGCAGCCTCTCGCGTCTGCTCGGCGCAGACTGGCCGCGAACCCTTGACGAGCTGGAGGCGCTGAAGCGGCGATGATCCGCTAATTCAGTGCAATCTCTTGCAACGCCACCGGCCTTGTGATATCTAATTGAGTATTCAAGTTTGCTCTTAGGAGCGAGCCTGAATTTCATGAAGAGTGGCTGAGGGACGGGCCCTGTGACGCCACGACAACCGGCTCAGGCAATCTGAGACAACGGTGTCAACTCTCTCCTGATTCCGAATGGAACCGGGGAACATGAGATTCGGGGTGCAGGCTGTATCGCATCTCGCTGAATCCCAGGTAGTGGCAGTAACGGAAGTTTAGCAGAGTTCGTCACGCGTGCCCGTGCATTTGTACCCGATGCCGCTCTCGGAATCGAGGGGTTCGATGGCGCACGCCTATGAATTGCGATGTCGGGAATGTGGCAAGCGGTATGACAACGCGCCGCTGTCCATCTGCGACGAATGTTTCTCTCCGCTCGAGGTTCAGTGCGATCTTGAGTCTGCCCGCAAGACCTTTACCCGCGAGTCCATCGCAAAGGGCCCCAGCAGCATGTGGCGCTACCAAGCCCTGCTGCCCGTTCCCGACGACTACGCCCCCCCCACTCCGGCTGGATGGACGCCGCTTCTGCGTGCTCCGCGGCTGGCGAAGCGCATTGGCGCTACGAACCTCTACGTCAAGAATGACGCCGTCTGCCTGCCCACTCTGAGCTTCAAGGATCGAGTTGTCTCGGTCGCGCTGGCTAACGCGCAGATCTTCGGCTTCGATACCGTCGGCTGCGCGTCTACAGGTAACCTGGCGAACGCCGTTGCGGCGCAGGCCGCGCGCCTCGGCTTCAAGAGCTACATCCTCGTCCCTGCCGACCTCGAACCTGCCAAGATTCTCAACACCCAGGTCTACGGGGCGAAGCTGGTCCGCGTCGACGGCAACTACGACCATGTGAACCGTCTGTGTTCGCAGATTGCCGACCGTTACCATTGGGGATTCGTGAACGTAAACCTGCGCCCCTACTACGCCGAAGGCTCGAAGACCGTAGGTTTCGAGATAGCTGAGCAGCTCGGCTGGCAGTTGCCTGACAACGTCGTAGTTCCGATGGCCGGCGGCTCGCTGATCACCAAAATCCGCAAGGCTTTCAAGGAGCTGATTGCCCTCGGCCTGGTCGAAGAGAAGGAAGTTCGCTTCTTCGGAGCGCAGGCAACCGGCTGTTCGCCCATCGCCACCGCAGTGAAGACGGGCGCAGACCACATCGAGCCGCAGAAGCCGTCTACGATCGCCCGCTCGCTGGCGATCGGCAACCCTGCGGACGGCGTCTACGCGGCGAGAGCTATCCGCGACAGCGGGGGCTGGGCGGAAGATGTCTCCGACGTCGAAATCGTCTCTGCCATCCAGGAGCTGGCCGAGACCGAAGGCATCTTTACTGAAACCGCCGGCGGAGTCACGACTGCCGTGACGGCCCGCCTTTATGCGCATGGCCGTATTCGTCCCGACGAGCTGACCGTCACCTGCATTACCGGGAATGGTCTTAAGACCACCGACGCGCTGGCCGGAGCGTACGAGTTGGAGGCTGCCGTTCGCCCGCGCCTGTCCGATTTCGAAACCTACTTGGAGGAACAAAATGAAGAGCGCGAGCTCGTCTTTGGAGGTGCCGGTGTCCGTTAGAGTCCTGCTGCCCAACGCATTTCAGAAGCACACCAACGGTACGCGCGAGATCCAGTCGAACGCGGGCAATCTACCGGAGCTGATCACTGACATCGAGACCGTCTTTCCGGCCCTGAAAACCCATCTTCGTGACGATCAGGGGCAGGTGCGCCGGTTCATCAACTTCTATGTGAACGAGGAAGACATCCGCTTCCTGGGCAACGAGAAGTACGCCTTCAAGGACGGTGATGAAGTGCTGGTGATTCCGTCTATTGCCGGCGGGTCGTATAACTGCTGCTCGTACTGCGGTCAGGAAGACTGCGCATGCTGCGCCTAATTCCGCTCTGTGCAGGTCACACACTGGTCTCTGAAACGCCCAGAATGTGACCTGTCCCGCGTTCCTCGGCAAAGATGAGCAGACGCATCTTCTGTGTCTCCGATCCGTGAGGCAGATCAACACGAACCTGCCGGTCGAAGCCCTGGTCGAGTGATCCCACCCTTTGTATCGACCTCAGCACTGCCACATGTTCGAGGTGACGACCCGAATTTTCTCCGCGCGACACACTCGACTTGTCGTCGTCGTCCGCCACAACTGCATACAGATCGGCAGAAAGATGTGCCGCGACCCTCACCTCGGCTTGGACCGATTTGTTACTGGCTTCGACACTGGCTACATCGATCTTCA
>Ga0335074_10005191_pt1 | contig 18017 bp, 9 predicted proteins | sample Lox_Sample_23_FD_206715 | JGI IMG/M metagenome (GOLD analysis project Ga0335074, IMG submission 206715) | Soil microbial communities from Loxahatchee National Wildlife Refuge, Florida, United States - Lox_Sample_2.3 | ecosystem: Environmental > Terrestrial > Soil > Wetlands | place: USA: Florida... | reverse complement strand
CTCGCCGCAGGGTCGTCGGCAGCGGGCCGGGGAGCATGCCGTCATTATGGCACTGCTCCCGCGCAAGCTTGCCCGTGAAAAGTACCGGAGGCCGGGGAGCGTCGGGCCCGGGGAGGCCGGCGTGCACGGAGCCTGGGCGGGCGCCGGGCGCGGAGGTCGTGACGGGCGCGGAGGTCGTGCCGGGCGCGGAGGTCGTGCCGGGCGCGGAGGCCGGGCGGGGGCCGTGCCGGGCGCGGAGGCCGGGCGGGGAGGTCGTGCCGGGCGCGGAGGCCGTGCTAAGAGCTGTGGAACAGCAGCAGCGAGCGGCCCCGCAGGTTGACAGCCCCCTTGGGCGTCATGCGAGGCGTCTGGTCGACTCTCCCGGTCGTGAGGACAGGCCGCCACGCGCCGCGGCCTTTCGGTATGACAAAGCGGACGTTGCCGTGATGGGCGTTCAGCATGAGGAGGAACCGGTCAGGCGCAGTCTCGCCTTCGGCGTCTTCTATCTGACGCCCATCGAGCGCGACCATCAACGCGCGAGCCTGCGGGTCCTGCCAGTCCTCGGCCGACATCTGCTTGCCATCGGGGCGGTAGAGGACCATCTGGGCGGGCCCTCCCTCGGGGCCCCGCAGGTAGTCGCGGGGGCGGAGAGCGTGGTTGGCACGGCGAAGAGCCAGGGCCTCCTTGACGAAAGCGAGGAGATCCCTGTCGGCGTTGGCCCAGTCGTACCACGAGATCTCGTTGTCCTGGCAGTAGGCATTGTTGTTGCCCCGCTGGGTGCGGGCCAGCTCGTCCCCGCCGAGGAGCATCGGGACCCCGGCCGACAAAAGGAGGGTGCCAAGCAGGTTGCGCCGCTGGCGGGCACGCAGCTCGAGCACTTTGGGGTCGTCCGTGGGCCCCTCGGCCCCGCAGTCCCATGAGCGGTTATAACTTTCCCCGTCGTTATTGTCTTCGCCGTTGTCTTCGTTGTGCTTTTCGTTGTAGGAGGTGAGATCGGCAACAGTAAAGCCGTCGTGGGCGGTTATGAAATTGATGCTTGCGGTTGGCGCCCGCCCGTCGGACGAATAGATGTCGGGGCTGCCGGTGAGCCGGAGCGCCAGCTCGCCGAGCGCACCGTCCGCCCCGCGCCAAAAATCCCGCACGCTGTCGCGGTACTTGCCGTTCCACTCGGACCAACGGGCCGGGAAGCCGCCCAATTGGTAACCGGCTATGTCCCAGGGTTCGGCGATCATTTTGACGGGTGCCAGTACGGGGTCCTGGTGGACCAGCGTGAGGAAGGCGCTGTGGATGTCGACGTCGCCGCTCTGGCGGGTGAGCGTTGTCGCCAGGTCGAAGCGAAAGCCGTCCACGTGCATATCGGTCACCCAGTAGCGCAAAGAATCGAGGATGAGCCGGAGAGCAGCAGGGTGGCCGACGTTTAAGCTGTTGCCGGTACCGGTCGTGTCGAAGTAATGCGCCCTGTCCTCCTCGACGAGCCGGTAATAGGCCGGGTTGTCGATCCCCTTCAACGACAGGGTGGGCCCCAGGTGGTTGCCCTCGGCCGTGTGGTTGTAAACGACGTCGAGGATGACCTCGAGGCCGGCCGCGTGGAGTGCCTTGACCATCTCCTTGAACTCATTGACCTGCTGGCCGCCGTCGCCGGCAGAGCAATAAGCGCCATGCGGGGCCAAAAAGCCAATGCTGTTGTAGCCCCAGTAGTTGCGCAACCCACGCTCGAGGAGGTGGGAGTCCTGGACGAACTGGTGGACTGGGAGCAATTCGACGGCTGTCACCCCGAGATCCGTCAAATAACTCGTGACGGCGGGATGGGCCAGGCCCAGGTACGTCCCCCGGTGCTGCTCGGGCACGTCGGGGTGCTGCTTCGTCAACCCCTTTACGTGGGTTTCGTAAATGACGGTCTCGTCAAGGGGGATGGACGGCGGGGCATCCCCCCCCCAGTCGAAATCGCGAGCAGTAACGAGGCAGCGGGGCATACATGGCGCGGAGTCGGCCGTGTTTGCGGTGCCCGGGTCGTCGAAATTGTGGCCAAAAACTTCCTGTCCCCACTGGACTTCGCCTTCGACGGCAGTTGCGTGCGGGTCGAGCAGCAGCTTCGAGGCGTTGCAGCGCAAGCCCTCGGCAGGGGCCCATGGGCCCTGCACCCTCAGGCCGTAACGCTGCCCAGGCTCGACGTCCGGGAAGAAACCGTGCCAGACGTTGGCGGTCCGCTCCGGCAGTTCGATGCGTTGCTCGTTTCCTGCTTCGTCGAAGAGGCAGACTTCGACGAGGTCTGCGACCTCGGAGGGAACAGCAAAATTAGTGCCGTCGACGGTCGGGGTGGCACCCAAGGGAAAGGGTAAGCCGGGGCGGGTTTCCATCGCCTTACCGTACCGGAGCCCGGGACGTACCAGCACATGGGCATTGGAGCGCGCCACGGGGCGAAGGGCCTGGAGGGCACGCAGCAAGGGTTAGCGAGGGCGTGGGCGGGGTAATACCGGGGCATCCGAGAGCTATGACCAGCACGCCGAGCCGACGAGCGCACGGGCACACTGTCGAGTGGTCGAGTGGTCGAGTGGTCGAGTGGTCGAGCGTCGGCGCGCACCAGAGGGATTTCCTGCTGTTCTTTGGCGTTTCTTAGCCCATTCTGGTCGCGCTTGCGCTGTCGTGTCGCGGCCCGTGCAGGTTTTTCGAGCGCGATCGCGACCAAAGCGCGCGATCGCGACCAAAGCGCGCGATCGCGACCAGAACGCGCCAGCCGGAGGAGAGTTTTGCTCACACATCGCGCTAAAGCGGCACGCGAGCGAGCCGGGGCGGTGCCGTGCCGGTTGTAATTGGGCTTTCGCTAGGCGCGGGGACCGTCGGACAGCCCGCACGGCGGACGGATCGGACGGCTAGACGAAGAGAGCCTGGCCAGGCTGACGGCCTTGGTCAGTCCGAGAGCGCTCCGTGCAGGTAAGCGTCGTAGGCCGACAAGTCGAGCAGGCCGTGGCCGGAGTAGTTGAAGAGGATGACCTTTTCCTTGCCTTCGTCCTTGGCGGCGAGGGCCTCGTCGATGACCGCGCGGATTGCGTGCCCGGTCTCGGGGGCGGGGACCGTCCCCTGGGTACGCGCCCAGGTGACAGCTGCCTCGAAGGTCTTCGTTTGCGGGTAGGCGACAGCCTCCATACGCCCGGCCTCAACGAGGGCCGAAATAATGGGCGCGTCCCCGTGGTAGCGCAGGCCGCCGGCATGTATCGAAGGAGGCACGAACTCGTGGCCGAGGGTGTACATGTGCAGCAGCGGCGTGTAGCCGGCCGTGTCGCCGAAGTCGTACTCGTACTTGCCTTCTGTAAGGGTCGGGCAGGACGCCGGTTCGACGGCGACGAGACGGACGTCTTCGTCCGGGACAAACGGGAGGCTGATGCCACCCAGGTTGGAGCCTCCTCCGCAGCAACCGATCACGACGTCCGGCTTGCGCTCTCCCGCGAGCACGAGCTGCTCTTTTGCTTCTTGGCCGATGACGGTTTGGTGCAGCAGGACGTGGTTGAGCACCGAGCCGAGCGAATAGTGGGTGTCGGAGCGGCCGGCTGCGTCGCGCACAGCGTCGCTGATGGCGGTGCCGAGCGACCCGGGGTGGCCCGGGTCGTCCACCGGGCTTGGCACCACGCTCGCACCCCATGTCTCCATGAGGATCCGGCGGTAGGGCTTTTGCTCGTAGGAGGCCCGCACCATGTAAACCTTGCACTCAAGGCCGTAAAAGGAGCAAGCAAACGACAGTGCGCTCCCCCACTGGCCTGCCCCGGTCTCGGTCGAAAGGCGGGCAACACCTTCGGCTTTGTTGTAAAAGGCTTGTGGCACAGCAGTGTTCGGCTTGTGTGAGCCCGCCGGCGAAACCGATTCGTCCTTGTAATAGATGCGCGCCGGGGTGCCCAGCAACTTTTCGAGGCGCTCCGCACGGACGAGCGGGGTCGGACGCCAGAGCCGAAGTACGTCCAGGACCTCGCCCGGCACCTCGACGTACGGTTCGGTCGTGACCTCCTGGGCGATCAACGCCATCGGGAAGAGCGGCGCGAGGTCCTCCGGCCCGAGAGGTTGCCTGGTGCCGGGGTGAAGAGGCGGGTCGAGCGGCTTGGGCAGGTGCGGGAGCACATTGAACCAAGTAGTGGGTATTTGCGAGCTCGGCAGGGCCCAGCGCATGTCTTCCCCCCTTAGAAGTGACGGACCGACCCGGTAGAGCCTTTCACACCCCGGCCGTGCCTGCCAAGGCCGCTGCGCAGTCAACGTTGGCGCCGTTGCCCCTAGGCCTGGCCGTCCTCCCAACCGAGCGAACGCTCGACTGCTTTGCGCCAGGACCGGTAAGCCTCTTCCCGCTCGGCCGCTCCCCACGTTGGCTCCCAACGGCGTCCCTCGTGCCAAAGCGAACGGAGCTCTTCGAAGCCCGACCAAAACCCCGTCGCGCACCCTGCCGCAAAGGCCGCGCCGAGCGCCGTCGTCTCGCTAATTGCGGGCTTGGACACGGGGATGCCGAGGATGTCCGCCTGCAGCTGCATGCAAAGGCTGTTGGCGGTGACACCTCCGTCAACCCTCAGGGACTCCATCTGCGTGCCCGTGCCTTGCTCCATCGCGAGCACGACATCTTTCGTCTGGTAGCAGATCGCCTCGAGAGTGGCTCGGGCTAGGTGGGCTTTGGTCGTCGCCCTGGTAAGGCCGACAACGGTGCCCCGTGCAGCTGCGTCCCAATATGGAGCGAAAAGGCCCGAAAAAGCTGGCACGAAATAGACCCCGCCGTTGTCGTCCACCGCGGAGGCAAGCCCCTCGATCTCACCCGCGCTCCCAATGAGCCCGATCTGGTCGCGGAGCCATTGGACGGCTGCTCCGGTGACTGCTATCGAACCCTCGAGAGCGTACGTGGGGCGTTGGCCCTCCATCTGGTAGCAAACTGTCGTCAGCAAGCCGTGCTCCGACCACACCGGCTCCGGGCCCGTGTTGACCAGCAAAAAGTTGCCTGTCCCGTAGGTGTTCTTTGCTTCGCCCGTGCGTGTACAGAGCTGGCCGATCATGGCCGCGTGCTGGTCCCCGAGGGCAGCAGCGACCAGGATGCCCGGGCCTGCGTCGTCGCCGAACCTGGCGACGCCCACGGGCCCCGACGACGGCCGCACCTCGGGCAGCATCTCGAGCGGGATGTCGAAAAGGTCGAGCAGTTCTTGGTCCCAGGACAGCTCCCGCAAACCCAGGAGCTGGGAGCGGCTCGCGTTGGTGACGTCTGTTACGTGCCGCCCACCGCGCGGCCCCCCTGTCAGGTTCCAGATCAGCCAGCTGTCGATGGTGCCGAAAACCGCCCTGCCTCGTGCCGCCGCAGCGCGCGCCCCTTCGACGTTGTCGAGGATCCAGCGAAGCTTCCCGGCGGAAAAATACGTGGCGAGCGGGAGCCCGCTCCTTTGCCGCACGAAGTCTCCCTTGCCGGCCCGCGCGAGCGCTGAGACGAGTTGAGCAGACCTGGTGTCCTGCCAGACGATGGCGTTGAGGTAGGGCTTCCCGGTCACGGGGTCCCACACCACCGTTGTCTCGCGCTGGTTGGTGACGCCGATGGCGACCAGGTCATCAGGGGCCAGGCCGGCAGTCGCCAGCGCCCCAAGGACAACTTCGTGGGCCCTTTGGAGGATCTGCGCCGGGTCGTGCTCGACCCATCCGGGCCTCGGCAGGATCTGGTCGTGCTCGAGCTGCTTGCGGGCGACTTCGAGCCCGTCGTGGTCAAAGATGATGCAGCGCGTGCTCGTCGTGCCCTGGTCGATCGCCCCAACAAAATCGGCCATCAACAAGCAGTCTGCCAAAGCAGCGCCTTGGCGAGCGCCCCCCACTCGTAAACAACCTCGTATGCCCAACTGGCCGGCGATGGCCGTGCACCGACGACGAGGACGTCGCCGCCGAAGCACCTCTTGACGCGGAGCCGGGCGCGGGTCGCCTGCGGCACAGAGCTGACCACGATGATGCTCCGCCAGCCGTGGATGCGGCCCTGCTGCCCTACGTAGCGAGCTTCACCTTGAGTGCTGAAGGGGTCCGGCCGGAAGCACTCCACCCGTACACCTGGCAGGTCGAAGTCCGGGCAGTTGTAAAGCACCGAAGCGACCGAGACGAGCATCACCGGGGCAGCTCTGTCCCGTTCGAGTTGCAAAGCCAGCTCGAGACGGGGCCCGGGGCCCCCGAGCACCACCAGGGCATCTGCATGAAGGCCCTGCAGGGGGCTGAGAGCCGGCAAGACGAAAAGCCGCACGGTGAAAGACGCGCACAAGAGGACGGAGCCGGCGAACATCGCCACCAGGAAGCGCCTCCTTCGCCTGGAGCGTCTCCCCATCTCAAAATGATGGGCGGTAGCCATTGCCAGCGGCCAGTCGTACTGGCCGGCCCCGAGGCCATAGGCTGTCCCGGCACGACATTTCGTCCGGGTGGCCGCGAGGCCGTTGCTAAGGAGGCTGGGGTTGGACGACGCCGACCTTGTCCAGCGCATTGGGGAGCTGGCCGATGAGGAACACCAGCTCGAGCGGTCCTTCGAGGGGCAGGAACCCTCGTCGAGCGAACTGGAGAGGCTTCGCCAGCTCGAGATCACATTGGACCAGTGCTGGGACCTGCTGAGGCAACGGCGCGCAAGGCGAGCGGCGGGCCAGGACCCTAACGACGTGACCGTTCGGCCCGAGAGCGTGGTGGAGGGCTACCGCCAGTAGCACCGGCAGGCGCTGGGCACGGTCCGGCCAGCCGGGCCGGTGCAAGGGACGGGCGGGCGCCAGGCCGGTGTTAGGCGTGGCATCGTTTGGAGGCGGCTTTGTCGAGGGGTGTTCCTACCGGAGCGGGGGTCCTAGCGCGGCTCATTGCTATAGGAGCTCTTTCGCTTTCTTCGGTAACTTCTGCCTTTTCCTCGTTCGGAGGGCGGGGCTCTCCCGCCCACACCGGCGCGAGCGCCCGTAGCGCCGACCTGGCAACGAAGCCGCGCGTAGGGTGTCCCGACAACCTTGCTGACCGCCTGGCCTCGACGGGCCGGGCGTCACAGCTGGTCACTGCAGAGGCAAGCGGGCCCGGGAGAAGCCTTGCGACCGTTGAGCTATGGCAAAGATCGGGCCGCTGTTGGTTTGAGGTCGCCCGCCCTTGGCCAGCGCTGATAGGTGAGAACGGCTTTTCGGCCCACCACCGCGAGGGCGACGGGACCACGCCTACCGGCTTTTACAGTCTCGGCAGGACCGTCTACGGCAACCAGCCCAACCCCGGTTACCGAGGTCCTTATCACCGGCTCGTGTGCGGGGACTGGTGGGACGAGGACCCCACTTCGCCTGCCTACAACACCTTCCGGCACTTGCCGTGCGGTCAGGCCCCTCCCTTCGGAGGTGACAGCGAACCTCTCTGGCAAGAGACTGCCTTCTACCCGTCGTTCATCGTCGTCGAGTACAACGTCAACCCGGTCGTCCCGTACGCCGGCTCGGCGATCTTTGTCCACCCGAGCACCGGATCCCCCACGACAGGCTGCGTCAGCGTGCCTCGCGCAGACCTCGACCAGCTCCTGCGGTGGCTGGTCCCGTCGGCGGCCCCCGCCATCGCCATGGCTCCCGCCGATGAGCTGGCTCGCCTCTGATGCCGCTTGCCCGGTCCGGCGCATCTCGCGCAAGTCCGGAGGGTACGACCTCAAAGGCTGAATAGGCTGGCCCGATGAAATGAAGGGCCAGGCCAGAGCGTTATTAAGAGTTTCAGGGGCGCCTCAGGCCGTTCACAGGTAACGGGCCTTCACTGAGGTGAGCACCGGAGACGGTATTTAAGTGGTTCGGAGCAGGAGGCACTGAATGAGCGACCAGGACATGTGGCCGTCGGGGCAGCAGGGCATGGGGCCCGCTGATCCGCCGGCAGAGGGTGGCGACGACGTGGCGGAGGATGCAGGTCCGGCTGGGCGAAGCCAATCTCAGGCCAGTAACTCTTTGTGGCCGCCGCAACAGGCTCCCCTAGGAGCACAACCCCCGACAGGAGGGGAGCCGGCGACCAGGCAGCAACAAGGCCCCGCAGCCGGCCAGCCGAGCTATGGCCAGCCGAGCTACGGCCAGCCGAGCTACGGCCAGCCGGGGAACAGCCCACAGGGCTACGGCCAGCCGGGCTATGGCCACCCGGGTTATGGTCAGCCGGGCTACGGCCAGCCTGGGCACGACCACCAAGGCCAAGGCCAACAAGGTCAGCCGCACCCGGGCTACGGCCATACGGGCGCATATGGCCAGGCACAGGGTTACGGGCCGTCTTCCCAATATGGTCAACCGGCCTCCGTTCCCCCCCGTTACGGTTACGGCGACCATCACCAGGGCGGCAATTTCGGCCACGGCGGCGGTTTTGGCCAGAGCGGCGGCTTCGGGGAGCGCCCGCCTTACCCACAGCCCCCCGCCTACGGGGACGCTTACGCGCCGCCCGCCTATGGCCAGCCTCCAATTTACGGCCAGGCGCCCGCGTACGGGCCCGGCCCTCAACTTGGCGGCACCGCCGCAGGCACGGGGGCGGCTTCCCCGGGTCGGCCACGAGTGCTGCGTTCGGCAGCGGCCATCCTCGTAGTAGCCGCCGCGGCACTTGCCGGGGCGGGCGCAAGCCGGGTGATCTGGCCGACCTCGCCTTCCTCCAGCAGCGCGAGCCCCTCGGTCACCGCTCCTTCCGGCGGGTCGGGCTCAGGTGGCACGGGCGGTTCGGGCGGGTTCACCTCTCCCGGTGGCGGCACCACGACCCCCGGCTCCACAGCCGAGGGTGCGGGCGGGCCCTCCGACGTGTCGACGATCGCCTCGCGGGTCGACCCCGAAGTGGTCGACGTCAACGTGATCTTCAATTACCAGTACACCGAAGGCGCTGGCACCGGGATCGTCCTGACGTCAAATGGGCTTGTCCTCACGAACAACCATGTCGTCGACGAAGCCACGAAGGTGACCGTCACCGATGTCGGCAACGGCAAGACCTATCCCGCGACGGTCCTCGGTTACGACAACACCCACGACGTAGCCCTGCTCCAGTTACAAGGAGCATCCGGTCTGGCGACGGCGAAACTTGCGAGTTCCGCCGCCTCTATCGGCGAGGCAGTTGTTGCGATAGGCAATGCCGGAGGCACAGGCGGGACCCCGACGAGCGCGGGCGGCTCGGTTACCGACCTCAACCAGTCGATAACCGCCAACGACGAGCTCACGGAGCGGCCCGAGCAATTGGCAGGGTTGATCGAGACCAATGCCAACATCGAGTCGGGCGATTCAGGCGGTCCCCTCGTAAATGCCTCCGGGCAGGTAATCGGGATGGACACCGCCGCATCGGAGAGCTTCACGTTTTCGACCGAGGGCAACGAAGGCTTTGCCATCCCGGTCAGTTATGCGATGCAGATCGTCAAAGTGATCGAAGCCGGCAAAGGCAATTCCGTTGTCCACGTCGGCCCGACCGCTTTCCTCGGGCTGCTCTTGGAACCACCGGATGAGTCCCCGGCGTTCGGAGGCGGGGCCTCCGGCGGAGGCTCTTATGGCGGTACCCAGACCAACTCATCGGGGCTTGAGGTCAGCAACGTCGTTTCGGGGGCTCCCGCTCAGGAGGCGGGGATCACGAGCGGCGACACGATCACGAGTTTCAATGGGACGAAATTGTCTTCATCTGACGAATTGACGAAATTGCTCGTCGCTTACCATCCGGGGCAAAAGGTAAGCATTGCCTGGGTCACTGCGACAGGAGTCACGCACACTGCAACGGTGACATTGGCCAGCGGGCCGCCCTCGTAAAGCGGTTTACTTCAGGTACCCGGCCGTTAGCTTGCGGTCAGCTCGGGGCCGAGGGGCCGCAAGCACCTCCTGCACGTGCCGGAGGACCATTTGGAGCGGTTCGCCTTTCAGGTCGTGCTCCCAGACTCTTATGACTCGCCAGCCGGCGTCTGTCAAGGCCCGGTCAGTCTCTCGGTCTCGCTCGCAGTTGCGCGAAATCTTGGCCGGCCAATACCAATTGTTGACCTCGTGCCGGCGAGCCCCGTGGTCGGGGCACCCGTGCCAGAAACAGCCGTCGACAAAAACTGCCAGCCGGGCAGGGCCAAAGACAATGTCAGCCTTTCGGCGCAAGCCTGGCAGAGGTGCCCTGTGAAGGCGGTAACGCAAGCCGATACGGTGGAGGGCTTGACGCAGTACGACTTCTGGCGCAGTACCTTCGCGTCGCTGGGTGCTCATCCTCGCCCGCACCGCTTCGTTTGAAGCAAAGGGTTCACGCCACCGCTCGGGCATCCACGCTGATCATAACCCGGGACGACTTTGAGGTATCGCGCCTTCACAATTGCGGGCAGTACCAGGCCGCAAAAACACCAATGGCGCCCCTCGGGGCGCCACTGGCGGAGCAGATCGAGCGGCGGATCTCAAATCCGCTCTGCGGAGCAGGCGGCGGGTTCCCGCTCCGGGAATGAGAGTACACTCATTCGCGCTGTTTGCCAAGTGGGTGCCCTGCTCAGGCGCGGCGTTCGGGGGTAATGCACGGGCCTGTCGGCACGGGAGCGGCGGGGGTGTTAGGCGGCCGTTTCTCGCCACTTGCAGTGGTCTTATGGAAGTGCTGAGTGACCTTGTGCCCCGGGACGCTGGAGCGGAGAATGCGGCGGCCCTTCCAGGGCGCCGATTGCGCCAATTTGGGGCAGGGCTAACATTGGGCCCTGTGCGAGCGTCGTACAGAGGCAGTACATCAGCTTCCCAAGCTGAGAACGCGGGTTCGATTCCCGTCGCTCGCTCCAGCGCCACGGCCCGGCCTCGCGCAAGCCAGGTCCTGAAGCTGATCTGCCCAACGGCGAAACTGTAACCCGCTCTCCTGCGCGACGAGCGAAGCGCCGCACGTGCGCCGCCGGTACCCGCTCAGGCGGTCGACGTCGGAGGTACTTGCGGAATTCCAGCCTTTGGAGCAACGCCGGTGCCGCCTTGGAATTGCGCTGATGGTGAGCGCCAGTTTGGCCGACCGCACCACTCACACGAGTGCTCGCTTGCGATGTCGCTCGAAGTTTACTTTTCGACGGGCCCGGACCACGAACGGCTTGTTTTCGAGGCCGTAATGGCGCACTTGAGGCTCGTCGGCCCGGTGCGCGTCGAACCTGCGCCGGTGGCTATTTTCCCGGAGAAGGCCCGCACTTTCGCGGAGCTGCGGCCAATGACCGAGTGGGTGGTCTTGTCCTTTTCGTTGCCCCGCGCCGGTGGTGGGAGCGCTACCTGTCCCACCCGCCTCGTAGCGTAGGTGCGTGCTCGAGCTCCACCGCGCTGCCCGTGCAGACTTGCTCGTCGCGGCGCTCGGTGAGATCCTTCTCACGCCGCTCGAGGACCCAATGGAGCGCGAGATAGTCGCTGTCCCTACCAGGGGTGTCGAGCGCTGGCTCGCCCAACGCCTTTCCAGCTACCTAGGCCAGTCCCCCCTTGGGGGTGACGGCGTGTGCGCCAATGTGGATTTCCCGTCGCCGGCGTTGCTTTTGGAGGAGATCACGGCGGCGGCTCTGGGCACCGCAGCGCCGCCCGGCTCGCCCGAGGCGCCGGGGGTGCCAGGGGTAAGGGGCGCCTACCGTGGTGAGGGAGCGAGCGCCGCCATTGGCCAGGGCCCCTGGGCCCCGTCGCGCTCGGTTTGGGCGCTCATTGACGTTATGGACGACCACATCGACGAGCCCGGCATGGCCGCTCTCAAGGCCCATCTCTGCGCCTCGTCCCCGGCTGGCAGCGTCGCTGCGCCTCGCCGGTTCGCCACCGCACGCCGCCTGACGGGGCTGTTCGCCTCTTACTGCATATACCGGCCCGAAATGGTGCTGAGCTGGCTCCCCGGGCCCCCGGGCGAGGGCTCACCCGAGTGTGGTGACGACGTTGGTCCCGACGACGGCCTGGCTCGGGGCCAAGACACCGCCTGGCAGGCAGATCTCTGGCGGCACCTCCGTCGTGGGGTGGGTGTGCCGAGCCCGGCCGAGCTGGCAGACTGGGCGCCTGCGGTGATCGAAGAGGCCCCGGGCCGGCTGCGCCTCCCGGCCCGCCTTTCGCTGTTCGGGCTCACGCGCCTGCCGGCGAGCCAGTTGCGGATCCTCAAGGCGGTCGCCGCTCACCGCGACGTTCACCTTTTCCTGCTCCACCCCTCGGAAGTCCTCTGGGAGAAGGTCGCACGGGCCGTACCCCACCCGGCTCGTGGCCTCCTCAGGGCAGAAGACCCCAGTACCCGGGCGGCGGCCAACCCGTTGCTCCGCTCGTGGGGCCGTGACTCGCGCGAGATGCAGCTCGTCCTGGCCGCCCAGGGGGTAGTGGGCGGGGAGCACCGTCCGGCGCCCGAAGGTGGCACCAGCCTTCTCCGCCGGCTCCAAGCGGACATTCGTGCCGACCGAGCGCCGCCCGGCGGTGCAGACGACCGTCGGCAAGACCCGCGGCCGCTGCTGGACGACGGCGACTTCAGTGTGCAGGTCCACTCCTGTCACGGCCGGGCCCGGCAGGTGGAGGTAGTACGCGAAGCCGTGCTGCACCTACTAGCGGCCGACCCCTCCCTCGAACCGCGAGATGTGATCATCATGTGCCCCGACATCGAGAATTTCGCTCCACTGGTCCAGGCAAGCTTCGAGGCTGCTGGCCTTTCCGGCGGCCCGGCGCTGCGTGCCCGGCTGGCGGACCGGTCGTTGCGCCAAACCAACCCCCTGCTCGCAGTCGCCGCCGCCCTCCTCGACCTGGCGGCGTCGAGGGTGACTTCCGCCGAAGTGCTCGACTTCGCTTCGCGGCCGCCGGTGAGCCGCCGCTTCGGGTTCGACCAGGACCAGCTCGCCCGCGCGGAGGGCTGGCTGGAAGGCACCGGGGTGCGCTGGGGCTTGGACGCCGTCCACCGCCGGCCCTGGCGGCTCGGGGAGCTCGCCGACGGCACGTGGCGAGCCGGCTTGGACCGGTTGCTCCTCGGTGCGGCTATGTCCGAGGAAGGCGACCGCCTCTTTGGGGCGGTCCTGCCCTACGACGATGTCCCGAGCGGTGACATCGACCTCGCAGGGCGCCTGGCCGAGCTCGTTTCGCGCCTGGAAGTTTGCCTCGACAGCCTGAAGGAGCCTCAAAGCGCTGCCTCCTGGGCGGCAGCCCTCCTAGCGGGGACCGGGCGCCTCGCTCTCGCCCCCGCCGACGAGCAGTGGCAGGTGGAGCAGGTACGGGACGCTTTCGAAGACATCGTGGCCACGCCGGAGGGCCAACCGGGTGGCCGCGGCCGGGATGGCCGGGAGGTGCTCCTCGATCTTTCGGAAGCCCGGGCCCTTCTCGCCGACTGCCTCCGCGGACGGCCCACGAGGGCCAATTTCCGTACTGGCGACATGACGATTTGCACCCTGCTCCCCATGCGTTCGGTCCCTCACCGGGTGGTCTGCCTCCTGGGCCTCGACGACGGGCACTTCCCGCGCCCTGCCGAAATCGACGGAGACGACTTGCTGCTCTGCGCTCCGCGGGTGGGGGACAGGGATGTCCCGAGCGAGGACCGCCAGCTGTTGCTGGACGCCCTGCTCGCGGCCCAAGAGCACTTCATCGTCACTTTCGAGGGACGTGACCAGCACCTCAACCAGCACAGACCTCCGGCGGTGCCGGTATCGGAGCTCCTCGACGTCGTCGACAGGACCGTGCGCCTAGTGGACGGGCGGCTCGCAAGGGACGCAATCGTCACCCAGCACCCGTTGCAGCCTTTCGACCCGGCCAACTTCGCACCGGGCAGCCTGGGCACCGCGGGGCCATGGCGCTTCGATGCTCCTCAGCTTGAGGGTGCCCGGGCGTTGGTGGCGCCGCGCGAGAAGCCGGGTCCTTTTCTCGTACAACCGCTACCACCCCTCGACCGCCCGACGGTCCAGCTAGCCTCCCTGGTCCGGTTCCTCGAGCACCCGGTCCGCGCTTTCCTGCGGGAGCGGATGGGCCTGTACGCAGGAGATCCCACCGGCCAACTGAGCGGGTCGCTCCCAGTCGAGCTCGACCCGCTCCAGCGCTGGGCCCTCGGCGACCGGTTGCTCCAAGAAGTCCTGGCGGGCGCAGGGGCCGAGCGCGCCCTCGAAGCTGAGCGTGGCCGAGGCCTGCTCCCACCCGCTGCGCTCGGGGACAGTGCGTTGCGCGAGGTCGTGGGGGTCGTCGACACCCTTGTGCGCGAGGTCAACAGATTGCCCTGCGCAAGCCTGCAGCCGCTCCCATTCGAGGTCAACGTGCAACTCCCCGACGGCACGCGGGTCGTTGGTACGGTCCCCGGGGCACGCGGAGCGGTCATGCTGCGCTGTACGTACTCCAAGCTGGGCCCCAAACACCGTCTGCGGTCATGGGCACAGTTCCTGGCGCTCAGTGCGGCGCACCCCGAGATCGCGCCGTCTGCAATCGTCGTCGGGCAGGCCGACGGCAGCACCCCGAGCCAGCCGAGAGCCAGCTCGGTCACACTGCGGCCGTTCGAAGGCCCGACCGGGGCTGTACACAGCTCGGCTGTGGTCCTTCTCCAGGTGCTCGTAGACCTTTACCGGAGAGGCATGCGCGAACCGCTCCCGCTCTACTGCGCGACGTCGTGCGCCTGGGCCACCGCGGTCTTCGACGAGGAGAGCCCGAAGGAGGCGGCGAGGGAGCGGTGGGCGTCGAGCTTCGACGAACTGCCCGGAGAAAACGCTGAGCCGGAACACACACTGGTGCTCGGAAGAGCCCCGTTCGACGACCTGTTGGCAGCTCTTCCTGGCGAGGACGAGGGCGGCCCGGGGTGGGGAGCGTCGTCGGGCAGCCGCTTCGGCAACTTCGCCGTCCGCCTCTGGAGCCCCATCCTCCGCCACGAGAGGCAGCGGGGGCGCTAGGACCATGCCGACGCCAGCGGACAGGGAAGCCTTGGCGGCACGCGCGGCACAAGCGGCAAACGCGCCAGACGCGGAGGCAACGCCCCGGGCGGCAGCTCCCGCACACCCAGCAGAGGGGCTGGCCGGCGCAGTCGACTTCGACGTCTGCGGGCTCCTGCCTGGACCGGGTATGACCGTGCTGGAAGCAAGTGCCGGCACCGGCAAGACGTTTACCATCGCAGCACTCGTCGCACGCCTGGTGGCCGAGGGAGCCGTCCCCCTTTCGGAGATCCTTGTCGTCACCTTCACCCGCATGGCCACGGGTGAGCTGCGTGAACGTGCTCGCGACCGCTTGGTCACCGCTGAGGCAGGGCTCGGTCGGCTGATCCAACTCGGCGAGCAGCCGTCAAAAGAGGATACGGTCCTCCGCCTGCTTGCGGAGGGGGACGCCGACGTTGTCGCACTACGGCGCCAGCGGCTCGCCGACGCCCTTGCCAGCTTCGACAAGGCGACGATCACCACGACCCACGGGTTCTGCCACGCGATGCTGTCCGCTCTCGGCGTGTGGGGTGAGGTTGCGCCTGGCGCCGCACTCCTCGAAGATACGAGCGACCTGCTCGAGGAGGTTGTCGACGACCTCCTGGTGAGGCACGCCATGAGGGCTCCTGAGACGCTGCCGTTCCGCCGTAAGGCCGCGCTGGAGGCGAGCCGCGCAGCCGCGGACAACCCCTGTACGCCTCTGAGCCCTGCCGCGGACCTGCGCGACGCGACCCCTGCCGGCCTGCGGCGACGGTTGGCTCATGGGGCAAGGGAGGAGCTGGAGCGGCGTTTGCTCGAGGACAACCTGCTTACCTACGACGACTTGCTCGTCCGGCTCGCCCGTGCGCTCACCGACGGGGTACGTGGTGGCAACGCCCGCGACCGGCTCCGTAGCCGTTACAGGGCTGTCCTCGTCGACGAGTTCCAGGACACCGATTCGGTGCAGTGGGAGGTTGTCCGGTCTGCTTTCGCAGACGACCATGTGCGCCTCGTACTCATCGGTGACCCGAAGCAAGCTGTGTACTCGTTCCGGGGGGCGGACGTGTACGCGTACCTGCGGGCAGCGCGGGAGGCAGGGGAAGGGCGCCGTTTCACTCTCGGGTGCAACTGGCGCTCGGACGCCCCGCTCATCGACGGCCTGGACGCTCTGCTCACCCCGCTCCAACTCGGCCACCCCGAGATCGTCTACAGAAAGCCCGAGGCGGCCGAAGGGCATCAAGCGCCGGGCCTCGTGGGCGCACCCCGCCCGGCACCAGTGAGAGTGCGAGTCGTTGGCCGCGAGACCAACGGTGTCGCACGCACGCGCAAGGGCCTGCTCCAAAAGGACGCAGCCGTCCGTTTCGTTGCCGAGGACCTCGCTGCCGACGTGGTCGAGCTCCTTGCGGCGCCCGCCACCCTAAGCAGAGCTTCGGCGGCGCGACCAGGCGGCGACAGCGGCGGCGACGGCACCGGCAGTAGTCCCGGCCGGGCCAGGGCCCTCAGTGCGGGCGACATCGGCGTGCTGGTCCGCACCAACCGCCAGGCTCTCGTCGTGCAGTCGGCGCTTCGGGCCGCCGGGGTCCCCGTCGTCGTCGCCGGGGCCGAAAGCGTTCTTGCAACCGCCGCGGCGCGGCATTGGCTGAAACTCCTCGAGGCGCTCGAACAGCCGGCTTCGCGAGGCCCGGCTGCTTCGGTGGCGCTGACCCCGTTCATAGGCATGTCGGCCTCCGAACTGGCCGGGGCTGGCGAACAAGCTTGGGAGCGGCTCCACAGCCGCCTCCATGAGTGGTCCAACCTGCTCAGGCAGACGAGCGTTGCGGCTTTGTTTTGGCACATAAACGCGGCGCAAGGCCTCCCGGCGCGCCTGCTGCACCAGACGGACGGGGAGAGGCTACTGACCGACCTCGCCCACGTCGCCGAACTGCTCCACGCCGAAGCGATGGCGAGCCAGCTCGGTTTGGCAGCGCTGCGCACGTGGCTCGTCCGGCGCGTCGACGAGGCGGCCACGGAGGGAAATGAAGCAGAGCAACGTAGCCGGCGCCTGGACAGCGACGCCGACGCGGTCCAGTTGCTGACTGTGCACAGGGCCAAGGGGCTCGAGTTCCCGGTCGTGTACTGCCCTTACCTTTGGGATCCGGGTTGGAGCGACCGGGCCGGCGAGCCGGTCGTCTTCCATGACAAGGGCACCGAAGAGAGGCGTCTGGACGTGGGCGGGGACCCGGACAGCTCCGACTACCTGGCCCACTACTCGATTTCGAGACAGGAGCGCAGAGGTGAGGACCTGCGGCACCTCTACGTGGCCCTGACAAGAGCGAGACATCAGGTCGTGGTCTGGTGGGCGCCGGCACACGAGTGCCAGCACTCCGCCCTGGGGAGGCTCCTGCTGGCGAGGCGCGAGTCGGGAGAGGTCGCCCCGAGCGGGCGGCCCGGCCCGCCGCGTGACTCGGAGGTAGAGGCCGAGCTGCGGCGCCTAGCCGAGCGGGCGCCCGGCCTGGTGAGCGTCGAGCATTGCATGCCCCGCTCCCCGGCCGGTGCCGAGCCGGTTGCGGCGGGTGAGGTGGGCCCGCCGGGTGACCGGGGTGAGGTGGGCCCGCCGGGTGACCGGGGTGAGGCGGGTGACCCGGGTGAGGCGGGTGAGCGGCGTGGGTCAAGCGAGGCCTCCAACCTCGGGGTCGCAAGCTTCGACCGCGTGCTCGACCTCGGGTGGCGGCGCAACTCCTATACGAGCGCGACGGCAGGCCTGCACCATGGGGGAGGCGGTCCCGACGCCGGCGGTCCCGCCGTCGGCGGCTCGGACGAGGGGGGCCCGCATAGCGAGGGCCCTGTCGCCGGGGGCCCTGTCGGCTGGGGCTCCGCCGGTGCCCGGGTCGGTGGTGAGGCGGGGAGTACGGGCGGCCTGGTGAGCAGCGAGCCCGAGCAGCCCGGCACGACGGACGAACCAGCGGCGCGCTTCGAGGTGGCCGGGGTCGAGGGTATGCGACGAGAGGGGGAAGAGGGGCTTGCGTGCCTGTTCCCCGCGACTGCGGCGGGTGCCGAGTTCGGGACGGCTGTGCACAAGATCCTCCAGAGGCTGGATTTCTCGGCCGCTGACCTTTGGGAGGAAGTGTCCGGGGCTACCTCCGCCGAGCTTGCAGGGCTCCCGCTCGTCGATGCGGAGGAGCTGGCGAGGGGCATCCACGCCGCCTTGCTCACGCCCTTCGGCGCGTGCCTGCCGGGGGCGAGCCTGAGTGCGGTCAAGCCAGCTGACAGGCTCAACGAGCTCTACTTCGAGCTCCCCCTTGCAGGC
>Ga0335074_10005190_pt1 | contig 18019 bp, 14 predicted proteins | sample Lox_Sample_23_FD_206715 | JGI IMG/M metagenome (GOLD analysis project Ga0335074, IMG submission 206715) | Soil microbial communities from Loxahatchee National Wildlife Refuge, Florida, United States - Lox_Sample_2.3 | ecosystem: Environmental > Terrestrial > Soil > Wetlands | place: USA... | reverse complement strand
CAGCCGCTGGAAGTCGAACATGGTCAGGCCCGCGAAGATGACCAGCCCGAGGATGCAGTAGGCGAGTTCGCCGCCCGGGATGCTGACGAAGATCATCACCATGCCGAAGAAGATCAGCGCCACCAGAGCCCAGAAGCACACCCGGCCGAGCGCGGACAGGTCTTCCGAGGTCGCGTAACCGATCGCGCCGCAGCCGGCGATGAAAAGGGCGGTGGCGCCGCCGGCCTGCCAGAGCACCGCCGGGTCCGCGCTCGCGTAGTACACGATTACCGGCGATGAGGAAAGCCCGAGCAGCAGGCCGACCGCGAACAGCAGCCCGGCGCTGGCGCCCCCGGACTGCCGGGTGAAGTTCATGCAGACCAGGCAGACCAAAGCGGCGACGTATCCGGCGAACGAAAAGCCGTAGGGCAGATCACGGCCCAGGTAAGCGCCGAGCGCGAAGAGGCCGCTGGTGGCCGCGACATAGCCCATCGTCTGCCCGAATAGGGTATGGGTGTCGCTCGCGGTTCCGCTGTAGCTGGGGGAATCAATCATGACGGCCTCCTCATATCCGTGGCTCAGTGTCTAGTGCACCGCCAGCCGCGCCCCGGTGGCTAAGAACCGTCGCCTAGCCAGCGATCGATGCGGGCTATGGTCACCCGCCCGGCATCCGGATACACCTACGGAGTGGACCTCACGGAACGACGACGGCTCGACGCGGCGCGCCAGCAGATGGACAAGGTCAAGACCCGGGCCCGGCGGTGGCGGTCCATCGCCGCCCTCGTCCTCGCGGTGATCATGGCGGCCGTGTCGCGGTCGGCTCGCGCGGCCGCGGCCGGCGTGGTCTTCACCGGCACGCCGTATTACGCGCTGGGCCGCACCGGGACTGAGATCGTCGCCTACTCGGCGGCGGTGGCGTTCTGCCTGCTCGCCACCGCGGCCACCGCCGGGCTCGCCGGCCGGGCACGCGACGTCTTGCGGCCGAAGGTCGGTACCGCGCACGCCGCGGTGGTCCGCTACACCGTCGTCCTGGTCGGCGGCCTCGCCACGACCCTGATCACGTTGCAGGTGCTCGGCATCGATGTCACCCAGCTGCTGGTCGGCGGCGCGTTCGCCACGGTACTCGTCGGCATCGCCGCGCAGCAGAGCATGTCGAACGTGTTCGCGGGCATGGTGCTGCTGCTCGCCCGCCCGGTCGACATCGGCGACCGGGTACTAGTCAGGTCGGGGGCGCTGGGCGGCGAGTTCCGCGGAGACGTCACCGAGATCGGGATCACCTACGTGCGGCTGGACACCGCGGACGGGCCGGTGCGCCTGCCCAACTCCCAGTTGCTCGCGGCCGCCATCGCGCCGGTGAGCGGCAGTCCGTCGGTGAACGGCCAGCGGCGGACGGGCGGCGATCTGCCCGCCCCCTGATCATGGCCCGTGAGGGTCGCAGCGGGGGCGGGGGCGGTGTCGGGGCTGAGGCCGGCCGCGGCGTACGCCTCGTCCTCGGCCGGGGTTTCATGGTCCAGCAGAGTGTGCGCCAGCCGGTTCAGCCGGTCGCGGTTGTCGCGCAAGGTTTCCAGGGCCTGCCGGTAGCCTTCCTCGATGATCTTGCGGGCCTCGATGATCTTGCGGGCCTCGATGATCTTGCGGGGCTCGATGATCTTGCGGGCCTCGGTGTCGGCGAGTTCCTTGCTGGCCGGGGCGACGCCGTCCAGGCCGTAGGGTGAATCCTCAGCGCGGCGAACAGCAGGGTCGGGCCGAACCACAACAGCAGCTCCTCCCACAGCGGAGTGCCCTGCTGCACCGGGTTGGCGTTCACCGTGACGCCGTTGGCCTGCAGCTTGCCGAACAGGTTGTCGTTGGCGAAGGTCGGCCGCTCGGTGGTGAACTGCTGCACCTGCTCGGCCTGCGCCGATCCTTCCGGGATGTAGCCGGCCTGGTGCCGGAAGGTCCCCTGGATGGTGTCCCCGGTGGAGGTAATGATCTGGACGTTGTTCGCGTTCACCTGGATCAGGAAGAACGTGTAGGACACCGTGGTGCCCGCCGCCGCGCTAGAGGACAGCGCCCTCAGGATCCAGTTCAGGATCAGCAGACCCAGCACTATCCACCAGAACCGCGACCAGCCGCGGCGGTGACGGTTCGCCCGCTCCTGCTCGTTGTCCGGCGGCGCCCCCTCGACCCGCCAGGGCGGGGTCTGCTGTGCCTGGTCGTGGTGTCAGGGCCAGTGTGGTCCGCGCGGCCCGGAGTCCGGGGCGCTGCCACTCTGTTTTTCCTGCTTGCTCGCGGATCCGGGCTGGCCGCTGGAGGGCTCTTGACCTGCAAGGGGCTGGCTTTCTTTAGAGCGGGCTCCCGTCACTCCGCTGTTCTCGCTCACGATCAGCTCCTTGTTCTAGCCGGTCATGTGACGCGCCGTTCCTATACAACGCCCGGTCCGGACACACCGCACATGGTCAGCGGCTATAGGTCCATCGGCGAGCGAAGTTGGCCCCGGCTATGCCTCCATTGGCCGCGCGTGTTGGCCAAGCACCGCCCGCCGGGCGTCCACTAGTGCGGAGATATTCACTTCAGGAAGGAAACCGTCATGGTCAAGTCGTGGTCCAACTCGCTCATCGCGCGGGGGATCCTCGCCTTCATCGTGGGCATCATCGCTATCGCCTGGCCAAGCGTGACGATTCTCGCGCTGGTCATCCTGTTCGCGGTGTACTGCTTTATGGACGCGATCATCGAGTCGTCACGGGCATTCGGCAGCGGCAGCGCCGGACCGGTTCTCGGTCACCTGCTGCTGGCGCTGATCGATGTCGCCGCCGGTATCGTGGCGGTCGTCTGGCCAGGTCCTACCGCGCTGGTGCTGGTCATCGTCGTGGCGGTCTGGGCATTTGTCAGCGGCTTCTTCGAGCTGTTCGCGGCCTTCCAGAGCGGAGAGACCGCGGGCACGCGCGCCTTCTTCATCCTGGCCGGCCTGGTGTCGATCGCGTTCGGCGTCGTCCTGGCCGCCCGTCCGCAAATCGGCGCCGTCACCCTGGCCCTGCTGTTCGGCCTGTACAGCATGATCTACGGCGTCTCGATGATCGTGGTGGGCATCGAGGGCCGCCGCACTGGCAAGACGCTGGACTCGGTGCTGCCGCACGCCGCCTGACCCCGCTCCGGAGGGATGAGCTGCTGGCGGATGGCCTGCCCGCCAGCAGCGGCCGGGACAGGGGCCTTGTCGTGTGCGGGGCAGGTTACCGCTGGCCTCGTCGGGACGATGCCCGGCCCGGGGTCACGCGGAAGCTCCTGATCCGGCCTGCTCGCCGGGGCCGGGTGCCGTCAGCCCCAGCCGGGCGGCGCTGACGTCTTCCCGGCCGTGCCCGGCCTCGACGGCCTTGCGCCATTGCCGGGAGAGGGCGGCCAGCAACGGCAGCCTGGCGCCAGGCGCCGCGCCGATCGCGAGGTCCACGTCCTTGAGCGCCCACTGGAGCGGGAACTCCGGCGCGTAGTCCCTGCGCTCCATCTTGTGCAGCTTGGCATCGGCGATGGGCGCGTCGAGCGGGCCGCCTTCGATCGCCTCCTCTAGCTTCGCGGTCTCGATCCCGAGCTGGGTCCCGAGTTCCAGCGCCTCGGCCACGCCCTCGATGAGGATGGACATGTAGGCGTTGACGACCAGCTTCATCCGGCTGCCCTGGCCGGCGTCGCCCAGCCACAGGGTCTTGCGGCCGATGGCCGAGAACACCGGGCGTGTTATCGCTTCCGCGGCCGGGGGACCGGACGCGAGGATGAGCAGCTGCCCCTTCTCAGCCGGGCCCTTGCTTCCCGACACCGGCGCGTCCACGAACAGGACGTCGGGCCGGAGCCGTCCGAGCCGGGTCGCGATCTCGGCGGTCGCGTCCCCGCCGATCGTGCCCATTTGCGCCCACACTGCTCCCGCGCCGAACGCCGTGGCCACGCCGCCGTCGAAGATGACCGCGGTCACGGCGTCCGGAGTGGGCAGCATCGTGATCACGACGCGGGCATCGCGCACCGCATCCGCAGGCGCCGCCGCCACCACGGCCCCTGCTTCGGCCAGCCGCGTGGTAGCCGCGACGGACCTGTCCCATACCGTAGTCGGCAGCCCGGCCGTGACCAGGTTGGAGGCCATCGCCGAGCCCATGATGCCGGTGCCCAGCACCGTCGTCGGCGTCACCTCGTCGCGATCATCTGCTACGCCCATCAGACAGCTCCTTTGTCATTGTGACCGCGTCTCAATTCTTGCTTGGCCTGTCCTCCGGTCAGGCGGCCCAGGTACCACCCGGTCCAGCGTGCCCTGCGCGGTGAACTTGTTCGCCGCGGTCACGTACGACGCGCCGGTCATCTGCGCGAGCTGCGCCGCGACCTGGTCCCCGAACCCGGCCGGGGCGTTCAGCCCGGTGCCCACCGCAGTGCCGCCCATTGCCACCTGAAGCAGCCCGCTGGTGGCGTGCTCTACTTCGGCGATCGCGTCGTCGAGCGCCCCGGCGTACCCGGACCACTCCTGGCCGACGGTCAGCGGGACGGCGTCCTCGAGGTGCGTCCTGCCGATCTTGACCACGCCGGCCCACTGCTTGGCCTTCGCGTCGATGGCATCGCGCAGCCGCTTCAGCGCCGGGATGGTCCGCTGCGTGGCCATCGTGTACGCGGCGATGTGCATCGCGGTCGGGAACGTGTCGTTGGATGACTGGCCCATGTTCACGTGGTCGTTGGGATGGACCGGCTCCTGGGAGCCCAGCGTGCCGCCGGCCAGCTGGATGCACCGGTTGGAGATCACCTCGTTGACGTTCATGTTGGACTGGGTGCCCGAGCCGGTCTGGAAGACGTACAGCGGGAACTGCTCGTCCAGCGCGCCGCTGATGACCTCGTCGCAGACCCGCTCGATCAGCTGGCCCTTCCAGGCGGGCAGCCGCCCGGCGGCGGTGTTGACAATGGCGGCGGCCTTCTTCACGTAGCCGTAGGCGTGGTAGACCTCTTTCGGCATCCGGTCGTTGCCGATGTTGAAATGCTGCAGGCTGCGCTGGGTCTGCGCGCCCCAGTACCGGTTCGCGGGCACCTCGACGTCGCCGAGGCTGTCGAATTCCCGCCGCATCCCGGTGGCGTCCAGCCCGATCGGGATGTCCAGGATCTTCGGCTCGTGGTTGTCGTTGTCGGTCACGAGAGGTCACGTCCCTTCGAAATCTGGCTGATCTCGTAGGAAGGGTCGTAGAGCTGCGAGGTGACGAATTCGTGGACGTCGCCGGGCCGGTCCACCCCGGCGAGCCCGCGGTCGAAGATCACCGTGGCTACTCGGACCGCGGTGTTCACCTCCGTCTGCAGGATCTCTGTCTGCGGCGGGTAGAGCGTGCCATGGGTGAGGTCATCGGCGGTGACCTGCTCGGCCACGGCCCGGGCGGCCTCGACGAACATCTCGTCGGTCACGCGGCGGGCCCTGGTCGCGAAGATGGCCAGGCCGACCGCCGGGAAGATGTAGAAGTTGTTCGCCTGCCCGGGGATCAGTGTCCGGTCACCGACCCGGACGGGCGGGAACTGGACGCCGGCGGCGTAGATGGCCCGTCCGTCCGACCAGGCGTAGGCCTGCTCGGGCGTGCACTCGGCGTGGTCGGTGGGGTTGGACAGGGCGAAGATCAGCGGCTGCTGGTTGACCTCCGCCATCGCCTCGATGACCGGCCGGGTGAAGGCTCCGCCCTTCGTGCTCACCCCGATGATCGCCGTCGGCCTCACCGACTTGATCACTGCGGCGAAGTCGCGCGACGGCCGATGCGAGTGGGCGTAGGGCTTCTGGAAGTCGAACAGGTCGGTGCGGCTCGGCTCGAGCAGCCCGTTCACGTCGAACAGGCTGACCCGCGCCCGGGCCTCGTCTTCGGTCAGGCCGTCACCGGCCAGGGCGGAGGTGAGCAGGTCGGCGATTCCGATCCCGGCCGATCCGGCGCCCAGGAACAAGAACCGCTGGTCCCGCAGCTTCGCGCCGGTAACCCGCAGGGCGGACATCACGCCGGCCAGGGTCACCGAGGCGGTTCCCTGGATGTCATCGTTGTAGCAGGACACCTTGTCGCGGTAGCGGGCGAGGAGGTGCATGGCATCCTCGCCTTTCCAGTCCTCGAAGTGGATACAGCACCCGGGGAACACCTGCTGGGTGGCGTCGATGAACTCATCGACGACTTCGTACAGCTCCTGGGTGCTGATGCGCGGCCTCCGCAGGCCTAGATAGAGCGGATCGTTGATGAGGGAGGTATTGGTGGTCCCCACGTCCATGTGGACCGGGAGCAGGTGCTGAGGCGGAACGGCGGCGCATGCCGTGTACAGCTGGAGCTTGCCGATCGGGATGCCCATCCCATTGGCTCCCAGGTCCCCCAGGCCGAGGATGCGGCCGCCGGAGGACACGCAGATGACGCGGACGTCCCGGTTCGGCCAGTTCCGGAGCACGTCGGCCATCCGGCCCCTGTGCCTGACCGACAGGTACATCCCGCGCGGCCGGCGGAAGATATGCCCGAACTTCAGGCACGCCTCGCCGACCGTGGGGTCGTACACGATGGGCAGGAACCGGGCCGGATCGGACATCACGACCTTGTAGAAAAGGGTTTCGTCGTTGTCGGCGAGCGCGAGCAGGTAGATGTAGCGCTCCAGGTCGGTCGGCTTGTCGCCCAATTGCTGCAGCGCACGCTGGACCTGGGTCTCCTCGGTGTCGACACCCGACGGCAGCAGGCCGGTCAGCCCGTAGGCGTCGCGCTCCTGCTCGGTGAAGGCGGTCGACTTGTTCAGGTCCGGGTCACGCAGCAGCTCGACGCCGCGCTTGCCCGCAGGGGACGATGAGCTGTTGACATCAGGGGTCATCAGAGCCCTCCTTGGCTATCTCGGTTGCCCCGGCACAAGCTGCCCGCCAGCCCCCGATCGGTGGTGTCCAGCGGATGGAGCGCCGCGCGGTAATCCGCGAAGGGCGATCCTTGCATCAGACAGTCCACCCGCATTCCGTGCCGGATCAAAGGTGATCGCGCTGATCCCCTTATTGATCCGGGCTATGGGCTGCCATAAGCGGCCAAGGCCGGGCACGGATGGTCGCTGTCGATCGGTGACAGCCTCCCGCGTCACGCCCCGACCTCAGGTTGTCGGGTGTTGCCTGCCGGACCGATCGCGCGGACGCGCCAAAAGACGCGATCGGACGCGCAAAAGATCTGCCGAGTACATCGCGTCCCGACAGCGGCGTGTCAAGAGGGCCAAGGTCAATGTCGCAGGGACGACCGACTGTGTAATATTTGACGCCTATGGCGGCTGCACGAGGCGAAACTGGTCAGCTCCGCCGGCAGATTTCCTACCTCCCGTGGCATGGTAGACCAGCGCTACGTTGTCCGCCCGGCATACTGAAGTGGTACTGCCCTGCCCGGATCCGCTCGAACTCGGACGCGTCGCCGTCACCGGCCGCCACCGAGAACGGCGGCTGATCGCCCTGCACGCCGGCGCCGAAGAGAGCGACGCGCGCCCCGGTGATGTATGCGCCGTTGACGGCCAGGAGGTAGGTGAGGCGCTTTCCGTAGGTCTCCACGAGCCCGTTGATCGTGGCGGGTATATTTACTTCCGCATCGGCGATCGGCGCGTCGACGATCTGGAGTACTGAGCAGTGCCGGCACTTCCTGAGCGTGGGGGCCATCGCGTCGGCCGTGTAGGTTTCGATCGCATACTCCGGGTCCGTGAGGATGACCACGCCGGCCGTGCCGCCGGAATTCGCGATGACATAGCTGGCGGCCAGGGAAGCGACCTCGGCGGGGTTGGTGGTCACGTTGGTGAACAGGCCCTCGCCCGGATCGAGGCGGTCATGCCGATGAGCGTCGTGCGCCGTGTGCAGCACCGTCGCCGCCATGATGATGATGAACCAGGTCGCCGCCTGGGAGAACAACATCCCGGCGGCGTTGTCCACGCGGATGTCCCGAAGCGACCGCTTGACCGCCCGGCCTTGGTTCTCCCCCGCCTCCTGGGAGGCCTGCCAGGGAGGAACGCTGGCAGGGTATCCGGATTCCAGCTAGCCGGTAGCGCGTGAGCCTCACCGAGTTCCTCGCCCGGCGGCTGGTCTTGCTGCCGGCCTTCACAGCCAGCCTGCGACGGTCTGGACCAGCACGATCGCTGAGAGCAGTCCCACGATGGCCACGCAGAGCGTGGCGACGACGCGGAAGACCGGACCATTCGCTGCATCTCCGAGGATCGACCGGCGGTTAGCGAGGATGAGGATGTAGGTCAGGAGAACCGGGGTGATGAACCCATTCAGCACCTGAGCGTTGATCACCAGGCTGACAGCGTTCCCCGGCAGAAGTGCCACCGCGGCGCCGGCAACCAGCTGGACGGTGTAAATCCCGTAGAAGAACGGTGCTTCGCGCGGCTTGCGGGAAAGCGAGCGCTCGACGCCGGCGGTCTCGGCGATCGCATAGGCGGTCGACAGCGGCACCACCGTCGCCGCCAGGAGCGCGGCGCCGAGCAGCCCGATGGCGAACAGCTGCGACGCCGCGGCGCCGGCGACCGGGCGCAGCGCGGCCGCGGCCTGTCCGATGCTGCTCAGAGGTCCGGTGCCGCCGATCGCGGCCGCCGTGGCGATGATGATGAAGATCGATACCACGTCGGACAGGATGGCCCCGTTGATCGTGTCGATCCGCTCGCCCTTGTAGGTCTTGGGGGTGACGCCTTTGTCGACTACGGCCGAGGTCAGGTAGAACTGCATATACGGGGTGATGGTCGTGCCGATCAGCGCGACCGCCAGCAGGAGGAACGCCTTGGAGTGCAGGAAGTGCGGCCACAGGAGGTTGCTGGCCACGGCGCCGGCGCTGGGATGGCCCAGGAACGCCGCGATCGGGTAGGTCAGGAACACCAGGCCCATCACCAAGAACACCCGCTCGGCTTGCGAGTAGTTACCGAACACGGTGACGGCCCAGATCCCGGCCAGCGCGATGGGCACCGCGATATAGCGGGAGACCCCGAAGATCTCCATCGCGGCGCCGATGCCCGCGAACTCGCTCACCGTCAGCCCCGCGTTGGCGATGAACAACAGCACCATCGCGGCGGCGCCGCTGCGCAGCGGGAACTGCTCGCGGATCAGCGCGCCCAGCCCTTCGCCGGTGTAGGCCCCGAGCCGGGCGCACATCTCCTGCACGACCACCAGCGCCACGGTGATCAGGACCATGAGGAACAGCATCCGGTAGCCGAACTGGGACCCCGCGCTGGCGTAGGTAATGATCCCGCCCGCGTCGTTGCCCGCGTTCGCGGAGATCAGCCCCGGGCCCAGGATGGCGAGGAAACCAAGGATCGCCGCCAGCCAGCGCGGCAGCCTGGCCCATCGGCGCCTGGCCTGCCTGGCGGGGCTGTCGACGGCGCTCATAACTGCTCTCCGGTGTGCCTGGCCAGCGCTTCGTCAAGTGCGGCCCGGACCTCGCTGGGCCTCAGGCGCCTGACTTCGGAGGCGCTGCGGTTGAGTTCCAGGCCGGCGCCGGCTTCCCCGGCGATCTCGGAGCGGCGGTCGCGATGCCCGCCTCCCTCGGCTCTCGGCGGCGCGAAGGCGCTGACAGACCCCCAGTCGATGACTCGCGCCGGGTGGACGCGGCCGCGCAGGCGTCTGGGCCCCAGACGCCGGGCCAGCGCCCCGATGCCGACTTCAATCCCCACCAGCTCGATCCGGTCCCCCACCGCGGCCAGGTACAGGTCGGCCGGGCGCACGACCTGAACCCCGCTCGCGTCGACCACCTGACGATCGAGCACGTCGTGGGCGAGCGCGACGTCGTCGCGGTGGCGCTCGACCGGGCCGGCGTACGCCCGGGATGACCGCAGCCGGACGGCCGACGGCGAGGCGACCTCTAGCCAGCGCGCGCCGATCACCACCTTGAGTTTGCCGGTCTTCACGACGATCCCCGTTACGTGCGGATAGGCGCTCCGCGTGGTCCAGCGGACGACGACATCGCTCAGCCGGCCGACGATGCGCCCGTCCGGGTCCTTGACCTCGCTGCCGAGCACAGCGGCCAGGGACAGCAGCGACCCCTGCAGCGCGCGGCCCGCCGTGGCCTCCCGCGCCCTGCCCTCGCGCTGCCGGCGCAGCCTTGCCAGCTGCCGGAAGCGGGATGCCCCGATCGGCTTGCGGTCATGTCCCGGCGTCCACGTCACCCGGTTGAAGCCCATGGCGGAATCGTGACCCTCCAGCTCAGCAGTGCGCAAGGCGATGCGGACTGTCGTGCCATAGTCCCGGGCAATCGTTGATCACGCCGTCGGCGGGCACCTCCGGCGCAAGTGCTCAGCTCGTCCGGCGTCAGGACCGGCGCGATGTCGGCGAGCTGGTCGACCTGCTGCGGGGTGAGCTGGTCGAGGACCAGGCGCTGGATCTGCCGGCCGTGGCGGGGGACGGCCGCCTCGAGCGCGGCGCGGCCGGCGGCAGTGATGGCGGCGTAGCTGGCGCGGCCATCGCCGCCGTGCCGCTGGGATCAGGCCGCGCCCGCACATCCGGCTCAGCTGGTGGTGCAGCCGGCTCTTCTCTAGCCGAGCTGGTCGAATCGGCCGTTCCGCGTCGCGCTGGTCAGCCGGTCACCTGGAGTTGGTCGCGGACGTCGATGACCCCGAGAGCCATCCCGGCGACAGCGACCACCGCGTCGTGTTCGGCCCAGGTACGGACGTGGCCGGTGAGCGTGATGATGCCGTCCTTGGTGTCCGACGTCACGTCGCTGCCGTCGGGGACCAGCGCGGAGCGTTCCAGCGCCTGGTGGACGTTCACGTCGACGTCGACCGGGTCGATGGCATAGCTGATGTCGATCTCGTTGATGACGTTGCGGACACCGGCCAGGCCGGTCACAGCCGCCTCGGCGGCAGCGCGCTCCGAGATGTAGGTCACGGTCCCCGTCAGGGTGATGTCGCCGTCGAGCGCGGTTGCCTCTACCCCGTCCGGCACGGTGACGTTCTCGTTGAGCGCGTTGTTCGCCGCGGTGATCAGCTGGATGTCGTCGCGGTAGACGCTGTCCGGGATCACTACCATCAGGTTGTTGTGCACGCCGCTCACCCCGTCGACCCGGCGCGCGGCGGCGGCCGCCTCCAGGTACTGCGGGTAGCTCGGCACCGTGCCGGCGAGCGTCACGTCTCCCGCGACGTTCATGACCTTGATGTCGCCGGAGTCGACCAGCGGGTCGAAGCCGAGTTCGGCCTCGACGGCCGCGCGAACGTCCTTGGTCTTGCCCATTTGCCTAATCCTTCCGTGAGCGGAGGCAGATGGTAAAGGTCCACGATGAGAAGGCGGAAGCCGCCAGATCTAGAGTCGAAAGTCCCAGAGCCGCTGCCCGGTCCGAGACGCTCCCCACCCGTCCGGGGACCGGCAGAGATCCGAACGACCGGTGGCGTCCCCTCGCACCCAGGTTACTCCCCTGGCTGGCGGACCAGGGGGCACGGGAATTCGCTCCTTGCCAGTTGCCGAAGACGCAGGTGACGGACGCTGCGGCGAGGGCCAGCACCGAGGTGCGGACCCGATCCGTATCAGTTCGGCGGGCAGGCTGCTGAGCCTCCGGCCGGTGGTGTACTGCTTTCGTGCCAGGGCAGCCGTGAACCTGGCGGCCGACGCGTCTGAGAGGGCGAACTGGCGGAAGGTGGTGCCCAGGGCCATGTGGCCCAGCACGGTGCCTAGGCCGCCGCGCGGAGCGTCCGTGCTGGTAGGGACGTCGATCGGCCAGTGGCTTGGCGGCACTTTCGGCGCGTTCGTCGCCGCGCTGGTGTCCGTTCCGCTGGCCGGGGCCCTGCAGATCATCGTGCGGGAACTCTGGCAGGCCACGGCCGGTGCCGGGGGTTGATAGCTAGCGGAGCGTTCCTCACGCCCTGGCCGTCAGCCGCGGCGGCCCGGGCGCGTACCGCAGCGCGTTGCCGACCAGGTTGACGACGATTCGTTCGGTCAGCACGGGGCCAGCCATGACCTCGGGAGGCCGCACGGGACCTCGACTAGGACTTTCTGACCTGGCCAGAAGCAGGGCGGCGGGCTCGGCCTGGCTTCGCCGACTGGGCTGGTGATCGGCAGCATCATCGGGACCGGGGTATTCACGATGCCAGCCGAGCGGATCCGCATCCCGGGCGACAACGTGGCGATCATGGTCGGGAGCTCGCGTCGCCCAGGGAGGCACCAACCGCGACGTCGCCGCGGAGCTGTTCATCAGCCTGCTTACCGTCGAATACCACCTGCGGAAGGCCTAACAGAAACTACAGGTCACCTCACGAACCCAGCTAGCGCAGAAAATGTTGAGTACCGGATGACGAAAGGGACGGGTCACGGGGCATCTTCCGGGCGCGGTGCACCACCGGCCGTTTGGTGCAGAACTCGAATTTGTCACCGACAGAATTTCATTCATCCCGAACGGGTCCGGCAGGCGCGGGGACCGATGCCTTTCCAGCGGAAGCCTGGGAGAAGCTGGAAACCTCCAGATACCCCAGCGGCTATAGCTATGGACAATGCCACGACAGGTGCTATCTCCTGTTCAGTCACGGCCGCGCGGGGTTCTATGGCTTGGCGTAGAGGCTAGTCGGCACGATGGCGGCGAACCTGAGCCGCATGTAAGGGGAAACAGTCGATCACCCCCAGAACCGCCCTAGTCCATCACTCGCCAGGGTTCATCCAGGTAAGGAGACATGTGCATGACCACTTCGCAGTCGAAGCCGACGACGACCGACGCGGGCATCCCGGTCGCCAGTGATGACCACTCGCTGACCGTCGGCCCCGATGGCCCGATCCTGCTGCACGACTTCTATCTCATCGAGCAGATGGCCAACTTCAACCGGGAGCGGATCCCGGAGCGGCAGCCGCACGCCAAGGGATCCGGCGCGTTCGGCCACTTCGAGGTCACCGGCGACGTCAGCGCCTACACCAGGGCGGCGGTGTTCCAGCCGGGGACGCGGACGGACACGCTGATCCGGTTCTCCACCGTCGCTGGCGAGCGGGGCAGCCCCGACACCTGGCGGGACCCGCGCGGGTTCGCCCTGAAGTTCTACACCACCGAGGGCAACCTGGACATCGTGGGAAACAACACCCCAGTGTTCTTCATGCGTGACCCGCTGAAGTTCCAGCATTTCATCCGCTCGCAAAAGCGCCGCGCGGACAACGGCTTGCGTGACAACGACATGCAGTGGGACTTCTGGACCCTGTCCCCCGAATCGGCGCACATGGTGACCTGGCTGATGGGCGACCGGGGCATCCCACGGACATGGCGGCACATGAACGGCTACGGCAGCAGCACTTACAGCTGGGTGAACGCGGCTGAGGAGATCTTCTGGGTCAAGTACCACTTCATCTCCGGCCAGGGCATCGAGTTCCTCACCCAGGCCGAGGCTGACCAGATGGCCGGCCAGGACGCGGACTACCACCGGCGCGACCTGTACACCGCGATCAAGCGCGGGGAGTACCCGAGCTGGACGCTGAAGGTGCAGATCATGCCGTTCGAGGAGGCCAGGACCTACCGGTTCAACCCGTTCGACCTGACCAAGGTCTGGCCGCACGCCGACTATCCGCTGCGCGAGGTAGGCAAGCTGGTTCTGGACCGCAACGTGGCCGACTTCCACACCGAGATGGAGCAACTGGCGTTCGAGCCGAACAACCAGGTGCCCGGCACTGGGCTGTCCCCGGACAAGATGCTGCTGGCGCGGGGTTTCTCCTACGCCGACGCCCACCGCGCCCGGCTCGGGGTCAACTACAAGCAGATCCCGGTGAACGCAGCCAAGGTGCCGGTGCACAGCTACAGCAAGGACGGCGCGATGCGGGTCGTCAACGTATCCGACCCGGTGTACGCGCCCAACTCCAAAGGCGGCCCGCAGGCCGACCCAGCGCTGACCGCCGAGCCGCTGTGGCACGCCGACGGCGACATGGTTCGCGGCGCCTACACGCTGCGCCGTGACGACGACGACTGGGGCCAGGCCGGCACGCTTGTCCGCGAGGTGCTCGATGACGCCGCCCGCGACCGGCTGGTGTCCAACATCAGCGGCCACCTGCTCAACGGCGTGACCGAGCCGGTGCTCGAGCGTGCCTTCTGGTACTGGAAGAACGTCGACGAGACCCTCGGCGAGCGGGTCGAGCAGGGCATCCGCGCCGGGCAGGCCTGAGCGGCACCGCAACGGTGCCGGACCGGGCCGCGCCGCCTCCGATCGCGCTGTTTTGGGGATGAATCCCGTGAATGAGGTCGCCAAGGGCAAGGGTCCAGAGGAGCAGGCCGCAGGCATACCCAGCCAGCCAGTCGGCCCGTCGGGTGAGTGTCCACGCGGTGTGGAGCAGGGTGCTGCCCATCCGGTCGGCGTGGGCCAGTCGCCGAGAGCCGCCGAAGTCCCGCCGGCCGTGGCAGCGGCCGAAGCCCCCCGGCCGTCGGCGAAGCCCGGGAAACTCCGGCGAGTGCCTTATGTCACGCTCCCCGGCTGCTGGGGTGCGCTCCTTATAGGGTCCCTGTCCTTCACGCCGTCGCTGCTCCCCCGCAGCGGCATCACCCAGGCCCTGATCTGGGGCATCACCGCAGCCATCGGCTACGGGCTCGGAGTCCTCGCCGCGTGGATCTGGCGCGCTTTCGCCGATCGGGAAGCCCGGCACCCGCGGCGCCGGTCTTGGGACGCCTTCTTCATCGGCGCGGCTGTCCTGGTCGTGCTCGACTTCGGGCTCGGGCAGTACTGGCAGTACGAGATCCGCAAGCTGATGGGGGTGACAGACTACAACGTCGCGTTCGTCGTCGTCTCCCCGCTCATCGCCGCGCTGGTCTTCTGGCTCATCCTGCTGATCGGGCGTGGCCTTCGCGGCCTCTACCGCTGGGTCGTGCAACGGCTCCATCGCTGGATCGGGCAGCGCGCGGCGCGCGCGGTCGCCTGGATTGCGGTCGTCGGCCTCGCCTACCTGGTAGTCACCGGCCTGCTGTTCAACGGTTTCGTCACCGTGGCCAACGCTGCATTCTCGGTGCGCAACACGACGACCCCGGCGGGGGTGCACCAGCCCACGACCAGCTTGCGTTCGGGCGGGCCGGGCTCGCTCATACCGTGGGACACGCTGGGCCGGGAAGGCCGCAGCTTCACCGGTACGGGCCCGTCGGCGGGTGAAATCGAGAAGCTCACCCGCCATCAGGCCATGGAACCGATCCGGGCCTACGCCGGGCTGGCGTCGGCCGCCGGCCCGCAGTCCCAGGCCGCCTTGGCAGTCCGGGACCTCGAGCGCGAGGGCGGCTTCCAGCGTAAGAACCTGCTCGTAGTGACGACGACGGGCAGCGGCTGGGTCGACCCGGCGCTGGTAGACAGCTTCGAGTACCTCAGCGGCGGCGACTCGGCGACCGTGGCCATCCAGTACTCCTACCTGCCGTCGTGGATTTCCTACCTGGTCGACCAGTCCAAGGCGCGCGCGGCGGGCGCGGCGCTGTTCGACGCGGTCTATAGCCGCTGGTCGCAGCTGCCCTCTGGCCAGCGCCCCAGGCTGTTCGTGGCCGGGGAAAGCCTGGGGTCGTTCGGCGGCGAGTCAGCCTTCGGCGGCGAATACGGCCTGAGCCTTACCGCCGGCACGCTGTTTGCGGGGCCGCCCAATTTCAACACGCTGTTCCGGGAATTCAGCGACCACCGCGACCCTGGCAGCCCGGAGGTCCAGCCCGTCTTCCAGAACGGGCGGATTGTCCGGTTCGCCGACGACCCGGGTACGGGAATACCGCCGGCCGGCCAGCCCTGGAAAGGCAGCCGGGTCCTGTACATGATGCACCCGTCGGATCCTGTCGTGTGGTGGAGCCCGCATCTGATCTTCAGCGAACCCGACTGGATCAGCCAGCCACATGGCAAGGACGTGCTCGCGGACATGTTCTGGATGCCTTTGGTGACCTTCTGGCAGGTCACCGCCGACCTTCCGTTCGCCCAAAGCGTTCCGGCCGGCCACGGCCACCACTACTCAGCCGAGTACGTCGACGGATGGAGAGCCGTCATGCGACCCCCTGGGCTTACTCATCAGGAGCTGGCCGACCTCAGGAGCATCATCGCGGCCGGAGGATAATGATGCGGAGGAGCGTGTACCGCTGTCCGTTCGGTATAGATCTTAAATTCCATTTATCCGAACGGGCCCGATGTTGTGGCTCCTATCCGTACATGCCTTCATCGAGGTCCCGCCGGCGGGCGCTGTCTTCGTCGCCGATCTGCGGCGTGGTGCTCTTCACCCGTTCCCGGGCTGGGCGCTGCCGCGCTTACACTGCTGTTCGGCCTGTTCGCCCGCGGTCACGCTCACCACCTTGCGGATGCTGCTGCGGATCGTCTGGCCCGGCTCGCGGAAGCGAGGAGGCTTTCCATGACCAGGCTCGACGTTAACGTGGCGCGCTGTGAGGTGCTGTTCGCGTCCGGGCTGCAGCGGTCAGATGCCCCGAGCGCCGCGGTCGTAGCGGAGGCGATCAGCCGCACCGTCCGCAACTCGGCTATGGGTGGCTGGGTCAGCCTGATGGCACTGGAGTTCAGTGACCGCCCCGAGGCGGCCCGCGATCGCATGCGGTGGGTCCGGCAACTGGTGGGCGAGATATCCGCCCCGCCCACCGTGCGGCTGGCGGGATGCAGCGGGCCCCGCCCGCCCCTTCCTCCCCGGATGCCCAGCCAGCCACCAGCGATGCCCGGGCAGAGAGCCGCTCGAATATGGGGATCTCACGTCAGCCGTGGGTGTCCGAGGGGACAGTCCAGAAGCACGTACGCAGCATCTTCATGAAGCTGCACCTTCCAGAAGCAGATGACGATCACCGAAGAGTCCTCGCGGTCCTCACCTTCTCGGCACCCTCTAGCACCGTCACCTGCGCACCCGCGAGGATTTAGCCCTCCGCAGCGCAGTCGCCACGCGTCCGTTCCGTGGAATGGACTTTTGATTTTTCCGAACGGGCGGTTGCGGCTCCAATCCGGAGCATTGGGTCCTTCACCAGGCGAACGCCGTAGCAGAAACGTGGATTGCCGGCGCCTTGCTACACGAGTTGAACGGCGCGGGCTCTCGCTCCGGCCGATGTGTGCGGTGCCCGCGAGACGCTGCTCGAGGCCGTCCAGGCGGCTCTGTTCGCCGACTGGTCCGCCAGCCATGCGGTGCTGGCGGAAATAGCGCGCGTGGCGCGCGCGACGCCCGGCTGCTGGCGGATCGGAGGCGTCAGCGGCCGACCTGCTGCTGGACGGCTTCGCCGCCCGGGCAGCCGCCGGTTACCCGGCGGCCGCGCCGCTGTTCCGCCGTGCCATCGCGATACTGCGCGCCGCCGACCTGACTCCGGCCGATGGCCTGCGCCTGCTCGGGCTCGACGGCATGGCCACAGCTGAGGTGTGGGACGAACAGGCCCAGCATGTGCTGGCCAGCCGCTGGGTCCGGCTCGCCCGCGACCATGGGGCGCTGACCGCGCTGCCGATAGCGCTCCACCACCAGGGCGTGTGGGAAGACGAAGCGGGCCGGTTCGATACTGCCAGAGCATGCTTCGCTGAGGTATCCGAGATCTCAGCGGCAACCGGGAACCCGGGCCTTACCGGCACGAAAGGCGTCTCGGAGCTGCGCCAGTTCGCCTGGCGCGGTCGCGAGACCGGACGCGCGCCGGGCCGCGGCCGCTCTCACCCGCGAGGCGGTCGGCGCCGGCCGCGATTCACAGCGCATCTGGGTTCAGTACTGCCTGGTCGTGCTCGAGCTGGGCCTGGGCAACTATCAGGCGGCGTTGCAATGCGCGCTCGCCGTTTTCCAGGACGATGACCCCCATTTCGGCATTCACGTGCTGCCCGACCTGGTCGAGGCCGCCGCACGATGCGGAGAGACCGGACTGGCCGACGCCGCGCTCGGGCGGCTCGCCGAGCGGGCAGCCGCGGCTAGCACCCCGCTGGCGCTAGGACTGCTCGCCCGCTCCCGGGCCCTGCTCACGGGCGTCGGCGACGCCGAGCCGCTTTATGCGGAGGCGATCGAGCATCTGAAGGCGTGCCGGTCGGCGCCTCGGCTCGGCCGCGCCCACCTGTTGTACGGCGAATGGCTGCGCCGCCAGCGCCGCCGCCGCTGCGCAAGGTGTTCCGGAAGACCGGCGTGGCATCCCGCACCCAGCTCGCCCGCGCCATAGCCGCTGACCGCGCTTGAGCATTCGCGCGAGAC
>Ga0335074_10005189_pt1 | contig 18022 bp, 10 predicted proteins | sample Lox_Sample_23_FD_206715 | JGI IMG/M metagenome (GOLD analysis project Ga0335074, IMG submission 206715) | Soil microbial communities from Loxahatchee National Wildlife Refuge, Florida, United States - Lox_Sample_2.3 | ecosystem: Environmental > Terrestrial > Soil > Wetlands | place: USA... | reverse complement strand
CACCGCCTTATTGCACGCCGGGCACGGTGGGCTGCTTCTCCCCTGGCAGTGCGCGTGAACGCGTGTTCGCGCAGTACACACAGCCTGGCTGCCACTGATGGTCATCGGCGGCTCCCAGTGGCTGCGCGTCATGGACCGGCCGGGGTTGGGCCTTTGGCGGCGGTGTTTGACCAGATTCGGGGGCACTCGCGCGTGACCAGGCGTGCTGCTTATGATCTGCGGACCGCCCGGCGCAGCATGAGGGGGAGACTGAGGTGGTGGCTGCCGATTCGCTGAAGCGGGTGACTCTTGCCGAGTTGGTGGCGACGCTGTCGCTTGTCGCCGATCTTGGTATGGGGCGGCCGATGGAGCGGGTGTTGCGTCAGACCGTTGTTGCGATGCGGCTCGGGGCGGCGGCCGGGATGGATCAGGCGGCCTGCACGTCTGCGTACTACACGTCTCTGCTGGCGTGGGTGGGCTGCGCCGTGGACACCACTGAGCTGGCGGCGCTGTTCGGTGATGAGATCGGGCTGTACGCCGATACCCGCGATGAGGACCTCGAGCGTGTCACGCTGGCGGTTTTCGTCGCCCGCCATCTTGGCCGCGGTCAGGCCGGTTTCCGGCGGATCGGGCTGGTCGGGAAGTTCCTGGCGACCGCGGGCCGCTCGGTGCAGCAAGTCATGGAGTCGCACTGCCGGGTGACGAGCGATCTTGCCGAGCGGCTGGGGCTCGGCCCGGCGGTGTGCGAGCCGCTGCTGCAGACGTTCGAGCGGTGGGACGGGAAAGGGGTGCCAGGGTCGGTCGGCGCCGGTGATCTTGCCCCGGCCATCCGCCTGGTTCACCTGGCCGACGCCATCGAGGCGTTCCATCACACTGGCGGCGCTGGGGCCGCACTGCATGTGGCCCGGGAACGGCGGGGCACGCAGTTCGACCCGGAGCTGGTCGACTGCTTCTGCGCCCAGCCCGCCGAGATCCTGGAGCGTCTCGGCGGAATCGCGGCCTGGGAGGAAGTGATCGCGCTTGATCCCCGGCTGGGCGCGGGATTGAGCGAGGACAACCTGGAACGGGCGCTGGCTGCCTTCGCTGATTTCAGTGATCTGAAGTCTCCGCTGCGCCTTGGGCAGTCCCGCGGCGTGGCCGAGCTCGCCGCCCAGGCCGGCACGAAGCTCGGGCTCCCGGCAGCTGAGCTCGTCATGCTGCGCCGGGCGGCGCTGGTCAAGGACTTCGGCATGATCGGGATCCCGAGCGGTGTCTGGGACGAGCCCGGCGAATGGAGCCTCGCCCAGCGCGAGCGGGCGCGCACCCATCCGTACCTGACCGAACGGATGCTGGCCCGGGTCCCATTGCTGGCCGAGGTCGGGCGATGCGCGTCGCTGCACCATGAACGGCTTGACGGGTCTGGCTACCCGCACGGGCTGCGTGGCGATGCCATCTCGCTGCCGGTGCGGATCCTCGGTGCCGCCGACGTGTACCAGGCGCTGCGTCAGCCTCGTCCGCACCGTCTGGCGCTCGGTGCCGGTGAGGCCGAGCGGGTGCTGCGCGAAGAGGTGCGCGCCGGGAGGCTGGACGGCGAGTGCGCCCACGCGGTGCTCGAAGCAGCCGGCCACCGTGTCCGGCGCCGGCCGGGGCTGCCGTCGGGGCTCACCGCCCGCGAGGTGGAGGTGCTGGTGCGGCTCGGCCAGGGCCGGTCCAACCCGGAGATCGCCGCCGAACTGCACGTCAGCCGCAAGACGGTCTCCTCCCACCTCGAGCACATCTACGCCAAGCTGGGTGTCAAGACGCGGACCGGGGCTGCCCTGTTCGCCATGCGCCACGGCCTGACCGGGACAGCGGGCGAGCCCGGAACCTGACAGAAAGATCGGGCAGTTACCCGATTCGCCGCCGCTGGCCGGCCCGTACAACGGATTCATGACCACAACCCACGGCCACAGCGCGGCCAGCGTGGTGCCGCAGTTCGCCCGGGCCGGTTCGCTGCTTGAGGGCCTTGCCGCCCAGGACTTCGCTCAGCTCGGCGGCGCGCTCGCCGCCGACGCGCGGCTCCGCGCCCTGTTGCCCCCGGGCCTGCGGGAGTGGACCGGCGCTCAGGTGATCGCCGACCGGTTCAAAGGCTGGTTCGGCGACACTCAGGACTTTGACCTCGTCGAGGCCACCGTCGGCGAGGTCGGCGGCCGGCTGCACCTGCACTGGCGGCTGCGGCTGCGGGCAGAGCGGCTCGGAACCGGCTGGTTCACCGTCGAACAGCAGGCCTACGCCGACACTGACGACGCCGGCCGCATCGCCCAGATCGACCTGCTCTGCACCGGCTACCGGCCCGAGGGCAACGATGACTGACACCCTGGGCACCTGGGGCGGCTGGGAGCCGGCGATCCGCGACGACCCGTTCGGCCTGTTCGCCGAGGCCCGGGCCCGGTGCCCGGTGCAGCGGGTACGCCTCGCTGACGGTCACCCGGCCTGGGTCGTGCTCGGCTACGACGCAGGCCGCCAGGCGCTGGCCGACCCCCGCATCTCCAAAGACATGCTCGCCGCGCTCGAAGACAATGGCGATGTCGTGGCCGAGGGCCTGCCGGGGCCGGAGTTCTCCCGGCACATGCTCAACGTGGACCCGCCCGACCACACCCGGCTGCGGCGGCTGGTCTCCCGGGCCTTTGTGCCATCCCGGGTCGCCGCGCTCGAGCAGGCTGTGCGGGATATCGCGGACGCCCTCCTCGATGAGCTCGACGACGCCGGTCCGGGCGCTACGGTCGATCTCGTCGAAGGCTACGCCTATCCGCTGCCTTTCAGAGTCATCGGGGAGCTGCTGGGCATCCCCCCGGCCGACCGCCTGGACCTGCACGCCTGGTTCCAGGTGCTGCTGACCGGATGGGCGGGCGAGCCGCCAGCCGAGGCGGTCGAGGCATCCGGCAAGATCGTGGCCTACCTGCGCGAGCTCGTCGACACCAAGCGGCGGAACCCGGCCGAGGACCTGGTCAGCGTGCTGGTCGCCGCCGGCGACGACGCGCTCACCACCCAGGAGTTGCTGTCGACCCTGTTCCAGCTTGTCGTGGCCGGCCACGACACCACGGCCAGCCTCATCGGCAATGGGGTGGTGGCCCTGCTTGATCATCCTGACCAGATGCAGGCGCTGCTGGCCGACCCTGGGCAGCTTCCTGCCGCGGTAGACGAGCTCATCCGGTTCACCGCCCCGGTCCCCCATGCCACGTTCCGGGTGACGGCCGAGCCGGTGACCGTCGACGGCGTGGTAATCCCCGCGCACGAACAGGTACTGGTGTGCCTTGGCTCGGCCAACCGAGACCCGGGCCGCTTCCCCGCCCCCGACGTCCTGGACATTGGCCGCAACGACGGGCCGAACCTCGGGTTCGGACACGGCGCGCATTACTGCCTCGGCGCGCCCCTGGCCCGGCTAGAAGCCCGGGTCGCTTTCGAAACCCTGCTCGGGCGTCACCCCGGCCTGCGGCTCGCCGGCGACCGCGACACCCTCGCCTGGGCGCACGGCGACGGCCTCGTGCTGCGCGGCCTCGTCTCACTCCCCATAGTCCTCGGTCCGGCCCGGCACCGGGCTGAATGACCATCCCATCGCCGCCGAGATCAAGTCCGAATCAAAGGAGACACCGATGACCATCACCGACCGTCCCGTCGACAACGGCGTGAACGTCCAGGCCCTGCTCGATGCCCGCAACGCGCTGTCGGCCGCGCCGGAAGCGGCGCATTTCACCTGGCGGGCCAGCTGCACCTGGCGCAACGGCACCCACAGCCACTCCACCGTGGCCGGCTTTGCCGGCCTCGGCGCCGAGCAGCAGCACCGCACGACATATGAGTTCGACACCGACCATCCCGAGTGCTTCGCGTCCGAGGACAACGGCGCCACGCCGGTGGAGTTCGTCCTGGTCGGCCTGGCCGGGTGCCTGACGGCGGGCGTCGCCGCGGTCGCCCAGCACCGGGGCATCCAGCTCCGCTCGGTCACCGCCACGATCGACGGCGCGATGAACATCCTGGGTATCCTCGGCGCCGACCCTCACGTCCGCAACGGCTTCGAAGCGATCACCGTCCGGTTCGCCATCGACGCCGATGCCTCCCGTGACGACCTTGAGGCGCTGATCGCCCAGTCGCAGAAACGCTCGGCCGTCTTCGACGTCGTGGCCAACCCGACGAACGTGCTCGTCGAACTGGCCTGAGCATGACGACCACGGTCCAGCCGCCCACATGATGCAGATCACGGCAGTCGTCATCGGCGCAGGCCATGCCGGCCTGGCCATGAGCCGCCGCCTCACCGAACGCTCCATCGACCACGTCGTCCTGGAACGCGGTGAGGTGGCGAACTCGTGGCGGACCCAGCGCTGGCCCAGCCTGCGGCTGCTCACCCCCACCTGGCTCACCCGGCTGCCCGGCTACGACTACGCCGGGGATGACCCCGGCGGCTACATGCCCGCCGCCGGCGTCGTGGCCACTCTCACCCGCTACGCCCGTCTCGCCGACGCGCCGGTGCGCACCGCCACAATGGTGCACACGGTGCGCACCGCACCGGGGGGCTTTGAGATCCAGGCCAACGACGACATGCTTCACGCCCGCACCGTGGTGCTCGCGACCGGGGCGTGCGCCCGGCCAGCGATCTCAGCCGTCACCGGGGCCGTCCCCCGGCCGATCACGACGCTCACCCCGCTCACCTACCACGATCCCAGCCAGCTCCCCGAGGGCGGCGTGCTTGTCGTCGGCGCGTCAGCCACCGGCGTCCAGCTCGCCGCCGAGATCCACCGGTCCGGGCGCCCGGTGACCCTGGCCGTCGGCGAACACGTCCGGCTGCCCCGCCGTTACCGTGGCCGCGACATCTTCTGGTGGCTGCAAGCCACCGGAGTGCTGGGCGAACGCTACGACCAGATCGATGACCTCACCCGGGCCCGCCACCTGCCCTCGCCGCAGCTCACCGGGACCCCCGACCCAGCCGCCACCGACCTCAACACGCTCAACGCGCACGGGATCCGCATCGTCGGCCGCCTCGGCCGCATTACCGACGGGGTGGCCCAGTTCTCCGGGTCGCTCCGCAACACCTGCACCCTCGCCGACCTGAAGATGAACCGTTTCCTCGCCAGAGCTGACAACTGGGCAAATGCGCACGGCCTGGACGACGAACTCCCGCCAGCGCACCGCCTCGCACCCACGCAGGTCGATCCCCGCACTCCCCTGGAGCTGGACCTGACCAGCGGAGAGATCACCACGCTGCTGTGGGCGACCGGCCTCCGGCCCGACTATTCCTGGCTGGACATCCCCGTGCACGACCACGCCGGCCAGATCCGCCACGACGGCGGGGTGGTCACCAGCACCCCCGGGCTCTACCTCCTCGGCATGCCGGTACTCCGCACCCGCGCCTCCACCTACATCCACGGCGCAGTCACGGACTCCGAAGCCCTCGGCGCCCACCTGCACTCCTTCCTTAACAGCCAGCTCCGATGACAACCCGCTGGGATGCCGCGCAGGCATCGGTACTTCATCTTCCAATCGTGGAAACCCAACGGGCTGCCGCAAGGGCCTTCATTGGCCGACGGGTACGAATCGGTTGGCCAAATCATGGGCTGCCCGAACGAGACCGAACTCCGAGACAGCCCAGTTATCCGAACGCCGCCGCATGCCACAGACCTGCTGGACGCATAACCAGATGATCTGCGTACGCTCATTGGCACGCCGGCGCAGCGCGCCGAGTCGGCGATCCGGTCGCGCACCCAGATTGCAGTCCGCTCACGCTCAGTGAAAGAGACAGGTCAAGGTCGGGAGCGCACGTAGCCGTTCTGCGCGCCGATCTTGAAAGCGGGATGGCCTCTCAGACTGTGCCCGAAGGATCGTTCTGGGGCGCCTTTTACTGCGGCCGGAGTGTGCGTGGCGGTGGCCAGTCGCAACGCCACGTCTCGCGGCATCTCGGTTTCGCGTCACGTTCGGTGATCAGCCTCAGATGGAACCACGCGCGCATCGCCGCCGATCTGAGCGAATCATCCGCCGAGTTAGAAGACGCCAGATCGATGCCGAATAGTCGTTCTGGACGATAAGACGGGACTGTAATTTCAACGGCTCTGTCGCACTTTCGGTGGTGGCTGGATGTGCTGATGCGTCACGATCAGTCATGATTGACGTGACAGAGCTTGTGGGGATTGTGTTCTCGGGATTGTCTGCACTGGTCATCGAGGATGTCGGGAACGCGGGCGAGGTGATCTGCGTCCGTGCGAGGACCCGGGACGGGGCGGTGACTTGCCCAGGGTGCGGCACGGAAACGGCCCGCGTGCACGAGTACCGTGAGCGGACGGTGGCGGACGTGCCAGCCGGCGGCCGCCGGGTCCTGGTAAAGGTGCGGGTCCGCAGGATGCGCTGCCCGGTCCCCGGCTGCACGGTGCAGACCTTCCGGGAGCAGGTCCCGGGCATCCTGGACCGTTACCAGCGGCGCACCACGCGGCTGGCCGCGCAGGTCAGCGCGGTCGCCCGCGAATTAGCAGGCCGGGCCTCGGCGCGGCTGCTGCCGACGCTGGGCATTGCCGTCTCCCGGCATGTCATGCTGCGTGTCCTGCTCAAGATCGCGCTGCCCGCTCTGGCGGTACCACGGGTCCTCGGGATCGACGACTTCGCGCTGCGCCGCGGCAGCGTCTGCGCGACCGTGCTCATCGACGCTGAGACCGGCCGCCGCATCGACGTCGTCCAGGGCCGATTCTCCTCGGATGAGACTACGCATCGTCACAACCGAAAGTGCGACAGAGCCGTTAAGTTGACAGACCCGATATGACTGCCGAACGGCAGGACGCGCCGACGGACGAAATCGTCGGGGACAATGCAGGTAGGGCAAGGACCTCCGAAGCCGCGTACCACCTTTGAGGTTCTTTGATCGGAGCGATCCGCTCCTTGGGTGATGGGCTCGACCTTCTTTCGTCGGAGGTCGTCTTAGACTGCATAGATCGGCCTGCGAGGCCCGCGCTGCTGTGTGGTGGGAGGTGGCTCTGACCGGTGAATCGGCTGGTTGTTGCGGTAGATGGCTCTGTGGGAGTGACTCCAGCTGAGTTGGCTGCGGCGTGGGACGGGGATGACGAGGCCCGTGAGGTCGGGCTGGCGTCGGTACAGTCACCGCAGCCGGGAGAGTTTGTGGGAGACGTCGTAGCGCTGGTAGTGATCCCGTTGGCAGTGAATCTAGCGAGCTCGGCTGCGTGTGCCCTAGTCGGCCGCGTGCTAGCCAGGCTGCGTGCGGCGCCTCGTGGCACAACTGCCCTACAGGGGGCGCCTGGTGCCATGGAGATCGCGGCGTCAGCGAACGGGCCCGCAGACCTGGTCGTGGTCGTTCGGATGGCCGGGCCGCAGAAGTGACCGCCACGAGCGGTGAGCCGAGTCTTGTGATCGGGATCCGCGGAGCGGGTCATGAGCCGACTGGGGCGTTCCGGGTGGTGGTGAGTTTCGGCACTGCCTCGGAGTACGAAGTAACGGTCGGGGATCCGGCCGACGATGCGGCGCAGGATCTGCTGGCCTGGTACTTCGAGGAGCATCTGCGATTTCCATTCCTTGATAAGGACCTGGAGCAGGAGGCGATAGCACAGATCGCCGCGTACGGGGAAACACTGTTCGGCCAGGTACTCGGCGGAGCTGCTCATTATGACTACCGTCGGCTGCGCGACAACGGATTTGACGGGTGCCGAATTGAGATCTCCGGAACGACGGGATTCCACCGGTTGCACTGGGAGACGCTTCGGGATCCAGAAATGCCGACGCCTTTGGCCATTCGGGTCCCAATGGCCCGCCGGGTCACCGGCTTGGGGTCCCGGTTTGACGTGCCATCCGGACGGCCAACATTGAATGTCTTGGTAGTGACCGCCCGACCGGACGGGCCGGGGGATGTGGGATACCGGACGATCTCCCGGCCGCTGCTGGACGCGGTGCGCTCGGCGCGGCTGCCGGTAACAGTCGACTTGGTCCGGCCTGGGACGTGGGAGGCGTTGAGAGACCATTTGCGGGCGGCTCGCGAGGAACGTGGGTCCGGCTGGTATCAGATCGTGCATTTTGATTTGCATGGCGCCTTCGAGGACTATGCGGCGCTGGAAAGCGGCCGACAGGCGGAGCGGCTCCTGTTCGGCCCGGCCGAGATGGCACCGTTCGAGGGGAGGCGCGGGTTTGTGTTTTTCGAGACAGGCAAAACAGGAACGGCGCAGCCCGTGTCGGCGGAAGAAGTAGCAGACCTGCTAGCTGAGCACCGGGTGCCAGTGGCGGTGCTGAACGCGTGTCAGTCGGCGATGCAGGACGGCAGCGAGGCAGGACTGGCGCAGCGGCTGGCCGAGGCCGGAGTGCCAGTGGCTGTGGGCATGGCGTACTCGGTGACTGTCTCGGCCGCCCAGCGGGCCATGCCGATGCTGTACCAGCGTATTGCCGCCGGCACTGAGCTCACGAAGGCACTCCTGGCAGCCCGGCAGGAGCTGCTGGACCATCCAGCCCGGCAGGCTTACTTCGGCCAGCAGTTGAACCTGGTGGACTGGATGCTGCCGGTAATGTTTGCCCAGCGGCCGCTGCACTTGGGGCTGCGGGCCATGGACGACGCCGAGCAGGCTACGTTCTACGAACGGGCCGCCGACGTTGGCGAGGAGCCCGTGCCGGAGTACGGGTTCGTGGGCCGGGACCTGGACGTCCAGGCCATTGAGCACCAGCTCCTAGCCGCGCTGGATGCGAACGTGCTCGTGGTTCAGGGCATGGCCGGTGCGGGCAAGTCCACCCTGCTACGTCATCTGGGCTGGTGGTGGCAGCGCACTGGGCTGGTCGCTGGGGTGTTCCGGTTCTCTTACGAAGATCGAGCCTGGACCGCCGGGCAGATCGTCCGTGAGATCCGCTCGAAGCTCGTGTCCCCCCCGGAGCACGCCCGCGCAGACGCCATGTCAGAAGCAGCCCAGGCCGAGCAGGTCGCCGGGCTGCTGCGCGCGACCCGGCACCTGGTCATCCTTGACAACACCGAGTCCATTACTGCAGCCCTGTCCGCCATCCCGCACGCCCTAGATCAGGCCGAGCAGCAGAAGCTCAGGAATTTGATCGGCAGACTGCGCGGCGGCAGAACCCTGGTCCTGCTTGGCTCACGCGAGGCCGAGACCTGGCTTAGTGCTGGCAGCACGAGCATCGCCGCCTACCCGCTGCCCGGCCTGGATCCCCAAGCCGCCTCGCTGCTGATCGAGCGCATCCTCACCCGCCACCACGCGCCCAGCTACCTCGACGACAACGCGGAGCGCACGGCACTCGATGAGCTGGTTACCCTCCTCGGCGCGTACCCGCTGCCGCTGACAGTGGTCCTGCCGGTTCTGGCTAGTACCCCGCCGTCGGCAGTTCTCGCCGAACTGCAGGCCGGCGGGGAAGCCGCGGATCCGGCCGGGCTGATCCGCCAGGCAGTGGAATATAGCCACGGCAAGCTCGACCTTGCCCTACAGGACTCGCTGCAATTGCTCGCCCCGTTCGACTCCGTCATCCCTGTCGGCCCCGTTCTCGAGAACTATCAGGATCTCCTAGCCCAGGACGAGGCCGTCCTCAGACTAGGGCCGGTGGACTTGGGCGCCGCGCTAGAGCGAGCCATCACCGTCGGCTTGGCCGTCATCCACCCCCAGCTAAACTACCTGGCCCAGGTCCAGCCGGTTCTGCCGTGGTTCTTGCGCAGCCGCCTGCGCGCCCAGCCTGCCCTGCAGGCAGCAACCGCCCGAGCCCACTACCAGCACTATGCCGAGTTGGCCGTGAAGCTCTGGGGCATGCTCATGTCCCCCGATAACCCACGGCAGCGGAATGCCGGCCGGGTCGCCGTTCGTGCCGAATACGCCAACCTGACCTCTGCCCTGGCCTACGCCTTGCGCACTGCTGAGCCCTCCCTAAGTCTCATTGGGGTGCTCGACGAGTACCTTGATCAGGCCCAGCAGCACAACACCCGCCGGCAACTCCTCGACGATGCCATCGCCGCGTATCCCAAGCCTGCCGACCAGAGCCAGCATCTGGAGCTCGCCACATTGCGCAACCTCGCTGGTCATATCGCGCTGGCCCAGCACCGCCTGGATGACGCCTCGGCCCATTACCAGGTCGAGTTGGAACTCAAACAGAAGGTGGGTGACCGCGAGAATCTGGGCGGCGTTTATCACCAGCTCGGAATAGTCGCGCATCAGCAGCGGCGGTTCGCTGAGGCCGAGACCAGTCATCGCAAGGCCTTGGAGATCTACCTAGAGTTCGGCGAGCGCCGTGGCGCCGGCGGCGCTTACCATGAACTCGGCATGATCGCGCAGGAGCAGCGGCAGTACGCCGAGGCCGAGGCCAGACACCGCAAGGCCCTGGACATTTTCCTGGATCTCGGCGACCCGTACGGCACCGCAGTCGCCTACAACGAGCTAGGAATCGTCGCGCAGGAGCAGGAGCGGTTCGCCGAAGCCGAGGCCAGCTACCGCCATAGCCTGGACATCAAGCTGAAGTTCGGCGACCGGCACGGTAGCGCTAGCGCCTACCACCAGCTCGGTACGGCTGCGCAGGACCAGCGGCGATTCGCCGAAGCCGAGGCCAGCTACCGCAAGGCATTGGAGATCTACCTAGAGTTCGGCGACCAGCACCGTAGCGCCAGCGTATATTCCCAGCTTGGCGCGATCGCATTGCAGCAGGGGCGGTTCGCCGAGGCGGAGACCATCTACCGCAAAGCCGTCGACATCTTCGTAGAGTTCGGCGACCAGCATTCCGCCGCCAGAAGCTACCACCAGCTCGGCAGGGTCGCGGACGAGCAGCGGCGATTCGCCGAAGCCGAGGCCAGCTACCGCAAGGCATTGGAGATCTACCTAGAGTTCGGCGACCAGCACTCGGCTGCCGACACTTTTCGCCAGCTGGGCGTCACACTCGCCAGAATCGATCAGCACCACGAGGCGCTCGCGGCCCTGCTCGACGCCGCAGTCACCTTTCACCAGCTGACCGGACACTGGGATAGCCAGACCCTTGCGTGGCTGCACCGCGAAAACGTACACGTCAACCCCGGTTATCTGGACGCCTCTCTCAGGAGAGTCGTCCCGCCCGAGCTAGCGGAAGAGCTCGCAGCGGCGATCAGAGAGGCCGACGACTCTCCCGGTATTCGCGAGGCGGCCCCGGCATCTGACACTGAAAGCTCGCCGTATTAGCAAACGGTTCCGACCGCGTCATGATCAGCGCCAGAGCTGGATGATCTGTGCACACTGTCATTGAGCCGACAAACCGGACCGTGCGCGCCTACTCGGCGATCCGGTCGCGCACCCAGATTGCAGTCCGCTCGCGCTCAGTGAAAGAGACAGGTCAAGGTCCGGAGCGCACGTAGCCGTTCTGCGCGCCGATCTTGAAAGCGGGATGGCCTCTCAGACTGTGCCCGAAGGATCGTTCTGGGGCGCCTTTTACTGCGGCCGGAGTGTGCGTGGCGGTGGCCAGTCGCCGGGCAGTTCGTTGAGCCGCCGGGCGTAGTCGCCGGGATCGAACGCCCGGTGCTCGTCCATGGACGCCGGGGGCAACGAATCCGTATCCCGGCTCCGAAGCCGGGAAAAAGCGAAGCCAGGCCGCACCGATCCGCTCCCCGGCCGTTTCGGCGATCACCCCCAGATCGGTCTCCCGCGGCCAGCCGGCAATGTAACGCCCGGTCGCCGGCGCCGACAGCACCCGGTTCCGGCTCTTCCGCTTCCATTCCGAAGACCAGTTCACCGCCTCCACGAGCATGTCAGCCATGAACGCGCCGTCGTCAGGTCCTGCCCGGCGGACGGTCCAGGGGCTGTCGCGCCCGGTCACGTGCCGGCCGATCGGGCCGGGCCCGCTGCGGCCCGCCGCGCCGGGCCGTTGGCCGTGGCCGCTTCGAGGTGCGGGAGACGGGTACGCAGCCGCGTGAGCGTTGGCTCGTCGAAATTGGCCATGGTCAGCGAACCGTGGATGTAGGCGTTCCAGGCCAGCTGCCAGGCACCCGGCCGGTGCAGCAGCATCAGGACGGCACTGAGCAGGGCGGGCGTGGGAGGAGCCCCGCTTCCGCTCAGAATCTGCAGGATGGCGCCCTTGCTGAGATCCTGCCCCGGCGTGGCCGCCGCCTGAGGATAGGCCGCGGTCAGGAACCGGAACAGGGCATGGACCTGGTACTGGTCCTGGTCGGGATGGCGCATTTGCAGCGCGCGGGCCAGGAAGCCGTGCTGGCTCAGCGCGCGCCGGACCTGCTGCGACTGGTACTGCTCGGGCGCCCGTTTCAGGTATTCAAGCGTGACGTCGCAGACGATCCTGGCGTGCTCCGGGTATGGCCAGTCACCGGCCAGCAGGCCGATCAGCTGGACGGCATCTACCTCCCCGGAGACCAGCCACTTGCTGACCTTCCTCTCGTCCGTCTTGCGCAGGTGCCAGTACACGATCGCGCTCACGACCGGCTCGGCCATCCCGGCCTTGACGATCGCCACCAGCAGTTCCCGGTGCGGGGTTTCACCGGGGACGATGCCCGCGCAGAACTCCACCCGGCAGTAGCCGTCATAGCTGAGCGGGGTCGCGAAGCCCATCCGCAGCAGCGCGCTGTAAAGCCTTTCCTCGTACTTGTCGTCGGCGAGAAAGCCGGGCCGCAGCAGGCCCAGCCTGGTGATCAGGTCGCGGTAGCGCGCCCGCGCGTCCTCGCCGATCTCACCCTCGGCGAACTTTTTCAGGAAGGCGATGTCGGAGCGCAGCCGGGTCGGGTTGGCCAGCTTCACGTGCTCCGCGCAGTAACGCAGGGTTTCCTCGCCGATGTCGTCCTGAGACGACGCCGGATGCGAGCTGCGCGAAGGCTGGCCGGGCCTGCCGTTCGCGACGCGTGACACCGGGCGCGGGCGGAACTGGAGCCGGTGCCTGGTGCCGAGGACGGACTCCAGCGCCTGCAGGCTGTCCTTCGGGCTGAACCCCAGCTCGCTGGTCAGATCGGTCAGGCGGGCGAGCTGGCCGACGTTGTCCTGCAGCCAGTCGAAGTACTCGCCCGCTTCCCGGTCGGGGACGCTGACCAGGTCGGGATGGTCGCCCCAGGCCACCACGTAGTCTGGCTCGTCGGCCCGGGGGGCCCCGCTGAAGAACAGCCGGAAGCGGTGGTTGCGGTTGGTGGTCCTGGTCCAGGTGGCAGCGGTCATCCGGGCCCGGAAGCCGTAGGGCAGAAGGTCCATGACCGTGTCGATGAATTCCAGCCGCTCCGCCAGGCTGGTGCTCTCCGCGCCGAGCACGCAGACCGGCCGGCCCGTGAGCAGCAGCGGGGCCACGCGCACGGCCAGGTCGTCGGCGGCCGGGGTCCGGGACTTGGGCGTCGCGATCGGCACCTGGATGGGCGGGCCGTCGGCCACGCTCAGCGTGATGGAGTGCAGCGCCTCATGCATGGCCCGGTAGCCGATGGCCGCGCCGGCCAGGTGCTGGTAGGGCAGGCAGAAGTAGCTGGTGTACGCGGTGGGCCGGCCCTGGTTATCCCGCTGGCTGACCCCGTCGGCGTGGCGCTGGTCTTCGGTGGCGTACCAGTGAATGGCCAGCGCGACGTAGCTCGAGCCCGGCGCATCGGCCAGCCGCGCGTAGCTCACCGACACCTGGGGCAGCGTGGTCAGCTCGCCAAGCTGGAACCGGCTCAGCGCGTCCGCGAAGTGCCTGCGGTTCAGGTCTCCGGTGCTGCAGGCCAGGATGCGGTAGTCCTCACCGTCCGGCTGCTTGCCCTCCAGCGCCCACTGCGCGGTGACCGGGATCGTCCTGCTCGTCATCGGGGAGCTCACGTCACCGGGGCCAGCGGGGCGAGCTGCCGGACGATCCACAGGATCGGCTCGACCACGTTGATCGGGTGCACGGGGCCGCGGACCAGGGGCGCGCCGGACGCGGTCCGGTAGACGTTCTCGGTGTCGCGCGGGTCGAAGCGCCTGGTGCGCTTGTTGACCATGAACCCGACCGCCGAGGTGACGTAGTAGGTGACCCGCTCGGGGTGGAAGTACCGCTCGAGCATCGTCGGCACCGCCTCCCCGTTGCCTGACTTGCTTATCTCGCCGAGCGCGTGGAACAGGGCCCGGGCGTCGGTCTCGTGCACCCGGGGGAAGCCCCACTTGCTGCTGTCGTCCGGGATCAGCATGCCGAGGTCATGGGCGGTCTTGAACACTCGCGGGTCGTCGAGCTTGGTCACGCAGACCGCCAGGCGGTGCGGCAGCCTGCCGTCGTAGCCGGGCTCCTGGGAGAGCACGCCGGTGAGCTCGCTGAGCAGGCTGTCGGTCCGGTCGAACGCATCGCCGTGGGTGAACTCCCGGATCGGGTCGAACATGTACAGCACGGCGTAGCTGTCGGCGAGCTGCTTGATGAGCTCATCCCGGGCGGTGAGGCCGATACGGTCGGCGCGCCCGAGCCCGCCGGGCGCGTCGGTCAGCCGGAGCGTGATCTCGACCCGGTCCGTGGTCCTGATTTCCCGACCGAAACGCCCCGCCCGCTCCCGGCGTTCTACCGACCCGCCCAGGATCCACCGAATGGTGTCGACGGTGTGGGTCGGCATCGGAAAGCCGCCCTCACTGATCAGCGCGCTGGACATTTCCTCCAGTTGCCGCTGCGAGGCCGGGTCGCGGGTGAACAGCACCCAGTCCTCGTCGTGCTCGAGAAGGGCTTTCTTCAGTGCGCACAGGAACGTCGTCTTGCCGCTCTCGGTCGGCCCCAGCATGGCGACGCCTGACTCGCTCCAGTTCATCTGATACGCCACGTGGGATTCCTCACTGACCGATCACGGGGAATGGCACGGTCTGCGCGGCGGCGAGCAGGCCGAGATCGGCCGCGAAACTCTCCATGTCCACCGCGTCGTCGACCGTGGCGACGGCGTGCTGGCCCAGCTGGTCCCACACCCCGCCCCGGCACTTCGGATCGCGGAGCGCGCCAAAGGTGATCCCCGGCAGGCTGAGCAGCCGGCCCAGCTCCGACGCCCCGTCCACCCAGTCGGGGCACGGAATGATCAGCGTGCTCGTGTCGAGTCCAGCTGGATGGGCGGGCCGCCCGCCCGCGGTGACGATCACCGGCCGCCCGCCGGCTGCCGCCACCGGCCGCCCGTCCGTGGCGGCCAGGCCCTCGCGCACGAGCTTGAGGGCGCACTCAAGCTGCGCCGCGCGCAGGTACTCCCGCTCGTCGGCCTGGTGGCTGACCAGCCCCCGCAGCGCGTTGATCGCCTTACCGGCCGGCGCCGCCCAGGCCCGGATCTCGGGCGGCCGGTCCTCGACCTTCCAGGCCACCCCGTGCGCGCCGTAGGCCACGACCGAGACCTGTAGCGGCCGGGCACCGGTCTGCGCCTTGGTGATGAGTTCCTCGAGCCGGTAGATGCGCTGCTTCAGCCGGTCGTCGCCGCCGCACACCTCGATCAGGCAGACCAGGTGCACCGGCACCTGCGCGGCCAGCTCCTCGGGTACCAGGTGCTCGAGCTCGGCCCAGGTCCGGCCCGGGTCGCGGAGCACGGCGGGCAGCCCCTGGAACCGGACCTGCCCGGGCCGGGCCAGCACCGCGGTCAGGACGTAGCTGCCCGGCGGGACGGCGGCCGCCTGGATCTGCAGCGGCCGCAGCGGCTGGGCCTGCCGCGGGAGATCGGGGCGCGGCTCGCGGGTGACGACCGCGAACACGGTGCCGTCGTCGTCGGTCGGCTCGCAGTTCACCCGGATGCTGACCTGGCAGCCCTGGGTCTCACCCGGCGAGAACAGCGGCAGGCCGGTGAGGACGAGCCGCGATGGGCCGCTGCCGCCGGCCGGCCTGCGCCGCAGCACGGCCAGCTCGTAGCCCAGAACCAGCGGGCTCTCCCGCACCGCGGCGCGCAGCAGTTCCGGCAGCGACGCGTGGCAGGTGTAGACCGGCACCTCCGGGCGCGGCCCGGGCAGCAGGCCGGACAGGCCACTGGGCAGCGGCTGCGGGGTGCGCACGATGAACTTGGGCGCGACCTGCCGGTAGAACCGCTCCGGATCGGCCAGCGCCTGCGACCAGGGGTCCTCCTGCCCGGCACGGAGCGCGCCGCCGGTGTACTCGTACGTCCACCCGAACGCCGCTGGCGTGCCGTGCTCGTCGCGGGAGATCTCGAAGATGCTCGCGGTGCCCGGGGCGAACTCGGCCACCGTGAACGTGGCCCTGCCGGACAGCCGCCCGAGCTCGTCGGAGAGGGCCTCGTGAACCTCGTCGTCGGAGAGGACGCTGGCGTCCCCGCTCATTGGCCCCCATTCCGTCAGCACACCTGGCTTGCACCTTTGAGTATGAGCGTTCGCTGCCCGGGCCGGTGTCAGCGAAAGCTCATCTGGGCCTCATTAGAGAACGGCTACCTCAGTGGCTGCCCCGCAGCGTTGCGGGGTCCTTTCCCCGGCCGCTCCCTAGGCTGAGAAAACCCGGGTCCCGCGAACCTCGTTTCGGAGCGGATGATGCGGAAGCTCGAGCAGCTGTTTGCGCGGTTGCGGAAGATCGTGCTCGCTCTCGCTGGCGCGCACGAGGAAGTGCTGGAATTCGTGCCGAGCGAGCGGGCCAGGTTTGAGAGTCTCGGCTGGGCCATCCTTATTACCAGCGGCATGGCGGCCGTTTCCATGTGGTTCGCCCTGGCCAGCGCGGTAGGAATCAACGGGATCCTGGCCTTCCCGGTCGCGCTGGCCTGGGGCCTGGTGATCATGGGCATCGACCGCTGGCTGATCGTGTCCATGCCGGTCGACGGCCCGCGCAAGTTCGCCATGGCGGCGCCGAGGCTCGCGCTCGCGCTGCTGCTCGGCACGCTGATCTCCACCCCGCTCGTGCTGCGCATCTTCGAGTCGGAGATCAACGCGCAGATGGCCAGGATGCAGCAGCAGAGCTACAGCACGTTCCTGCAGCAGCAGCAGGCCAGCGATGTGGCCAAGCAGGTCAGCACCTACTCGGGCGAGCTCACCTACCTGAACAACGTCATCGCGACCCATGGTGCGGCGACCGCCAGCACGTCGTCCGACCCGGAACTAACCACGTACAACAAGCAGCTCACCAACCTCAACACCGAGGTATCCCACTGGACCTCGCTCAAGAACCAGTACTACAGCGACTACATCTGCCAGCTCTACGGCGGCCCGGCCTGCCCGAAGAAGGGCGACGGGCCGGCCGCGAAGGCCAGCCTGAAGAACTACAACGCGGCCTCAAGCGAGGTCGCCACCCTCCAGGGTCAGATCAACCACGTCCAGGGGGAGATCCAGGCACGCGACGCTCAGCTCGCCTCGAACAGCACGGCCGACCAGCAGGCCAGGTACGCCCAGGCGCTCACCCAGCAGCCGATCGTGAAGGCCGAGTACGACACGGCGCTGCAGCGGCAGAACGCGCTGCAGGCCAGCTTCTTCGCCAGCAACCAGGCCGCGCACGGGATCCTGAACCGGCTCGAGGCGCTGAGCCAGCTCAGCAGCGGGAACTTCACCGTCGCCGCCGCCCGGTTCCTTATCTTCCTGCTCTTCCTCGTTATCGAGTGCCTGCCGGTCACGGTGAAGCTGATGCAGCAGCCCGGGCTGTACGAGGAAGCGCTCCAGGCGGCGCGGGACGCCGAGCGCCGGGACGCCAAGAAGTTTTACAGCTTCCGGTCCCGGCTGGCCGGCCCGGGCGGGACGGCCATGCTACGGCCCACGCTGCAGATGGAACCCGGCCACCGCATCCAGGCGATCTGGACCCCGGCGCGGGCGCTGCCGGGCTCGGTGGTCACCGACGACGACTTGCCCACCGATGTAACGGAGGACCCGGCACCGCCCTCGGCGCCCGGCGAGGGCGGCGCCGAGTACGGGCCGGCTGGCAGTCAGGCTCGCGAGCATCGCTGGTATGGCGCCAATCGCTGGCGCAACCACTGGCAGGACCAGACCTTCGATGACGGCGAGCCACCCGGGGCGGCGGGCCGCGAGGACTCGTCCGGCCTGCCTGGCCCCGGTGACCCGCAGACCCGTCCGCAGGACCGGCCCGCGGCCGCGGCGCCGCGGGCCGGCGACGACTGGCCCGGCGACGGCCTCGTTCAAGATGAGCCCTTTGGTGACCGGGCTTACCAGGGCCGGACACGCGAGGAGGCCTGGCCCGGCGATCAGTTCGGCCGGGAAACGGGCGCCCAGACGCGGGCGCCGGT
>Ga0335074_10005188_pt1 | contig 18023 bp, 14 predicted proteins | sample Lox_Sample_23_FD_206715 | JGI IMG/M metagenome (GOLD analysis project Ga0335074, IMG submission 206715) | Soil microbial communities from Loxahatchee National Wildlife Refuge, Florida, United States - Lox_Sample_2.3 | ecosystem: Environmental > Terrestrial > Soil > Wetlands | place: USA... | reverse complement strand
TGGCCTATTTGAAGACGTCGCTCATCAACGGCTGCGAGTACTGCTTCCGTGCGCACTCGGCGTCGGGGAAAAAGAACGGTGTGACCGAAGATCAGATCAAAGCGCTGGCTTTCTTCCATCGCAGCCCGGCCTTTGATGCCAAGGAGAAAGCCGTGATCCTCTACGCCGACCGCGTGACGCGCGGCGCGTCGGCCATCCGGCCCGCGGCACTCCATGAGTTGAAGGAATACTTCAACGAAGATCAGATCGTAGAGCTGACGCTCACGGTCGCGGTGGCGAATTTCACCAATCGCTTCAACGATGCGCTCTTAAACGTCCCCGATATAGGCTAAGGTCCAATTTCACGGATGTCACTTGTGGGGACTACACCGTCTCGCCTTAGTACCAAAGTGTATCAGGGATACTAAGAATCCATATAGGTTCTCCACCCGATTGGGACTGCGCAAACGCACGCTTTAGAATGCATTAGGATATGAATGCAGGCGCGGTCCCCCTCAAACAAAACAAGGCTCAATATTCCGAGGCCGAAGCGGCTCAAGAGTTGGGTGTGACGGTGGAGCAGCTCCGCGTGTTGATTCGACACCACATCGCAAAGAGCGATGAGGATCTTACGCATATCGCCGTCGCGACCTTCCATCCGTCCGATCTTCTGGTCCTGAAGATTTTGGCGGGCCAAAACGGGGTCTTGACGACCACCGGCGCAGGCGAATAGGCAGCTCCGCTAAACCACAGCCGGCGACACAGCCGCCTCCGACGCGTGTGAGCGCTGATACGCCCACATCCAAGCCCAGCCCGACAAGCCGACCAGAACCCCCACCGCACCGCCATAAAACCGCAGGGGCTGGGCGTGCAGAGTGTCGAGCCAAATGCGGAATCCGCCATAGACCACGCCATACAGCCCAAAGTAGAAACCGACCGGCCGCGGCTTACGATCCAGCGCGTAGAAGGCAATCGTGAGGAAGATGAGGAACAGAAACTCGATCAGGCCCAGATCGTAGCGCGTGCCCTCGGGGAATTTCACTCCAATCCAGCTGGTGGTGAACAGGCCGCGATGGTCGTGCGCCAGGGTGCAGCCCAGGCGGCCGATCATCCAGGCGAAGGGCGTAGCGTAAGCGACGATGTCCACCCTGCGAATCGTCTCGTATAACGAGAGGCGCTTCCAGCGGCACCACAGCAGCGCGCCCACGAAGCCGCCGGCAATCCCTCCCACGGACCGGAAGCCCAGGTTGGTGCGGAATGCATGAACGGGATCCACAAAAATAGCCGGGAAATTGTCCAGGATTAACTTCGACAGAACGGCGCAGGCCATGGCGACCAGGTAGGTCCAGCAGCAGAATTGAAACATCTGTTCCGCCGGAATACCCTTCCGATGCGCTCGCAGCAGAACCACCCGCCCGCCCAGCACCACCGCCAGCGCCGCCAGAAAGCCAAAAGCGTGGATCTGAAACGCACCCAGGTGCAAAACCGGCTGCGGGAAATAGGGAATCATGCTGGTGGAACCATGAAACGCTTTCTACCGCAGAAAAGCGATGCCGATCGGATTCGTGCCGAGTGACTGCGAAGTGTTTACAACATCCTGCCGCAGGTCAATGATGGAAATGGTTCCATCAAAGTAGTTATTCACAACCAGGAACTGGTCTCCATAAGACATCTTGATATCCGCCGGCGTGTTCCCCACTGTGTACGTGCTCAGGATTTTATAAGTCGCTGTGTCTACTGCATACACTTGCCCGGGCACATTGAGGGCGCTCGTGACGTAAGCCATTGTCCCGGTGGAGTTGAAAGCAATATCGCCGGACCGTTGGATGTTCAATCGGAATACCGTCGTCAGTGTGGCCGTGTCGATGACGTCGGTTTCCGCCCCCAGGGGCGAACCCACCCAGAGCTGCGAACCATCCGGTGACAAGGTCATGGCGGAGGGATAAGGCAGCACGTTGTTAATTGTCGTGGTGATCGTTTGCGTCGGAATATCGATCACCAGAATCGACTGGCCCGGACTGGTGAAATTGCCGACGTAAGCCGTGCTGCCGTCGGGCGAAATCGCGAGCCCATTGGGCGTCACCTGGTAGGGCATCATGAGCGTATTGGTGACCTGGTTGGTAGCGACATTGATAAAAGTCAGCGCGCCTCCGTCGCCTTCCAGATCGCCGAAGCTGGTGACCAGCGCCCTGGTGCCGTCCGGGGTAAAAGCGATCTGGAGAGGATTCTGGAAAACCGGAATCGTGACCTTGTCAGTGAACGGGCACGTGCCGAACCGGGTCACTGTACCCTCATTGTGGTTGGTTCGGAATACGTCGGCAAAGGTCGATTGGCAGGTCGGCGTCCCGGGAGGCGGAACGAACGGAGTGAAAGGCAACGAGAGCAGCGGTTCCAGAATCGTGTAGTAGGTGGTGCCGGATGCGGCATGCGGCCGGGCGCTGCCGCCGGGTCCTGACGGGCCGCTGATCTGGAACGGCGGCGAGTCCGCGGATCCTTTATACTGCGGCGAATTCGCATCTTTGCTGCAATCCCAATCGCTCGGGTTAAAACTGCCCGCCGCGTCCGACGTCACAGGGGTCGCGTCATTATTGTTATAGGTCATCAAGGTAGGCTTGTTGTCAATGCAGGTCACCCAGAATCCCGGATAATTGTCTTCTTTGGTTTCGTCGCATTCGCAGGCCGCCAAAACAACCCAGCCCAAGCTCAAGGCCACGCCGAAAGCCATCAATTTGGTGGATGTTGTCAGCCGGATCATTGCAGCACCACCGTCTTTCCGTTGATATAGAAGTAGCCGGTGGAGCCCTGGTCCAACCCCTTTGCGTTCAACTTTGTAAGGCTCGTGCCCGCCAGGTCGACCAGATAAATGATGTCCTTGGACTGTAGGAGGTTCGAACGAGTGGCCGGCAGGTTGGCGAGCAAGTCCGGTGGCACGGTCACACTGGACGCGCCAGGGGCCGCGACGCATTTAAAAACAGCGCTGGAGTTGGTCGGCAAATCCTCGCCCACGCCCACCACCGCGATCTCGGCGCCGCTATCGGCGCCGGTCCAGGAGATGGTCAGAGGCTGGGTACGGTCCACGATGTCCAAGGCATTGCGATTGTTCCAGGTCAAAGGTTGGGGAATGTTGAAGGCTGCCGAGAAGGGGCCTACATCGGTTCCGCCCGAGCTGGTCATGGTATACGAACCAGGACTCAGATAGAGGGTGCTGGCAAGAATGTTGTTGGAGATCAGGCCGCCCAGAGGGCCTGCCCGGTAGCTCGATACCGGGTAGTCCAGGTTGACCGTCCCATTGGGGCCCTTGAGAACAAACGGAGGGCCAATGCTGAGCTCCGCGGCCGACAACAGGGACCCGGGAAGGAGCATGCCTCTCAGCATGTCCCCCTGTTCGGTGTAAGCGGTACAAGTTCCCGGCGGCGGTAAGCTAACCGTGGAATCGAACGGGAAGGTAACAGGCAGCACGTTGAAAGCAGCCTCGAAATGGAAATCCCCGGTCACGTCGACCGGTGTCACTAAACCCACGTCTTCGTGCATGGTCAGCCGGTAGACGATGGCTTCGCCGAAACTGCCACCGTTCACCATAAGGGATTGGTGCAGGTTGCGCCGGAAGGTTGAATCGCCATAGTGACGAAGTTGCTGACCACGCTTCCGGCCGTCTTCACATACACCGGCACCCAGCAGCCCTGAGGCGCATTGGTGGGTATCTGGAACACAATCTGGTCGGTACCGGAGCAACACGGGCTGCGGCCGCTATATTGCACGGTGGCCGGGATTCCACCGACGAATACTTCCACTTGCACGGGGAGATTACCAGCTTTGGGCGGCTGTGTATCGGGGTAAGGAACGGGTCCCAATCCGGTGCCCCACATGGTGATGGTTTGCCCGGGCTTGGCGGTGATCTTGGGCGCGTTGATGGGCTGATTGGTCGCGCTCACGTAATTCTGCAAGACACCTGGACCCAAGCCTGTTCCGAGCGCGGTGAAAATGCCGAACGCAGTATTGGTGATCCGCACCGGCAGATAGTTGCTGGCCGCGTTATTGAAAGTCACCCGAAGCGAAGCCGCGCCCAGCGGGGCGTTGGAGGGCATGATGGCATTGATTTGCGACGCGCTCACGTACAGTGGGATCGCGCTGACGGTGATAGATCCCTGAACGACGCTGAGGCTGACGCTGGCAAGCGTGGTCCCGAGCGGAAACGAGTTCGCCGTAGCAGGCGTAGCCGGCCCCATATTGGCGCCGAACAGGGTAAAAACGGAGCCCTGCGCAATCGCCGCCGCCGGGACACCGCCCGGCATGTAACTGGCCGCGTTAAAAACGGAATGGTTATAAAGCAAAGGCGCTTGGGCGAAGGCGCACGGCAAGCCGGCGCCCAAAAAAGCGGCGGCTAGCAACCAGGAAAAAGAAGGGCTCAGGAAGGCCGTATGGCGCATGACTCCTCCGAAATCAATGAACCAGCGAATATATAGCAGCCGATTATAACAAGCTCCGTGGCACTTTACCGGCGCGGCCGGGTCGCGTGTAAGATCAAAACTATCAGCGCCCGGAAATCAACGCCCAAGCCTTCTCGCGCAGGTACAAGGGCAGCGCGTGCGCCATCAGCTCGCGCTTGAATTGCGGGTGGGTGAGCGCACCTAACGCGTAGCGCGCCAGCGCTTCCACCAGCGCCGGATTGCGGGTTCCAGCCCGCGCAATGCGATCCACCCATCGGACGTCTCCCATCAAAAGCCGGTGTATGCGCACGCTTTTGACCAGATCCAGGCCAATCTCGTTCTTCCAGGCGAGTTCATACCCGGACAGCCCACTGGCATCGAACCGGCCGGCACGGACCGCGGCAATGGCCGCTCTTCCGGCGTGCTCGCCGCTCACCATGGCGTAGTAAATGCCTTCGGCCGTGAACGCATTCACAAACCCGCCCGCGTCACCGGCCACCAGCGCGCGATCCGCATAGGTGCGTTTCAGCGGACCCGAAATCGGCAATGGAAAAGCACGAAAACGACTTTCGCTCGATTCTCCCTCTACCAGCCCCTTCAATTTCAATTCTTCGACGAAGGCCTGGTGATATGCATACTGCTTTCCGCGCAATCGCGAAAGATAGTAGTCCAGCTTGAAGCCGACGCCCAAATTGACGTAGTGGGCCTTGGGGAAAACGTAGCCGTAACCGTACTGGCCCTGCAGCCGATAGTAGATGTAAACGCGATCACGGTCGCGAACGCTCAGCTCCGTGTAGGGCGTCTCCTCCATCATGTCGATCGCGTACTCAGCGTGAACGCTGCCGGTTCGCAGCCCGGAGGCTCGCGCCACGACACTGTTGGCGCCGTCGCATCCCAGCACCATGCGGCACCGGTATTCTCGCGGCTCACCCGAGACCTCGGCTGAGACCACCACCTGGCTGGCTTCAAAAGCGACCTGGCGGACCAGCGCTCCCGTCTGACACTCCACGCGCCCGCGCGCCAACTCCAACAACTGGTGATCGAACTCGCACCTTCGGATCATCAAACACAACGGCTCGCTGGCTTCGTAGTCGACCGCCGCGCCGCCTGGCGCTTCGAAATGGACCTTGGATATCCACTGGGTGGCGATTCCGTCGATCGCGCTAGCGAGATACGGGAACCGCTTCATCGCGCGCGCCGTGATTCCGCCGCCGCAGGGTTTGTCGCGCGGAAATCCCGCTTTGTCGAGCAATAGCGTCGATATTCCCGCCTCACCCAATACCTTGGCCGCGGTGGCGCCTGCCGGACCTCCTCCTACTACAATGACGTCGAAATTCACTGCTTTGGATTGGCCGGGACCAGAAATCGCCGGCGGGAATCGATAGGCCATCCAGTAGTGTATCTGACGGGAGCCTCCACGACAAAGATGTGGTGGCCCATAGGCGGCGTGCGTGAATCCTTTTTTTTCTTACCTTAAGATGAAGGAGACGGTTTCCCAAACGTGTCCGCTGAAGAGCCCTTGGACCCCACACTTGTCTCCGCGGTCGATCAAGGCGGGCTCCAACCCACCCAGGCGATAATTCCGGCTGAAGCGCCGGGCGCAATCATCGGGCGGTATCACCTGCTGCAGAAAATCGGAGAGGGCGGTATGGGTGAGGTCTGGCTGGCCGAACAAAAGGAGCCGGTACGCCGCCGCGTCGCTTTGAAATTAGTCAAAGCCGGGATGAACACGCGTGAGGTAATCGCGCGCTTCGAATCCGAGCGCCAGGCGTTGGCCCTGATGGACCACCCCTCCATCGCCAAGGTGTTGGACGCCGGCTCGGCGCCTAACGGCGCGCCGTACTTTGTGATGGAATACGTCGCCGGTGTTCCAATCACGGATTACTGCGATAACCACCGGCTCAGCACGCGGGAGCGGCTGGAACTGTTTGTGCGTGTTTGCGAGGGAGTCCAGCACGCGCACCAAAAGGCCATCATCCATCGCGACCTGAAACCTTCCAACATCCTGGTCACCGAGGTGGATGGAAAGGCAGCGCCGAAGATCATCGACTTCGGAGTGGCGAAGGCGCTGACCCAGAAGCTGACCGCGGATACGATGTTCACTCGCGTAGGGGTGCTTTTGGGGACCCCGGAGTACATGAGCCCGGAGCAGGCGCTTTCGTCGGGTGAAGATATCGACACGCGCACCGATGTCTACTCGCTCGGCATCATTTTTTACGAACTACTGGCGGGCGCGCCGCCGATCGAACTGCGCAAATTGGCGCTGGACGAGTTCCTCCGCAGGTTGCGCGAGCAGGACCCGCAGAAGCTGAGCGTCATGCTCCGCACGCAGGACCGGGCCACGTCGATAGTACTGGCGCAGAAACGCCGAACCGAACCGCCTGAACTGGCTAGACAAGTGCGTGGGGATCTGGATTGCATCGCGCTGAAGGCCATCGAAAAGGATCGCTCGCGGCGCTATGGTTCACCTTCCGATTTCGCGGCGGACATCGGACGGTACTTGAATAATGAAGCGGTTCTGGCAGTCCCGCCCTCTGTGGCTTACCGCGTCCGCAAGTTCGCGCGCCGGTACCGCGTGGCCCTGGCAACGGGGTGCGCGTTCGCCCTGGTGCTCATCGTTGCGGCCGCCGTCAGCATCCGGCAGAGCATTCGCGCCAACCGGGAAGCTGCCGTGGCTCAGGCCGTGGACGATTTCCTGCAGAACGATGTGCTGGCGCAAGCCAGCGCGGCCAATCAATCCGCGGCGGCGGCCAAGCCCGATTCGCATCTGGAGGTACGCACGGCCCTGGATCGGGCCGCGCAGCGCATCGCGGGCAAGTTCGACCGGCAGCCCGAGGTAGAGGCCGCCATTCGACTCACCATCGGAAAAACCTACCGCGACCTCGGCATCTACCCTGAGGCGCGGAAGCAACTGGAGGAGGCGCTGCGTCTGCGCACCAAGGTTCTGGGAGCCGAAAATCCGCAGACCCTCGCAACCGCCGGCGAGCTGGCGTGGCTGGCCCTGTGGCAAGGCAGGTACGCGGAGGCCGAGGCGCTCGCCGGCCGAACCCTGGAATTAGAGCGCCTCGTTGTCGGCCCGGAACGTCCCGACACGCTGTTCAGCATGAGCACTCTGGCCGCCGCTTACAGGGCGCAGGGCAAGTACCCCCAAGCCGAAGCCCTTTTCAGCCAGGTCCTGGAGATCCGCCGCCGCGTGCTCGGACCCGAGAATCCCGCGACGTTGTTCAGTTTGAATAATCTGGCCTCCGCTTACAGTTCCGAGCGGAAGTATGCGCGGGCCGAGACGCTTTACAGCCAGGACTTGGAACTGGAGCGCCGCGTCTTGGGCCCCGAAGATCCACACACCCTGATGGCCATGAGCAATCTGGCCCTTACCTACGTGTCCCAGGGCAAGTATCCGCAGGCCAGCGCCATTTATCGCCAGTTACTGGAAATCCGGCGTCGCGCGCTGGGCCCGGAGCACCCCGACACGCTGGGCGTCCTGACAAATCTGGGCGAGATCGCCGCCAGGCAAGGAAAGTTTCCAGAGGCCGAGCTGTTCTATAGCCAGGCCCTCGATGGCGAGCGCAAGGTCTTGGGCCCGGCGCATCCGACGGTAGTGGGGCAGATGGCTGATCTCGGATTTGTCTACCTGAGTGAAGGAAAGTACGCGCAGGCCGAGCCGCTCCTCACGGAGGCCCTGGAGATCGGGCGCCGCGCGTCGGGTCCCGAAAGTCCCGACGTCATCCCCGGTATGGACACCCTGGCCGAGCTGTACAGGGTGGAGGGAAAATACGGGCCGGCGGAAACCCTCTACCACCAAACAGTCGAACTGGAACGCCGCGTATTCGGCCCCCAGGATCCCAACACGCTGATCAGCACGGGGGGGCTGGCCCTCACATACTATTTAGAAGGAAAGTACGCCCAGGCCGAGGATCTGTACACCCAAATCCTGGCCGGCCGAAAGCAGAGGCCGGATCCTGAGAATCCGGACACGCTGGACAGCATGGCCGATCTGGCGCTCACCAACCTGGCGCAAGGGAAGTTCTCTGCGAGTGAAGCCTTGGCCCGCGAAGCCGTCGAGTGGGATCGCAAAAGTCGGCCAGACGCCTGGCAACGATTCTTCGCCGAGAGCCTGCTGGGCGCCAGCCTGGCGGGACAGACGAAATACGCCGAAGGCGAGCCGCTGTTGCTGGCGGGATATCAGGGCATGGACGCCCGAAAAGACCTGATCGCGGCCCCGGACCGCTACCACCTGGACCGGGCCGGCGAATGGCTGGTGCAGCTTTACCGAGCCTGGGGCAAGCCGGACAAGGCTGCCAAGTGGGCGCAGCAGGAAAAGCTTGCCAAAGCTGCAGCCGAACCTTAGGCATGGTCCGGGATAGAATCGGACGAATGGGGAAAATTGTGCGAGAAATCAGACCGGGATTCTGGCTTGCGGCCATGATGGTGACGAGCCTCCTGCCGGTGAGCGCGCAGGATTATCTCGCCCCGCGCGGGCCGAACGGCAAGCCCGATCTGAACGGAATCTGGCAGGCGCTGAATGAAGCCAACTTCGATATCGAAGGTCACGACGCGCGTCCGGCGATGGCGCTGCGTGCGGGTCCTTATGGTCCGGTGCCGGCCGCTCCGGTGCTGGCGCTGGGCGCGGTGGGTGCGGTGCCGCCGGGGCTGGGCGTGGTGGAGGGCGGAGAGATTCCTTATAAGCCTGAGGCGCTGGCGAGGAAGAAAGAGAATCAGCAGGATTGGTTGCATCGCGATCCGGAAATCAAGTGCTATCTTCCCGGCGTACCGCGCGCCAACTACCTGCCATATCCATTCCAGATTCTCGAGAGCGCCAGCGCGATCACCTTCGTTTACGAATACGCGGGCGCGGTACGCAATATTTTTCTGAAGGATCCGGGCCCTGCACCGATCGATTCATGGATGGGTCAATCGCTGGGGCATTGGGAGGGCGACACGCTGGTGATCGACGTAACGGGCTTCAATGACCAGACCTGGTTCGACCGTGCCGGCGACTTTCATAGCGACAAGCTGCACGTGGTGGAACGCTACACCCGCACCAGCCCGGAAGTGATCTCCTACCAGGCGACGATCGAAGACCCGGAGGTCTTCACGCGCCCGTGGACGATGAGCATGCCGCTCTACCGGCGTCAGGAGAAGAACGCGCAGCTCCTGGATTTCAAGTGCGCGGAGTTCGTCGAAGAGCTGCTGTACGGGCAGTACCGGAAACATCCGCTGAGCAAATAACGGGGAGGTGGTGGATATGCGGAATCGATTTCAGTCATTGATGGGCGTGGTGATTCTCGCGAGCGTACAGCTCGCGGCTCAGACTGCGAAGTCCTCTTTGCCACGCACGCCGGACGGTCATCCCGACTTACAGGGCACCTATGATTTGAGCACCATGACGCCGCTGGAGCGGCTGCCCGGCGATGGACCGTTCCTGACGAAAGAACAAGCCCAGGCCTTGCAGAAGGCCGAAATGGCGCGAAGAGCGAAGAACAGCGAGCCCGAATCGGCCGATCGTCCGGCGCCGCCGGTGGGCGGCGACAAGAGCATCCCGAAAACGTTCTACGAGGTTCTGGAGCGGGCCGGAGGCGGTGCAGTGGGCGGTTATAACAACTTCTGGCTGCAGCAGGGATCGGCCTTCACGGTGGTAGATGGCCAGATTCGAACCTCCATCGTTATCGATCCGCCGAGCGGACGGGTGCCCCCCTATAATGCGGCCGCGCGGAAGCGAATGGTGGCGGCGCGCGCAACCCCGACCTCCGACGCGCGGGAGAGCCAGGATCCAACGGCCGAGCCGGCGGGCTCCTTCGACAATCCCGAGCAACGGCCGCTCGGCGAGCGCTGTTTACTCGGGTTCGGGTCCACTTCCGGGCCGCCGGCGCTGCCCGACTATTTCTACAACGACCTGCACCAGATCGTCGAGACGCCGGATTCGATCATGATCCTGACGGAGATGGTGCACGACGCACGTATTGTGCGGATGAACGCGCAACATCTGCCGCAGACCATTCGGCGCTGGATGGGCGACTCGGTGGGGCATTGGGAGGGCGACACGCTGGTGATTGACACCACGAATTTCAACGACCAGACGCGATTTCGCGGATCGACCGAGAACCTGCACGTGGTGGAGCGGCTGACGCGCGTGGATGACAAAACGCTGCTCTATCGATTCACGGTGGAAGATCCGGAAACCTGGGATCGTCCGTGGACCGGCGAGTACACTTGGCCCGCCACCACCAAGCCGATTTACGAATACGCCTGCCATGAGGGCAACTACGCGTTGGGGGACATCCTACGCGGCGCGCGCCGGCATGAGGCGGAGGCGGCGGCGAAGGGCGCCAAGTGAGGAGCGCACCTTCATTCGTCGCGCAAGGCGACCAGTGGATCCACTTGGCTGGCGCGGCGCGCGGGGAAGTAGGCCGCGATGGATGCCGTCAGGAGCACCGTGATGGCGACGGCCACGTACACCACGCCATCCGTTGCCGCGATCCCGTACAAAAATCCAGAGAGCACGCGCGCCAGCGCAAGGCCGCCCGCCACGCCCAGCGCGATCCCCGCGGCCGCAATGGCCAATGCCTGGCGAACCACCATCACGAGCACGTCGCCAGGCCGCGCGCCCAGCGCCATCCGGATCCCGATTTCGCCGGTCCGCTGGGCCACGCTTTGCGCGATGAGCCCGTAAATCCCGATGGCCGCGAGCAGCAGCGCAACGGCCGCAAACCCGCCCAGGATGCCCGCGCGCATGCGGGGCTGCGAAGTCTCTTTTGCCACGCGCTCGTTCATGGACATCAGCTCGCCCACCGGCACGTCGCGATCGATGGCGTCCACTTCGCGGCGGAGGATGGGCATCGAAACCGGGCTCGTAGCGCGCACGAACAGGTAGGCATCCTGGCCGACGGGATTAAACCCCGGCTGCGAGGCCTGCCGCGCCGGGACATAAACGTAGGGCGTCAGCTTGGGATTCAGGGTGTTATAGAAGATGGTCCGGATGTCGCCCGCGACGCCGACGATGTTAAGCCAGGGCGCATCCTTGCGAATGCGAATGCGCCGGCCGATCGCATCGGCGCCCGGAAAAAGCTGCTGTGCGGCGAGTTCGCTCAGAATCGCTACTTGCGGCGACCCAGGCGCGTCGCGATCGGTAAACTTGCGCCCTTCGATAGTCGGGATGGCAAGCGTATCGAAATAGCCAGGCGTGACCACCTGCTCGTGATCGTCCGGCAGAGCACCGTCACGGCGTTCCTCGCGCCCTTCGACGAACATGTTCACACCCGGTCCGAGGGCCAGCGGACGCACGCTGCCGATGGCGGCCGAGTGCACGCCCGGGAGCGCCGCCATGCGCGCGAGCAAAGCGTCGTAGAACCGGTTTCGCTTGAGCGCATCGGAGCCATACGCGTGCCCCGGCAGCGTCAGTTGCGCCACCATGAGCTGATCGACCCGGAATCCGAGCGGCTGCGAATGGATCTTCAACAGCGTTTTGCCCATCAGGACGGCGCCGCTCAGCAGCATGAGCGACAGCGCCACTTGCAGTACGGCAAGCGCTCCACGACTCGAGCGGATGCCGGGAGCGCCCGCGGCGGTGCGTGATTTCAGGAAATCGGCCAGATCGACGCGCGAAGCCTGGAGTGCGGGCGCCGCGCCGAAAAGCAGAGTGGCGGCGAGAACCAACGCCATTGCAAATGCAAGGGCGCGCCCATCCACGGCGATCGAATCCGGCGGCAATTGATCGAACGGGTTCAGCGCAACGAATCCGCGCACGGCCGCGTACGCCACCAATACGCCCGCCAGTCCGCCGGCCGCGGCCAAAACCAGGCTTTCGGTGAGCAATTGCGCAACCAGTCTGGCTCGGCCCGACCCCAGCGCCGACCGCACGGCCAGCTCCCACCGCCGGGCGCTGCCCCGGCCGAGCAGCAGCCCCGCGACGTTCGCGCAGGCAATCAGCAGCACAAAAACCACCGCGCCCGCGAGCACAACGAGCGAAGTTCGGACGAAGCGCAGGTTATCGTCGCGCATTCCCGTGAGCAGGACGCCCATGTGCCGCGGCAAATCGGGATGACGGGCGTCGATCGCGGTCTGCAGGGTCGAAAGCTCCGCCTCGGCGGCCGCGATGCTAACGCCCGGTTTCAGCCGCGCCACGATGGCCAGCGGCCCCAGCCCCGCGCCGTCGTATTCCGGCTCGCCGGGCTGGATCAGCGCCAGGATCTCGGATTCGGTCGCCTGGTTTTCCATGCGCAGGCTGAAGGATGGCGGCATCACTCCGACGATCTGATAGACCTTGCCGTTCAGATCGAGGGATCGTCCGATGACATCGCGCGCGCCGCCCAATCGGCGCCGCCAGAAATCGTGGCTGACGACCACCACCGGCGGTCCCGCTCGATCGGCCGCCGTGAACACGCGGCCCAGCTCGGCCGTCCGGCCCAGAGTCTCAAAGAGGCCGTCGGTGACGATCATGCCGAAGAACGACTCGGCCTCGCCCCGGCCCGTCATGGTAAAAGTGCGCCAGAACATTCCGCCGTAACTTTGGAACGACTGCAGCCGACCCTTCCAATCTGCTTGGTCGCGATAAAACGGGAAATATGGCAAGCTAGCGGGGCGGCTCAAGTCTCTGCGCAGCACGATGACGAGTTGATCGGCATGGGGAAAATGCAGCGGGCGGAACAGCCAAGTGTTCAAGATGCTGAACATGGCCGTGTTCACGCCGATCGCCAGCGCCAGAATCAGCAGGGCGGTAACGGTGAACGCCGGTGCGCTCCGAAAGATCCGGCCGGTATGCCGCAAATCGTGGAAAAAAGCCGCCATTGGGCCTGCTGTTAGATCTTGGACGCACGTTGCGCCATTCCGCCACGCGTAAAACGTATGTTATGATCCCGGTAGCGCTCCCTGACCTGGCTAGCCGTGTCGCACGACGCTCGGAAAAGAATCGTGGAGTTTAAGTGCAATTGGCCGATGTATTTAGCGTGTACGCTGGGGCCGGTAAAATGATCCAGTGGCGGCGCATCTCGGGCGCCGCGCTGCTGGTGGCTGCGCTCGCGTCACAAACTTGGGCCCAGACCAAGCCGGGTCAAACCAAGCTCCCGCCCGCTCTCAGGATCAGCTTGGAACAGGCCGGCTCGCGCACCGGGCCGGATTTCGTCGCCGCTTATGAAGGCAAGGAAGTGGTGGTTACGGGCCAGGTTTCGACCAAACCCATTTTCATCACCGATTCCTATTACGTCGCGATACAGGACGACAAATTCTTCGGGCTGCTCCTGCGGCCGGAGATCCCGCAGTTGCCGGATCTGACAGCAGGCGACTGGGTGGAGGCGCAAGGCGCGATTTCCAAGCGCGCTGGACTGCCGGTCCTGGTTCCGCGCACCGTTCGCCGCCTGCGGCACGAGCTGCCGCCCGCGCCCAAGCAGGTCACGCCGCTGGATCTGGCCGCGTTTCGCTACATGGGCGTCCTGGTGACGGTGGAAAGCATTATCTCGAGCGAGAACCAGAACGGCGGCGGCGACGTGCTCGCGATCGGCCAGGGGAAGAACGAGCTGAACGTCTTTCTGCCCCGCACGCGTCGCGACAGCGGGCCGCAGCTGGCGGGCTTCCGCTCGGGGGACCGGGTGCGCGTCACCGGCATCGCCAGCCAATACTGCACGCTCCCGCCCTACGACCGGTTTTTCCAGATCCTGATCGCGAGTCCGGCGGCGGCCGTAGTGGTCTCGCGCGGCTGGGCCATTCAGCCGCCGGTGCTGCTGGCATCGCTGATTCTGGCCGGCGCGATGGCGGTGGTCTGGTGGTTCCGCGAACGCCGCATGGCGGCGCTACGAAAACAGATGCGGATGCTGCATGCGCTGGGCGAGCAGGTAATCGGCGCGACTTCGCCCACTGAGATTCTGCGGCGGCTGATGCTCAACCTTCCGGCGCTCGCGAACGCCACGGGCGTCGGCCTGTATGTCCACAATCGCGCCACGAAGATGCTGGAAGGGGCGCATTCGAACAACAACGCTGTCGAGTCCATCGATCCGGAAGCACCGTCCGGTTCGCTTGCCGGGGGCATCTCGGCGTGTTTTCGCACGCACTCGCTGATCTCGATTCCCGATGTCCGGCGCAGCTCGTATTTCAAAAAAGAGGATACCGTGCTCGCGCCGCGTTCGCTTTTGCTGGTTCCCATGCTGACGCAAAGCGAGCTGATGGGCGTGCTCGAGATTCACCATTCCCGCCGCTTCCATTACTTTAGCGACGGCGAGCAGGCCGCCATGCAGCACCTGGCCAACCAGATCGCCACCGCGCTGAAGCTGCAGGAGCAGCACTCCATGCGCGAGCAGCTATTCCGCAGCGAAAAACTGGCGGCCGCGGGGCAATTGATCTCAGACGTCGCCAATGAGCTCAGGTCTCCGCTGCACTCCATCTCGAATCTTGCCAACACGCTGCTGACGCGCAACGGGGCCTCCAACCACGCCGAGCTGGAATCCATTACTACCGAGGCCAGCCGGGCGTCGGAGATCGTTTCGCGCCTGGTGTCTTTCGCCAATGTCGAGCAGGCGCAGGCGGAGCCGTTGGATCTCAACGCCATCCTGGGCGGTCTGCTGAAGTTCCGCGCTCCAGAGTGGAAGGCCAAGGGCGTGGAAATCAAGTCGCAGCTGGCCGTCAAGCGCGCCATCGTGCTGGGCTCGCCGGGCCAGCTGGAACAGGTGCTGCTGAACCTGCTGGTGGACGCGGAGAAATCCGCGGCCGACGCGCGCGACAAGGTCATTACGGTATCGAGCAGCCTGCTGGCGAAGCGCGTGCTGGTGGAGATTTCGTATCCACTGCGCTCGCCCGACAGCCGCAGCGATTCCACGGATGGCGATCACACGGGTTCGGGCGCACTCGGCCTGGGGGTGTGCCGAGGCATTATCGAAAGCCACGGCGGCGAGTTTCGCCTGGTCCGCACTTCGCCATCGCAGGCTCGCTTCGATATCGAGCTGCCGGTGATCGAAGCGCGCCAGACCGGGACCGGTCCGGCCGAATTTTCGGAAGCCATTCGCCAGCTCACGGTCCTGGTGGTGGAGCCGGATAATAAGGTGCAGCGCCAATTGGTACGGATGCTTGGCAACCGGGGCGACCGCGTGGTTCCGGTTTCGAGCGCCGAGGAGGCTCTCGATATCGTTGAACGCCTGCGCTTCGACATGGTGATCTGCGCGGTCCGTTTACCCGGCCTCAACTGGGTGGCTTTTTGCGAACGGGTACGGCTGCGCGTGGGCGGTTTCGTGCTGCTCACCGACGCCTATAACAGCGACGTCGGGCGCGCCTTTCGCGCCAGCGAAGGATTCGTCCTCACCAAGCCGGTGGAAGAGACCGACCTGCATCGCATCTGCCGCGCCGTGGAGGATCGCACCAGTCTGCTGATCCGGGAGTAAGGGTGCCCTTCGCCGCCTCCTACGACCGCACTACGAAAATCGTTTCGGCCGTGGTCTGTTTAGGGCTGCTGGCGATCGTTTTCGCGGTCCGCAATCCGGTCCTGGCAATCCTCGCTTTGCTGATTCTCGCGGTCTCGTTCGCCTGGTCTCCGCGCGGCTATCGGATCGAGGGCCGGATGCTCCTGGTGGACCGGCTGGCGGGGACGGTGCGAATCGCGTTGGATGGAATTCGCGAAGCCCGAAGGACCACTCCCGAGGATTTGCGCGGCTGCATCCGGCTGTGGGGGAGCGGCGGGCTCTTCGGTTATTACGGCCTTTTTAGCACCTCCAAGCTCGGCAAATCCACCTGGTACGTGACCAATCGGTCGAAGAGCGTCGTCCTGATTTCGGACCGCAAGACCGTGCTCATCAGTCCGGATGATCAGGAAGGCTTTCTTGCATCTATCCAGGCGGCGGCCCCGGTTGTTCAAGGTATGAGCCTATCGTCAGCCACGAGCGAAAGGTCCTGGCGCTCGAAATTATTTACGCCCCTCGGCGCCGCCCTGGTTCTTGCGGCCATCGGTCTGGGAGTAGCTGCGAATCTGTATTCGCCCGGCCCTCCCTCTTACACGCTCACCGCGAGCACGCTCACCATTCATGACCGGTTTTATCCCGTGACGCTGCAGGCCCGCGATGTGGATCTCGGCGGCATTCGCATCGTCGATCTCAATCAGAATACCGGCTGGCGCCCCGTGACCCGGACCAACGGCTTCGCCAATTCGCATTATCAATCCGGCTGGTTTCGCTCGGCGAGCGGCGAAAAGGTACGGCTATATCACGCCGGAAGTCCGATCGTGGTTTTGCTGCCGCCCTCGGGCGCAGGGCCGGCCGTCCTCTATCAGGCGGAGGATCCGGTGGATTTCGTCCATCAGCTGCGCACGGCCTGGGGTGCATCTGCAGCCGGGCAGGCGAAGGCGGGACAATAAAAGCAATATGCGCAGTAAACTTTCGCTTGCTTTGCTGGCCGCGGCGGCGCTCGCCGCCGCCGAAAAATACAGCGGCCCGGTGCCGCCCAAGCCCGACATTCCTTACCTGCTGCACGCCTCCACGCTGGTGGAAACGGAGGTCGCGAGTGCAAGGCAGGAGGGCAAGAAGAACGATACTTTTGTCATCCCCGGCACGGCCTCACCGGCGCGTACGCCTTTGGCCGAGCCGATCTTCATCATTGACGCCCGCAACATCCAGCCCGACACGTTCGAGCTCTACCGGCTGGACGTGAAGGGCGGCAATCGCGAAGTGTCGCTCAGCAGCAATCGCCGGCGGGGCGGATCGCGGGCGCTGCACCTCGCCGTAAAACCCTTGGGAGGCCATCTGTACCGCGTCGAGGCGGATGAAGCGCTCGAAGACGGTGAATACGCGCTTTCGCCCAGCGGCGATAATCACGCGTACTGTTTCCAAATCTACTGACCCATGCGGCCTTTCCTGCTTGTCGCCGTGTGCGCGGGGTTGTTCGCGCAACCGGCCGCGGATCTGAATGAGGCGCTCGGGCCGTCGCGCAAACGCATCGACGCGATCGACCGCCGGATCATCCAGTTGCTGAACCAGCGGGCCCAGGTGGTTCATGAGGTCGGCGTGATCAAGCAACAGTATCATGCGCCCGCGAGCGCGCCGGGCCGCGCACGGCAAGTGCTGGAGCGCGTCGCCACGCAAGCCCGTGCACCGCTCACTCCCGCGGCGCTCCAAACTATCTACAAAACGATCCTGGAGCAAATGACAGCCATGGAAGCGGCCGGGATGGAAAACTCGCCGCGACGCTAGAACACAGGGCTCAGAACACGTACCCGGCGGTGGCCTGATAAGTTCGCGGCTCGATGAAGTGGGTCCCGCTGAAGGTGGACAGGAAATTGTAAAGCGCTACCTTGTTCGTCAGGTTTTCCACCGTGAATTTGAGCGTCCAGCGCGGGCCGCTCTCTTTGTGGAACAGGTTGTCGGTTCCCACGCCGACATCGAACAGGCTGTGCGGCTTCACGCGATCCGGATTATGATCGTCGTTTTCGGTGCCAGTCTGGGGGAGGGTCAGCAGCGTCGAAGTTCCCATACCGCTACAGGTGCGGATGGGAGATTCGAGCGTGGCCGCCACGCCGTTGCACGTAAACCCGATATCCACCTGCTGTGCGGGCGTGAGAGTGAGTGCCGCCGCCACATCCGGCACGCCGCTCACCACCAGCCCGCTGTCGAAGCGCCAGGTAAAATCGATCCACTCCTCGTTTTTGTGGCG
>Ga0335074_10005187_pt1 | contig 18024 bp, 11 predicted proteins | sample Lox_Sample_23_FD_206715 | JGI IMG/M metagenome (GOLD analysis project Ga0335074, IMG submission 206715) | Soil microbial communities from Loxahatchee National Wildlife Refuge, Florida, United States - Lox_Sample_2.3 | ecosystem: Environmental > Terrestrial > Soil > Wetlands | place: USA... | reverse complement strand
CCAGGTCGGCCCGGGCCCGGTCGGGGTCGGCCAGCGGCCCGGCCTCGGCCGCCGCCAGCAGGTCCTGGGCGGCGTCGAGCCCGCCCGCCTCGATCTTGGCCTCGGCCGCGGCCAGGGCCCGGGCCGCCCGCCGGTCCGGGGCCAGCGTCAGCGCGGTCGCGCGCTCGAGGAACGCCGCCGCCGCGGTCAGCCCGCCCCGGGCGTGGGCGCGGCTGGCCGAGCGTTCGAGCTCGGCCGCGACGTCCTCGTCCGCGCCGGACGTGGCCTGGGCAAGGTGCCAGGCCCGGCGGTCGGGGTCGAGCTCCGGGTCGGTCGCCTCGGCCAGCGCCCGGTGCGCCTGCTGCCTGGCCTCGACCGTGGCCGACCGGTAGGCGGCCGAGCGGGCGAGCGGATGGCGGAACCGCAGCCGGGTGCCGAACTCGGCCAGCCCGGCCTCGGCCGCGGGCGCGGCCGCCTCGCCGTCGATCCCGACCGTGGCGGCCGCCCGCCACACCAGCGCCGGGTCGCCGGTCGGGTCGGCCGCCGCCAGCAGCAGCAGCCGCCGGGCGGGCGACGGCAGGGCCGCGATCCGCCGTTCGAAGTTCTGCTCGATGCCGCGGGCCAGCGGCAGCGCGGCCGGCAGCCCGAACCCGCCCGCCAGCCCCTCCGCCGTCAGCTCGCGCGGCAGCTCGAGCAGCGCGAGGGGGTTACCGCGGGCCTCGGCGATGATCTGGTCTCTGATCTGGCGGTCGATCGCGGTGCCGAGGGCGGCGTCGAGCAGCACCCGCGCGTCGGCGTCCGGCAGCCCGCCGATGGCAAGTTCCGGCAGCCCGGACAGCTCGGGCCCGGGGTCCCTGGTCGCGAAGACCAGGCCGATCGACTCGGCCCCGAGCCGCCGGGCGGCGAACGCGAGCACCTGGGCGGAGGCGCGGTCGAGCCACTGCTGGTCGTCCACCAGGCACAGCAGCGGCTGCTTCTCGGCCACGCTCGACAGCAGGCCGAGGACGGCCAGGCCGATCAGGAACCGGTCCGGGGTCGGCTCCGGGCTGAGGCCGAGCACCCCCCTGAGCGCGTCCCGCTGCGGGGCGGGCAGCGCCGCCACCCGGTCGATCATCGGCCCGCAGAGCTGGTGGAGGGCGGCGAACGGCAGCTCCATCTCCGACTGGACGCCGGACGCGCGGGCCGTCTGGCAGCCGGCCGCGTGCTCGGCCAGGTACTCGAGCAGCGCGGTCTTGCCCACGCCGGCCTCGCCGTGCAGGACCAGGGCCCGGCTCTCGCCGCCGCGGACGTCCGTCGCCAGCCTGGTCAGCGCATCGCGCTCGGCCCGGCGGCCGCTCAGGGTCGGCGCGCGTCGTTGCCCGGCAGATGGATCTACGCGCACCCGTCACACGTTATCGGCTTTTACATCTGCATCCCGCGTGCGGTCGCGATGTGGGCCAGTTCAGCCCGGGACCTGATGTCGAGCTTGGCGAACACGTGCCGCAGGTGCGAGCTGACCGTGTAGGGGGAGAGGAACAGCCGCTCGGCCACGTCCCGGTTGGTCGCGCCCCGCGCCACCAGGCCGACCACCGCGAGCTCGGACTCGGTGAGCTCGGGCCAGCCGGCCGCCTGCCGGGGCCCGGCCGCGGCCGGCCGGACGCCGCGGGCCCGCAGCAGCCGGCGCACCCGGGCGGCGTCCCGGTCGGCCCCGGCCGCCGCGTAGCAGCCGAGCGCGGTCTCGAGCAGCGGCACCGCCTCGGCCTTGCCCGCGGCCGGCAGCAGCCGTCCGGCGTCCTCGAGGACCGCCGCCCGAACCAGCGGACGGGGGTCGGCCGCGCTCAGCGCCGCCGCCCGCCGCGCCAGGCCGGGGTCGCCGTCGAGCAGCGCGCGGGCGTGCAGGGCGGTCGGCTCGAGGAACGGGAAGTCGCCGTGCCGGGCGGCGAAGTCCTCAAGCCGGGTGACCACCGACGCCGCGTCGGCCGCCCGGCCCGCCGCAAGCAGCAGCCGGGTGAGGGTGACCGCGTCGGCGTAGCCGAGCGGGCTGGTGACCGACAGCGGGCCGGCCGCGAGCGGGTCGAGCAGCTGGACCGGGGGGATGGCACCGGGGTCGCCCCCTGCGCCGCGGTCGGCGTCGGCCAGCAGCGCCGTCAGCAGGCCGCCGAGCCGCTGGCTGGACGGGGATTCCGCGGGCTGATGGAGCCGCGCCGCCGTCCGCCTGGCCTGGTCGAGGCCGCCTGGGTCGCCGGTGTGCAGGGCGACCCGGCCGAGGACGTACAGGGCGACGTGGTTGATGTAGCCGCAGCTTCCGTCGCCGGTCTCGTCGGCCAGCTCGATCGTCGCCTCGGCCTCGGCCCGGGCGTCGGCCAGCCGGCCGGCCGACAGCAGTGCGCGGAACCTGAGCATCGACCAGACCCGGATGTTGGCCGCGATCCCGTCCCGCTGGGCGGCCTGCATCCCCGCTTCGATCAGGGCGAATGCCTCGTCCAGGCGGCCGAGCGGCAGGCAGATCAGCGCCTGCCAGGCGTCCGGCAGCCAGAGCCGGACCGTCGCCCCCTGGACGCCGGGCCTGCGGGCGACGGACTCCGCCACCAGGTCGAGCGCGAGCCGCCAGTGCCCGTCGCCGAGAGCCCGCGCGGCCTGCGGGATCAGCGTGAAAATGGTGTTCTGGTGGTCGTCGCTTGCCTTGGCCGCCTCGACCGCGTCCAGGGCCGATTTCTCGGCCGCGCCGGCGTCGCCGAACAGGTCGAGCCCGAGCGACAGGAACGACAGCAGGTGAATCCGCACCGCGTCGGGGACGTCGGGCAGGTCCAGCGCCCGCCGGCACTGCTCGACCACGTCGGCCGCCGCGTACTGCATGCACAGGTGCGCGAGGCTGAGCCGGGCCTCGGCCTCGGCGGCCGGGTCGGTGAAGTCGCCCGCCGCCGCCGTCAGCAGCCGCACCCCGTCGGCCGCCTTGCCCGCGCAGACCAGGTAGAACAGGGTCTCCGCGGTCAGCCGTCCGCGGCCGCGGTCGCCCGACGGGGTCAGGTCGAGCGCGCGCCGACTGAGCAGGCTGGCCACCGCCGGGGAGACCCGCCCGGTCTCGGCCGCCGCCCGCCGCAGGATCGCGATCGCCTCCCGGTCGCCCGGCCTGGCCACGTCCATCACCAGCTCGGCGACGTCGGACGGGGGCGCGCCGTGCTCGAGCAGCACGTCGACCGCCCGGCGGCGCAGGCTCTGCCTGACCGTCCTCGGCTGGGTCGCGTCGACCGCCTCGCGGACCAGGTCGTGCCTGAACGCCATCCGGTCGCCGTCCTCGACGACCAGCCCGGCCGCGAGCGCCTCCCGCAGCGCCGCCAGCACCTCGGCCGGCCGCTGACCGCCCAGCGCGGCCAGTTCGTCGGCCGAGAACCGGCGGCCGAGCACCGACGCCAGCTGCAGGGTGTCCCTGGCGGCGGCCGACAGCCGGGCCAGGTGGTAACCGACCGAGTCGCGGAAGCGCGCGGGCAGCCCGGTCCCGACCAGGCGCGCGACGCCGCCGCTGACCTCCGTCAGCCGCTCTTCGCGGAGCCCGCGCAGCAGCTCGGTCAGCAGGAACGGGTGCCCGCGGACACCGGCCAGCGCGGCCAGCAGGGCCGCGTCCGGCGCACCGCCGAGCAGATCGGCGGCGACGCCCGCCACCGCGGTCTCGTCCAGCGGGCTGAGCTCGATCGTGAGCGCGTCGCCGCTCTCCAGCCGCGGCAGAACCGAGCGCTCGACCGCCCCCTCCGCGCCGGACCTGACCGCCAGCACCCACAGGATCCGGTGCGTGGCGAGCTGCCTGGTCAGCGACGTGATGGCGGCCAGCGTGGCCGGGTCGGCCCACTGCACGTCGTCAAGCGCGATCAGCACCGGCGCCCGCAGCGCCGCCCGCTCGAGCGCCTCCTGCAGCTCGCGCAGCAGCCAGAACCGCTGGTCGGGGGAGCGGCTGAGGTCGCGCAGGACGGTCGGGTCGACCGGCGCGTCGGGGGCCGACACCAGCGCCTCGAACAGCGGGCCGAACGGGATCACCCGCCCGGCCTGGTCGCCCGCGCCTCGGTAGGCGGCGACGCCCCGATCGCGGGCCTCGGCCACGACCGCGTCGAGCAGCACGGTCTTGCCCAGGCCGGGCGGCCCGGTGACGAGGACGACCCCGCCGCGGCCGCCTGGCAGCGCCGTCAGCCGGGCGCGGACGGCCTCGACCTGGGCCTGCCGCCCGCGGAGGCGGCCGCCCGGCGCGTGGTCGCTGATCGCGGTTGGCTGCATCTGCTCGCTCCAGTGGGCTCCACTGGAACGATGCCACCCGCCAGGCCGGGATCGTATCCCCCGGTGGCTAGCCGGCCGGGCGCTCGACCACGATGCGGGCGAGCTCGACCCGGGAGCCGATCTGCAGCTTGCGGAAGATCTGCCGCAGGTAGAACGCGACCGTGTGAATGCTGACGTACATCCGGGCGGCGACGTCGCGGTTGGTGAGCCCCTGGGCGACCAGGTCGGCGACCGCGCGCTCGGTCTCGGTCAGGCTCTCCCAGCCGGCCGTCGGCCGGTGTTCCGCCCGGCTCCAGTGGCGGCGTCGCACCCCGAGCTTGCGCAGCCGGCGGCGGACCCTGGCCGCGTCGGCGGCCGCGCCGACCGCCTGGTATCCCTCGATCGCGTCGGTCAGCCGCTCGATTGCCTGGCGGTCCTGCGACCGTCGGACGTGGGCGACCCCGAGGTCCTCGGCGGCGGACGCCCGCGCCCACCGGTCGGGGTGCCGCTCGGCCGCCTCGGCCAGCAGGACGGCGTCCCGCTCGGCCAGGCCGAGGCTGTGCGCGGCGGCCGCGTCGACGGCCGGGTGGCCGGGGTTGGCGGCCGCCAGCGCCCGGGCCGCGCGGGCGACGTCGGCCGCCAGCCCGGGGTGGCCCGCGTCGAGCGCGGTGCGGGTCAGCCAGGGCGCGGTGGCAGGGTCGCCGAGCAGCAGCCCCGGGTGCGAGCCGAGATCGGCCGATACGCGCCGGATGTGCCCGATGGCGGCCTGGGGGCCGTCCCGGGCCTCGTTGACCTGGGGGTGGGCCATCGTCACCTCGGCCCGGGCGTAGCTCTCGGCCTGGTGCGGCGTCGGCACGCTGTCGCTGGCGACGTGCAGCGCGGCCGAGGCGAGGTCGCCCTGCCTGAGCGCGATCAGGCCGAGGATGCAGTGCGCGGCCGATGCGTGCCCGTGCGCGCCGAGCGTCTCCGCGATCGAAAGCGCGTCCTCGGCGGTGGCGGCCGCCCGCGCGAGCTCGCCCCCGGCGAGTTGGACCCGCGCGCGGATGAGGCGCAGCGCCGCCTGGGCCGGGGTGCGGTCAAGCGGCTGGCTGTCGGCGATCCGGAGGATCTCCTCGGCCTGGTCGAGCTGGCGCAGGTCCACCAGGGCCGACGCGAGCGCCAGGAGCGGCTGCGGATGGCGGGCGTCCAGGCAGCTCCGGGCCTCGCGGCGGACCGCGTCCCTGAGCAGCTCGAGTCCCTCCCCGAGCTGACCGCGATCCAGCCGCAGGGCGGCGTCGGCGGCCAGGGCGGCCACGACCGCGCGGTCGTCGTACCGCTGCGGGTCGGCCAGCACCGGGCCGGCCAGCGCGGCCGCGCCCTCGCCCCGCAGCCCGGCCACGGCCGTCAGCCGCGCGGTGAGCGCGCCGTCGCGGACGTCGGGCGGCAGCTCGGGCTGGGCCAGCACCAGGCCGGCCTCGGCGGCGGCGTCACGGGCGCGGCCGGCCGCGCCGAGCACCGACGACAGCGCCGACCGGAGCCGGGCCTCGGCCGCGGGCGGCACCGGCTTGGCCAGCGTGTCGCGGGCGATCCGGCCCGCCTGCTCCAGGCGCCCGGCCGCCGCCAGGGCCTCGGCCGCGGCGACCGCGCGCGGCAGCTCGGCCGGACCGCCCGACGGGGTCAGCTCGAGCACCCGGACGGCCAGGTCGGCGGCGGTCTGCGGGGCCGCGCCGAGGGTTCGCGCGACCGCCGTGTCCAAGTCGGCCAGCGACGCCGGGTTGTCACCGCCGGCCGCCTGCAGCAGATGATCGGCCGCGTCCGCGGCCGCCGCCCGCCCCCGGCCGAGCAGCAGCTGGCCGTACTGGCGGTGCAGCGCCCGCCGCCCGGGGGCCGGGATCGCGTCCTGCACCGCCCGTCGCAGCAGCTCATGCCGGAAGGAGAACGCGTCCTCGGCGGCGGTCAGCAGGCCGGCCGCCATCAGCTCCTCGACCGCCGGCAGGAGCGCGGCCGCGGTACCGCCAAGCATCGCCGCCGCGTCCTCGACGCCGAACGAGGTACCGAGCATCGAGGCGGTCACGAGCAGGCTCCTGGCCTGCGGGCCGAGCCGGTCGAGGCGTCCGTGCGCCGTCCGCCGCAGTCGCCCGGGCAGGGCGCCAGCGGCGACGGTGGCCTGGCCGTCGATGACCCGCACGGCCGATTCCTCGCGCAGCCCGGCGACCAGGTCGGCCAGCAGCGACGGGTTGCCCGCGGCCTCCTCGGCCAGCGCAAGCAGCCCGGTGTCGGGGGGCGCGCCGACCGCGTCGGCGACCAGCGCGGTCACCGCGTCCTGGTCGAGCCTGGCCAGGCTCGACCGCCCGGCGCCGTCCTTCTCGAGCAGGTCGAACAGATGCCCGGCGCCGTCACCGGGGGCCAGCGAGCGGGCGAGCACCCAGGCCACCGGGTGCTGCCGCAGGTCCCTGGTCAGCGCCCGGATCGCCGCCAGCGTGGCCGGGCACGACCACTGCAGGTCGTCCATCCCGACCAGGACCGGCGTGGCGGCCGCGCGCCGGGTCAGGTGCGCCCGCATCTGGCCGATCCACCACATCGGCGCGTTGGCCTGCCGCCGCTCGTCGCGCTCGGTCGCGAGCCGGCCAACCGGCTCGCCCAGGGCCTGCCGCAGCGCGAGGAACGGTATCGACTGCCCGAGCGGGTCGGCCGCGCCGACCGCGAGCGAGAACCCGAGCCCGGCCGCCTGGCCGACCGCGTCCCGTAGCAGGGTCGACTTCCCGATGCCGGGCTCGCCCTCGAGCAGCAGCACCCCGCCGGTTCCGCGCTCCGCCCGCAGCAGCAGATCACGGACCAGCCGGCGCTCCGCCGCGCGCCCCCGCACGGTGCTCATCACATCGCCCTTCCCCTGTCACGACCGGAAGCTCAGTGCTTTCCAGACCACAAAACGAGCCTGGCACATTTTCAGTCATAAAGACAAGGGAAGAGCGATTCGATTAATTCATGGGAGTCATTGAAATAGGTTATGGCGACCGCTTATAAATGGCGCGCAGGGCGGCCGGAAACGGCGGCGATAAGCTTCGCTCCATGACAATGCGGGCAAGCTCAACTCGTGAGCTGATATCAAGCTTGCGGAATATCTGGCGCAGATGGAAAGCCACCGTGGTGCTGCTGAGGTACATGCCGGCGGCGATCTGCCGGTTGTTCAGCCCCTGCGCGGTCAGCGCCGACACCTGATGCTGGGTCTCGGTCAGGCTGTCCCACCCGCTCTCCGGCCGGCCGCTCGACTGGCTCCAGTGCCGGTGCCGGACGCCGAGCTCGCGCAGCCGGCTCCGGACCCGGGCCGCGTCCGCCTTCGCCCCGATCGACTCGTAGCCCCGGTTGGCCTCGGACAGGTGACGGACGCCGCCGTCCCGGTCCGCCCGCCGGACGTGCAGGGAGCCGAGGTCTTCGGCGGCGGCCGCCCGCGACCACGGGTCCGGCCAGGTGGCGGCCGCCTCGGCCAGCCCGGCCTGGTCACCGGCCACCAGTCCCCGGCAGTGCGCCGCCGCCGCCGCGAGCGACCGGTAGCCGGGGTTCTGGGTCGCGAGGGCGTCCGCGGCCCGGGCGACCGCCCCCGCGAGCTCGGTCTCGCCGCCGGCCAGCGCCGCCCGGACCAGCCACGGCGCGCTGGCGTGGGCGTCGAGCAGCAGCCCGCGGCGCGCGAGCAGGCCGGCCCCGACCGGGCGGACCAGCCCGAGCGTGGCGACCGGCTCGCCGCAGGCCTCGTCGATGCGCGCCCGGATGAGGGCGGTCTCGGTGCGGGCGTGCCCGCCGGTCTCATCCGACGTCCATTCGGCCGCGACCGCCAGCTGCCTGGTCGCGGTGGCGATGTCGCCCCGCCGGAGCGCGGTCAGCGCCAGCAGCCGGCGGGCGGTCGCGGCCCACCCGTGCGCCCCGAGCTGCTCGGCGGTCGCCAGCGCCCGCTGCCCGGCCGCGTCGGCCTGGTCGAGCCGGCCGCCCGCCAGGTCCAGGCGCGCGCGCAGGATCGACAGCGTGGCCGAGGCCGGGATCGGGCCGTCGGCTGGGTGGTCGGCACCGTTCAGCAGCTCCTCGGCCTCGGCGAACTCGCCCAGGTCGATCAGGGCGGCCGCCAGCGACAGCAGCGGCCGCTCGGGCCTGGCATCGGCCGAGATCCCCCCGGCCTGGCCGGCCGCGTCGCGCAGCGCCCGGAGCGCCGGGCCGACCTGCCCCTGGTCCCAGCGGTTGACCGCCCGGGCCGTCAGCGCCGCCACCACCGTGTCGCGGTCGTGCTGGTCGGCGGCGGCGAGGACGGTGTCGGCGGCGATGCCGGCGATCTCGTCGTGCAGCTCGGCCAGCGCCCGCAGGTGCGCGGTGACGGCCCGGCCCCGCAGGTCGGGCGGCAGCTGCGGGTGGGCGAGCGCCATCCTGGCCTCGGCCGCCGCCTCGTCGGCCTGGCCGCGCGCGCACAGGACGCCCGCGAGCGCGCACCGCAACCGGACCTCGGCGGCCGGCGGCAGCGGCTTCGCCAGGGTGTCCCGCCCCAGCTGATAGGCATGGTCAAGCCGCCCGGCGGCGGCCAGCGCCTCGGTCGCGGCGACCGCCCGGGGCAGCGCGCCCGGATCGGCCTGCGGCGTCAGCTCGTGCGCCCGCAGCGCCAGCCGGGCCGCCGTCTCCGGGGCCGAATGCGATGTCCGGCTGGCGGCGGTGTCCAGGTCGGCCAGCGAGGCCTGATCGCCGCGGCGGACCGCGTGCAGCAGGTGGCCGGCCGCCTGGACCGCTTGCTCGCCCCGGCTGAGCAGCAGGTGCCCGTACTGCCGGTGCAGCGCGGTCCGGCCCGCGGCCGGGATCATCTCGTGCAGCGCCCGCCGCAGCAGCGGCTGCCGGAACCGGAACTCGGTCCCGGCCCCGGTCGTGATCTGGGCCGACGAGGTCTCCGCGAGCGCCGCCAACAGCGCCGTGGCCGATTCGCCCATCATCTCGGCCGCGTCGTCGAGCCGGAACGACGCCCCGAGCACGGCCGCCGTCATCAGCAGGTGCCTGGCCGGCTGGCCGAGGCCGTCGAGCCTGGTCCGCGCCACCCGGTGCACCCGTTCTGGCAGCCGACTCGAGGTGACCGCGGCCCGGCCGTCGGCGCAGCGCACCGCGTCCTCATCGAGCAGGCCGCCGATGAGCTCGGCCAGCAGCCCGGGATTGCCCGCCGCGCCGGCCGCCAGCGCCAGCAGGCCCGGCCCCGGGGCCGCGCCGAACCCGTCGGTCAGCAGCGCCGTCACCTCGTCGTCCGGCAGCGGTGCGATGCCAAGCCGGACGGCGCCGTCGGTCTCGAGCGCGTCAAACAGGTGCCCGGCGTCGGACGTGGCCGTCCCCGACCTGGCCAGCACCCAGGCGACCGGGCGGTGGCTGAGCGCCCGCGGCAGCGTGCGCAGCGCGGCCAGCGTGGCCGGGCAGGCCCACTGCACGTCATCCAGGCAGACCAGCACCGGGCGGGCGACGGCCTGCGCCTCCAGGTGATCCCGCATCCGCCCGGTCCACCAGCCGGGCGCGCCGTCGAAGTCGCGCTCGGCGTCATCGGCCGTGAACCGGGCGAACGGCTCGCCTAGCGCCGCCCGCAGCCCGAACAGCGGGATGGCCCGCCCGAGCTGGTCGGCCGCGCCGACGGCGAGGGAGAAGCCGAGCGCGGCCGCCTCGTCGACGGCCGTCCGCAGCAGCGCCGACGTGCCGATCCCGGGCTCTCCCTCGGCCAGCAGCACACCGCCGCCGGCCCCGGCCGCCACCCGCCGCAGCAGGCCGGCAATCTCCCGCCGCTCATTCGCGCGCCCGCGGACCCCGCCCGGTGAAAAACCGTCGATTATCGCGATCATAGGGTAAATGGCAACACGGGATTAGCCCCGTCGAATTGCTGTGGCTGCGCAGACATCGGCTCTGCGTGCACGCCGCCGCCGGCTGCCCGGACATTCTCACATATTTTGCGCCGTCAGCCAGTCGAGGCAGTAAAAGAGAACGGTCACACTTGGCGTGCCGAGGGCGAGCGTATGGTCGAGGCCGGGGAAGACCTTATAGTCGGTGACCGCATCGGGCTGGCGCCGGCGGTAGCTGCGGTGCAGCAGGGCCGTGCTCATCTCCCTGATCAGCTCGTCCCGGCCGCCGGCCGCGAGCAGCAGCGGGCCGCGCCGCTGCCGTCCGCTGGCCGGCCGGGAACGCCGCCTGATGGCCGGAAGCAGCACGCTCCTCGGCGCGCCGGCGGCGACGTGCTGTTCATACAGGCGCCGGGCGTCGGCGTCGGGGCCGACGTTGGCGATGGCGCGGCGGAACTGCGGGAACGTGGGCGCGACGGGGCCGCCGCGCAGGCTCAGCAGCGCCAGCCGGGTCCGGCGGCCGAGCAGCCCGGCTGCGGTCGGGATGGCCGGGTAGCCGCCGGGCGTCGGCGCGAGCGAGATCGCGGCCCCGGCGGTCTCCTCGGCCAGCAGCCGTTCCGCGACCGCCCCGCCGACGCCGTGCCCGATGACGATCGGCCGGGACCCGAGGGCCTGGACGTGCGACCTGGCGGCCCGCAGCAGCGCGGCGAAGTCCGGGCCGGCCGGGCGGGATCCGTTGCCCGGCCGGCCGCCGTCGTCCCAGGGCAGCACCGCGCAGTCGTAGCCGGCCTCGTTCAGCTCCGGCAGCCACGGCGTCCACAGGCTCGGGCGGAACCAGAGTCCGTGGATGAGCAGCATGAGGCCGCGGCCGCCGCGAGTCTCCACCGTCGCCCTTCCCGATCAGCCCGTCGGAATCGTCGTCGCGCTCGCGCAGGCGTGCCGCCACTCGCGCGGTGACACGCCGTAGGCCTGGCGGAACCGGCGGCTGAAGTGGGTGGCGTCGACGAAGCCCCAGCGTCCCGCGATCGCCGCGATCGTCTGGTGCCGCCGTCGCGGGCTGGTCAGCTCGCGCCGGGCCGCGTCGAGCCTGCGCTCGAGGATCCACTGGCCCAGCGAGCGCGGCTCGGCCTCCCAGAGCTTGTAGACCTGCCGGACCGAGATGAACATCGCCCGCGCGAGCGCCTCCGCCCCGAGGTCAGGCTCGGTGAGATGCTGGGCGATGTAGCTCTTGGCCACCGCGAGCAGGCTCTGCTCCCAGCCGTCGGCCCGGAACGGCTCCTCGTCGACCGCCGCCACCAGCGCCGCCCGCACCAGGTCGGTCGTCGCCTGGCCGATCATGGCCGCGCCGGGGCTCTGCGCGATGACGTCGGCGTCGGCGAACAGGATCTCGCAGTGCCGCCTGAGCTGCCGGGCCATCGGGCTGAGGTGGAGCACCCGGCCGGCTCGCTCGGCGTAGTCGCGCGGCAGCGCGAGCCGGTCGAGCGGGATGTAGAACGCGGTGTTCCTGCCGCCCTGATCGATGAACTCGAACGGCCGCCACAGATTGGTCGCGAACAGATCGCCGCCCCGGAGCAGTCGGCCGGGGGCCTGGGTGAGTGTCGCCGACCCGCTCAGCTTGACCGAGACCACGAGCACGTCCGCCTCGGCCCCCTTCAGGTGAGCCGGCGTCACCACCAGCCCCTGGGCCGAGTTCACCGACCTCAGCAGGTGGGTGTCGCCGAACGCGAAGTACTCGAACCGGGCCGATACCTCCTCAAGCGGGGAGTCGTAGACGACGTCGGTCGGGACGCTGCTCGAGAACCGGATGACCTCGGCCACGGCCTCGGCCCGGCGGTCCGGCCGTAGCCCGGAGGTGTCGAGAAGCACTGCCACGGGTGGACGCTCCCGCTCAGTCGGTGCCGAAGGACTTGATCAGCGCCCGCAGCACGTGCAGCGCCGCCTGCTGGGCGGCCGGGTGCGGGGCGTCGAACTCGGTCGTGTACCGGACCAGGGCGGTCAGGTGCTGGCTGGCCAGCGCGGCGACCGGGCTCAGCGGCAGCCAGCGGGCGGCCGTGCGCACCTCGCGGAGCGGGATGTCGAGCACCGCGAGCGGAATCTGAAGGTTGACCCCCTCGCTGCCCTTGGCGAACCCGCAGTCGAAGGTCTGGTCCATCTCGGCGATGAACATCCCGCCGCCGGGGATGACCTCCTGCCGGTCGCCCTGGCTGAACCGGGCGCTGCCGGCCGGCATCAGGCTGAAGCCGATGACCGGCGACTCGGCGCCGCAGCCGCCGTCCGGGCGCCGGCTGAACCGGAAGCCGGTGCTCCGCGCGTGCAGCAGGCTGCAGCCGTCGCCCAGATCCCAGGCCCTGAACCGCAGTTTGATCAGGTCGTCTCCCTCCATCGGGGCCAGATCGACCCCGGCCAGCGCGGCCAGACCGCTGTGCAGGACCTCGGCCCGGTCGCTGACCGGGTAGCGCGACGTATCGAGCACCAGCATGATCTCTCCTAACCTGCGATCTCGGCGCGTTCCTGCTGGCCCTGGCCCTGTCGCCATTCCCTGGGGGAGATGCCGTAGGCGGCACGGAACCGGCGGCCGAAGTGCGTCGCATCGGTGAAGCCCCACCGGCGGGCGAGGGCAGCGATCGGTGCGGAGTCGTCCCTTCTGAGCTCGCGCCGGGCGCCCTCGAGCCGGCCCCGCATGATCCACTCGGCCAGGCCGAGCTCCCTGGCCGACCAGAGCTTGTACAGCTGGCGGACCGAGATATGGTGCGCCCGGGCGATCGTCTCCGCGCTCAGCGCGGGGTCGGCCAGGTGCTGCTGCGCGTACGCCTCGATCCGGGTGACGAGCGCCTCGTTGGCGACGTCGCTCCTGGCCGCGTCCGCCTGGCCGACGGTCGCGATGACCGCCCGGGCGAGCTCGAGGGTGGCCGAGGCGAGCGACTCGGCCGCCGAGGCGGGGATGTCGTCGTCGAGGAAGCCGTGCAGCTGCAGCACGTGCGACCGGAACAGCTCGTAAAGCGGGCTGGTGGCGAGGTCGCCGACGGCCGCGCGGATCTGCTCGGCGGGCAGGCACAGCTCGGCGTAGGTGAACCGGAGCGACATCGTGGTCGAGTCCCCGGTCGACCGCCACTGGTACGGGCTGCCGAAGTCGGTCAGGCTGATCTGGCCCGGTGCGAAGGCCTGGCAGCGGCCGCCGATCGTCTTGATCGTCTGCCCGCTCACCTGGGTGCCGATGGAGACCGCCTCCATCGTCGAGCGGCGGTTGAGCCCGAAGCTCAGCCATGGGCTGTCCAGCACGTTGAGCTGGAAATTATGCAGGTCCCAGCTCCGCAGCCGGGTGCGGATGGCGTCGGCCGGGCAGGAGTGCCCGACCACGTCGACGTCCGTGATCGTCTCAAGGAACTCGCGCGCGGCGGCCTCTCGCTCCCGCGGTGCCAGGGCCGAAGTGTCGATAAGCCGGTTGGGCGCTCGCATCTCCCCCCCTCGCCTCGAGCGTAGCTGCCTGGGGTACGCCTGCACTACGTCAGACCTGGTAGTCCGTCGAGCCTAGCCAGCCGCCGCCCGGCAGTGTCGGCTGCTGGCGCACGGAACCCGTCTGCCGCTGCACCCGCCCGCGGCGGCGGCCCAAACCGTCAAGCCGGGTAGTGCGCGCGGGCCGGGGGAGCGCGCAGGCGCTGCCCGTCTCGACGGTGTGCGGCCCGCCCGCGCTCGCAACGCTTGGGCTGACTAGGCAGGAGGTTCGCCTTCTGCGGATCGAGCCGATGGGAGGCGGTCGCATGACCACGGATTGGAACTGGCTCACGGGCGGCGTGAGCGACGACATGAGCGGCGACGGGTGGAAGCCCGCGCAGGTCTTCGCCGGGCAGAAGCTGGTGGTCGTCGGGGGCAGCAGCGGGATGGGGCGGCAGACCGCCGCCGACGTGGTCGCCGCGGGCGGCAGCGCGGTCATTATCGGGCAGAACCCGGACAAGGTGGCCGACACCGTCAAGCAGCTGTCGACCGCGGGCATGGGCATGGCCTTCGGGATCACGGCCGACCTGTCGGACCGGATGGCGGCCGACTCGGTCTGCCGCCAGCTCGCGGCCGACCACGCCGACGCGACCCTGCTGGTGAACGCGGCCGGGCTGTTCCTGCCGAAGCCGTTCCTCGACCACGACGGGGCCGACTACGACTCCTACCAGGAGCTCAACCGGGCGATCTTCTTCCTCACCCAGACGGTGGCGCGCGGGATGGTCGCCAACGGGCAGGGCGGGTCGATCGTGAACATCGGCAGCATGTGGGGGCTGCAGGGGATCGGCGCGACCCCGTCGTCGGCCTACTCGCTGGCCAAGGGCGGCCTGCACGCGCTCACCCACAACCTGGCGCTTGAGCTCGCGCCGCACCAGATCCGGGTCAACGCGGTCGCCCCGGCGGTGGTCGCCACCCCGATCTACCAGCGGTTCGTCCCGGCCGACAAGCTCGACGCGACGCTGCACAGCTTCGACGGCCTGCACCCGCTCGGCCGGACCGGCACCGTCCGCGACATGGCCAACGCGATCACGTTCCTGCTGTCGCCCGCCACCAGCTGGGTCACCGGCGCCATCTGGGACATCGACGGCGGCGTCATGGCCGGCCGCAACTAACCCGGGGAGAGAACGAATGAACAGAGCTGTTGGGCTCTCCGCCGTCGCGGGCCTCGCGCTGGCGGCGGCGGTCATCGCGCCCGCCGCCAGCCAGGCCGCCACCCGGCCGGCCGGCCACCGAGGCAGCTACCCCGGTCCGGCGGGCGAGGTCTTCGTCCAGACCGACGCCCTCGCCGGGAACGCGGTGACGGTCTACGACCGGGCCGCCGACGGCACGCTGCACGCGGCCGGCACGTACCCGACCGGGGGACTGGGCGGCCAGCTGACCGGCTCGGTCGCGGACCACCTGTCCTCGCAGGGGTCGCTCGCCTACGACCGCGATAGCAACCTGCTCTACGCCGTGAACGCGGGCAGCAACACCATCACCGTGTTCTCCGTCTACGGCGACCATCTCGTCCGCCGTCAGGTCATCACCTCCGGCGGGGCGTTCCCGGTCAGCATCGCCGTCCGCGGCAACCTGGTCTACGTGCTGAACGCCCGTGACGGCGGGTCGGTCCAGGGCTACGCCAGGATCGGCGCGACCCTGGTCGCGGTCCCGTCCTGGAACCGCCCGCTCGGCCTCGATCCCACGCAGACCCCGGAGTTCACCCACACGCCGGGGCAGGTCGCGTTCACGCCGGACGGATCCAAGCTGATCGTCACGACCAAGGCCAACGGCGATGACATCGACGTGTTCTCGGTCGGCCCGTTCGGCGGGCTGTCGGCCGCGCCGGTCGTCAACGCCGACCCCGGCAACGTCCCGTTCGGCATCACCTTCGACGCCGGCGGCCACCTGGTGGTGGCCGAGACCGGGATCAACGCGATCGCGACGTTCACGGTCAACCGGAGCGGGACGCTGACGCTCGACAGTCGGGCGGCGACCGGCCAGGCCGCCACCTGCTGGGTCGCGGGCCAGGGGGCGCTGTTCTACGCCTCCAACGCCGGCAGCGGCACGGTCTCCGGCTACCGCGATGACGGCAGCGGCGCGCTGCAGGCGCTCGGCAACACCGCCACCGACGCCGGAACGGTCGACGCGGCGTTCGCGCCCGGCGGCCGGCACCTCTACGTCGAGACCGGCATGGCCGGCATCGTCGACGAGTTCCGGGTCGCCCCGGGCGGGGCGCTGACCGAGATCGGCTCGGTCACGGTCCCCGACGCCATCGGCGCCGAGGGCATCGCCGCCTCGTAGCGGGAGTCAGCCGGGACCGTTCGGGAAAAGGATGTGGATTTTCCCGACGGTCCGGCTGGCTCCTGCCCCGCAGTTTGCACCCGTGGACCGAAGAGCGCGCTGGGCCGGCCCGGGCGGGGGGATCCGGGACCACCCGCGCCGCACCGTCCGTTTGGTGCAAGCGCGTCCATCATCACCCTCCCGTGGCGCCGAACCGCTCGGTCTTCACCCGCTCAGCCGGGTAGCCGAGGCCGACCAGGGCCGCCGCGGCCGCTTCCACGAAGCTCGTCGGCCCGCAGATGAAGGCCAGCGGGTTCTGCTCGGCAGGCCAGGCGACTTCTTTCAACAGGGCCGCGTCAAGCCGGCGGCGGTAGCCGGTCCACCCCGGCGGCTGACGGCGCGTCAGCGTGTAGCAGACCTCTGCCCCGCCGGAGTAGCCGTCAAGCTCGTCGCGGTAGATAACCTCGGGCAGCGCCCGGGCCGAGTAAAGCAGCCGGGCCGGGACGCGGCTGCCGGTCCGCTGCCGGTGCCGCAGGATGCAGCGCAGCGGCACCACCCCGGAGCCGCCCGCGAGCAGCGTCAGCGGCCCGTCGTCACCCGGCCCCCAGACGAAGTACCCGCCGATCGGCCCGCGCAGCTCGAGCTCGTCGCCGGCCCGGAGCTCCTGGGTGAGGTAGGGCGAGACCTCGCCGTCCTCGAGCCGCTCGACCGTGATCGCCAGCGGCTCGCCCGGCGCCGACGCGATCGAGTAGGACCGCTCGGCGACGTAGCCGTCCTCCGCCGTCAGCCGCACGTCCAGGTGCTGCCCGGCCTCATGGCCGGGCCAGTCGGGCGGGTCGAGGGTGATCGTGGACACCGCCGCCGTCTCGCTGGTGACCGAGGCGACGGTGGCGGTCTGCCAGCTCAGTCCCCGGCGTAGCGCTGCTCTTTCCATGGGTCTCCGTAAAGGTTGTAGCCGTAGTTCTCCCAGAAGCCGGGCGTGTTCTCGTCGCGCAGATCCAGGCCGCGCACCCACTTGGCGCTCTTCCAGAAGTAGAGATGCGGCACCAGCAGCCGGGCGGGCCCGCCGTGCTCGGGCGCCAGCGGCCCGCCGTCGAAGTCGTAGGCGACCCACGCCTTGCCGCCGGTGAGGTCGGCGACCGGCAGGTTGGTGGTGTAGCCCCCGTCGGAGAACGCCATCACATACGGGGTGACCGGCGCGACGTCGCTCAGCAGCGTCTCCACCGGCACGCCGCGCCAGCGGGTGCCGAGCTTGGTCCAGCGGGTCACGCAGTGGATGTCCACGGTGACGGTCTCGGCCGGCAGCGCCTGGAACTCCGCCCACGTCCACGACTTCTCGGTCGCGCCGCCGCGGGTGAGCGAGAACGTCCAGTCCGCCAGCGGCGTGCGCGGCGTCGGCCCGGCCGACAGCACCGGGAAGTCGTTGGTCACGTGCTGGCCGGGCGGCACCCGCCCGGCGTCCCCGCCCGGGGCGGACGGCCGGTGATGGAAGCCCCGCGAGACCGGGCTCATGACGGTGCGCTGCTCTCTGCGTCCATAGCCCCAACCTTCGGGGCGGGGCCGCCCCGGCACATCGTCAGAACTTCTAGTCTTGCGTGCCCGGCAAGGCGGAAAACCATCAACCAGTCATTTCGAACGGACCGTGCGTTCCGCTAGCTTCTGCACTGTGACCTCCACCGTGCCCTTCCAGTACCTGGCGCACCTGCTGACCGTCCCGGTCCGCGTCGGCGGCACCGAGACCCGGTTCGTCTTCGACACCGGGATCGGCGTGAACCTGGTCTCGGACTCCCTCGCCCGCGCGGTCGGCTGCTCGCCGTCCGGTGCGGTGTTCACCGGCCGCCGAATGTCGGGTCAGCAGGTGAGCGCGCCCCTCGGCTCGCTCGGTTCCGTCCGGCTGGGGGACAGCCGCAGCCGCGACGTCCCGGCCGCGATCTTCGACATGGCCGCGATGGCGGGGCTGGACGGGATCGGGGGGTTCCTGTCCCTGCAGTACTTCCGGTCGACTCCGGTCACGGTCGACTACCCGGCCCGGGTCCTCGTGCTCGAGGACGAACGGTCGCTGGCCCGCCGGGCCGAGTCCGGCTTCCCCGTCAGCGTGCGGGTCACCGACGACGGGCCGTCCACCGACGTGCACCTGGCGGTGCGGCTTCCCGGCGGACGCGTGATCAGCGCCGAGGTGGACGCGGGCAGCGACCAGCTGATACTCAACCAGGAGCTGGCGGCCGCGGCGGGCGTCGACCTCGACCGCGCGGACGTG